>Ga0164295_10002231_pt1 | contig 16057 bp, 11 predicted proteins | sample GEODES006metaG_FD_111798 | JGI IMG/M metagenome (GOLD analysis project Ga0164295, IMG submission 111798) | Oligotrophic lake water microbial communities from Sparkling Lake, Wisconsin, USA - GEODES006 metaG | ecosystem: Environmental > Aquatic > Freshwater > Lake | place: USA: Sparkling Lake... | reverse complement strand
AATGGTTTCCGCAGAAGCAGAAGGAAGATTCCAAACTTGATCTTGACGGGCATATCGGAGCAAAAGCTGTCGTGTCTCAAATCGTAAAATACCTTGACGCAAAATTTCCGTTACCGAATGCTCTTTTTGTAGCATACCAAGCTTGTCTTTGGGGTCATATTCAAACGATTGGCATTCTTTGGTTGTGTTGGAAACTCGCTTTTGTTTCTTTGGCTTTTTTTTGGTGTCGGTTGGTGGTAGCTGTGTAGGTTCTACGGCAGCGATAACAGGCTTTTCAGCTGGCTTGGGACAATTGGAAAAGCAATTGAGGACCTTGCTAAAGCGATCCATATAATTAGGAACAAAAAAGGTAATCGATTCTTTGCATCGGGACAGCGCTACAGTAATCAAATTCATGACGAGGTCGTTCGAAAAGTTGGAAAAAGCAAGCTCTAATGGAAAAGTCAGAATACACAATACATGCTTTCGCTCAAGCCCTTTGGACGAGTTGGCCGTTGTCAAAAACAAACGGTCGTCAAGCATTCGTTTGTGATTTGGGTTGATATCGATTCCTTGCAATTGCAAAAAGCGACGAAAGCGTGCGATATCACCAAGACTACCACGAACGGTGATGGCACTACTAAAAGTCAGAATCATGGTATCCTTGTGATCCAAAACTTGGAGTTTCTTCATAATGGCAGTATTGACTGCTTGATAATTTTGAAAAGGAACCCAAGTCACTTTGGTCGGTGCCGTAAATGTCGAACTACTTTTCCATTGGTGAATAGTCGACGCAAACTCGGGATAGTATTGCAACAGCGCTTCTTTGATTTCATCCAAGATGGGAACAGGAACTCGAGGTGTGTCCATCATTTTATAGATGGCAGTACTTCGCGTCGACACACGATTGAGTAAATACCACATCATACTTTCACGAGGTTCTTTTTGGATGGATTGAAACACATCTCCGACAAACATGAATTTTGCCTTTGGAAAAAGCTTTTTGAGAATGGGATAGCACTGCTTCTCCAAGTCTTGAGACTCATCAATAAAGACATATTGAAAATTATCTTTTGTTGTCAATTGATCCAAGTTTTCACGAACAAAGCGTCGCTTTGCTTCAAAGTTGAGCAGCTTGAGATCTTCATATTTTAGCTCGTCACAGCAATGCCAAATGACAGAATCAAAAGTCGATACATTGAATTTGCCAAGGTTGTGGAGCTTTTTTTTGATTTCATTTTTAATGCCGATATTAAAGGCGCAAATAAAGATATTGGGGACTAGAGTAGGATCATGTAGGACGAGCATATGAATAATAGCAAGCATCATGGTCGTCTTGCCACCACCAAAAATAGCTTGAATAACAACTTCCGAGTATTTCTTGTCAAAGAAAGAAGAAATAACTTTGGCTTGATCCTCACGCCACGGCATATTCCACGCCCAAGTAAGCTGATTGTAAAAGTCAACGGTGTCTTGCTTTTTACGGAAGGATGTTTTCATATGATGTTCCTTGAGAGTTAGCTCCAAGGCTTTTTTAGTTTTCTTGTCGGTGTCAAGCCATTTAGGTTGTTCCATTATTAGGTCTGTATAAAAAATTTTGTAATAATGAATTAGAAAATTTGTAATATGGGATTGTCGTCAGAAGTACTGCAAAAAATTTGAAACTTCACTTTTTAAAAAAAATATTTTTAGATTCGGTAAAGTATATAATATAAAAACGCTGACAATCCTACATCGGACTAACTTTAAAAACTGAAATAATATTAAACATTTGATTGTAAATTATCAATATATGGTATATACAGACATACTTGATATGAATTTATTACAAACATTCAATACTCATTTGTTTCAAGAATTAGAATTCATCAAACCAGTTTTCATCAAAATTGACAATAAAATTTCAATCGATCCAGAAAATAAAAGAGAAAAAGAATTCAAGTTTGAAACCAACAGCAATTTATCTTTCAATACAAGTTTGATTATCGAGCAAGCAAAAGTATATTTTAAAAAAGCGAATATAGATATTACACAAAATTGTGGTAGCATAAGATATATATCCTATGAATACAAGAATTCCAAAGAAATAAAAACTTCATTTGCTATTCATCGTGATTTTGATAATTTTGAAAACCCTTTACATACTTGTATATTTTACCTTGCCAAAGATTGTTCCTTAATTAGAGGAAACTTAGGAATATACAAATTAAAAAACTACTTGTTCTTTAAAAAATTTCAAAAAACTAATACTATCGAAATAAAGAATGGTAGTGTAGTTGTATTTGACAGCAATCAATATCATTGTCCAGAACATTGTGGTGGAAATGGTCAAAGAAATATGATTATAGTTCATTTTGTAGCGAAATCATTGCTACAATAAAATTATTATGGATATAAAAAATCTTTCCAAAAAATTGAATTTACTCTAAATTTTTTGAATTGGATTAAAAAATGTAAATACCAGTTTATTCGATTCTATTAGGATTTTGACTCCACAAACGATTATAAATTTAGACAAACCAGTCTTTAAAGATTGTATTTACTTTAAAAATGATTATTTTCTCAGTCCAAAGATTGGTAAATGCACTAAATTTGGTTATAAAAATATAATGTCTGGAGAAATTTTTTACGAGTTTGCAGAAATTTGTCGTAATGATGAAAAAAAATGTGGAGTCAATGGAACTTATTACAAACGACATCATGGGTTTTTAGATAGGTTTTGTCTAGTTTGGTGTAATTAGTATAACTGAAAAACATATCATTTTGACATTTCAATAAAATGTTAAAATTGTCTATAATTACAATAAAAAACAGAATCAATGATGATTGACTAAAGAATCTTTCTAAGAGTATTCATCTTTTTTATTACGATATTTGTTTTATAATTGTCGATTATAAAACTTATTTTCTTTAAAAAAATTGTGATTACACTCTAAAAATCATCGTTGCCATTCTAACACCCTCTCCATAAACCAACACGTCTTCATTATCCGTCAACTCATGTAAGCTTGGCCATCTTTTATAACAAGCCCTAGTAAGTTTCCTTGCAAACTGATTCGTGTAATCTGCTTCTTCTCCATCTCTACAGCTAATAGTAATCGCAATAACACCACCATCAACCATTTCACATTGTTTCAATTGGTCTAATATCGGCTCGGCTTCTTTGATACTACCCATAAGGTCGACATATACCAACGCCAATGACTCTTTATTTTTCCTTTTGAGTAAATCAATCATGTCCTCCTGTCTCACATTACGGCCAAATTTTGCATCCTTTTTCATTTTTTTGAAATATTCAGGATTTCGTTCGGGAATTAATAGTCGTTTATGCAAATTGAAATCCTTTTTCGCAAGTGTAGACGCTGTCCCAAAATCTGTATGATCGAGTACAATTACAAGACCTTTGGATGGTAGATGATCCGCCAAAATATCGTTAATCTTTTTCTTACTCTCGGTATTAGGAGCAAGGTATTGACCCTTTTTATAACCAGTCTTGTTTTGGTTTTCCAAGGCTTCTATTTGCTTTTTGAGGCGTTGGATCTCGGCGTCCTTGTCTAAAATTTCGTCTTCTTTTGCCGTTGTTGTAATGGATGAAATTGCATCGTCATCGTCGTGGTCCTCTTGTTCAGAGCTATCTTGACTTGTTGTTGAAGATGTTTTGTGACTTACAAGTTCAGTTTCCAACTTAATATTTACAGAAGAAATAATTTTATTTTCATTGCTCCAACCAGGTAATTTTTTATCAAGAATTTCTTTAACTTTGGTTGGACAATACTTAAAATTTTTAGATTTCCAATAATGCAATTTTTGCTTATCAAGCAACTGTTGTTTTTCATTTTCATTTTCAGGATTACGTGGACCAATTGGAAAAAAATTTTCACCATTTGTTTTTCGCTTTTCTGCTCTTTTAATAATATCCATAGCCTGTTGCATTGCTTTATCATCCAAACTATCATCCCAACCAGGTAAATTTTTGTCAAGATATTTTTTTAAATTTTTTCTCCATTGTTCCAGTTTTTCTACATCTTTCAATTCTCTTTTCCATGCCCCTAACTTTTTACCATGTTTGGATCTGGAAATCGGAAGAAACTCGAGACCTTTCTTTTTTCGCTCGTTAGCTTCCTTAACAATTTGCTTTGCTAATTCCATAGCTTCTAATTCAAAATCTTTTTTTAGTCGCCATCCAGGTAAATTTTCATCAAGATATTTGATAACTTCTTTAGGACATCTAGACGAATCGTTACCTTCTAAGGAATTTCTCCATCGTTGTAACTTTTTACCATGTTTGGATCTGGAAATCGGAAGAAACTCTAGACCTTTCTTTTTTCGCTCGTTAGCTTCCTTAACAATTTGCTTTGCTAATTCCATAGCTTCTAATTCAAAATCTTTTTTTAGTCGCCATCCAGGTACATTTTCATCAAGATATTTGATAACTTCTTCAGGGCATCTAGTCGAACCTTTACCCTCTAAGGAATTTCTCCAGTCCGATAATTTTGTTGAGTCAATTTGTTGTTGTTTATCTTCATCAGAAAGCTTTTTTGAAGTGTCTTTTGGATCATGATATTTTATAGGTAATTTACCACCTCGTTCTTTTATCCTACCAACAATATCTTTAGCAATTTGTAAGGCTTTATCATCTAATGAATCTTTCCAACCAAATAAATCCCTATCAAGAATATCAACTACCTTTTTAGGACAATAACCTTTAATTCGACCAGACAATACTCCTTTCCAATTTTTTAATTTACGAGAGTCTTTAAATTCTTGTTGTTTTTCAGGTGTATCCCTTATTATTATACTTTTTGGGATTCGATTACCACCCTTTCGCTCTCTTTCATAACATCGTTGAACAATGTCATTTGCCATCTTGATGGCTTCTTGCTCTTTATTCAATCTCCAACCTGGTATACCATTATCAAGAATACTAAGCATCTTATCTGTGCTTCTAATCCCATCTTTTTCATTACCATTCAAAAATAATTTCAATAAATACAAATATCTATAATCTTTATATTCTTGTTTTTCATCATTTGTCATGTACTTTTTTTTTATACATTTTGGAATTCTTGTTTCACCATTTCTTTCTCGTTGTTCAGCTCTATCAACAATTTCGATAACTCGATTTTCTCTGTCTCTGTCATATTTCTCTATACGATGCTCCAACTCTCCCAATCCCCTCGAAAGAACATCAGGACGAAGTTTCCATAACACACGAGTGTCATCATCTAGATGAAAGTGGAATTTTTTCTTAAGCGGTTGTGCTCGTTTTTCAGTGTTTGGTTTTTCTTTCGAACATTGTGGTGCATCTCTAGATGACTTCTTTGAATCGGATTCTGGAATAAGAAGAGAATAATGATTGTCGGATAAAAGCAAATCAATAGGTGCCAGGCTTGTATCACTTGAACCAAAAGAATCCACACGACCATCACCATGATGAACACGAATACACCGTCCCAAATGCTCAGCAGCAACTTCGGGAACAACATCCATTGCCTCGTTATTCCAAACACTGTCAATATAAAGATCTTTTACACTTTCAGGGTCAATCCCAAATTCTTGGAAAGGTCGTTCCTGTAAGTCCGCAATAATTTCTTGTCTCCAATCACCTGCAGATTTTTCGGGGATCGCTTTCGCAAGGCATGAGAAAAAACAATTTCCGTCTGCTGGAACTTCTTGAATTCGATATCCTTGAGTGCCAAGATATTGTCGTATCTCGGGGATATCTTTTGACGGGCAACCTTGAGGATAAAAGAGACACAATTCTGACATTTCTGGGTTATGTTCACGAAGTGCCGAAGCTACATTAAGAACAGTGGCAAAACTTCCTTTCTCTTGATTCTCCACGGCGTCTCTAAGAAAGTTGTCTCGGTCTTGATCATTATCAATTGATCCATATTCATCGGTGTCGATATAAACTGGTAGCACAATAATTGCGGGGAGTTGCTGTTCCCAAGGTAAAGGAATTCCTTTTGAGTCTCGAAAAAGACGTAATGCTCTACCAATAATTTGAATAATCTCACGAGTGCTACTACGAGGGTCAATAAATACAGCACCATTTACATTAGGGATATCAATGCCTTCTCCAAGTGTGCGACACGAAACAAGAGTAGCAAAAGAACCTTTGTGATCCGCAAAGTCTTTGAATATTTTTTCTCGATCGTTTGGTTTGGTATTACCCGTAATTCCCTTTACCCAAAATTCATTAAAAGAAGACCATTCTTTTACAACTTCAGTTACATTACTACGATTTTCTTTTTCAGCAGTGGAAAAAGCGGAAAAGGCCATGTATTTAGGATTTTTTTGTTTTGAAAGCTGCGCAATGCGTTCTACCTGCTTCACAAAATGTTGAGGATTTTTTGGTTTTCGATTTTTTTGGCTACAAATCATTACATGAACCGAGAAATCACGAATAAGATGATTCTTGATGGCCTCTTGAAAAGGATATTGAAACAAAACTCCTTCATTGACCTCTTCATCACAAGTTGCACTAAAATTGTAAATAACCCCGCATTTTTCTTTGTTGGTTGGATTGTCTAAAAATTCAATAATTTTTGCTTCTGAACGATGATGGGCTTCATCAAAGATGGTTGTGTCCAGGTATTCATATTTGTTGATTGCGTAAGAAAAGGAATGATAAGTGGTCAGAATAATAATTTCGTCCTCGTCTTTAAGTGTTCTCTTTTTTGACAAACTCTTGTAACAATCCACATCTTTCTTGGCTGTGTCTTTAATATCCTTTTGATCTGTGCATTCAGCTATTACGGCACGTTGAGAAAGATATTTAGATATATAATCACGGTAGAATTGAGATAAAAGTGCAAGTCGTGGAAAAACAATCATGACTCTATCGTTTAGATAAATTTTGTCCATTATAAGAAATGACTTCCCGACACCAGTGGGAATCTGTAAAGTGTATTCTTGTTCATCAGGATATTCTTGTAAAAAATCAAGTGCTTTTTGTTGAGCATCGTTGGGTATATAATCTGTCATTTTGGTATTGCCTGTATGAAAAAGTATATAATTAAAAATCAATTTTAATTATCAATTAGTTTGGAAATTTAGAAGCAATTATTATTCGGGAATCGGGATTTTTTTGGAAAAAGTTTTTTGGTTCATTTTTTAAGTTTTATTTCAGAATATTACAAAATGGATATATTATTCAAGTTCTGACAGAAATGTGGAATGGTGAATTCTACAATGATTTGTGTGGCTATGGGAAAGGAATTTTATGATTATGAATAACGACATTAGTTAGTTTCTACGAAACGATTATTATCGTTTCGGAAAAGTGTGGATGGTTTATATTTTACGGGTTTTTAGAAATTTATTTTCGAATAAAAATTAAATTTTGTTTTTGTGCCAAAATTAAAATTGATTTTTGAAAATTTTTTCTTACAAAAACCAAAAAACATGAGTTTGATTGAAATTGGAATTATCAATAATTTTGTTCGTCAGGACAATCCAAGCGAACGAGAATTGCAAAAAGCATTCAACCAGCGTATCAAGAAACACATTAAAAAGCATTATGACGATTATATATGTCTATCACCCATTGAAAAAACCAACGAACATTTTGTTTTTGAAATTCGTGATGCTCGTCGACAATTTACACATACTTATAGAATGGTATTCCAAAATCCTGATTATTATTACAAAAATTATATGGGCTCTAATGTCCAAGTATGTAGCACGCCTTTTGAACTTTTTTTAGAAATTTAAATTCCTCCACTTTCGTATCATATTATTCGCATAAGTGAAAAACTGATTGTTTTTAAAATTTACCAAAGATTTTAAAAAAAAATGTCTCAATATGATAATATTAAATCTAGGCTTATAAATTTAGATATAAAAATTACCAACTCGAAAGAAGATTTTAATACAACGAAAATCTTTCAATTAGAATGTCCAAAAGGTCATCAAACAGAACAAAAAAATACATCCATGATTAATAGACTATCCGCATATTCCAACAAAAAGTGTACCAACATTTGTGGAACATGTTGTAATGAGGATGGTATTTTACAAAAAATTCTTCCAGTGATGCAAGCCAAAGGTTTTGAGCTTGTCGAGCTTAAAGATGATCATTTAAATATTATTTATAAATGCGTTTGTGGATATATTGCTTCTAGTAATACCAAAAATATTAAAAAATCAACTTGCTGTGCAAAATGTCTGAATCATCATAGAAATTTTACCAGTCTTTGCGAAAACGCCAAAGAAGCAGGATTTGAAATTGAAATGTCTTTCAAAGAATATTTGGAGGACCACTCTAGTATTAAATTGAAGCATTTAATCTGTCAACAAGAAATCAACAAATGTTTTGGAATTAATATGCATTTTGTTTGCAAACATTGCACTAAAGCCGTTCAACAAGATGAAACAGAGGTTATGGAAAAGACAGAGTTCAAATATGGTTACAAGTGTTGTGTTGAAGATTGCCAATATTATGCAATATATTTAGGCACAATTAAACCTTTATATTGCGACAGGCATTACCCAAATGAAGGTTCTAAAGTAATGTTTGCAGCATATAAGCATCGTATGTGTATAGCTGAGGATTGTGACAGACGTGCAAGTTTTAATTATGAAAATGGTATGAAACAAATTTTTTGTCAAACACACATGCAACCCAAGATGATTAATGTTGCATCAATTAAATGCATTGAATGTCAGATAAATACAGCAAGATTTACATATAAAAAAGATTATCCAAAAGCAAAATATTGCAAGGTTTGTCGAGATAAAAAATTAGACAAGGAAGATATTGTAGATTGCCTAGAAAAGCTATGTAATCCTCCAGATTGTTGGAGACAGGCAATTTTTGGGTACTCTCATTTGAATAAAAGAGAGTGGAAATGTAAGGAGCACAAAAAGGATGATATGGTAGATGTTAAAAATATTCATAATTTATGCAAGTTTATTGGTTGCGGTGCACAAGCGAATTATGGAATTGATAAAAAACCAACACATTGTAAAGAACATAAAGAAATTGGAATGAATGATATTTATCATAAACGATGTGAATTTGAAGGTTGTACAATTAGACCTTCTTACAATTTTATTCAATTTAGCAAACCAGTTTTTTGTGTGCAACATAAAAAAATAGAAATGGTGGATGTTGTGAGTGCTCGATGTAGAGAAGAAAATTGTTTGGTTCAACCAAAATATAATTATTTAAATGAAAAGATTCCGATGTATTGTTATAAACATGCTAAAGAAAATATGTATGATATTCACAACAAAATGTGTGAAATAGAAAACTGTTATTCTCAAGCATTATATGGTTTAGTTGGAAAATCACCTACTTTTTGTCGAATTCATATAAAAAATGGAATGATGAAATATCCAAATAAGATGTGTTCAGCAAAAGCCTGTAGAGAAAAAGCTTCTTATGGTTATATTGGAACCTTCCCAATTTACTGTGAATTACATCATGATAAAGAAAAACATTATAATTTGATTGAACAAAAATGTAGTAAATGCAATTTATTATATATTTTGGATGAGAATAATTTATGTTTATACTGCTCACCTTTGAAAAAATCTGAACACTTGACCAAACAACGAGTTATTAAAGATTTTTTAGATCTTCACCAGTTTAAAATAAACAGTTATGATCAAAAGATAAAAGGTGGGTGTGGTAAAGAACGACCTGATTTTAGCTTTGAATGTGCTGGTTATTTCTTGATTTTAGAAGTGGATGAGTATCAACATTCACATTATAATGTTGAATGCGAAAATACAAGAATGATCAATATTAGTCAATCATTAGGGATGCCCGTTATATTTCTAAGATATAATCCTGATCGTTTTACAATCAATAATAAAGTCATTGATATTCCTAAAAAGATTCGATTACAAGAATTAAAAAAAATGTTGGATCAATATCTCCATTTAGATTTGAATTTGTTAAAATATTTTTGTTCTGTTGTTTATCTTTTTTATAACGATTATGATGTGGATGATCGAAAATGTATTTTACCTTTTGAATAAGCTTTTTTGTCGTGTTTTATATATTTTGAACATATAAAACTTTTTGATAAGATTTTCTTTTCTGGAAAACCGAAAACAGTTTCGCAAATGCGATTGATTAGAGAACTGGAAATCCTAATGCCAATTTGAGTATAAACCTGATACTGAAATAGTTAAATTTCGTAAAAGGTTATTACTCCTACCTCACCTTTCGGAGAGGAGTAGACTGTATCTTAAGAGAACTTTTGCAAATTCCCCGACCCCCGTGCGGTCGTTGTGGGAGTCCCATGCTTTTTTTTTCAAAAAAGTTTAGAGACTTTACCCGCGGATTGCCCATTTCAAAATCGTTTACACGACTCTTCATCTTCTGCGTTATTACCATTGGGTACGGCCTTTTACCGTGTTCCTCTTTCATCTTTCGAATAAGAGTGGTAGCAGAAGCTTTAGGGGATTCCCGAACATTATAAGGGGTCTTGCCCATGTCGTCACCAAAAACTTGGACGAACAAATGGACTAGCCAATTATATACTAGTCAAGCCGAAGCACAACTAAGTGGAAAATTACACTGTTTTCCTTCTATGGTAATTCCACAACCATAGGAGCAGTTGACTGTTGGAGGCACTCTAGGATTTCGACCTCCCGAAATACGGATTATGTTGTTATTAACAGCGGTGACAATGAATTGGTAAGTTTGGGCTCTGAGGAAAGTTGGGAGGGTGTTGGCGGCGGAGGAACCAGAGAGGGCCTCGAAGGTGAGGTTCTTTGGCTCGGCGGCGATACGGGCTTCAACAGAGGCGGTGGGGATGATGGAAACATTGGTCAATTTGCCGTAGTTAGTTGACCCAAGAGGATCGAGGCAAATGAAATCAAGGGAGTAGGAGTACATGTGGTAACCAGCGACAACGGGGATGACAGGGGCGGCAAACCATGGCTCAACAAGGGAGTAGTAGTCGGAACCCATTTGAGCGAGACGTTGGGTGTTCTCGTAGATGAGGGAAGTCTCGGCAACGGGGTCGGAACCAGGGAAATGTTGGTCGATGAGGAGGGTGTCTTCGTAATCGGCCTTGCCAATGCATTGGGTCTCTCTGGTGGTGTAGTTGGACCAGTAGGAAGGAACGGTGGTGTTTCTGACGGAGAAGAAGAGGACCTTGATGGCGTGGGAGAAACGGATATCGTAAGATTGGTTGGGGTTTTGGAAAGGGTTGAAGGATTGGATAGGGGCAGTTTGGACTTGCTCGATGAGGATATCACGGGGAGCGCAAGCCATTCTCTTACGCTCGTCGTTGGAGACAATGGCGTAGTTAGCCCAAACTTGGACGGAGGAAAGCTCGGGGAGGGTGGTTCCGAAATCGGCGAGGACGGGGACACGAGAGACGACGATGGTCTCGTTGGTGTCGAGGAAGGTGATGTAGTCCCAAGCGACCAAGAGCTCGTAGTAGTTTCTGATGGAGAATTGGATTCTCATGTCGTTGTAAGGAAGGGCGGCGGTGGGGAGGGCAACACCAGAGTCGCGGGAGTAGAAGAATGGGAGGGGGAGGTTAAGGACCTTTTGAGGGAGGGCCTTGCGGGGGGTGATGAGGTCATCAGTCATACCGATCATGTTGAGGTAACCAATTTGCTTTCCAGATGGAGTGGTGAAAGCAGCCCAGAAATCGAGTTGGTAGTTATCGAAACGAGCAGCGACGAGGTCGTTGAAGGTGATGGCGGCCTCGCGGATCAAGTTGTGCATAAGATTGGGAGTCCAGGATACATAGGTATCGATGGTGACATCACGACCGTCTTTCTTGGAGCCGTAAGCGGGGATGGAGGCAACTGGGGGAAGGACAAGGCGCATCCAAGTGTAGAGAAGGTAGTCACCAGCACGGGAGATGGAGACGGACCACTCTTGAGAGAATCCAGGAGTGCCTGAAGCTCTAGAAAGAACGACGGGTACTTGCGTAAACCAGGTTGATTTGCGGGTTTGGCGGACAAAGTAGGCGGTAGCATCGTTACCACCGTACATGTACTTTTCGAGTTCATCGTAGGTGGCTAAATCAATGAAACCAGAGGTAAGATTGGAAGTTACTATGGACATTTTTGCTGTTTTTGTTTATAGGATGCAAGAAAAAAAAAATTTGCTAATTTTTTTTTTTATTATCTGTTAAATAAAAAATTGTTTTAAATCGAAATGATGCCGTATTTTTTGATTTAATAACAGTATAACCGGTATTTACGAGTATGAATAAATATATGAAAGATGAATATTTATTAAAAAATCTATCAATTTTGCAAAAAAAAATGACTTCAAAGAGTTTTTAAAAAATAACGGGTTGATTGACTGTAAGCTTTCAAAACGGTGAAGAGTTTGTCATCTTAAGAGATGATGGTTATGTTTGTGCCACCAAACTATGCAAGGCAGGAGGACGAAAATTATCGAATTGGATGCGATTAAAAGAAACAAAAGAATTCATATTCAAATACGATGATGAATTAAAAAAAAGCGTGGTTCAAATGTCAAGAGCGGGAAAATGATTTATCAATTGATAGAAAACGAGGAGGAGCAAATTTAGACGAACTTCTTGGCTTCATTCCACCGACAATAGAAAACGAAGAAGTGTGGTTGTAATTCCAAAATTTGATATAACACATAAATGGTGTAAATGGATGTCAAACTGTCAACTTGTTATAAAATTTTATAATGACTGTGCAACCTTGGATGGTCTACATTCAGTTTGCAAAACTTGCAAAAAAAGAACAAAAAAGACTTCAAAAAGAGCGAAAAAAACAACAAGAAGTTAAAGTTTAAAATAAAATTTATACTTGTATTATTCATAGGTAACAACTATATTATAAATTTTACAACTATTAGTTATTTTATCATCGTTTTCAATATCAAATAAATGAATCCTTTTTTGGTAATTTGGAAAATCAATAGAATACATTAATATTTGACCGACAGCATGCTTCCAAAGTTTACCGAGTTTTACCTCAATAATTTCATTGTCAGTTAAAAGATCAATGAAGCCGTTTTCAGTCTCCACTTCAATCTGTCCACCTAATTCTTTTTGTAACCGTATTTGTATTGTTTTTTCTTTATATTCATCATTGGAAGTATAGGGTTTGATATTATATAATGTGTTGTAAAAAAGTGTTTCATTTTCTTTTTTAAAAGAAAACCATTCCTCCATCCACTTGTTTACTTGCAAAGTAAAATAGGGAGAGCACCATATTGCAAAATGTAAAACAAGTTCTCTGTGTATCCAAGTTCCTTGATGTATTTTATTCGAAAAATTACCTCCCTTTCTTATAATTATTACTTTTGTAATTGGTATGGTAAATTCTTTACTAATTAATTCAATCATATTTTTTGTATCTTTAAGTCTTAAATAATCACTCATTAATTTATTAACTTTTTGAGAAATTGAAGTTGCATAAACATAACCTTTTTCACAAAAAGGGATTTTTATTTTTTCATCATTCAACTCTAAAATGTGATGCATTTGTTTATTTAAGATTAATCCGTCATTTAATCATTTTTTAAACAATCGGCAACCTAATATTACGATTAAAATATCTTTATAAAAATGACAAGTAAAGACTTTTTCAAAAATAAATCGACCAATGATGGTTATGCTCGCATTTGCAAAGAATGTTATTTAACTTTGCAATATGGTGATGACCGTAAACGAAAAAAATTGGTCGTAGTCCCCGAGTTTGATGTTACAACACAAAAATGGTGCAATCGTTGTGAAACCGTTCGATCACATTCAGATTTTTATAATGATAAAATGACGAAAGATGGCTTGGGAGCCAATTGTAAGCAATGCAAACATGAACAAAAAAAGCAATATGTACAGCGATTAAAAGAAACTAAATGCCTTGGAACAACACTTGATTTGAACCCAAAAAGCTTGTTGACCGTTTTAATCAAGTAAGCCAAGCAAATATTATGACACCTGGCGCGCCATCCCCAGCCTTATATTGATATGGATTATTAAGAGGAAGAACATCATAGCTAGCACCACCTCCGCCGCCGCCAAAATAGATACCATCTGTTCCACTTATATATACTTTTTTGCTCGAGTCGTATCTTCCTCCGTTTCCTCCGCCATCTTGACCATTTGGACTATCAGTACTTGAAATACCATTAGAATCAAAGCTTATACCTCCTCCACCTCCTCCGTACGATGCATCAGAAAATTTCCATTTATAACCCGGGCCACCAACTCCGTTTGGTAAAGAACTACCTGTGCTCCCTTCACCCCCTTTTCCAAACTTGATGCTACTATTCTGCATAGTTGTAAAACTATTTCTAAAGTCTCTTTCTGTAGTGGCACCGCCATATGCATATTGATAAAAATCGCCATAAATTATTGAACTTTGTCCAGAATTTTGAACTATAATAGAATTATTATTATTATTATTTTTTTTTGCATATCCATTTCCACCCTGTCCTACCGTTAATAATAAAGTATAATTTGTATTTACACTTAAATTACCAGATTGCACTTTTCCTCCACTCCCTCCATGGAATGCGCTACCACCTCCTCCACCTCCGACGATTATATAATATACTACTTTTCCTGCTGTTGAAATATTTAAATTACCTGATTTTGTAAAAGATAATAATGTATATGGGCCATTATTTGACAAGATTCCGCCAGACTGGTAATAAATAAATTCTTTTGTATCATAAATTATTTGTAAAGGCATTTCTGAAGGTGATAGTGAATAATATTCCGACTGTCTTGATTGATTCATTCTAGTAAGTATAATTATAATCATAACCAAAATAATAATCAAAAATGTAAAAATACAAATGGATTGAATCTTCATACTTTTTTATTTGTCTCAATATCAAAAAAATTTTATAGAATAAATGAAATTGGAAAAACTCATTCAACCCCCGCTTGTCGATTATTCAAAATTAGAATCAACCGATGTTATCAAAGTTGATATAATCAACACCACCTATAAATTTTCATCCAGCTCTAAAATGAGTGGAAAAGATTTATCTAAAAATCCCATTTTCGGACACATTGTTTATAAAAATGATATCGAGATTTCTCGTAGTAATTTTGGTTTACCTTGGATTTCCGTACAAAAAGGCTCAACTCCAAAAATCTCATTCAACAACTTGACCGATTTTACCTTTAATTTGCATTTTCACGGTCTTGCTACCAATGGTTTTATTGACGGTGTATCGGAAGAGCTGGTATTTGGAAAAAGTACAATTATTGGACCGCAAACCAATCTTGATTTTCCCCTCATTGTTAATAATCAAGCTTTAATTTGGTATCACGCACATAATATGTTTATTTCCATTAATTTTATCTATGGAGGTCTTGTTGGATTAATGTTAATTGAAGATTCAATTACAAAATGGCTATCTGAAAAGTTTATTTATCAAAATAATCACATCTTGTTGCAATTCAATGATATTGATTTAGATGAAAATGGAGTACAAACACCTGCAAATCTAGTTGTTGATCAAAATCGCTCCAGTTTTACTCTTGTCAATGGAAAAAGCGTTGTTAATTGGTACACAGATAATGGAAAAGCTAAATATGTGGACTGTGTTTATCATACTTCAGGACAAAATCTTGTCAAAATTGACATGTTAAATGCCAATGTAAATTGGAGAGTATACCACATTGGAGTCTGTGATAAAAATGATTGTATCAAAACATTTCATGTCATTCAATGCGACCAAGGATTACTTAATCCTTACGAAACGGATATGGCATTTTTATATACAGGTTCTCGATTATCCATCCTCATTGATTTGAAAGATTTTGTCAATGGTGAAGCATTTCTTTTCTTCTATGATTATGATCTCACCGAAGTAATCAATTCTGATGCTCAAAATCCAGAATTACCAAACTCCGCACTTATTGGACAGGTTTCTAATCCTACATTGGCAAACAATACCCCTTATCCTGTACCGATTCCTTCTGATGATACAAATCTATTTTATCCAATCGTTAAAGGCAATCCTTTGTTTGAACAAACTCTTGATAATGGATTTATTCCAAAGCCAATTCAAAGATACAAGAAACCTGTTTTAAAAATTATTTTTAATAATACTGCTTTTACAAAACAAGTAAAACCTTTTCGTAATGCTCTT
>Ga0164295_10002230_pt1 | contig 16060 bp, 17 predicted proteins | sample GEODES006metaG_FD_111798 | JGI IMG/M metagenome (GOLD analysis project Ga0164295, IMG submission 111798) | Oligotrophic lake water microbial communities from Sparkling Lake, Wisconsin, USA - GEODES006 metaG | ecosystem: Environmental > Aquatic > Freshwater > Lake | place: USA: Sparkling Lake... | reverse complement strand
TCGTGCGGAGAGACAAGCGGCCAATGCGGCCAAATCCGTTAATACCTACGCGAATTGCCATAACGCTGTAACCAGTCTGGTTTACCGGCGTCTTTGCCGTCTACCTTCAGGAGTTTACCTAGCCGACTCCTCCGGGCCGATTTAGCTGGGCCGAAAACGTGGGCTGGACGCCACCGCCGTGCCGATAAGCAGCAACGCAAACGTCCCGACAAACGGGCTGTAAGGCGACTGTTCGAACAGCCAAGTTCCCGTTGGCCCCGCAACCACCGCGCCGACTCCCTGCGCTGCCATGACCGCGCCAAGGTTCTGTCCCTTGCGCTCTGGATCGATTTCTGCAACTCGGGCATACCAAGCTGGCATGGCCAGCAAGAAGCCAACGCCCAGCGGCAAAGCGCATCCCACCAGCACCGGCAAGGTCTGCAGGCTGGGAACAACTGTCGCAAGAGCAAGCGGAATTGAGCCCAAAAGCGACAGGGCAAGCCCGAGCATCATTGCGCGGTACGCGCCGAGTTTCTCTCCGAGCTTGCTGACCGGTCCGGCGAGGGCGGCGAGTCCCAAAGCCGCCGGAAGCACCGAAGCGCCAACCGCGGATTCTGAAATCTGGAACACCTTGATCGGAAGCAACTTGGCGATAAAGCTCGGGAACCCGATCGCGGCAAAAATGAGGAACCCGACGAGCATGTACGGCCATGCCTCCGAGGAAGCCCCCCCGGACGCGGGCTTGCTTTTCTCCTCTCGTTTAGAACTTTCGGATCGTCCAGAACCTAAGGCAAGCCCGGCCAGGGCGACGAAAAGCACGCCACTCGCAACAATTCCGGCACCCGTCCAGCGGCTGAGATCGTTGGCAAAACCTCCGAGCGGGAACGCCAGCGCAACCCCGACGAGATAACAGGTGTTCACCCACCCCATCACCTTTTGCCGCTCGACTTCGTCGCTGGCAATCGAGGCGGCCCAAAGAAAGACACTTGGCCAAATCATCGCGGCCGCAACGCCATCGATGAGCCGAAGCGCCACCATGGAGATCGCCAAACCCGGCCACATCGGCATCAAAATCGTGCAAGCGGTGGTGAAGGTGCCCAGTGCGGCACCGGTCAAAATCGGCCGCTGTGGACCAATCCGGTCGGCCCATGCCCCAAAGCGACTTTTCAGCAAGGTCTCGGACAGCAAAAACCCCGCGAGCGCAATCCCGACCCACCGTTCCGAAAGGTCCCGGTCCTGAGTCAGATAGACCGGCATCGTGCTGAGGTTCAGCGTGGCGAACGCAATCTCTGCGATCAGGGCAACGGCAATGCACCAGCCGACATTAACGCGCGAACGGGACGAAGGCAAAGGTTGATTCATTGTTTGCCCCCAGCACTTTCTACCCCGTTATCCGAGCAATGTCCGCAGACCTTTCGCCTAAACTGGCCTCATGCCATTTGGAGATCGCAAAGTCGCGCAAGTTGCCGTCGTCGTCAAGGACATCGAGTCCGCAAAGGTGAGCTATGCCACCCTGTTCGGAGCTCCGGTTCCGCCAACCATCGTCACCGACCCTGGCCTCTCGGTCAACATGACCTACCGCGGCAAACCGTCCGACGCAAAAACCAAGCTCGCGTTCATCGAACTGCCTAACACTCAGTTTGAGCTGATCGAACCCATAGGTGAGGACAGCGCCTGGTACGAAGGCCTCGCAAAGGCCGGGAACGGCTTCCACCACATCGCGTATTGGGTTGAGGATATGAAAGCCGCCCACGACGAACTCGCGGCGCAAGGCATCGTGATGATCCAGCGAGGCGACATGGGCGAGGGCCAGTACGCCTACTTCGACGCCCCCGAGCAGGGCATCGTCATCGAGCTCCTCGAGAAAGTAAGGACGCCGCTCGACTAATGCAACTCGTCTCGGTTCACAAATCGGGCCGATTCCTTCAACTGGAGGACGGGGCGCCCTTCTTCTGGCTTGGGGATACGGCCTGGGAGATGTTTCACCGATTGAACCGAGACGAAATTTCCCGGTTTCTGTCCACCCGGCACAAGCAGGGCTACAACGTCATTCAGGCAGTCGCGCTCGCTGAGCTCGACGGGATTCGAGTTCCTAACGCCGAGGGCCATTACCCGCTCATCAACGAAGATCCGAGCCAGCCGGACTTGCAACCGGGCGGCTACTGGGACCTCGTGGACTACGCGTTTGACGTAGCCGAGAACGAGCAAATCTACATCGCGTTCTCCCAACTTGGGGCGACAAGTTTCGGAAAGATTGGGGTGACGGGCCAGAAATCTTCACCGTCGAGAATGCCCGCGCTTACGGCGAATTCATTGGAAAGCGGTTCGGCAGCCGGAAAAACCTGATTTGGATCATGGGTGGCGATAGACGCCTTGATTCAATCCACCTTGAAATTGTTCGAGCGATGGCCGAAGGGATACGTGCGACCGAGTCGGAGCGGCACTTGATGTCTTTCCACCCGGTTGGAGGAAAGAGCTCTACCTCTGAAGTGCTTAACGAATCGTGGCTCGACATGCACATGAACCAATCCGGCCACTGGTGGTTCGACATGCGGCCCGATCTCATGATCGAACAGGATTTGGAACTGGACCCAGTACGGCCCACGCTAGACGGCGAGCCCTGCTATGAAAACCATCGGCCGTTCAAGGCGTTCTTGGAGCACAAAGATCTGAACATTCCGGTTTTTGACGCCTACTACGTGCGACGGGCCTGCTACCAAAGCGTGTTTGCTGGTGGCTGCGGAGTCACTTACGGTTGTCACGCGGTTTGGCAGATGGCGCAGCCGCAGTTTGAGCCGGTGAATTATCCGATCGGATACTGGTACCAATCATTGCAGCTGCCGGGAGCACGCCAGCTAATCCACCTTCGAGATCTAGTCTCCGGCCCGGATTACTTTGACCGCGTAGCGGACCAATCGCTGATCCTAGACGGTCTGGGGTCTGGCGCGGACACGGCGAGAGCTTGGCGGACAAAGTCGGGGCAGCGAGCCGCAATCTACCTGCCCAGCCCACGCGACCTAAAGGTGAATCTTGGACAATTGGCGGCCAGCATCTCAGCCTTCTGGTTCGATCCCCGCACCGGGGAGCGCTCAACAGCTCAAGCAGTTGACGGCATCTTCCGCACACCCACGGCGGAGGACTGGGTTCTACTTTTCGAAGCGGACTAGCGGCGACGGCGAGCACGCAGTTGCGGCTTCAGCGGCGGGAAAGCGGTTCCTTCCAAAGGTGTCGGATACTGACCGTCCGGATACGCGCGGCGAGACGTGAAAAAGGCTTCACCGCCGGTCGCCTGAACGCGACCTGAGTTCATTCCGCCGTCATACGCCGCCAAGATCAACGCAAAGAACTCGGGAGGAATGCTCAGTTCGGCGTCCAGAATCACGACGATATCATCTTTGCCCGCCGGCTCCTCTCCACTCAAGTGCGCCTCAAACTTTGCCGCGAGCTGCCGAACTTTCTCGTCCGGTTCGCCATCGACTTCGATCACCGTCAAGTCTGTCGGCAATGCCTGAAGGGAAATCTCCTTGAGCGACGCTTCTAGAGCCGCGAGATCGCCGCGGAACCTGACTCGACAAGCCAGCTTGGGCAGGTTCTTCACGCGCTCCTTTCCGAGAGAAACGGTCTCGGGCAAGGTTCGCAGCATGCTGGTCACCACCGTCGGCTCGTGGAACAGGCTGCTCAGCTTCGCGTCCACGATCTTGAAGCCGATGTAGCGGTAAAAGCCAAGGGCGCGTTTGGTCGACGAAGCGAACACATGAATGTAAAAGTGGGTATGGCCGAGCTCCTTCAGCCGATTGAAATACGCTTCGGCAAGGGCCTCGCCGCCACGCGCGCTGCCTTGAAAACCGCTATCGATGTTGAAATGAAAATTTGAGGTGTTCGGTGGATGGGCCGGAACTTCGCGCCAGCTTCGGAAGAGGAACCACTTCACAAACCGCTGGCTCGGAGGATGGTGCCGGTACTTACCAGCCATGGCATTGCCCGCCATTCTTGCCAAGTACGGTAGCAGGATCCGCACGGCGCGCAACTTAAACCCATCCCGAATCGCGGCGACGAGATACCCGACAACCTTTCCGTCGGCTTCGATGACCCAAGCCGCATCCGCTTCACCATCAAGAAACGGGGCGAGCCAAATTTTGGCGAACAGCTCCTTGTCGATAAAGTACTGCTCAAGGTTGCCGCGCAGACCGTGGTCGATGCAGATTCTTTCAACGGCGGCTCGGTCGGTGGGTTGGTACGGCCGGACCGTCAACGTGCCACCGCGGACTGATAGTGGCTTACGAGCTGCTCCACCGCTCCGCGCCAATCTCTTCGCTCAGCAAACTCACGCGCATTGCGCTTCATTCTCAGTCGCAAATCCGGCGAATCCACCAGCTTTCGGACCGCTTCTCGCATCGCGCGTGGCCCTTCGCAAACAAAGGCGTTCTCCTCGTGATTCACAAAATCGCGCGGTCCTGGACCGTTCGCGACAATCGGCACAACGCCGGAAGCCATTGCTTCCAGAACCACGTTGCCGAAGGTGTCGGTCACGCTAGGGAAAAGCAAGACATCCGAATCGGCGTACGTCTGCGCGAGTTCTTCGCCGTGCAGGTATCCGGTGAACTTAGCGCCGGTCAATTCCTGCTCCAGCCAAGGCCGCTCTGGACCGTCGCCAATCACCCAAATGGGCACGCTCAGACCGTTCAAAATTTCTGGCAACTGGCGCACGTTCTTTTCTGGTGCAAGCCGACCCACGTACGAACAGACCACCTGCTGATCTTTTCGCTTCCGCTTGTTCCCGGAGAACAGCTGCACGTCGATACCCCGAGTGAAGACCCCCAGCTTGTTGTTAAATCCGTTGACCTTGAGATCCTTTGCCACGCCATCGGTCGGACTGAGAACCTGATCGCAAGGGGTGTAGAACCACCGCAAAAACTCCCAACCAATGTTTCGCATCATCCGGCGCATCGGCGCGGCTGAGCGGAGGGCACCGTACTCCGCAAGGTGCGTGTGGTAGGTGCCGAGCATTGGCAACTTGGCTCGCGCGGCAAGGTTTCGCCCAATCAGGCCCATGCTTCCCGGAGTAGCCAGGTGGACGACCGAGTACCGAACGTCCGTAATCGCCTTGCGCCAGCGATCTCCGATTCGGAAGTCGGGCAAAAGCTCAAAACGGAGTCGTTCGTAGTAGGAGCGGCTGAATCGGTGATCGAACGAAAAAATGCGAACCGATCCGCGCTCTTCAACCCCTTCCGCTTCGCCATAGGTGTACACGTCGAGCGGAATCGACATGTCCTGCATGGTTTCCGCAACTTTTCGGAGGGTGTGCGCCGCGCCGTTGATCTCGAAAAACGTGTCCGTAAACAGCGCGACCCTCGGCGCTGCGTCCATATTCATTTTCGCTCGACTACGTTTTCCCATCGCGCGGTCCTCTGTTAGCTGATCTTAAAACAATTCAAAGTCGTGAGACAAACTCACACTTCCAATTCGATAGACGCGAACCTCGTAGAAAGGTTGCTGTTCCAACCTATCGTAACCCAATGGTGTACCGAATTGGTAGCTTCTGGCGAAAGTCGTTGGGACCATCCTTAACACAACCTTAGCAATCCCGCACAAAAAAGCCCTCCCCAGCCAGCTGAGGAGGGCGATCTTCCTTTTCAGAAGGACTTAGTGGATGCCAGGGAAGCCCCAGCCGCCGCCGTTAACGTAGCCGTAGTACCAGTTCCACTGGTTGACGTTTCGTCGGTCGACCCAGATGTTCTTGAACCACTGGATCTGGCCCTTCTTCATCGACGTTGCGTGACCGTCTACGAATACGACCGGAGCCGTCTGGGTGAAGCGGTATCGAGCGTGCGCAGCGCACTCCCATGCGCCACCGGTGGTAGCGCCGCAGTCGGAGTCGAACACCGGCGAGTAGACCGAAGTTCCAGGGGTGTAAACGTCAACGCCGTCGCGCTGGATGGTGGAGACATCGCCCGGCGTTCCGAGGATGCTGCCGACCCACATCTGCTGCCAGTCGTGGAACCAAGGGTAGCTCCAGTCGTTGGAGTTAGCTCCCTTTTCCATAATCGCGATCTTGTCTGCCGGAGCATCGACCACGGACTGAGAAACGCCTGGGTTAGCAGCTCCACCGTAGTTGTCGAAGTTGTTGACGAAGAGGCCCATGTGGACGCCGTAGCTGAACGACGCGCCGGTGCTGAAACCAGGGCGGGAAGCTCGTGGGTTGCCTGGGCTGCGGAAGATGCCGTCCTGAGCGAAGTTCTGATCAACGCCCGTGGAGCTCACGCGCTTATCGCCGCTCTTGAGATATGGGTAGATGGCGGTCGCCCAAGTGACGTGGTTGTCACCGGAGCCGTACTCCGACTGCGCGAACGAGTCGTCGTAGTCGCCGGAGTACATCAGCTGACCCAAGCCGAGCTGCTTGACGTTGCTGAGAGACTGGGTCTTCTTTGCCGCAGACTTTGCCTGGGCGAAGACAGGGAAGAGGATCGCGGCGAGGATCGCAATGATCGCGATGACGACGAGAAGTTCAATAAGCGTAAATGCTTTTCGATTCATTTTGGGTTCTCTACTCTGAGTTGCGTGGTCCCGGAGGACGAGTGGTTGAATCCCTCACGTCTAAGCCGCAAGGAAATGTTAACGAGAAGTTCTCTGGGCGCTTGCCCTGAATGAGGTTTAAAAGGGTGTTGGTGGCGTACCGGGCCATTTCCGAGATCGGCTGGCTTACCGAGGTGAGCCTTGGCGTGGTGGTTTCGCAATAGGCCGTGCTGTCAAAGCCCACGATGCTCAGGTCTTCGGGCAGCTTCAGACCCGCTTCAGTCGCGCGATTGATCAGGGTTCCCGCCGTGCGCTCGCTCCAGCAGATAATTGCCGTGTAGCCCGGATCGCTCTTCCACCAATCAGCAAACTCCGGAAGGTGCCAATCCCAAGCTAGAATGTCGGCCGGGTTCGGCTCTTGACCCATGAGCTCTTTCGCTGAGGCCTGGAACGCATCTCGGCGCTCCAAGCAGTCCGGCGATGTCAACTCTTGGATTTCATGGGCGAAAGCGATTTTTTGGTGTCCAAGCTTTGCAAGGTGTTCCACCGCAAGCCGAATGCCGCTCGCATTATCGCAGGCGACGAAAACGGCGTCGGTCGGTTCGGCCGGCGCAGGAGCGTTAAGCGCGACAATCGGAATCGGACAGTCGTGAATCAGCTGCAGGGTCTCCGCGTCCCGCGTCAACTTGCACCAGACCACCCCTTCCAGCTGACCATCGCCAAGGGAGCCCAGGATGTCGTCATGCAACAGCTCCGGCAAGATCGTCAACCGGTAATGGTTCTTGAAGAGCACGGACCCGACGCCCTCCAGAAGGTGCATATAGTAAAGGGGTCCGGCCGCAAAGGAGCCGAAGTTCTCGAAGATCAGACCAACCGTGTGAGTTCGCTGCGTCCGCAGGTTTCGCGCCAAAACGTTTGGCCGATAGTGCATTTGCTCGGCGATTTCGCGAATCTGATTCGCTCGCGTGTCGCTCACGCGAACGCTGTCGCCGCGTCCGTGTAAGACCTTCGAAACGGCGGCGGTAGAAACGCCAGCCGCCTTCGCCACATCGCGAATCGTGACTGCCATTAAGTTATCGGTTCTCGGTCGGGGCGGTTCCGTTTAGCTTGAGCATCTCTTTCATCTTCTGCTTGCCCTCGGGGGTCATGCTCGGATCGTTGTCGATCGCCTTCGCGCGATCCGCGTTTGCCTTATCAATCGCATCTTGCGTTGGTTCGTTCGTCGGCTCGGCAGGTTCGCAGCCAACGACAAAGACGGCGGCGATCAGGAGGAAAAGGGCAGCAAGCTTCTTCATCGATCAAGTTCCCGTGTAAATCCGATTAACGGATTTATCAGGCTTGATTATACGATCTATCAGAACCCTGTCAATAGGTTTTTTTTGCGAATGAGGGTCGTTTCGGCTACTTTTTGCCCTGATCGAGGTGCAGCATCGTGCCCATCAAAGTCTTCTCGGCCTGGCCGGTATCTCCGGTCTGCAGGGCGCGGAGAGCCATCGTGACTTCCTGGGCTTCGGCGGCCCGACCTTGCTGACTGAGCAGCATTTGCGTCTTCTGCAATTCTTGAACGGCGGCCATTTGCGTGATCATTCCGGTCTTGAGACCCATGACCGTCTTCTCCACCGCCCGGCTCGCCAAGGCGACCTGAGCGGCACCGGCAACGCGAGGATCCTGCGGTGCGGAATAGCGCGCGGAGTCTGCCGTGAACTCGATCACGAAGTCCAGATCAACCGTCTTGATTCCCCCACCGTCGGAAAGATCGTCGTAAGTCAGTTTGCCAGCGGCAACGCGGTACCAACCGAGCGGGTGATTCTTGAACTCGAAGTCGAGCACCTGCTGAATCGATGCCCCGCGCTCAATATCGGCAAGCGGAATGATCACTTCCTGACCTTCTGCCGCCGTTTGAGGCGCGCGAAGACCAACCCACCGGGCAGGCTTAACCGAGAGCTGAAGATTTCGGGCCGCCCCCGTCATCATCTTGTCCAGCTCAAGCTTAAACACTTCTGGCAGCATCTCTGGTCGGGGGATGAAGTAGTAGTTCCCGCCCGCGCGCTTGGCCATGCTGGCAAGAAGCTCTTCGTTATAGTCCGGCCCAAAGCCGAGGAAGGTCACGGTAATCCCTCGGTTCTTGATCTCACCGGCGTGGGCAACAAGCGCGGAGAAATCCTTGATTCCTGCAGTCGGATCACCGTCCGAGAGCACGACCAGTCGCGTCGAGCGGCCACCTTCGTTGACGCTCAAAACCTGCTGGGCACCCAATGCCAATCCGTCGTAGAGGTTCGTCGTATTTCCCGGCATCAATCGCTGAATGCCGTCTTTGATGGGCTGCTTCGAGGTCACGCGCTGCGGCGGCATGAGGACGTCGACCGTTTCCTCGAACGTGACGATGCTCAGAATGTCATTGGGTCCGAGCATGTCCACAACATAGCTACAAGCCTGCTTGGCGTACTCCAGCGGCGCGCCTTCCATACTTCCCGACCGGTCAATGACCAGGCAGACGTTAAGCGGCGTGCGCCCCCCGGTCGACATGCCTCCCGAAGTCGGAGCACCACCGGCGGTGAACTCGACGATGAACTGCTCCCGCGCGGGACCGTTCGCCATGGAGGCTTCTCGTCCTGGAATGATCTCCGCCCGAATGCCTTCGAAAGCCGCTGTCATGGCGGTCGTCTTGAGAGGATCAAATGCCGACATCGCCTGGGTGCGCATCGGGTCGAATGCCTGCGGAGGCGCTCCGAGTTGCGTTCGGTTCGGGTCGATGCGCTGGGTGCGGTTATCCATGGTTTTGCTCTTGTTCGGACTTAGACGGGTTCAACCCGGAAAGACGTGCTGCCAATTCGAATGATATCGCCAACCCGCGCCTGTGCCTGCTGAATTCGGTTGCCATTGATGAAAGTCCCGTTGGTACTTCCCAAATCGGTGACGACGACTCCGGTAGCATCGGGCCCGACTTGAGCGTGACGTCTCGAAGCTTGCTGGTCGTACGCCATCGGGATGCTCGTGCTGCCACGCCCGAGTTCGAGGGCGGCGATGACCGGGAAGCGCGTTCCCGCCAGCGGCCCATCGACCGCGATAAGACCAAAGCCCGACGGCATCGGCGACTGCGGGTACGCCATCGTCGGGTTCATCGCCGGTTGTGGGGTCATCATTGTCGGATTCATCGGTGCCATCGGCTGCATTTGCGGCATCTGCTGCATTTGCCGCATCTGCTGTATCGGGGCCATCGGTTGCATAGGTTGCATTCGCTGAACGGGGCCGCGGTACGGCTCGGGTCCGCGCGCTGGGGCTGCCTGGTTCTTCATCAAAAATTGGAGTTGGTACGGCCCGACTTGGATCACATCGCCAGCATGCAATTCGGCTTGTTGAATGCGATGTCCGTTGACATAAGTGCCAATCGGCGAACCTCCGTCTTGAAGCACGTATGCCGGGCCGTGCTTTCGGATGACCGCATGAGTCGGTGTGACATTCATATCGCCGAAGAGCGGAATCTGGGCGGTTTCACTCCGACCAATGAAGTTGCTCGCAAAATCCAAGGACCACTCCTTCGATTCGTTCCGTCCCACCGTCAGTCGGAGCCAAGCCGATCGCGACATAAGGTCCACAAGCCCGATGAACAATCCGATCAGTGAACTGAGGGCGACGGCAAAAACGGCGCGAGGGATGCTGCCAACTTCCCCGCTCTGCCCGGATGGCGTACCGTTCAGCGACAATTGGAAAACTCCAAAGACCGTGCCGATGATGTCGAAAACGCCCGCGCCGAGGGCTGCACCGATGGTGCCGCCAATGGCACCTTGAACGGCACGCTTTACGTTCAAAGAACTAAATCCGATCGCGGCTCCGAGCATTGTGCCGAGGGGCGCTAGGGCGACCACGCGAGCAATGACCGTCATCGGCCCCATGCCGGTGACCCCGCCGAAAATCATCCTTACAATTCCGCCACCAACGCCATAACCAAACGAGGCACCGATCGCTCCAAACAGGGCTCCAAGCCCGAGACCTCGCAAAAGGTGAGTCCGACTTCCCTGGTTGAATCCGTTCATTCCACCGATCGTCGCGCCAACCAGCGCGCCAAGGGAGATCACCAGCCGGAGCTCAAAATTGCTCCACGCCCCGGTCGACGTCATGCCTGGGTTCGTCGGTTCGATAATGGCCCACGCCAATAATCCAGCGAGACCGGCGAGGAAGAAACGGAAAGTGAGAGCCATGATTTACGCCTCGAATCGGAACTTTGCCTGACCGAACTGAACGTTGTCGCCCGGCTTCAACACGACCACGGTGCTGATCTTCGCACCGTTCACATAGGTTCCGTTGCTGCTACCCAGATCGGTCACCGTTACCGTTGTTCCGCTACAGCTAATCCGGGCATGCTGCCTTGATACGGTGGATTCGGTGGTAAGGCTCAAGCCCAAACCAGCTTCGCGACCGACCAGGACCTCACCATCCAGCGGAATCTCGTCGCCCTGCGGGCTCACGAGCCGAAGCACGCCCGTTGTTGCCGTGGGGACGCTGATTGGGGCCGCTGGAGCAGGATCGGGAACTGCATCCGTCAGAAGGATTTTCTGAACGGGCTGCGGTGCCGGTGCGGCCGGCAGCGGCGTGTTGGCATGGGCGTTCGCAAGGTCATCCGTTTTCGGAATCTGAACTCCCAACTGGGTGAGCTGTGCGTTTACGCTCGAGGTGTTCTGCTTGTAGTACTGAAGCCCAAAGTAGATCGCCGCGCCGGCCGCCACGAGACCAAGTACGTAGGCGAGGATGTTTCCGAATTGGAGCCCGCTCGGCGCAGCTTCGGCTTTCTCGTCTTTTCCGCTCGTTTTCGGCTCTTCCGTGGTGGATCCCTCTTCCGGCTCGCTTTCGGTTGCTTCGTCCGACGAGCCATCCACCGTCGCGACCTTGCCGGGAACCGCGATACTAAAAGTCGGCACCGCATCACTTCGGCTCAACGACAGCGTGAAGACCTGCTTTACCGGGTCTGCTGGCTTTCCTTCGACCACCGTCTTCACCGTCGCCGTCAGCTCGCCCGCTGGCCAACCGTAGGTTGAGACCTCACCTTTCAGGCTCGGATCAAGCAACGCGGAGACCTTCCGTTTTCCGTTTGAGAATTCAACCGCTCCGGCCGCCACGGGCTTATCGCCGGAAAGGATGCGAATCTTGACCTGAAAGATCTGCGCGAAGTCGCTTGCCTTAACCGCCCAAGAACCCTTCAGCTCGGCCAACTTTTTGCTGGCAAGGTTGCCCGTCTTTTCATCCCGAACGTAAATCGTGTCCCCCCCCTCGGAAGTCGGGAGATCAATCCCATTTCGCGAGGACTTGACCGCGTTCTTCGGTTCCCCTTCGATGGCCGCGGGGCCAATCCAGGCCAACCGATCGCCGCCGGACTCGAAAGTCAGCGCAACGGTCTGCCCAAACGACAACGCGCTCAAGCAAATGAAGACAAATCCAATTACGATGCGCCAAGACACGCATTGATTATGTTGCGCCGCGCCTGCGGAAGGCGATCCGCAATTTCGGAGGCCAAGAATCCGACCGGACCGATCTCCTCCGCGCAAAGGTCGCCCGCTGCACCGTGCCAATACATTCCGCAGGCGGCTGCATCCAATGCGCCGACGCACTGCGCTAGAAGCGTCCCGATAATTCCGCTCAAAACGTCGCCCGCTCCCCCAACGGCCAGCCCCGGATTCCCGGTGCAGTTCACCATCAGCGGCTGATCCGGCATTCCCGCCAGAGAGTACGGCCCTTTCAGCAATACGCAGTGCCCGAAGTGCTCCACCGCCTGACGCACGGTCTGAAAACGATCGGACTCGATCTCGGCAATGCTCAGTTGCAGGAGTCGACTCATCTCTCCGGAGTGGGGTGTCAATACGCATTCGGTATCTGGCAGACGTACTCCGGCACTCACGGCGTTCAATGCGTCCGCATCAATCACGCTCGGAAGGGTCCAATGCCGCCAAACACGATCTAGGAACTCCAGGACCGATGCATCATGCGATAAGCCGGGGCCAAAGATCGCGCTATGGATCTTCGGGATGTTCAAAAGGACCTCGGCCGCCGCCGGATCTACGACGCCATCTCGTTCGGGAAGCGGCACCAAAATCGCCTCTGGCAGCGCCGCCGAAACCGCTCGGCAGACATCGGGCACGCCGGCAACCGTAACGAGTCCGGCTCCAGCGCGGAGAGCCGCTCGGGCAGAGAGAATCGCCGCCCCGCGATAACGGGTGCTCCCGGCGACAACCAGCACAGAGCCGTTGTCGCCCTTGTGGCAGCCTCTAAGCCGCTCGGGCAACAGGTGGCCAATGTACGGCCCATCAAGAAGTCGAGCTTCCGTGGGCTCGCTCAGCAATTGGCGCGGAATCCCAATGTCGCTAACCGACCAATAGCCGGAATGTTCGATTCCTGTACCCTGGAATAGAAACGGCTTCGGCTGACCGAAAGTGACGGTTCGTAGCGCCCAAACACTGTCCCCCAGCTCCTCGCCTGAATCGCAATGAATCCCGCTCGGAACATCCACTGCAATCACCGGAACCCCGGATCGATTGATGGCTTCGATTGCCTCCCGCGCGGCCCCCTTGAGGTCGCCACTCGCACTGATTCCCAGGATCGCATCAACGATCAACTCGCGCGTGCCAAGCATCTCAAGCTTTCTCGCCCAGCGCGCGTCATCGCTAAAGACGGGAACCACTCCGTGCGCATGCGCAGATCGCATGGCCTCTTGCGCTTCATGCCGAAGGTCACCCTCGGCGGCGGTGACTAGGCATTCCACGTGGTAGCCAAAATCTCGGGCTAATCGCGCGACCACAAAGCCGTCGCCACCATTGTTGCCCTTGCCGCAAACCACCGTGATCTTGCCCGGCTCGGGCATGGTTTGCTGGACGACCTCGAAAACGGCAAGACCGGCGCGCTCCATGAGCACGGTGGACGAGATTCCGTACTCCTCACTCGTCTGACGATCAATTTTTCGGCAATGGTCAGAAGAAGCAATCCACATATCGGTCCTTGAAGCACTGCGTACTACGGCACCCCCTGCGGACTCGTTACCCAGTTACGGAATCCAGTGTGATATTTCCGCCACAACCCCGATGTACATAAGAACGGTTCCGAGGAAGTTGTCTATTTCTGGAGAATCGGTAGCCGCACTTTTTGCATCGGTACCAGACCTGTTGCCGGGCGGTGTTTCGCACAACGGGGTACGTATGTCGCGTCACTGGCTCTGCCCCAAGATCACGCATAGCCTGTTGCCAGAAAACGCCGTGGTTGGCCGCCTTTGCCCCGTGTCGATCTACGGCGAGCAGGTGGGCGTACTCATGAACCAGCGTATCGCGAACCATCTCCGGCGTGGTCAATACGACCGAGGAAAGGGCAATCTCGCCCTTTCGCCAGTAGGCCATCCCGGCCGAAACCCGGAGTCCCTTCCAGCGCCACGTGGGCTGATAAGAAAGTGGGAATTGAGCTGTTAGCTCCTGAAACAGATTCTCGGCAAACGAAGTTAACTCTCGGCTCACCGCGGCAATGAACCACCCAAGGTTTTTCCAAGGATGCCGCTGCTACCGACATCGCTCGCGATGTTAAACCACTTGTGCCGGTTGTACTTTGTACAGATTTGAGACAGCTTTTCATCCGCCCGAGCGAAGTAGCGATCGACGCCATCGTAGCTGGCGTTCTGCATTTTCGTTAGGCTTTGCAGCGCTTTGTCGGGATTGCCCGACATGTCATTCAAGATCGCTCCGAGGTCGGACATCATTCCCGGAATCTCGTTCACCGCCTGCCCAAAGTCGTTCGCCAGCGGCTGGCATTCAGCCGGCGGTGGATAGCTGTAAAAGAACTGAATCAAATCGTCCCACCGCGGTCGCAGGTCGAGAATTTTTCCCTTCGTGTATTCCGCAGGCGGCTTGTCGCCATCGCCCGATTCGGACTGATCGTAAGGATTCATCAATCCCATGCCCGCACCGAGGACGGAATTCTTCTGGATGAAGACCGTCACTTCGGCAGCCTGATCACCACTAATTTCAATCTTTCGCCGCTCGCACTCTTCGAGGTGCTTCAGCCAGTTGTAGACATCGGCCGGCATTTCCGCCGGAGCCGGAGGCGCCGTCGCCGTCTTCTGCAAACTTGGGTCGGGCGGGGTGGCCTTGAGCTGTAAAGCGCCCGGATCGGGCGGCGTCCCCTTCGCTTGCAACGCGTCGCCATGCGGACTGGTGGCGCTAAATCGAAGGGCACCCGAGGCAAACAGCCCGAAGATTGCCGCCGCGATTATCGCAAGGACACCGCCGATGATAACCGCCTGAGTCTGCTTCTTTTTTTGGGCGGCGAAGTCATCCGCGATTGATGGAGCGGAGCGTGGAGGTTGGTGGCCTGGTTGCATGCGGATGTCCTCTATTCATCTTGACGCAACGAGGTTAAGGAATCGTTCCACATCTCGCCAGCACTCAATCGCCACGAGTGCTGACGCGATTTGTCAACATCACACGCTGGCATTTTTACTTGAATTTTTTGATAAAGTCCCGAGTTCTGATAGGATGTTCGGAACCAGATTGCCAATGGCGGCATCTACGGCAATGAAGCCACGAATTTCAGATTGAGAAAGAGCATGAAGCTACAGTTCACTAACGAGCCTCTCGGACAATACTTCCGGACGCTTCTCCACGACGCCATTTACAACGAATCGGGAGTCCTCCCCAGCGAGACCACCGAGGCCTACCTGGCCGACTTGCTCGTGCGTTTTGCTCACTTTGAGCGGATGCACGGAATCCGGGATGCTTTCGGACACCGAATCCCAACCGTCACCGGCATGCTTCCCGAGGCAGATATCCGTCTCAACGCGAACTCATTCCTTCGGGAACGTGAGGTCCACAAACATATCGGCGACTACCTGCTCTTTTGGGCGGGCATGTACCCCGAGTACTTTGAACATCTGCGAAAGGCGGGCCATGTCGATGGATTGATAGACGCCCCGGCCCAAGGCAAGGCGAGCTACTACATCGCATCGTCGTACCGAGAGTCGCCTTACGAAGAAGAGGCGGAGGTGCTGTACCGACTCAGCGACGAGTTCGACGGCTACATGCACGCGGTGAAGAGCGTTCGGAAGCGGATGAACTAAACTAAAATCGGGTTCCAAACCGAAGTTTGGAACCCGTAATGGATTGTGCGGGAGAGAACAAGTTCTCAGCGCTTAACGAACTGGAAGCCACGTCGAGCTTTCTTTCGACCGTACTTCTTTCGTTCCTTGACGCGGGAATCCCGCGTGAGGAAGCCATGACCGCGAAGTTCCTTTCGCAGCGTTTCGTCGTACTGAAGGAGGGCTCGGGAGATACCGAGTCGAACGGCACCAGCCTGTCCGGCCATGCCTCCACCCTTACAGGTGGCCTTGACGTCAAATCGTCCGTCCATCTGAAGAGCAACGAGTGGGCTCTTTACGAGGATTTCAAGAACTGGTCGGCCCAGATACTCCTTGAAGTCGCGACCGTTGATGCTGATGTTGCCTTCGCCCTGAGTGATCCAGACTCGTGCAATCGCGCACTTGCGTCGGCCCGTTCCGTAATTTGATTCTGCCATGCGTTAGTTCCTCTCCTTCCGGACGTTG
>Ga0164295_10002229_pt1 | contig 16060 bp, 15 predicted proteins | sample GEODES006metaG_FD_111798 | JGI IMG/M metagenome (GOLD analysis project Ga0164295, IMG submission 111798) | Oligotrophic lake water microbial communities from Sparkling Lake, Wisconsin, USA - GEODES006 metaG | ecosystem: Environmental > Aquatic > Freshwater > Lake | place: USA: Sparkling Lake... | reverse complement strand
TTAAATGTTCTAAATAATTATAATAAAATCTTACAAAGAATACATAATAAAATTAAATTTGTTTCAAAAAATGTAGTTAACGATAACTGCTGTTGGTATTTAATGCCTGAAATGGTAATAGGTGTTCCAAAATACGATTACAAAGACTGTACAGCATACACAATAGATAAATTACGAGCAAACGGATTTGTTGTAAGATATACACATCCTAATTTATTATTTATAAGTTGGAGACATTGGGTTCCAACATATGTTCGTAATGAAATTAAAAAGAAAACAGGTAACGTAGTTGATGAATATGGTAATATTATTAATAATGATGACAAAAATACTAATAATACTTCGAGCCTAGAAAATAAAGATAATAACGATAATTTATTATTTTCTAATAATAAACAAATTAAAAATATAAATACTTCATCTACTAAAGAATATAAAGATGTTAAATCATATAAACCATCTGGAAATTTAATATATAATAATAGTTTATTAGAAAAATTACAAATTAATTAAAAAATAACTCGTATTTACTCGTATTATTTATTTTTTTCTACGCAAAGTTTTAAATTTTTTGTATTTCTTTTTATGCAAAGTATTTAATTTCTTAAATTTATTTCCCATTCCAAGTGGTTGAATATAACCTATTCCATTTTCATCTTGACTTAAATGTAGCCAGTCGGTCATTGTGCCGTCTTGATAAATTACTCTTACAGATAAATGAGGAGGATTTGGAAATGTTACATGCATAGCACCTCGCACTTCAAAAGTTACATTATCCTCTAAATAATTATCAAAATACCACCGTGCAATCCATTCAGTATTATCATTATATATTGAATTTTTAAATCTTGTAATAATAATATTATAATGTCTTAGGACATTGATTGTTTGCATATTTATTATATATAATATATATAATATATATAATAAATATAATAACTTTTTTATTAGTATTTATATTTTTTTGTTTTTTTATAATGTTTTATACTGTATTTTCTATTATATTTCTTATAATATTTTTTTCTGGTTTTACCTCCTCCTAATAAGGGTTGCTCTGGTTTATATGAATTTACCTCAATCTTATTATTACTATCATTAAATCGCTCACCATATTTGCGTAATATAGCCTCTCTAATTGTATTAATAATATTATTTAATGATTCAAAAACATTACTATGTAAATTTAATAATATAGTTTTTGTTTGATTTGTTAATTTTACTATATTTTCATATGTTAAATTTGGATTAATATTTTCTATTTCATTAGTTTTATAATTAAATTTTATTAATTTTTTTATTATGGATTCATATAAGGAATTTCTAGTTTTAAAATAATTTGTTATCATTGTTTGTAAAATACCCTTAACACTACTTAAAATACTTAAATTTGTTAAATCTAAATTTTGCACATTTGAATAGTTTTTTATAAACACAATATTTTTTTGTGAAAAATATTGCTTTGTTTCTTTTAATTTTGTAGTTCTATCAAGTGGATATTTATCATCTATTTCTTTTAAATAAACCGTGGCATCATTTTCTAAATTGTCAGATGTTTTTAATCTTAAAAATTTAAAATTGTTATCATTAAATATTAGTGAATTTTTTAAAAAAGAACGCGGGTCCTCTAAATTGTTAGACCCTATATAGTCTAATATATTTGGTAACTTTGCAAATAATGTTTCAATTGTCATAGCATTCACTCTCTCATTTAAATAATTTGCAGTAAAATTTTTAACTGTTAATTCATTTTCAAATAATATTACAAATATTGAATAAAAAACATTGTTTGATGTTTGTAGTTTTATTACTCTTTGAAATTCATCTGTTGGAGGGACCTCATTTTGTTGACTTTCATTTTCTTTAGAAAAAGGATTAAGAAAACTAAAAAATCCACCACCACTTAATGGATTAATTGGTTGTTGTATTTGTGGTTGTGGTTCTTGTTGTTGTTGTTGTGGATTAGTAAATGGATTTTGTGGTTCTAGACTATCCTGTTCTATATTATTCTCTTCTAGATTTTCATGTTCTATATTATTCTCTTCTAGATTTTGTTGTGTTAAAACTTGTGGTGCCTCAGCAAATATATCTTCTTGTGTATTAGTTCCTATAACATTTTCTGTATAATCTTGTGTATCATTTTGTGCATCATTTTGTGTATAATCTTGTCCATCATTTTGTGTATCGGGTAATTGAGTTATTGGTTTTTCAACTAAAATACCTGAACTAGTGTTCTTATTTTTAATTAATGAATCATAATTATTGAATGTTTGAAATATACTTTTAATAATAATATAAATTTTAATAAAACTTAATGAAATAATTTTACATAATATTCTTTTTTTATTTAATATTTTAGTATCTTCGTTACTTCTTGCTAAATTTTTTGATTGTAATATTTTATTTAAATCTTTTAAATCAAAGAAATATAATACTTTATTTTTGTAGTTAATATTTGATTTTTCTTTGCCTTCACTATATATAGATATATTGAATGGAATTTTAACTCTATTTATATAATTTTCAAAAATTTCACTAGTTAATATATACAAATTTTCACATTCATCGCATTTACTCTTGTTGTCATTTCTCTCATTTACTTTATAATCTTCAAAATCTGAAACAAAATTTAATAATAGATTTGAATTATTTAAATAATATGTAAATTTCTTGTTTATAAATTTATCTAAATCTTCATCTGTTTTTGTTGAATTAGAAAAAAAATTTATATTAAAATTATCTGTTATAAAATTCATAATATTAATATATAGTAATATATTAATATTATTAATATTAATAATAAAATTAATAAAATTATTTAAAATTATTAATAATTATAATTGAAGTAAATAGGTTTAAAAATAAAATATTTAATAATAGTGAGAATTAAATGTTAGAATCATCACAATGCAATTATGAGAATTTTATTAATAAAAGTCAAAAATTTACTAAGCAAGAAACGAGAAAAAATAAATTAAAAGAAAATAATAATAAAAAATTATGGAATATTTTTGATGAAGAGTGTCACTCTAGTGCTGTAAATATAGAATGCATATATATTAAAGAAGAAGATGCACTTCTAAATGATAATTTATGTGTCAATTGTAATGAAAGTTTATTTGTAGGAGAAGATGGATTTTTAACATGTTCTAATAATAAATGTGGCCTTATTTATAAAGATAATTTGGATCAAAGTGCAGAATGGCGATTTTATGGTGCAGACGATAATAGTCATAGTGATCCAACCCGATGTGGTATGCCGATTAATCCATTATTAAAAGAATCTTCTTATAGTTGTAAAGTTTTATGTCCTGGTAAATCAAGTTATGAGATGCATAAAATCCGTAGATATACTGATTGGCAAGCAATGCCATATAAAGAAAAGTCGCGCTATGATGAATTTCAATTAATAGTTAATATTTCACAAAATTCAGGAATTCCTAAAATTATTATAGATGAAGCAATGAGATTACATAAGAAAATATCAGAAACAAAAACATATAGAGGATTAAATCGCGACGGAATTATTGCGGCCTCAATATACATTGCTTGTAGAATTAATAATTATCCTCGAACAGCAAAAGAAATAGCAAACATATTTAATTTAGACAATGCTAGCGCAACAAAAGGTTGTAAAAATGCTTTATCTATTATTAACGAAATTGAGCACAATAATAATGCAAATGAAGATATTACATCATTAAGTAAAACAACCCCTTCATCATTTATTGAGCGTTTTTGTAGTAAATTAAATATTAATAATGAATTAACAAATGTATGTAAATTTGTAGCATTTAAAATTGAACAATTAGGATTAATTCCTGAAAATACACCTCATTCTATTGCTGGTGGTATTATATATTTTGTATCACAAGTATGTAATTTAAACATTACAAAAAGTTCAATAAATAATGTTAGTAAAATTAGTGAGGTAACAATTAATAAATGTTATAAAAAATTAGAAACATACAAAACAACTTTAATACCAGAAACAATTTTACTTAAATACAACTAATACTTTAATATTTTAATACTTTAATACTTTAATACTTTAATACTTTAATAAATTATATTTAAAAAATTATAATATATATTATATATTATAATATTTTAAATGGAAACTATACCTAAAATAATTTTTATTGTTCCTTATAGAGATCGTGGTGCAGAAAAATTACATTTTTCTGTTTATATGAAATATATTATGGAAGATTATGATAAAAATGATTATGAAATATATTATAGTCATCAAATGGATTCAAGACCATTTAATAGAGGTGCTACTAAAAATATAGGCTTTTTAGTTATGAAAAACAAATATCCAAATGACTATAAAAATATAACTTTTGTTTTTAATGATATAGATTCGGTTCCTATAAAAAAAAACATATTTAATTATATAACTACTAGCGGTGTTATTAAACATTTTTATGGATTTACTTTTACATTGGGTGGGATTTTTTCAATAGTTGGTAGTGATTTCGAAAAATGTAATGGATTTCCTAATAATTGGGGTTGGGGTTTAGAAGATAATGTTATGAATGAGCGTGTTTTATTAAATAAATTTATTATTAATAGAGAGCAGTTTTATCCACGAAATTCAAAAGCAGTTCTTCATTTATTTGATAGTCCTGAAAGACTAATTAATAACAGGGAACCTGAAAATTATTTAAAAAAAAATTTAAATGATAATTTAATTAATTTACATGATATAAGTTATATTATTGTTCCGAATAATGAAGCTGAACCTAGTACAGAAAATAATACTTTAACACATGACAGCAAAATAAAAAATGTTAATAAAGTAAGTGCTATAGAGCAAAAGGAATACATGATTAATATTTCTAACTTTAAAACATTTGTAAATCCGGCAAATGAAATTTTTTATACGCAAAATACATTTTATGATACAAGACTGAAACCAAAAGTTCATGAAACTAATGAACATAGAAAAAGATGGGGAATGCATAATTATTTTTTATAATATTAATATAAAGTTAATATTATTGTATTGGTTATAATGCCTTATATTTTAGAAGTGCAAAAAATTGCTTGGAATTATAAAAGTCGACATATAGGATATATGAATAAAGTTTTTGAAACACAAGAAGATGCTTGTGATTATTATAATAAATTTAATCAACATATGATGCCATTAACTGATAAAAAGAATTATTGTAGTGATTGGGATCCAACTACTTTCTTAATGTATGTTGTAAGAGAGCATTTTTATGAACATTTACATATTGCTCCATTTGAAAACAATAATAAGACTCTTATTTAATATTTATTTTTGACTAATTTTAAAAACCAAAATTATTCAACTGTGACAACTTTTGCTAAATTTCGCGGTTTATCTGGATTTAATCCTTTAGCAATAGCAATTTCATAAGCCAATTTTTGTAATAGCACAGTAAATATTATCTCATTATAATACTCTAATTTATATAATAGTATATATTTATTGTCATTTATTTGTAATTCATCAATAACATTTTGTGAATTTGTTATAACAAATATGTTTGTTTCTCGTCCAAGTATTTCATAATAAGTAGATTTTATATTAGCATAATTTGCAATATCATAATAATCGATTAATAAAAGAGTTAAATTAGTATTATCTAATAAAGCAAATGGTCCGTGTTTTAATGAACCTGCTGAAAATCCTTCACAATGAATATAAGTAACTTCTTTTATTTTTAACGCACCTTCACATGCTATTGCATATAGTTTGTGTCTTCCTAATATAAATAAACTATTTATATTATTACATATAGCATCTCTCAAAATAATGATTTTATTTGTAATGTTGTTACTATTTAATAATTGAGTTATAGTATTTGGAAGAATTCTTAGACAGTCTAATTTTTTCTTATTATTTAATTCATTGTTTATAAACCACATACTAACTAAACTCAAAACTATTAACATACTGGTAAAAGATTTTGTTGATGCTACACTAATCTCCGAACCAGCATTTAAATATACCCCGCAATCCACTTCACGTGCTATTAATGAGTCCACTTTATTTATAATTCCCATTGTTAAACATTTTCTTTGCTTACAAATTTTTAAACAATTATATACATCTATTGTCTCTCCTGATTGGGAAAGAAAAATACATAAAGTATTAGTGTTATTTCTATTGTTTGGCAAAGTATTTTCATTGAATTCACAAGCATTAACTGTTTTAACATTTACAAAATAGTTTATTTCATTAAAATATATTTCTCCTAATATAGAAGCATTAAAACTAGTTCCACAACCAATCAAATAAACAAAGTCTATAGCATTAATATTATTTATTAAGCGGTCAAGTCCCCCCAATTTTATGTTATTATTATTAATTCGTCCTCCATAATTGTATGCTTTTTGTATTGTTTCTGGTTGTTCCATTATTTCTTTTAACATCCAATGAGGATAATTTTTTTTAGCATTGTGAAAATCTTCATATATTGCTTTCTTTAAGTTGTTATTGTTATTGTTATTATTGTTATTGTTATTATTATTATTATTTGATAAATCATATTCGCTATTTTCATGCAAAAATATATAACTATTATTATTAATTTTTACAATTGTGTTATCACTCAATGGAATATAATCATACACTAATCCTATAAATCCATTTGTTTCTGAAGCACAAATTATATAATTAGCATTATACCCTAAAAGTAATGGTGAACCTTTTCTTGTTATATAATATGTATCTGGTATTTTTGTATAAATTATAATAAGTGCCCAAGTTCCTTCTAATTCTGATAAACTTTTTTTAAGTGCTTCTTCAAAACTGTCACTCGTGGATGTATAATATTCAATTAAATTAGCAATAACCTCACTATCTGTATCGCTATAAAATTTATAATTATTTGTTATTAAAAATTCTTTAATTGCTAAAAAATTATTGATTATACCATTATGAACCAATATAATATCTCCATTTTGTGAATAATGTGGATGCGCATTATAATCTGTTTTACCTCCGTGTGTTGCCCATCTAGTATGTCCTAATGCAAATTTAGAAAAAAGGTTGCTTTCTATGTTTTTTTTTATATATATTTTTTTTAATAAATCAAAGCAATCTTTTTTGGAAGTAGATGCCTTTTTTAATATGTCATGCTTATTTGTATTTGAATTAATATAACATATTCCCATTGAATCATACCCTCTATTTTGTATTAATTCTAGACTATTAAAAATATGTTCTAAAGCATTTGTATTTTTTATAGAATATATAAATGTTATTCCACACATAGCATAAATTAATATATTAGTTGGTGTATAAGTTTTAATTATTAATATTAATTATGTTATTAATATTAATTATGTTATTAATTTGTAAGTAATATTTTAAAAATCCTCTCCAAATTCAAAAGTATTTACTTTTGAATCTTTTGTTGCGAGAGAATATTCACTTACACGGTCTTCAAAAAAATTGGTTTTTGTTTCGATACTTATATTTTCCATCCATTCAAATGGATTTTTGCTTTCGTAAATTTTATCACCTCCTAATTGAAGGCTTAAACGGTCGGCAACAAATTCAATATAGTCTTTCATTAAAACTTGATTCATACCAATTAATCTACAAGGAAGCGCTTCAGTAATAAATTCGAGTTCAATTATTACTGCTTCACTAATTATTTCATGGATTTTTGGTTTTTTAAGCGGTTTTAATAATTTACTATGTAATAATACAGCAAATTCAGTATGTAATGCTTCATCGCGAGATATTAATTCATTTGAAAAGGTTAATCCGGGCATTAATCCGCGTTTTTTTAACCAATAAATAGCACAAAATGCTCCCGAAAAAAATATTCCTTCAATACAAGCAAATGCAACTAATCGTGTAGCAAAATTAGATTTTTTATCATTAATCCATTTAATAGCCCACGCGCCCTTTTTTTTAATACATTCATATTCATCTAGTGCATTAAATAGTTTTGACTTTTGCGTTTTATCTTTGATATATGTATCAATTAAAGTAGAATATGTAATAGAATGAATATTTTCCATAGCAATTTGTAATCCGTAAAATGCACGTGCTTCACTAAGTTGAACTTCGCCCATAAAGCGAACTCCTAAATTTTCTAATACTATTCCATCACTCGCAGCAAAAAATGCTAAAATCATAGATATAAAATGTCTCTCATCATCGGTTAAATTTTCCCAATCTTTATTGTCTTTTGATAAATCAATTTCTTCGGCTCTCCAAAATAAATCTTCTGCTTTTTTATACATTTTCCAGATGTCTTGGTCTTTAATTGGAAACATTACATAACGATTAAGGTCTTCTTGTAACAACGGCTCTACAATATTTTTATTCATCCTAAATAATATATGTATAGATTTTTATATTTTTTTAATATATATTATAAAAATTATATATTTATAATTATAATTTTAATTATAATTATATTATATATATGAACTTTAAATTACCAAGAAATATTATTTCTAATAATGTTGTAAAAAATGTGCTATATTTAATAACTTTAGCATTAGCAGTAAGTTATATTGTAAATGAGCAAAATTTAGCACTTATAAGTTTAATAATAATAGCTAGTGGAGTATATGTATTAAATAAAAGTGTTGTTATTGCTTTGTTTAGTTCGATTATTATTACTAATTTATTGCTATCAATGAATTATTTTGAAAATATTAGTATAATAGAAAATATTGAAAATAGCGACAATTGCTGTAATGGGGCAACATTTTATACTTCTAATTTATTAAATTATAACGCTTTAAGTGAAAATATAAATAATAAACTTACTTGTACTAGAATGGAAAGTGATATTAGTGCACATCTTAACACTATTTCCACAAATGATACACAAAAAGCAAGATTTTTCTCAATGTTATATTCAAATAATAATTATGCAAAAGCAACAAGCATATGCAATACAATGGACCCGCATAGTTCTACTTACAATATTAAAGGAACATTATTTAAAAAATCTGAAACAAATATTAATGTATTAGAAAGTCCAAATACATTACCTAAAGATATATTAGATATAATAGCATTTAGTAATATTAGAAATAATTTAAATGTTAATGATAAAACTATTTTAGAAAGAAATGTAATCGAACCATTACAAATTATGAATGGTGATTTAATTGCTTATACTAGACAAAATAATTTGCAAGCACAAATAACCATTTCAGATTTAACAAACGACCAAAGAACTCAATTAAACAGTATAAAAGCTATACTACTAGGCTTATATAATACCTCTAATACACCATTAACATCCACAACAAAAAAAGATACAACTTATACATTATTAGGTAAAAATAATGCTACAAACACTTATCAACCAATAGGAACACAATACATATTAAATATAGACCAATTTTTTGATTGTTCAGGTGTTGTTCAAAATAGTAATAGGGGAACATTCTCGGCATCTGATATACTAGAGTTAAGTAATAATAATTTTTTTGGAACATCTGGTCGCTCTATTATTCAAGGTGGATTAGGAGATGCTAGTTATAATCCTTATGGAACTTTAACACAAGCAGATTTATACCCAAGTAATAAAGATTTAGAAATGGAATTACGTAGATTAGAAACATTACCGGCATCAGGAAATGCACCTGTTAATATAATAAGTAGTTATTTGAATGCAATAAATAATTTTTATGAAAAACAAATACAAAATTTAACTGGTCTTAAAAGTAACACATTTACTAAAGATTCAATAGAAGATATATATAGTATTAAAACAAAACAACCTACATTTTTTACATATGATAATACTTATAATAATGAGTATCAATGTGAAGATAGTATAACTGGAAATTCTGTATTTAAATATTGTGGTCCATCAGCATATTATGAAATTCCAAAATTTTAAATATAACAAAATTTTAAATATAACAAAATTTTAAATATAACAAAATTTTAAATATAATAAATAAAGAATATAAAAATAAATTAGACTTTTATAATTATATTACATGGATAATTATAATATAATTAAAAGTAAAATAAATGAAAAACTTATATTTAAATTATCGCAAATTGGTTATGCTTTAAGTTGTGATATATTATTTACAACTCGAATCCCATCAATTATTCAAGATGTTGAATTGGTAAATAATCTTAAAACAGGCAATAAAATATTTATTTCACTTATTCAAAATGAATTAACTATTAACTTACACAGATTATTAGAAATTCTAAAAAATAATAATGTAAAGGTATATTTTTATTTAATGTATGAACCTATTGTTCCTTATCAAGTTATAGAATTATTATATCCAGTTGCTCTTGGTTTTTTTATAAATAATAATGTATATGATGATAAATTAATTCATAACATGCCAATTGGTATTCGTGATTGTGGTAATGTTGTTTCTAATCATAAAGGTTTTTCACATAATTCTTTGTTTGAGGAAAAATTAAATAAAGTTATGAAAGAATATATGTGTTTAATGGTATTTTCATATACTCATAATGAAAGATATAGATGTTATGGTGAGTTAAAGGATAAACCGTTTGTAATAAATTTAAATGATAGACAATATGATGCACGACAATCAACTCTTTATGGAAAAGTTCCTATTAAGATAAATTACGAATACACTCACAAATCAATTTATACATTATCTCCCAGAGGCGCGGGCGAAGACTGTCATCGCTTTTATGAAGCTATTTATTTAAATAGTATTCCAATTGTTAAAAGAACAAATACAGTTTTTGATAAACTCTATAATATGTTTCCTTGCTTAATTGTAAATGATTGGAATGAAGTTACTCAAGAACTTTTAATAGAAAAAAAAGATGAATGTTTACAAAAATTAATTTATTTTAAAAATAAATATCCAAATTTTTTTACATCTCTTGAGAATCATAATGAAATATTAGAAAATATATAATTTAATATAAATAATGTTTGATTACAATTAATTCAGTCATAATTTAATCTATTAATAAATAATAATCTTATATATATAATTTTTCTTTCTTATATATATAATGTATGGTTATGACCCTATATTTTTAGAAAAAAGAAAATTAAATGAATGGTTACAAGAATCTGAAGATAATATTTTAGTAATTTTTGATAAAACTAGTTTGAAATTTTCTGCGTCGCCAAATGATAGCATGAAAAATAAATCACAAGACAAAGTTTTCTGTTTGAAAAAACAGTTTTTATTTAATCCAGAAATAAAAGACATATATGTAAAATGTATTATAGAAAACGACCAACTTATGGTTAAAAAAACATATGCCAATAAAACTACATATAATAATATAGGATATTATGTTAATAAAAATGTGTTGATTGATATTAAAACTATTAAACCTTCATTACATGAAAAACGCATTTTTAAAGTTTCAATAAATAGTTATGATGAAGATAAACATGGAGAGAATATGTATATTTCAAAAGAAACTTTAGCATTATCTAAAATTGGAGTATTTAAAAACAAAGAAATAAATGCAGTAGATAAAAAAATTATTAATAAAAATATTCCCTATAAAGAAGATGTTTATTTTGAAAAGTTATATCAAACGCATTGTTTGACTATTCTTATAAATGGGATGGACCAATAAATTCTTATTTACGATTAGGTCTCCCCTATTTTTTGACTCCTATTTTTAATCAAACATATAAAGTTTATGGAGACACTAAAAAAGAAGCTCTTTTCGCAATTTTAGCTAAAGTAGAAGATTTAGATAGAGCATTTTTAGAAGCAGCACCAAGGCATGAAGACTCGGAAAAAGCATATTTTAGAGGAATGAAACAACCTTTTGAAAATTTTACAAAAGAAGGTGATTCAATAACAGTGCAAAATTTTATGTCTATTACTACAAACTTTAAAGTAGCAGTAGGATTTTCAGGAATTAAAAAAGTTGGACAAGCTTTAATAAATAATTGCTGCGTATATAAAATTATCATATCAAATGGTGTTCCATATATAAATATGGTAAATACAACAAAATATAAAGCTGAAAATGAAACATTATTACCAAGAAATTTAAAATTAACTCTTATAAAAAACGCAACATTGCCACATCAATATTATGGAACTATTCCAGTAATAGTTGTAAGAGTTTCATTACAAAATAATGACCAATTTAAAATTCCTAGTGGTTGTAAGAAATTTTATTTAGGAAAATTAATTAGTGTTAAGTCCTCATATTTAGACGTAATTAGTAAAACAAAGACTGATAAAATAATGCCTGAAAAAATAATGCCTGAAAAAATAATACCTGAAAAAGTGATGCCTGAAAAAGTGATGCCCGGAAGAATGATACCAGAAAAAAAGAACATAACAAAATCAAACTCAAAACGATGTCCTAATGGCACTCGTAAAAATAAAATAACTGGAAATTGTGAAGCAATTTTAACTAATTCTGTTAAAAAAGAAAGTAAGCCATTAAAACAAAAAACAAAACTCAAGCGATGCCCTAATGGAACTCGTAAAAATAAAACAACTGGACAATGTGAAAAAATAATTTAGTTTAATTTAATTTAGTTTAATTTATAAATAATAATACAAATTTTTAATATTATTTATAAATATTATGAGAGATTGTTGCACTAGCACAAAAAGAGCAAAAAAATGTAAAAGAAAAGATGGAAAGCTATTTAGTCTTCCACGAAAATTTACTAAAAAACGTTGTGTTCATATTAAAGGTTTCACTATGCGTTCATCTTGTGCGCCATATAAATATTGCTAAATTTATTTACTGTAGCTATAAAATAAAAATGCAGCAGTGGCTCCTAATAGTTGAGCAATTATATATACTATAAATTTGGCAGTATCTATTTTATTAGATAACAACATCATATAACTTACTGCCGGATTGAAATTGCCACCAGAAACTTTGCCCCCAAAATAAATAACAGATGCTAAAGTAATACCTATTGCCAATGGATCGCCTGACATTAAAATTACTGCTAAGAAAATAAAAGTCCCTATGAATTCTGTGAAAAATTCTAATAACATTTTATATATATAAAATATTAAATTATAAATTATAAATTATAAATTATAAATTATAAATTATAAATTATAAATTATAAATTTATAAAATATAAATTATAAATTTATAAAATATAAATTATAAATTTATAAAATTAAAATTTTAAAATAAAAAATATAAGAAAAACTAGAAACTTATATAAGGTTATGTGCAAAGCTGGAGCAAAATCTACTATTTATGACCCAGATACAAATTCTGTAAAGCATGTAGATTATACATATGATGGCAACCCTTTTTTTAGAAAAAATTATGGTAAACCTCATCCATTCTTAGATTATTCAAAAAAAGCAGAAAGTGCAATAGTTAAAATATTAATGGAACATCCACACCCAAATATTGTATATTATTATGACATTAATAGTAGTTATGTAGACATGGAACAAGTAGATACACATAAATCGAATCCATTATACAACCTTGTTATATCACGCAAAGAATTAAATGAAATAATAGAAACAATGACTAAAGTAAAAGATTTTTTACAAGCACTAGGAATTATGTATATAGATTGGAAATTTGATAATATGGGAAAATCTGTACAAGGAAAATATAAATTATTTGATTTTGATGCGTCTGGGCTAATTGATTTAAAAACGCAACAATGGAAACTCAAACCAAATCCTATATATTGGAGTTATAATGAGGCAATAAAAAATGGAGCAAAAACACCAAAAGAAATAGATGATTGGTCTTTTAGCTATAATATTATTGATGAAGGGGAAAAATTGGTTACAAACACATAAATAAAAAAATTTTACCATAAATAAACATGACTTAATATTTTAGCATTATAATAACCATTTGATTTTCTTTTTTCTAATGCTATTGCTTGTCCTCTTTTTTTTGTCCCAGAATGCCTATTAAAATAATTTTGCATACGCTTGCGATCATTATGATTTTTATAAGCATATAATTTTAAAGGTGTTCTATCTTTAAATTGTTGATAATCTGATGCACCAAAATGTATTTTGCGTATTTTTTGTGTAGCTTTATTTTTAACATAAGCTGTGTATTTTTTCCCTGTAATTTTACTTCTCTCAAATTTTATTATTTTTTCACGCATCATTTTATTTTAAATTATATATAGTTAGATAAAATAATAAAATGATAAAATAATAAAATGATAAAAAGATAAAATAATAAAATGATAAAATAATAAAATAATCTATTTTTATAATTTTATTATTATAATTTTATTATTATAATATAATAAATACTATGAATGTACCTATTAAATATTTACCAAAACATATAACTAAAAAAGATAAAAAAATAATTTCACATGAATTAAAAAAATCGCGTAAAGCGTATAAAAAAAATAAATATATTACACGAAAACAAATTTCATCATATAAATCCAAACCTTCTCAACATATATTAAATGTTAAAAAGTTATATAATATTGATAAATTAGTAATTAATTCTAATCTCTCAAAAAAAACAGGATGTTCTATAAATTCATTACGCAAAATTGTAAATAAAGGACAAGGTGCTTATTATTCATCTGGTTCAAGACCTAACCAAACCAGTCATAGTTGGGGACTAGCACGGTTAGCTAGTTCTATTAGTGGAGGAAAAGCATCAGCAATAGATTATAAAATATTAGAAAATGGATGTAGCAAATCATCTAAAGCACTAAAACTGGCTAAAAAAGCAAAACTAAAATATAAAAATGGAACTCATAGAGTAAGAAAAACTAAACTATTTTAATAAAGTTATTATAATAAAATTACTATAGTGCTATGTATTTTTATTTAGAATACATTAATCCACCAAAGCCATTTTGAAACAATAATATGTTATATTTTTCCTCTAGCACATGTAAATTATAATAGTATTTATAAATACTTGTGGGGTCTCTTGATACTCCTATAACAACACCTGTTTCTTCATCACATATTGTTCTAAAATTCGATGTTATAGGATCAATAGGAGGATTATTATAATTATTATATTCAAATTCAATAGTTTTAAATAAATTAGTATTAAATGCCCCATTTGGTTGTTGCTTAAATGGATCTGTAGTTAAGGAAAAATTATAACAATATAATCCTGCTTTTGAACATGCTCCATTAGATTTATTATATTTTTCTACTTTACTAAAAATATTACTATCAAATTCTTGTTCTCTATATTTACCATCACAAATTATAGCAAAATTTTTCATTATTTCGCATTGATTTGTTTGTGAATATATATCAGGACTATAACCTGTTATATAAATATTTTTTGAAATATCACTACCATAACTAAAATGCGGGCTATAATATTTATACTCACTATCAAATCTAAGTTTTTCTAAGTCATTTGGAATTTTGTCTTCATATAACCAATTAGTATAATTAGACCATTCATTTCTAGAAGCAACATCACTTCTTTGAAAATACCACATCCAATTACTTATTAAACCTTTTGATTCAATTTTCACTTTGTTTGATTTTATAACTTTTTCAAAATTATATTCATTTATTTCTCGCATTAAATAGGTCTGACTATTTTTGGCAAAATGTTTTCGTTCGGTTTCTTCTAAAAAACATTGGGTACATATTAAATGAATATTACTATTTATAGTTGTTCTTAAATCTAGATAATCATCAATGTTAGAACTTAAATCGCTTTTTGGTGGAGGATGTATAAATCTTTTAAATTGGTAAGCTAACACATTTTGAGTTGCTTGAATTTGTGGAAAATTGTTATAGGGTATAGGATTTATAGAATTATTATACAGCACGTCTTTTATTGTATATAATTCATTAATAGGTCTTAATGTAAAATCAATAAATAACTCACTATATTGTAAACATATTAATGGTAATGCCATTAATGATGACATAGAAAACCAACTATTTATTGGTATATATAAATTATAATCATTTATCGAAGGTTCAATGCCACTAATATCAGTACTAGCTTCATTAAGATTAAACGCGCTTGGATAATTATTATTTCTATTATTATAATTTGCTGGATCATTTAATTCGCTAATATTTCCTGTCATTTTATCAAAAATTGCCTTTTTATGAGCATCAAAATCACGCTCTACTATGTTTTGCAAATAAT
>Ga0164295_10002228_pt1 | contig 16062 bp, 4 predicted proteins | sample GEODES006metaG_FD_111798 | JGI IMG/M metagenome (GOLD analysis project Ga0164295, IMG submission 111798) | Oligotrophic lake water microbial communities from Sparkling Lake, Wisconsin, USA - GEODES006 metaG | ecosystem: Environmental > Aquatic > Freshwater > Lake | place: USA: Sparkling Lake... | reverse complement strand
GCCCGGCAACTTCCCACGAGGCTCCTGGACCTCGACCTGGCACTCAAGAGCGATGCCTCACGGGGCCTGCGCGCCCGACTGGCCTTGGAGCGGCTCTTCTGCAAGATGAGTCGGCAGGCGGCGACCGCGACTGGCCCGCGTCGGGAGACGCCCGGCCGTCAGCCCTGACTCCATCCGCCGTGAGAACGTGCACCAGCCGTACACCAGGAGACTCTCGTGAATTCCGATTCCCTCGCCGATCCCCGCGACCGTTGGGACAACCCGCTCGCCTCCCGTTACGCCTCGGCCGAGATGTCGCGGCTCTGGAGCGACAACCACCGCTACAAACTCTGGCGGCAGACGTGGCTGGCGTTGGCGGAAGCGGAAGCTGAACTCGGCCTGCCGATCTCGCCCGCACAGCTCGCCGAGATGCGGGCCAATCTGGAGCCGATCGATTTCGCAAAGGCCGCCGAATACGAACGGAAGATGCGGCACGACGTCTTCGCCCATCTGCATACCTTCGGCGATGCCTGCCCGCTGGCCCGCCCAATCCTGCACCTCGGCGCGACGAGCGCCTACGTCACCGACAACACCGACCTGATCCTGATGCGGGATTCACTCGATCTCATCGCGTCCCGCCTGGCCGTGGTGATCGAGCGGTTGGCCGACCGTGCGATGGAGACCCGTGATCTGGTCTGCCTCGGCCGCACCCACCTGCAGCCCGCGCAGCCCACCACGATCGGCAAGCGGATCTGCCTCTGGATCCATGATCTCCTGCTCGACCTCGAGGAGGTCCTGCACCGCCGCCAACTGCTCCGCGCCCGCGGTGTGAAGGGCACGGTCGGCACCCAGGCCAGCTTCCTCGAACTCTTCGCCGGCGATCACGCCAAGGTGCGGCGGCTCGACGAGATCGTGTCGCAGAAGCTCGGGTTCGATCGCTCCTACGACGTGACCGGGCAGACGTATTCTCGCAAAGTCGATTCGCAGGTTGTGTCGGTGCTCGCCGGGATTTCGGAATCGACGCACAAGGCCGGTAATGATCTCCGACTGGCCGCCGCGTGGGCCGAACTGGAGGAGCCGTTCGAGACAGACCAGGTCGGCTCGTCTGCGATGCCCTACAAGCGGAACCCGATGCGGGCCGAACGGATGTGCGGGTTGGCCAGGTTCGTGATGGGTTTCACGGCGACCACCAGCCAGACAGCGGCCACGCAATGGTTTGAACGGACACTCGACGACTCCGCCCCGCGGCGGCTGGTGCTGCCGCAGGCCTTCCTCGCCACCGATGCGCAGCTCGTGATCTACGCCAACGTCGCCGGTGGTCTGGTCGTGCTACCCGGTGCGATCCGCCGCAACCTGGAGCACCACCTCCCCTTCCTGGCCAGCGAACGGCTGCTGATGGCCGCCACGACCGCGGGGGGCGATCGGCAGGAACTCCACGAGGCGATTCGTCTTCACAGCCACGCCACCACGGCGCGGATGCGCGAAGGGCACGACAACGATCTCATCGAACGTCTCGCCGCCGACCCGCTCTTCGCGGGCATCGATCTGATCCAGGCGATGGATGTGCCGGGGCTGGCCGGCCGGGCCGCTGCCCAGGTCGAGGAATTCATCGCGGGCCCCGTGCGAGCGGCCTTGGATGCCTGCCCGACGCGGGCCGCCGAATCTGCGCTCCGGGTGTAAATCGCCAGATTTTGGTTAATTTCTTGCTGAAATCTGGCACACGAGCCGGGGGCAGGGTATCATCCCCCGAGCTGCTGGTAGGTGGGTAAATCGGAAGGCTCCGGGGAGATACCGCCATGCGTCGGTTCCTGTTCGGCTTCAAGCGGCGGCCCATTGGGGCCACGGTCAAAGGCTTCTGGCCCGCGCGGCGGTGGCGTCGTGGTCGCCGCAACTCGTCCCGACTGGCATGGGAGACGCTCGAGTCCCGCCGCGTGCTCGCGGCCCCCGCCGGCCTCGACGCGGCCCAGACCGCCGCCCTCCTGCAGGGCATCAACGTGTTCGCGGTGCAGATGCAGGCCGTGCAGGAGTCGGCCGTGCTCGGCGAGCCGGCCGTGGCCTTGGGCCAGCCGCTCGGCACGCTGATCCATGTCGGCGACGAGATCCGAGACGGCCTGGCCTCGCCCCTCGCGCCCCGGCTCACCGGACCGATGATGGCGGCCCAGATCGAAGCGGCGTTCGAATCCGCAGCTCTGGCCGACGACACGACGAGCGGTGCCTTTTCGCTGTCCGGCGTGACGAGCAGCCTGGTCTCGATCGATGGTCGCGAGGTGCTCTGGTTCGAACTCGATGTCGCCATCAACAAGTCACTGCCGCGGTATCAGCTTGATCTCGGCCAGCGGCCATCCGATATCGCGGGGGCCAAGACGCTTCTCGATCAGGGACTGCGACTCGGCACGCTCGAGGCCGACGTGACGGCGGCCGTCGCCGGCCGTGTCTCCTTCGGCGTGGATCTGGCCGCCAGCGGCGGGTCCGGCTCGTCGATCTTCATCAAGCTCGACGATCTCGCCATCTCGGCCACCGCCAGCCACAAGGCCTCCGCTAATAACGCCCTCGAGGACGTCGAGGCCTCGTTCGGCGTCGTGCGGCTCGGGCCCGCCGACATCGACCTCGATCTCAACATCGCAGCCAACATCACCCTCGCGTCGCCGGTCGTCACCGTGGGCGAACTGCTCGCGGCGCCCGCCGGCTCGCTGTTCTCGCCGCAGGCCGCCATTGGCGGCGGTGTCAGCCTGTCGATCCCGTTCACGCTCGGCGTCGGCGGCTTCGCCGAATCGGGCACCGCCATCGAGATCGGCGTGACCGCCAGCGACCTGTTCCACACGGTGGACGAACTGCCCTCCTTCGCGATCGTGCCCCCCTCGCTCACGCCCACCGCGGGCGGCTCGTTCGCCTTTTCGCAGTTCGGCGACATCGACTCGAGCGCCCTCTCGGCCTATCTCGTCGAGCTCGAGCGGCTCGCGCCGGAGTTGATCCGGGACTTCCGGCTGCCGCTCATCGACCGCACCGCCGGGGAGGTCTTCGACGTCGCCAGTCAGGTTGCCACGATCTTCGAGACGCTCTCGGGCGACGGCGGCCTGCCTCGCTTCGAGACAATCGACGAACTGATCGAAGTCCTTCGCGACGCGCTTGCCGGATCGCCGACACCGCCAAACATCGCCGACTTCGGCCTGGCCTGGAATCCGCTCGTGCAGGGCCTCGAGTTCACGCTGCCACTGGCCGTGGCCGGCAGCGAAACCGCCAGCTTCGACGCGGCGGCCATCCTGCCGGCCGGCGTGCCACTCGACGTCGCCGGCCAGGGGATGGCCACGCTCGGCATCGCCGGCGGCTTCGTGATCACCGGCGGCGTACTGGCGGCGACCTCGTCGGCGCTGCCTGCGGGCGCACGCGGCACCGACTACGCCAACCGTCTCTACTTCCGGACCGGCACGGCGGCCGACCTCGAGTTCACTCTCGACGCCCGTCTCACGGCGGGGGCGGCGCTCGGGCCGCTCTCCGTGCAGATCTACGACGGCGAGGCGACCATGACCGCGACGGTCGCGGCCACGCTGCCTGAGGCCGCGGCCGGCGCCGACGGCCTGCTGACGCTCGCCGAGGTGCGGGCGGGCGGTGGCGGTGCCGGGCTCGTCGCGCTGGCCGTGACCACACCCGCGGCGCGGGGCGTCTTCCAGCTCAAGCCCACCCCCGCCTCGCTCGAGACCGCCCTCGAGATCGGCACCTACGTCGCCGACCCGCTGGCAGCTTACGTCCCCGATCCCGATGCCCCGGCCGGCACGCCCACCTCTCCGGTCACCGAAACCGTCCCCTACTTCTTCCTCGCCCCCGCGGCAGCCGACGCCGCGACGTGGGAGTTCACGCTCGAACCGAGCATCAAGCTCAAGCAGATGCTCGACGGCCTCGGCAACCTCTCGATGGACGACCTGCCCGGGATGTTCGAGCTGTTCATCGATAAGCTCGAAGGCTTTGATTTCTGGGACGTCGATCTCGGGCCGCTGGGCGTCTCGCTGGCCGACATCTTTTCGTTCCGCGACGTCCTCCTGAACTTCCCCGACTTCGACATCGGCGGCCTGCTCGGGCTGCCCGAGTTCAGCGTCGGGACTGGCGAAGGCGTCGATTTGATCGTCAACTGGCCCGCGCTGTCGTTCGGGGCTTTCGGTCTCGACTGGCTCGGGAAGTTCGAGATCGCCCTGCCGCTCTTGTCGTTGCCCGACGTCCGGCTCGCCCTGCCCGACGGCCTCCTCTTCCGGCTCGAATCGCTTTCGTGGGATCTCGAGGCCTTGCTCGGCGAATGGGAAGGCTGGGCGCTCGGAGACCTGTCGCTCGACCTCGACTTCGTCGGCCGGCTGCGGAGCTGGGGCGGCTCGGCGAGCCTCACCTTCGGCGAACTCTTCGACCTCGACCTGCCGGGCCTGGATCTGACGCTCCCGGAACTGTCGGACCTCCGCGTGTCGCTGCAGTCCCTTACCGGTTTCCTCGACGGCCTGTCGTTCAGGATCGGGGGCGTGGACATCGCCTTCGGCCTCGCGGGCTTCGGCGACATCTTCGAGGGCGTCTTCAACCTGGCCTTTCCCGACGCCGATTTTCCCGGACTCGATCTCACGGTCACGCCCGTCACCGGCAGCCTCGACGGCAAGCTCCTCTTCGACTTCGAGATCACGGTGGCCTACGACCACGAGATCGACTTCGAGTCGATCGATGTCGGCGTCGACGGGGCACCCATTCCGCTGGCCCTCGACGGCGAAGGCGGCCTGCTCCTGGCCCTCGACGGCTCGTTCACCACGCGGCTCGGCTTCGACCTGGCCACCGCGACGCCGCTGATCGATCTCGACGAGACGGAGGTCTCGATCACCGCCGGTATCGAGAGCACGCCCCCCGCCACGCCCGGCTTCATTCTCGCCGCCACGATCGGTGGCCTGTCGGCCATCTCCATCGGCGGCGACGAGTCCGGGCAGGAGCGGGCCACGCTCACGCTCTCCGATCCGCTCGACGCCGACCCGAGCGATGGCCTCGCTCCGGCCGTCTTCGCCTACGGTCTCAATCCTGCGACCAGCACGCGGGAGGCCTACGCCCGCGCCGCCTTCGACGCCACGCTGCCGCTCTACGTGGCCGGCATGGCGGACCTCGGGCGGATCGAACTGGCCGGCTTCCTCGATACCGGCGCCACGCCCCCGTTCGACGTGACGGCCCGCTACGAGGGCACGGACTCCTACGACAGCCTCGCCGACATCCTCGCCGACGCCGTCTTCAATCCCTCGGTCTGGTTCGATCTGATCTGCGAATTCACCACCGACCTCACCAACGGCCTCGCGGCCGACTACCTCGGCAAGCTCCCCTTCCTCGGCGACATCGACTTCTACGAGACGGCTGGTGACGGCACTCGGCAGCCCAAGTTCACGTTCTTCAAGGACATCTGCGCGGCGCTCGAGGGCGTGGACGTGTCGTCGCCGGCAAGCTTTCTCGCGAACGTGCAGGCCGCGTTCGATACAAATTTTGAAGAATTTACATGCACGGGGGGTTTCCGCGACGGGGACGGCAACGAGCTCCGGCCCGTGTACGATAATGGCCTGCAGAAGCCGCGAGAGGACTGGCTCTGGTCCGACCTCGGGCCGACCGGCTCCGTGATCCTCGATCTCGACCTTACCGGCACCTCGACGATCACGATCGGCGAAGGCGATCTCGACATCGGCCTCGACGCGCTCGGCATCGAGGCACGGGTGGGTGCCGACCTCAACCTCTCGTTTGCGCTCGACATCGGCCTCGGCTTCAGCATGGCCCGCGGGCTCTTCGTCGAGGCCCTCGACGCTGCCGACAGGGCGGAACTGGTCCTGGAGGCCGCCCTCTCGCTCACGGGTGACACCGTTTTCGGCATCGATCTCGGCCCGATCACGTTCGCCGCGAAGGACGTCCGCGAGAAGCCCGAACTCACCGCCACGCTGCCGCTCGACATCGGCACTGGCACGCGGTTCTACGCGGAAGACCTCCCGGCGCTCGTGACGAACGCGACCGTGCTCACGTCGGGCGGCGCGGGCGTCGAGGCAAACCTGGCCTTCGACCTCTCGGCCGACGTGTTTGCCGAGGGCCTCGGCTTCGGTGCGACGCTCGCGCTCGGCTATGCAAAAGATGGCGTCGCCGACAACGGGCCGGTCTCGTTCACGAGCCTCGCCGGCGGCGCGACCGACAATCTCTACTTCACGCTCACCGACGTCGGCATCAATCTCGGCGGCCTGCTCTCGGGACCGGTGCTCAATGTGATGACGCAGATCAGCGAGGCCCTCGAGCCGGTGCAGCCGATCCTCGACCTGCTCACGGCCGAGGTGCCGCTCGTGTCACAGCTCAGCAAGAAAATCCCCCCCTACGCGCCGGTGACGTTCCTCGACCTGGTCAGGGCGTGGGACAGCGCGAAGGGCACGAGCTATGCGAAGACAGCCGACGCTTTTCTTGCCACGGTCACAGCCATTAATAAATTCAAAACCGACCTCGACGGCATCACTTCCACCGGCCGCGTCCCGCTCGGCAGCCTGATCGCAAAGCCGGAAGCGTTGGCCTCCTTGAAATCGGGAACGCCGGTGACCGCAGCCGCATTCCAGAAAGTCGACCCGGCGGACTCGGCCGACGCTGGGGACGAAGCGGCCACGACCGACGAATCTGATTCGCCTGAATCCCCTTCGCCTGAATCCCCTTCGCCTGAATCCCTTCGGCGTGACCTCGAGGACCCGGGCGTGGGCGTCGCGTTCCCGATCCTCGAAGGCACGGTCGAATCGATCTTCGGCTTGCTCTTCGGCCGCGACGTCGATCTCGTCACCTGGGACGTGCCCGATCTCGAGGGCGTTGGCTTCGGCTACGAACAGTTATTTCCGATCCTCCCGCCGCTCTTCGCGAGGGTCTTCGGCGAAGTGGAGTTCGGCACGAACTTCGACGTCGGCTACGACACCCGCGGCATCCGGCAGGCCCTCGCCGACGACACGGTGCGGCTCACCCGCGTGGCCAACGGCTTTTATTTCCGGGACACGGTCGATGGCACCTCCGGCACGAGCGACCGCGCCGAGGTCACGCTCTCGGCGACGATCGGCGCCGCGGCGGAACTCAACGTGGCGGTCGCCTCCGCCGGCGTCTCGGGGGCCCTCACCGGCACGCTCGGCGCCAACCTGCGGGACCCGAACGGCGACGGCAAGGTGCATCTCGACGAGTTCGCGCGACTGGCCGCCCAGAGCCTGGAGTGCGTGTTCGACTTCGAGGGGTCGCTCGACGTCTCGCTCGACGCTTACCTGAAGCTCGGCTTCGACACCTACTTCGGCTTCGTCACCCTCTTTAGCGAGTCGCTCAACCTCCTCGACGAGCGGCTCTTCAGTTGGTCGGAGATCAGCTGTCCGCCGGCCGATCCGGAGCTCGCCGCGAAGGTGCTCGACGTCCACTCGCTCGATCCGGACGTGACCGTGGGCACGTTTCGGGCCACCGATCCCATCCGGGCGCTCGTGCTCAACATGGGCGACCGGGCCGGCCGCGTGATGGCGGGCGTCGAGGACGGCGACGAGGAGTTCACGATCGAGCAGACGATGGACGCGGGCGGGGCCGCCGTGCCGGGCTCGATCACCGTCAGGGCGTATGACTCCGAGAAATCGTTCTACACGAGCGAGTTCGACGTCATCTATTTCGACGCCGGCATCGGCGCCGACGTGGTCACGGTGTCCGCCGCCGTGGCGATTCCCGTCTGGGGCCGTGGCGGCGACGGCGACGACCAGCTCACTGGCGGCAGCGGCGTCAACAGTCTCTTCGGCGATGCCGGCACCGACAAGCTCGTGGGGGGCACCGCGGGCGACTTCCTTTACGGCGGTGACAACGTCGACTTCCTCTACGGCATGGAGGGCATGGATACGCTCGCCGGTGACGCCGGCGACGATCAGATCTACGGCGACGACGACAGCGGCACCGGGCCCGACGCCGCAAAGGACTTCATCGCGGGCGGCTCGGGAGTCGACACGATCTACGCCGGCAATGGCGACGATCAGATCTGGGGCGGCGACGGGGACGACGATATCTTCGACGGCGCCGGTGCGGACCGGATCGCGGGCGACGGGGGCGACCATATCTTCGGCGGCGCCGGTGCGGACCGGATCGCGGGCGACGCGGGCAATGACCAGCTCTATGGACAAGACGGCGATGACATCATCTACGGCGACGACGATGGCAGCAGCGCCGACCTGAAGATCACCGCTGGTGCCTTCGAGGTCAACGCCGACAGGATCGAGGGGGGCGCGGGCGTCAACTACATCTTCGGCGGCCCCGGCTTCGACCGGATCTGGGCCCACAGCGAGGAACTCGGCGCTGCCGCTCCAGCCGCAGCGGTCGGCACGGCGTTCTCGTTCTTCGTCTATGGTGGAGACCATAGCGACACGATCTACGGTACTGCCGGCCGCGACTATATCGACGGCGGCTTCGAGTCCGATGAGATCTACACCGGCGACGGCGACGATTACGTCACCGGCGGGCCGGGCAGCGATCTGATCGAGTCGGGCGAGGGCGCCGCCGAGATCTTCGGCGGCTACGGTAACGACGTGATCGTGGGCCGCGGTGGCGACGACTGGATCGAGGGCGGCCCCGGCGACGACGAGATCTACGCCGGCCTCGGCGCCGACACGGTCTACGGCGGCACGACCGGCAAGGGCTATCTGTTGATCGTGGGCGAGGAGTCGGGGCCCCGTCCCCCCCAGACGGCGATCCACGGCGGCTACGCCACGCGGCCCCAGAACGGCACCGGTGAGAGCCCCTGCGAGCCCGAGATCTTCTTCCATCCGGAGGTCTATCCCGACGCCCCCTACGAGATCTCCGTCACGATCTACGAGGATTCCAACGGCAACGGCCAACGCGACCCGGGCGAGCCCGACGCCGAGTCCACCATGGGCTGGACGGCGACGCTCTCCGCGCCCGGCCAGCCCGCGTATCACACCTCGGTGCCCGGCGGCACGAGCAGCCTGCCCGGCGAAGGCGGGCTCGTGGCGGGCGATTGGACGGTGACGATCAGCGGCGACTACACCGGCTACGAGAACGGTTCGCTCGTGAAGACGATCCTGCTCGACGAGGCGAACCCCACCGGCTCGATCAGCCTCGGTGTCTGGCGGTCGGCCACGATCAAGGGCACGATCACCAACCGTACGCAGGAGCCGGGGCAGCCGGAACCGGCGGTTTACGTTTTCGTAGACCTCGACCAGGACGGCGAGTACGACGAGGGCGAGCCGGTCACGATCTCCGATTCGAGCGGCAGCTACGAGATCACGGGCCTGGCTCCGTCGCCCGATGCCTACCGGGTGCTGCCGGTGCTTTGGCCCGAGCGGGGCGTGGCGACCCCCAGGCAGCACGACGTGGTTCTGCGTTCGGGAGCGGTCGCCGACTGCGACTTCGAGATCCGCCTGGCCAACGCGCCGGTGGTGACGGCGCTTCTGGTCGGCGAGCAGGCCGGCGGCGACAACGGGGCCACGGCCTGGACCGTCGTGCCCGACGGCCCGCAGACAAACACGCCGCTCGTGTCCACGGCCGGCTTCCGCCGGTTTGCGTTCGCGGTCGGGGGCCCGGTGGGCCTGGGTGTGGTGCAACCCGACGCGGTCGTCGTCGCACGAGTAGCGGCACCGGGCGTCGAAGGGGATTTTTCTGACCCGGTCCCGCTGAGCCTCCTCGGCACGCCAACCGATCCAAGCCGCGTGGAGTACGAGATCGATCTCAAGGGTCCGCTCCTGCCCGGCACCTACGGCGTGTTCATCGACGGGGCGAAGGTGACCGGCTCCAACGGCAGCGAACTCGACGCGGAGATGCTTTCCTTCCTTTCTTTCGGGCAGTTTCCCTCCGGCGACGGTGTCGCCGGAGGCACGCTTGCCTTTACGTTCGTGGTCGGCGAAGCGGTCGCCTCCGCCGCCGCCCTGCGGGTCGCCGAAGACGGTGGGATCGCCGCCGACGAGCAAATCATCGCGGCAGCAAACGGCGGCGGCACGATCGAGGGCACCATCTGGCGGCACGATCGTCGGGACTACGACCAGGGCCGCACGCGTGGTGAGCCGCTCCTCGCCGGACAGGTCGTCGAGCTCTATCGCCGCCAGGGCACGAACGACGTGCTCGTCGGTACGGCCGTCACCGCCGCTGACGGTTCGTTCCGCTTCACGAACCTGGAGCCCGGGAAGTACACCGTCCGCCAGCGTCCTCAGGGCCCGTGGGTGCAGGCCACGACCGGCGGCGTGTCGCGGCCGGAGCAGCTCTATGCGGCGAGCTACAGCATGGCGGTCGGGGGCGGCACGAACCCCATCAAGAGCTACCTGACCCGCATCGACACGGCGCCGTTCTCCGTTGCGGTGGAGGCCTCCACCTTCGCGGTCGTCGTCCGCGACATCGCCATGGCCGACCACGATACCGCCTACTTGGTCGGCCGCGCGACGACGTCGGGACGAACGCCTGCCGGTGACTCCGGTCTGTGGCGGTACACCTTCTCCACGCAGACATTGGAGGATCTCGGCCCCACCTTCGGCGCCACGGTCGTCGGCCTCGACACGGTCGACGGCACCCGGCTGCTTGCCGCCGCAGCAGACGGCTCGCTCCTGGCCTACACGCCGGCCATCGGCCTGTGGGAAAATGTCGGACGGATGCAGCTGGCGACCGGCGGCTTCGTCTATCCCGTGGGCGACGTCGCCATCACCGGCTCCGGCACCGCCTACGTCGTCGGCGTGCTCGACGCTCAGGCGACCGTCGGCAACAACGCCGGCGCGGGCGTGCAGTATGTCTTCGAGGTCGCGCCGCGAATCCGCGGGGCGAACACGCGGGCCATCGCCCCCTACGTCGTCAAAGCCAACCCGCTCGAGAAGGACCCCGAATACCTGGTCGGGCTTGAGTACTCCCCAGGGGAGCCGCTCGTGGCGATGAGCCACCGCGGCAACCTCTTCAGCGGTCTGAACCACCTCGGCGACCTCGGCAACCCGCGGAACTTCGCCACCACGCTCGGGGGCCTCGGTCTCGCCCCGTTCGGCGTCATTCCCGACTCCACCCGCGATGATTTCGTGATCGGGATCACCGGCGACGAGAAGGCGACGGTCGGCTTCGGCAACGAGCCGACCGGCCGCGAGCTGCTCGATGGCGACGATTTCCTCGATGGCGGCTGCGAGGACGTGCGTGACGAGCTCTACGGCGACGACGGCACCGATCTGCCGCGGGGCGTGGTGAGCGTCGGTGGCGAGGACGAGATCCGCGGTCGCGGTGGCGACGACCTGCTCGACGGCGGGCTCAAGGGCGACGTGATCCTCGGTGGCGACGGCAACGACACGATCCGCGGCGGCACGACCGGCCTGAACCGGCTCGAGGGCAACGCCGGCACCGACCGGATCGACGGCGGCGCCGGCACCGACTTCGCCTACGGACACGACGGCGAGGACACGATCCGCGGCTTCGCCGGCGGCGACCTGCTCTTCGGCGGCGCCGATCCCGACGACCTCGACGGCGGCGACGGCGCCGACCTGCTCGTTCCCGGAAGCGGCGGCGACACGAAGGGCGACAAGGCGGCCGGCGGCGCCGGCGACGACACGATCGTCGTCATCGACGTCACCCGGGGCGGCGAGTTCGCCGTCGTGCCGACGGGAACGGCCAAGGATCTCTACGACGGCGGTGCAGGCACCGACACGCTGCTGCTCGACGCCGACCTGGCCAGCGTCGCCCTCAACGACACGACGCTCCTGGCCTACCGCTTCGACGACGCGGTCGGCTTCGAGATTGCGATCCTGGCCGGCGGCGCCAGTGACAACGTGATTCTCGCCGGCACCTTCTCCGGCCGCACCGTGATCCGCGGCCGCGGTGGCCACGACACGCTCGTGGGCGGCACAGCCGCCGACTGGATCGACGGCGGCGACGGCAACGACTCGCTCACGGGTAACGCGGGCGACGACGAGATGCACGCGGGCACCGGCACGAACCGACTCACCGGCGGCGCCAACGACGACGCCTACATCCTCGCCGCCACGGGCACGAACACCATCGTCGAGGCAGCCGGCGGCGGCACCGATTCGCTCGACATGTCGGCCGTGGGCACGGAGCGGCTGTTCGCCCGCATCGGCAGCGCGGCCGATGGCACGTCGATCGCGACGTTGGGCTCGACTCTCGTCGCCACGTTTGCCAACGATGGCATCGAGGCCGTGCTCCTCGGCGGCGGCGACGACGAGATCGTCCTCCGCGACGGCACGATCTCCGTCGCGGCCATCGACGCGGCCGCGGGCAGCGACACGCTCGCCTACACCGACCTTCGCGGAGCCTGGGGGGCTTGGGCGGCCGGCGTCACGGTCGTCCTCGGTGAAGGCAAGGCGACAAGTCTGGCTGGCATCGACGGCGTCGAGAACGTGATCGGCGGCAGCGGCGGCGACTCGCTCTCGGGCGACCACGTCGCCAATCGGCTGCACGGTGAAGCGGGCATCGACACCCTCGTCGGCCACGGCGGCGACGACGATCTCCACGGCGGTGCAGACGACGACATCCTCGTCGGCAACGCGGGCCGCGACACGCTCCAGGGCGGTGGTGGCACCAATGCCCTCACGGGCAACGAGGATGACGACGTCTACCGGTTCTCCGAGGACGGCCACGTGGACACCGTGGCCGAGCTCGCGGGCCAGGGCTTCGACCAGCTGCTCTTCACGACCGGCACCCGCGGCATCACGTTCGACGTGGGCGCCCGAATCGTGGCCGATGACGGCGTCGGACGCGTCACCGTGCTGCTCGCGGCCGGCATTGATCGTGTCGTCGGCACGAGCCTCACCGACACCTTCCGGATCGCCGATGGGGCGACCTTCCCGGGCAGGCTCGACGGCGGCGGGATCCCCGGCGCGTCATTCGCCGACCTCGACACCCTCGACTACTCGGCCTGGACGACCGGCGTGGTGGTGGATTACACGGGCGGCCTCGACGCGACGTTCGTCGGCGCCGCCACCGGCACCGGGGGCGTCGTCGATCTGCGGCACGCGATCGGCGGCACCCGCGACGACCGGCTCGTGGCCGGCGGTCTCCCGGTCTGGTTCGAGGGGGGCGACGGGGCCGATCGGCTCGAAGGATCGCCGCAGGACGACCGGCTCGACGGCGGCACCGGGACCGACACGCTCCTGGGCGGCTTCGGGGCCGACCGGCTCGCGGGCGGGGCAGGGCTCGACACCCTGCGGGGTGGCGCGAACGATGACCGTTATCTGTTTGCCGATCTGTTCGGCGTCGATACCGTCCACGAGTCTCCGCTCGATGGCCGTGACACGATGGACTTCGCGGCCGTCACGGTGCCGCTCGTGGTGCGGCTCGGGAGCGTGACGGCCACGACGGGGGCCGGTGACCTCGCGATCCACGCCGGCTCGGCGATCGAGGAAGTGGTCGGCGGCGGGGCCGCCGATGCCTTCGAGATGACCGGGCCGGCCGTGATGTTCCCGGGCACGCTCGATGGCGGCGGAGGTGCCAACTCGCTGACGTACTTCGACGCCACCGCGGAAATCATCGCGGCCGTGGCCGGCGGCGGCACGCCGAACGTCGAGTCCGCCCGCAACTTCGCCACGATCCAGGCGGTCAACAACGACTTCACCCCCGTCTTCGGCGGCGGCTTTACCGGCGCCATCACCGAAAACGCCCCCGTGACCACCGTCGCCTACACAGCGGTGGCCACCGACGCCGACGCGGCCCCGGGCAACGTGCTCACCTACTCGCTCGTTCCCGCTCTGGGCGACGACGCGGACCTGGTCACGATCGATCCCACGAGCGGTCAGGTGCGGCTGAAGGCCCCGGCCAACTTCGAGACGAAGAACGCCTATTTCTTCCGGGTGATGGCGACCGACGCGGGCACGCCGGTCCGCTCGGCGACACTCGACGTGCGTGTCAACGTGCTCGACGCCGCCGAGGCGCGGACGCCGCCCCGGATCACCGCCCCCAGCGGCTTCCGCTTCACCGAGGACACCCCTGGGCCGCTCGAGTTCAAGGGCACTCCATTCACCGATGCTGATTCTCCGGCAGCGACGGTGATGACCGTCACGCTGCAGATCACCGACGGGTCGCTGGCCGCAGCCAGCGGCGGAGGCGTCGTGGTCGGCGGCACGCCCACCGCCCGCACGTTCACCGGCACGCTCGCCAGCCTGAACGCCTTCTTCACCGGAGATCCGGCCCGGATCACCTACAGCCCCGCGGCGAACGTCTCGGGCCTCCGGCAGCTCTCGGTGACGGTCGCCGAAGGCCCGATCACCCGACGGCTGTCGAGCACGGAGTTCGTGCCGATCACGATCACCCCGGCGGACGACGTCCCGGTGCTGAAGGCGCCGGTCGCATTCGCGGTCCGCGAGGATGTGGTCGGCAGCCTCGTCTGGCCCGCCGCGATCGCCGTCGTCTCCGACCGCGACTCCGGCACGGTGACGGTCACGCTGTCGGCGACGGCCGGCACGATCTCGGCCGCGAGCACGGCAAGAGTCCGCGTGGCGTCGGTCGGGGCGGCTCGAACATTCACCGGGGCGCCGGCCGCCGTGGCCGCCTACTTCGCCACCCTCGGTCGCATCCGCTATCTGGCACCGCTCGACAGCACCGTCGAGCAGACGCTCTCCCTCTCGGCGAACGACGCCACGACGACGGTCTCCCTCACCCGGCCGATCCGAGTGACGCCCGTCAACGACGCGCCGACGATCGCCGCGAAGGTGGCGTTCGCGGGCGCGGCGAGGAACACTCCGTTCGAGATTTCCTACGACATGCTCCGCGAGAGGTCGTCGGCAGCCGACGTCGATTCGGCGGCGATCGCCTTCCGCATCGAGTCGGTCAGCCGCGGCGTGGTGCAGCGGTGGACCGGCGTCCGTTGGGTGAATCTCGTTCTCAACGCCAACACGCCGCCCGCGCAGCGGCTCCTCGCCGCAGGCCAGAAGATTCGCTGGATTCCGCCGGCGGGAGTGACCGGCGTCATCAACGCCTTCACGCTGCGGGCCTGGGACGGCCAGACGGCGTCCCTCACCCGGGCCACCGTGTCGATCGGTATCGATGCCGCGAGTTGACGGAACCCAGCCGATCGCCGCCCGACCACGACCGCGTCGAGCGCGGAAGCCGGCATCGACGCGGTGCTCGCTCGCCCTCTCACACCCGGTCCTGATGCCGTGACTTGCTGCGATTGCTGCGGCAATCGGCACACAGGCCCGAGATGATGAGACGGTGGCTGCGGGCGCGGAACTGGTGCTGGCCGGCAACGGCGTCACAGATCCTGGCGAGGTCATCGCTGGAGAATTCGATCAACTGCTGGCACGACGTGCAGTGGAGATGGTCGTGCTGCGGGTAGCCGTAGTCGTGCTCGTAGACAGCCCGGCCTCCAAGCACCATCTTGCGAAGCAGGCCCGCATCGACCATCTCGGTGAGCGTGCGATACACGGTCGGCCGACTGGCCTTCGCCCCCTCGGGCGTCTGCCGGAGCCCGGTCAGGAGTTGCTCCGCGTCGAAATGCTCGTGGTGGCTGCTGACGTGATCGACGATCACCTGCCGCTGCCGCGTGATCCGCTTGCCGCGTGTCTGGAGAAACTCCGCGAACCGCTCACGCGGCGTCAGCGCGACGTCAACCTTGCCGAGTGAAAAGTCAGATGCGATGGCCATTGGAAATCCCGGGGAGTTCAGACGTCCCAAGTCTAGCCTGCCCGCTAGCCACTGTCACCAAACGCCAACAGCCGGTCCGTTGCCGGACCGGCTGTTGCTTGGACAGTGTTTCAGGTCGGCCGCCGACCGACTCAGCCGCTCAGGCGGTCGAGCAGGCGGTCGAGGGCCAGGTCGAGTTTCTCAGGCGTGTCGTAGGAACCTTCGGCAATCGCCGCCCGAATCGCGTTGACGCGATCAAAGCGAATGTCGCCGGTCGATTCAGCACTCCGTACGGCATCGACCGACAGCGTCACCGAATCGTGCACTTCGGACACGCCCTGCTGCATGGTGGCCTGCGTGCCATCAGCTGCCTGTGCGGCCTCGACACCCTTCAAGGCGTTCAGCCCCTGCGATCCCTGCGTCGACGTGACACCCCAGATGTTCATGTTGGCTCTCCTGTGGCGAAACCGGCTGACCGTGTTCCGAATCCCCTTGCCCCCTGACACG
>Ga0164295_10002227_pt1 | contig 16062 bp, 10 predicted proteins | sample GEODES006metaG_FD_111798 | JGI IMG/M metagenome (GOLD analysis project Ga0164295, IMG submission 111798) | Oligotrophic lake water microbial communities from Sparkling Lake, Wisconsin, USA - GEODES006 metaG | ecosystem: Environmental > Aquatic > Freshwater > Lake | place: USA: Sparkling Lake... | reverse complement strand
CGTCAAGTATGACACAGATCAGCTCATCGGGATACTTAAGCACAGGGTCGACACGAACTCGGGAACCAAGGAGGTCTTCAATGCACTCGACGGCAATCGCTCTGGCCGCGTCGCCTCGAATGAGATCGTCGACGCGCTGCGCGAGATGCAAGTCTACATCTCCGATCAAGAGGCACAAGATGTCGTTGCCAAAATCAACTCCACAATCAACGATCCGTCGCGCACGAGCATGACCTACGCGGCCTTCACCAGAGCATTCAATCGGGGTTTCGACGTCAAGGAGGTTGGCCTACTTGAGGTTGGCGTGCTCGAAGGCGGTGCCAAGCGAATGCAACCCGAGATCAAGACGCAGCTCGATGGGTATGGTGCGGATGACGCGGGGACTGGGTACGGGTTGAAGGCCGGTGGGCCTCAATCAGCCAGGTGGGTCAAGGTGTGGCGTGACCATCGCGCGGCCGTCGCCACTTCGCCATCGCCACGGCGCCAGAAGGCGGCCCAGGTGGAGGCGGCCCAGGTGGCCGCTCGTAGTGGCCAGATTGACGAGCAGGACTCGCTTCAGCGGTGGGAGGCCATGCGGACGGCGCTTGCAACGCCTGAAGTTACAAAGGCAACGCGTGTCCTCCGTGGCAAGGCTAATAACGCAGCTGTCGAAGAGGAGATGCGGAAGTCAGGCATGCTCGACGGGCGCCACGATCAGATGTCGGCATGGCGCGCGACAGACTATGTAGACACTAATGCACTCGGGCGCTCGCTCAATGTAGTCAACACAATCGGCAAGGCAACAGTTGTGGGCTCTGGGATCGATGATAAGTCTGGGCGTGCCAGCATCGATTGGGCCGAGTATTCGAATGCGGCGGATCAACAGGGTGCGTCTGCGAGGATAATTGGCGAATACCAGCCTCTTGCGGTTGCTCTCGACGCGACGATGCGGAAGGCGTCACCGCGCAGTGCGCTGGATCTCAGGGGCGACGTGAGGACGCTCCCGACTACGCGAGGCGACACCCGAAAACTGGACGCAATTCAAGGTGCGCCTTATGGGTGGCACAGGGGACACCCGAAGGCGGCTCCGAGGGATCCTATTGCCCCGCCAGATTCGACGGCCATCTGCATGTACCCGGCGCCCAACAGCGCCATGTACGCGGACGACAAGAATCGACTAACGCCGCGGCCGACTACTGTACAAACCGCCTACTGGAAGCCGCCCAACGATACTCATGAGCATGCACTCAAGCTTCGCAAAGAGCGCGGCGATCGTATTGCACGCCGGGAGACTGAGCAGCTCGAGGCGGAGCAGCACATCGAGGCTGTCGCTGAGAACCACTTCCAGTCTCTGATCCGCTCGAAGGAAATGTTCAGGGCGCGTTTGGAAGAGATGCAGCGCATCATCGAGTCGCGCCATGCCGAAGGCGGCGTCGAGACAGTCAAATACGAGCCTGCATTTTATGTAGGCGCGCGGCCAGCGCAGCCGCACCTGACCAGCCACTGGAACACGATCAGCCATCGTCACAAGGACCCGCCTCCTCGCGAATTTCGAAAGCAGATCAGCGCCTTCAGAAAGGCCTTCCCCGAGATGGACAAACGTCCGCTGACCGACTCGTTTAAACCAGTCTGGGGAGGCGCTCGTTGAATAGCAGAGTGTTCAGCTGTGAGATCACCCGAACATCCCAAATGCTGAATGGGCACGCGTCGGTTGCGTGACGTGTGATGCGAGCGGCAGAGGGTAATCCCTCAGGACGCGTTACTAAAGAGAGGACTAGACGGTAAGCATCGATCCGCCCTTCGGTCTCTCGGGTATGCTGTCAGGGTTGCGTGCATCACGGCCGCCGGCGGGCACATCGTGAGCATGATCGTGCAGGCGTATGCCGTATCCGATCACCGTATCTTCGGGGCTTTGGACGTATCTGCAGGGGGGTTCAAGACAACAATCCAACACCTTAGCCCCCCAGAGGCCCTGGGCGCCGACCCCGGGCGAGCCGCGATCGCGACTACCTGGTACCTCAGGCGACACGCTTGGGTGATGGGTCCGGGGGTCTTCCACTCCCATGTGAAGATGAATCTTTAATGTTTAGAATGTGAAACCTGAATGGCTTGGTAGCCAGGCGGTGAAACTCTGTGGGCCGGTCGACATGCCTCGAGACATGCCGGTCGAGCGTAACAGCTATGAGCTAACCGAGATATCTTACGTTACTTTTCGGAACGGAATCATGGGTGGCCTTGCGACTCCTCGCCTCAGGTGGTTCCGGTGACACGACGGTGAAGCCCCGCGGGGCCGTTTGTTAGCTTCTTTGGCGCGCAGCCACGGACGCAACCAGTACCTAAAGGCTTTCACCAGGAGTCTCATCCGCGTGCTGCAACACCGCACGAGCAAATCCCGCCTCCTCATTCGTGGTCCAGCATAGGGCAATTCGTTTACGGGTCGAAAGACTCTCGCTCGGTGTTAATGTAGCGCGAATCTGCACGTCGCGATGGTGCAAAGCAATCGCTTCAGCGGGTAGATAACTGTGTCGCGCATACATGCCACCGGGTGGGTTGTCGTTGTCGCTCACGCAGTAGAGTGGAACGCCCAACAACAAAGACGGCACTGTTGAGAACGAAGACCAGCCGTCCTTGTTGCATGAAACGACGACCCCGGAGGCGTACCGGAAGGCAGTGAAGGCCCAGACTGTGGCGTTAGGCGGTACCATTTGGACGTCCATCGGCAAGAACAATTCTGCAGCTGCAGCACTCAGCACGGCTCGCGCCGTCTCCGCACTGGCGGAATCATCAGACATGAAGACCCACTGTATCGGCGGCGATGCTCCTGTATTGGCCCGTGCCGCTGCCAGCTGCTTGACGATGGCACGCAATCGCTTGTGCGTCTGACGCTCAAATCGTTGCTTCTGCTGGTTGTCTCCCATGAAGCGATCACCGCGCCGAAGGTGCACGAAGACGCGTGGAGTGCGTCGCCGCCTGGCCAAGATCAGCAGCTGCTCGAGGTCACTCGCAGCCGGCGGAATGCAATCGGGGTTGCACTGCACGCCGTAGGCAGCACGGCGGCAGGCAGCAAGAAATTGCTCCAATCTCGTCGATCCCGTTGGCAACAAGCCCTTGAGTTTCCATCGCCACCACAGGATAGCTGGAACGCGATCAAAAGCGAGCTGGTGGTGTGGCCGGGTCGATGGCCCCTCGGGGCCCTTAGGCAGGCCTGCCATTGGTATCCGTAAATCGATCACAGTTGCGTCGCCAGGCTCCTCATCCGGGCCGATGCGTCGCACGAAGTCTGGATACCTGAGGCAGTCTGCGGCCGATCTGGTATCACCAGCAATCCTCTCGTTGAGCTTCTTCCACGGCGGTGCCCAGCGCAGAGCGACCGTCGCGTTGCCCCAGAGCATCGCCAAAGCAAAGAGCGGCACCCACACGCCCATGCGGTCGCCGATTCCGGTCGCCACCCATTGATCCGCGCGTCGAAAGGTGAGCGTTGCAGGGAGCGAAGCAGTCATGATGCTCGGAGGTTTCACGCGATGCGACTTACAATTATCAACTAGTTTCGGATAGTCCGGTCGACTTGGCCTCCGTACTAATCAAGGCTGGAATCGTCTTAGGGAATTTCTCACGGAGCGCGTCCAAATTGAATGCAGAATCGTTCACGCGTTTCGAGTCGAGTGGAAATAGGGCAATTCACATCTCGCAATAGTTCTCGCAGCAGCTCTTGGGTCTTGGCAGCCTTTCCGAACATGACGCTCCTTCAGCACTCGTCGCTGCTACTGCTTCTGCCCGCGTGCGCGCTCGCGCTGCGCGTAGGTGCGCCCGCGCGGGCGCCGGCACAGCGGCAGGCGGTCACGTCGGTGCTGATGCAGGAGGGCGCGGCGGTGTCGGATGCCGTCACAAAGCGTGCGGAGCGCCGGCGCATTATGGGCATGGACAAATACAAACGCGGCGGCCAGCCGTTCGAAAAGGCGATCCACACTTCGGTCGCCGGAAAGATGGCGACGAAGTTCAAGAGCGAACTCGTAGAGGAACTCAAGCAGGACACCTTCCGCCAAATGAAGCGCGGCGAGGGCAACGGCGCGGTGACTTTCACGCTCGCCAAGGAGTATGGCTTCTGCTGGGGCGTGGAGCGCTCGATCGAGCTGGCATGGGCGGCGCGCGACGCATACCCCGACAAGAAGATGCACATAACCAATGAGCTCATCCACAACCCGGGTGTCAACGACATGCTCAAAGATATGGATATCAAATTCATCGAGCAGACAAAGGTGGGCAAGCGCTTCGACACGGTTGAGGAGGGCGACGTAGTGATCCTGCCGGCGTTCGGCGCGTCGCTTGAAGAGATGCAGTACCTGGCCAAGCGCGAGGTGACCGTGGTCGACACCACATGCCCGTGGGTCTCCAAGGTGTGGAACGTCGTCGACAAGCACCAGGTAGCCGGGATGACGAGCGTCATCCACGGCAAGTACAAGCACGAGGAGGCGGTGGCGACCGCCTCGATGTGCGAGACGTACATCATGGTCAAGGACATGGATGAGGCAACCGAGCTCGCCTCGTACATCCTGGGCGAACCGGGGTCACTCACGACCGAGGCCCTGATGGAGAAGTTCAAGAATGCAATGTCGCCGCACTTCGATCCGAAGAAGCACCTGAAGAAGCTCGGGCTTGCCAACCAGACGACCATGTATAAGAAGGAGACGCAGGCGATCGGCAAGCTGTTCGAGAAGACGATGATGACTAAGTACGGCGCCGAGAACATCAACGAGCACTACGCCGCCTTCGACACCATCTGCGACGCGACCCAAGTCCGCCAGGACGCGATCACGGAGATGATCGAGTCGGAGGCTGCGAAGGAGCTCGACTGCATCCTTGTTGTCGGCGGCTGGGACTCGTCGAACACGGCGCACCTGCTCGAGATCCCGGTGCACGCGGGCTTCACCGCGTACCACGTCAATGTGCCCAGCTGCATCGCGCCCGAAAACACCATCCAGCACCGCACCGTCGCTGGCGAGATTGTGACGACCGCCAACTTCCTGCCGCTCGACCGGCCCGTCCGGATCGGCATCACCTCGGGCGCCTCGACGCCGGACTCGGTCGTCCAGGAGTGCCTCGAGCGCATCGTGCTGCTCAAGAGCGTGGCGGCTACGCAGTAGTGAGCGCGCGCCGATCAAAGAAGATCATGTGCGGCCGTAGGGGGTGGCTACGTGCTGGTCCGGCCGCGGTGGGCGGCGAAGACCTCGCGCGGGTGATCTTCTCCTTTAATGCTACTCGGATTCGTACTGGTCGCTTGTCATATTTGCATGTGTGGTGAGCTAGTCGTGGCACTTAAACCGCGCCAATCCAAGCTTAAGCGTACAGTGTGTCACCAGCTACTCTGCGACCAGCAGACCGGTCCGCACCAGACTTACGAGCGACACGCCGACCGCAAAGCGAGAGCGAGGATTCACGAGGCCTCTGGCGTCACGAGTCACGTCATCCCTCGACGCGAGAGCGCAAGAGAACATCGTATTACTTCTGGACATCAGGGCATGTCGTCTAGTACCACATGCGCCATGGTGGTCGATTGCGTCGCAACATTGAGCGCTTAGAAGAGCTTGCTGCCCGAGATGAGCTCCTGGACGATCATGCCGGCGATGCCGATCATGGCGAGCCGCCCGTTATTGATCTCCTTGGTCTGCATCTCCTTGAGCTCGGCAGCGCTAGCAGGCTTGAGGCCAAGCGGGTCGAAGCCCATGTCGCCCGCGGAGTGGTCGGTGCGGATGGACCACGGCTCGGAGCCCGCCGGGTTCTGGAAAGTGAAGACGGAGAAGACCTCGATACCCGCGATCACGAAGACAACCGCCGGCCAGAAGGTCTGCAGCGGCGTCTCCTGGAAAGCGATGTACGACGGCACGTCAATCGAGCCGCCGAAGAGCGGGTGGAACTGCTCGCCCACGAGGAAGCCGAGAGCCGCGAGCATGGCCACACGGCCATGCTTGAGCTCGACCTCGCGGTAGAAGCGGATCTTCCCCTCGGTCGCCTCCGAGCAGAAGCCGAGCGGGTCGAAGAAACCAAGCGGGTCGGTGATGCCCGGCAGCGACTTGGCGAAGGTCATCGGGTTGAACGGCGGCGGCGCCTCAACGGGGGTGGTCTGCATCTTGACATCGAAGGCGGGCGCGCGGAACGCCACGGTGGGCGCGACGAAGGCGGGAGCGGCAGAGGCAATGGCGAACATGTTTGTTTGAGTTCTGCGACAACAAAGCGCGGGCACGCCAGGGTTAGTAAAATGTGCGTGGTGCGTGGTCGATAGCAGGAGGTCGACTGGGCAGCCCGCATCGTACATGTACGGATTCGTTGTCTTTTCTCGGAAAGTTGAGGGCCCTTCAAGGAATTTCTTGGATATCTCCGACGCACCGACGGGCCCTCAACTTTCCAGAAAACTTACTCGAAGCTCAACATGTCAACTCTTATGCTCAGCGCGACACAGCAAGTTGCGGGAGCCTCTTCTGGGGTCCCTAGACGAGGTCAACGAGATCAACGAGAACTAAGAAACGATCGTAGCTCAATCGCTGAGATCTGTAGCCTTTGGTCTGTAGACTTCGCTTTGAGCTGCAAAGAGCGGCGCGCAAACACCCAACCGCGACTCCATCGGACTAGTGACGTTAGGGTACGCCGATTGCGGATTGGTATGTGTAACTGTAAGTTGCGTGTGTTGCCAAAATGTTGCCAAGCACGGCTCTAACTTGATCATTGTACATACATGCCGTTCCCTTGGTCATCGCCTCTGTTGGGCGGCTGCTTCCCGCGCCAACCTGTTGCCAACAACAGACGCAGACACAGCAGAGTGCCCACGAGTGTCCACGGCGGCGGACTGAGGGCGCGCGCCCGGCTTGGCGCCCGGCTGGCCATACGCGGCAGCCACACCGCTGGCCCCGCGAGTGCCAGCCTGGCCCTTGAGCGGCGAGAAGGACGCGACGGCGGAGACGGCGGCTCCCACGGCGGCGGCGTTGGAGGCCTCTGCCATCGGCTGCGCGAGAAAGCTCGGCCAGTGGCGCGCACCGCTCGGCGACGCTGCGACTGCGCCCGTGCCGCCCTGGGCCGCTTGCAGCAGCGCCGCCGGCCGCGCAGGCGCACTCGGCCCGGCAGTCTGCGGCCGGCCGGCGGCGGCGGCCGCGCGCGCCTGCACTGCGCTGCGGTTCGCCCCGGCAAGGATGGGCTCCCAGCTGGCTTTCTGCACCGAGGGCGCCGCGCGTGGCTGCGCGGGCGCCCCGTGCCGCTGTTCCTCGTTCCATCCACCGGTGCCCCATGCTGTAGCCTGCGAGGGCGACTGTCCAGCGGACCCAACGGCCGTTTGGTTGCGAACGCCGTCGGGAGCGCTGCCCGGTCGCATCGCTTCAGCTCGCTGCTGCTGCTGCTGCTGCCTCTGCTGCTGCTGCTGCACTTGCTGCTGCACTTGCTGCTGCACCAACTGCTGGTACTGCCCCAGCCTGCTTCCGTCCGCAGAGCTGGCGCCCGGGGGGGTGCGGTACACTGGCTGCGTTGGGCTGCGGGCGTAGGCGCCCGCAGAGCCGCCCAGGTAGGCGGCGAAGGGGCTCGCGGCGCGCGCCGCAGAGGATGAGGTGGGGCGCGTGGCGCCCTCGCCGCCGCCCCCTTGCTGTGCTGCTGCGACTCCGTGCGCGACGACGGCTGAGCGTAGCGACGGTCCCGGGTGCTCCCGTGATTTCATGCGAGGGCGCATGGCCGCGCCGTTGGTCATCGCGTGCGCATCGTCCGCGCCGCCGTGAGATTGCGGCGCGGACTGCGGCCGGCCTTGGCCCATGCCAGTAGGGCTCGAATCGGGCGACGGCGAGGGTCCAAAAGTGAGGGAGCCGCGTCGGTCGAGTAACTCCCTTGTGGCGAGCTCTGCGCGCTGCTTGTGCGTGTCGGCGAGGTAGCACTGCGCGCAGATGTCGCAGCCGCCCTGACGTTCGAACTCGTGCGTCACATGGCACGAGGTGCAGTGCCAGTAAGTCTGGCGCGGCGGGATGTCCTTGGCGCAAAAGTCGCACACCAGCGCCATCTTCTCGAGCAGGGTGCTGAGCATCGCACGGAACTCGTGCACGCCCGGCCCCGCAGGCAAGAGGGGCTTTGGGGGTTCGGCCGCGGGCGGCGCGGCCGCGCGCGGCGGCGCCGTCGTGATGTTAGGGGTAGGACGGGTACTGGGCTTGAGCTCGACGGCGGTCTTGGCGCTGCGCGACGGCGTACGCTCGCTCATTGACGCGGCATCGTCTGGGGGCGGTGGTGCGGGGGGTTGCGCCGCCCTTGGGGGCGTGGTGGTGGGCGTCCACGGCGAGCTTGCGAGAGCGGCTGAGGGCGGCAGTCGGCGCGGCCCACTCGCCACGGTTGACGAAGCCGGACCAGAGAAGGCCGTGGCTGGTGCGGCGGCCGTTGGTGGCGGTGCGATCGCCACGGTTGACGAAGCCGGACCAGAGAAGGCCGTGGCTGGTACGGCCGTTGGTGGCGGTGCGACGGCGGGTTGCGGAAGCGATGGTGTCGACTTCCCACTGCGCGCCTTCTCGGCTTGATCGACCCACAAAGGATCGGGCTCGGACGGCGTGCGTCGCTTCATCGCCCACTCCTTCTCCTCGTCTTGCTCGTCGATCGGCGGCTCGTTCACCCCGCCCTTGTAGTACCCTGTGGGAGAGCTCTCCTTTGTCGGGAGGGCGACTGGCGCGGCGCTGGCGCGGACGGAAGCGACGGTCGGGGGGGGCGCTGTGCCCACGGCTAGGGTCGGGGGGGGCGCAGTGTTCACGCCTAGGGTCGGGGGGGGCGCTGTGCTCACGCCTAGGGTCGCATGGCTTCGGAAGGCGACGCGGGTCTGGTGCTCTGCCGTTTGCTCCTCGTCCTCGTCCTCGTCCTCGTCCTTGCCCATCGCGGCCGCGGCCGCGGGTGGGCGGCCCGCGGCTGCCAGCGGGGAGTGGTGCGCAGGAGCAGTCGCAGCAGGGCGACCCAGCTTGTGCCGCACGGCCCCCGAGGCAGCCGCTGGTGTCTCTTCCTCCACCGTCTCGGCAGGCGTCGCCGGTGGCGGCGGCGCGAAGCGGTACAGTTCCTTAGCCGCTGGGCGTTCCGACGCCGGCTTGGGCGGTGTGGCGGCGAGGGGCGATGGCGGCCCGTTGCCTCCTCGAACGACAGCCAACTCCTCCTCAGACACCTCAACCTCCTCCAGCTGCTCGGTCTGCTGGGGGGGCAGAGTCGGCTTGACGCCGCGTCGCACGGCACCAAACCCTGCGGCTGCAGCTTCGCGTTCGAGGCTCACTCGAGAAGCCTCCGCGCGCCGTTCGGGCATGGAGCGACGCACGGACCAGCCGTGAAAGCTCGCCTGGACGCAGCGCGCCGCCCACTGCTGCAGCGCGTGCGCGTGCTGGCGCTGGACGCGCGCACGCCGCTGCGAGTTGCGCAGGCCCCACGCGCGCGCAATGCGCCCACTCGCGTTGTCCTGGGCGATCTCCGCATCGAGCTGGCGCCGGAGCGCTCGCGCCGACGCGCCGCGCCCCGCCGCCTGCAGCGTCACACACGCCTCCTTCCGCTTCTGGTGGCGCTCGCGTGCCGCGGGCTGGCCGTTGCCCACCCACGCCCGCTGCAGCACCGTCGCTGAGCGCGCCTCCGTCTCTCTCTTCTGGCGCCGCCGCTCCTCGTTGGCAGCATTGGCGGCAGCCGTGCGCGCGCGCGAGGCCACCCGTGCCTCGTCTCGCAAACGGAGGCGCTCCTCTTCTGATGAGGGCTGCGGGGGCGAGGGCTGCGGCATCGGCTGCGCCGGCGGCGCGGACGACGGCACCGGCTGCGGCGGCTGCGTCTGTGCCTCCGTGGCCTCCGAGTCACCGCTGGTGTGAGAGGTCTCAGCCGTCTCCACCTCCGCCGTGTCCACCTCCGTGTCCGACTTGGCGGTCATGAAGGTCCGTGGGCTGATGACCGCTGATGACCGCTGAGGAGAGCTGCTACTGGTGCCTCCATACGCGCTCTCTGACGCCTCGCACATGGCCAGCAGAGACGGCGCCATGGGCCGAACGAAGGCGCCTGGGCGCCCGGCCGCGGCCGCCGAATGCGGACGCACAAGCGGCATGCTATGCGGCATGCTATTGGCCGTGGGCGATGGTGACTGGGGTTGAGGCTGGGGCTGAGGCTGCGGTCGTGGCTGCGGTGGTGGCGGCGCCGAGGCCACCGTAACCGTGGATGCCGACGGGACGGTCGGCGTCGGCACGGAAGCTCCACAGCTGGAGCTTCCACAGCTGGAGGCGGCGGCAGCAGCTCCATTCGACTGCCTCGCAGCGGCAGCAGCGCCCGCGGGGTTCGTCTGGCTCACCCGGGGGCCGTTGGGGCCATTGATCGTCGAAGCGGCCGCCGGGGCGATCACGGCGGCCACGGGTGATGGCGAGGAGGCCGCTGCGGAGACGGAGGGCGGCACTGCGCGCACCGGCGCCGGCGCGGGCGACGACGCTGCGGCAGAGGGGATGGTGGGCTGCTGGGAGGGCCGGAGTCGCTGCTGCTCGAGCTGCCGCTCGAGGGAGAGCTGCGGCGGCGGCGGCATTGCGGTCTGCGGGATCTGCGCAGAGCTCGCGGTGGCGGTGCTCTGCCATGCGCCATGGGGGCACGGCGCTGCCGAGTGCGGCCGCACGAGCGCCGGTCGCGTCGGTGCGGCTGCCGGGCTCGCGGCGGGCGCGGCCGCCGCCTCCGCCGCCTGCTTTTGGATGACTTCGATTCGGTGGAAGAGCTGCGTGCCCCGTCTCCTCGCTGCGTCCTGCAGTTGTTGTCCCAAATCTTCTTCCGCTGGTGCTTCGGCGGGTGCGGGCGACATCCACGCCGCGGCGTTCACCGCAAAGCCAAGTTGGCTCATCCGGCCCGCCTCGACGGCCTCAGCAAAGCCATTGAAGTTGCGGCGCGTACGTGCCGCCGCGCTCGACGGACGTACGGGCTTGGTCACCTGCTGCTGCATCCGCTTGCCCACCAAGGCATCAGTAGCCGACCCGTCCGCAGACTTCCACCGCGAGATTTGGAGCGACGAGATGGTCTGCAGTGGCGTGATGGTGAGCGCGACTGAGTTGCGGCCGTTACCGTTGGGGCTGGCCGACGGGGAGGCGGGCTGATTCGTCCTGGCGCCTCCCGCGGTAGCGGGCCTGGGTCGATTTTGCATGTAGACTCGTCCCACAAGAGCCCTCTGAGTCGAACAGTCGGCCCGCCTCGGCTGCTGCTGTTCACAGAACGCTGTGAAGGGCGCCCAAGAGAACGCGACGTTAACACCGTATCTGGAATCCCCTCTTCACTTATAAACTCATACCGCGCAAAGCGCGCCGCGCGCAAAACTTGTGAGCTGAACGCGATGTCGGTGACGACGTGCAACGAGCCATCGTGCAGCGCGCTTGCCAATGTCAGCCTGGTTGTCGGCGTCACAGCAGCGGAACGTATTCCGTGGCTATTGGATTACAGCCTGTGGTTCGCCAACTTGCAGTTCGTGCTCTCCGAGAGAGAGTGTGCTGATTGTCGTTGTCGCATTCGGAGACTGCCCCCTGAACATCGTCGCAAGACCATGTGCGATTGTCCTCTCGGTTTTAACACGAGCTTGGACCATGCGGCTGCAACTCGTAGCATGCAACGTGCCGCCATGGCTGCAAAAGATCTCCTGGGCTGGCCGGTGCGTGGCGTACTATTTGCACATATGGATATGTGGGTCAATGTTCGCATGTTTCAGGAAGCTCCGTTCGATTCCGTGTGGTCGCCGCTCGGCGGCCTGACGTCGGTCAGGGGTGGCGCGCCCGTTTGCTACGATCGAGGGGCCACGTTTGGTCGTAGGGTACCTCCGTACATCAGGGTGCAAACGCGCAAGTGCCACGCTCCCGAGGTGCCTCTGCTTCCGATCCTAAACCGCGCAGGGCCTGACGGCACGCTGCGCGTCGGTGCGCTCGCTTTGCCCCTTCAGTACTGTTGCTTCGGATGGTCAGACTTGTACTACGTCCCACTGTTTGCGCTCGACGCTTTTGCCGAGCTGTCGAATGCCCTCAGCAGTGAATTTCTTGAGGTCGCCATCCCCACTATCGCCAATGTGCTACAGCGTGAGGCCAACATAACATGGTGGAAAACGCCGTGCGTGGGCGACTGCTGCCACCAAATACTGAAGCCGTCTTCCATCAACCCGCACTCCACCAAAAAGCAGTGCGGGCACAAGATGGCTCTGGACAAACCGCAGTACCGTGGCCTGCTCACGAAGACGGTGCACCCACAGGCTAGCCTGGTGGATGAGCTTCTGAGACAGGACGCGACGCGGTACGCGGCCGAGATGAAGGCCACCAATCAATCGTACCGCATAAGATACTCTGGTTATCGCAACACCTCGCTGATTCGCCGGTGCGGATCTCGAGATGGTGATGAGGATTCATTCACTCCCGCTTGGGTGATGCGACGGGTGAATACCACCGTCGCGCAGCAACCAGCGCATGGTCTAACGTACGTCTCTAACGTCAATCCGATCGTAAGCTTAACCCAACGTACATGAACATGAAGGCCGATAACGTCAATCCGATCGTAAACCCAATCGACTTTGCGAAAGGCAGGTCCGGGGCGGATGGGATTTATGACAATAACTATTCGAGCGTAGTACGTGTGCATGGCCGGCCGCATATAGCGTCATACGACGCCTCGACGTCGAGCCTCGACGCGACCCAGCGGCGCGCTGCGGACTGCGGACCCCTAATGTCTAGACTCTTCTAGTATTAACTTAACGCTAGTATTTAATTTAGATAAAAAAGTGTACGCTGCCTGTTGGCGATGTTTACTTACTTACTTACTTACTGGATATGCCGCTCAGCGAGCGCTTGTAGAGAAGAGATCACAAGGTAGTAGCCCGGGACCTCTGATAGAGTCACTCAAGGCGTGTCAGAAGCCTCCGTGCTCGGTGCTGCAGCTTCTTTCGCTGAAGACAGAGTGGGCGTCCTCTTCGAGGACGTTGAGCGGGAAGGTCTCGTTGATCTCACACGTGAGACCCGAGGCGCGCAGCTGATACTGGCGCCAAAAAAAATCGGGGCCGCGTCCACTCGTGCACAGCGTGAAGGTGGGCAGCTCCGAGAAGTATCGAAATAGGCTCCCCACGTCAGCGCCGTTCTTCTCGACCGCCTCTAGCCACACGGGGTCGGTAATGAAGGCGGTCGTTTTCGCGAGCATGAGCTGGTGCCCATCGAGGAGCAGCGCCGTCTGACGGTCGTACACGCTCGCGCACTCGCGCTTATGATTCGACGAGACATATAGCTGCATCGGCCGCGCATAGTACGACGACAGGATCCGCGCGACGTTGCCGTTGGCGGTGAGCAGTAGCCGCTCGAGGGGCGCAAAGGAGTCAGGCAGGGGCGTAAAGGTGACATTCGGCGCCATGATGTCACCCATCGAGGCACCTCCTGACTCGACGGGGCCGAGGGTCGCCGGCGGCGTCAGCTCGAACAGGTCTGCGCGCAGCACCTCGCGAATCTCACACTTGACGCCGTCACCGGACAGCTCGTACTCGCGGTAGAAGCGCTCGACTGCTGGCTCGCCGTCGGCGAGCGCACCGGGATCGAGGTGGCCAGCGTCGCGCAGATCGAAGTTGGGCATCACATTTAGGTGGCGGAACAGCTGGCCGATAGCCAGCCCTTGCTCCTCCATCGCACTGATCAGGTCCGCGCGCGAGAGTTGCACCGTCGAGGTCGCCACGCCAAATATGGTCCCAAAGACGACAAGCTCGACCTCTCGCTCGATGAGGCCGCGGTGTACGACGCGGTTGTAGCGCGATTTTATGGTCACTGCCGAGTTGTGGAACGAGCTCACGAGCCGCTGCAAGTTGCCGTTTGCCGAGAGGACGACGCGCTGAAGCGGCGTAAACTTGGCCAGCGTTTTGCTCGAAACGGGCAAGGGCTGTCGGTGGCCCATGATGTCGCCGAGGCCGGCGGAGGGGTTTCGTGACAGCGGAGGGTCCTCGTCGCGCGCACGCTTCTTCATCGCGGCTGCAGCCTGCGGCATCTGCGATCGATGTACATGGAGGAATCCTTTAAAGGTCTCGTTCACGCGGACCCGCAACCCAGCTCACGTCGCGTGATTGGGGCGGAAACGGGCGAGAATCGACTTTACTCTTCATTTTTAGGAGATTCGTGAGGATCCGATCTCGCAACCTCCCGAATAATGCTGAGTTGCACGATGTTCGTGCTCGGCTTCTCTGCGAGCGGCATGCTGCCCTCCGGGAGCGCAATCGCGGCCCGCATGGGGGCACCGGCACCGGCGCTCACCCAGGATGAGCTCAAGAAGATGGTGGGCTACCAGGCTGTTGATGACTACGTCAGGTCTGGCATGGTGATTGGCCTTGGCACTGGCTCGACTGCTGCGTTCGCTGTGGAGCGCGTGGGCCAGCTGCTCAAGTCGGGCCAGCTGAAGGATATCATCGCCATCCCCACCTCGGTGCGCACCAAGGAGCAGTGCGAGGCTCTCGGCATCCCGCTGACCACGCTCGGCACTCCTGAGAGTCGCTTCTCCAAGCTCGATGTGGCCATCGACGGCGCCGATGCGGTGGATCCAGCGCTCAACCTGGTCAAGGGTGGCGGCGGCGCGCTCTTCCGTGAGAAGATCGTCGAGGAGTGCGCCGAGAAGTTCATCGTCATCGTCGACGAGTCGAAGCTGTGCGACGGCCTTGGCCCCGGCTTCCCGCTACCCGTTGAGATCGTGCCCTTCTGCTACGAGCACACGATGAACGCGATTGCGGCGCTGCCTTCGCTCAAGGGCTGCGAGGCCAAGCTGCGCCTTGGCAACGTCGCCACTGGCTCCAAGGTGGACGGCGACAAGCCCGCCATCACCGACAACGGCAACTACATTGTCGACCTGTTCTTCAACACGCCGATCAAGGATCCGCCCAAGGCCGCGGCCGAGCTGAAGGCCACGTGCGGCGTGGTGGAGCACGGCCTCTTCTGCGGCATGTCGACCGCTGTCATCATCGCCGGCAAGAGTGGCATCTCCGTCAAGAATGCGTAAGGCGCGATTCCGCGGCGCCTTCAGCACAGTCCTGAAGCATTAGAAGAACATATCAAAACGAGCCGTTATTACGGAGCATTTCCAGACATTCTGACAGTAAGCACAACAAGAAAAGAGGTATCTTGATTGTCCCTCGGTGTGGAGTACGCGGAAATTTGAATGCTCCAAAAGTTTACCCAAAGTCTGAATCTAACTTGAAACTTCTAAGGTGATCTACGCCTCTCCGGCGGCGCGCGCAACGAGTTCGCTAACACCCTGCACACACGGCCCACGAAAGGGAGTGTCGTAAAGTAAGCCCGCCCCGCCCGGCCGGCGGGCCGAGCGAGCACCTTTTCCCGCCGTGCTCGGCTCTCAAGGACACGTCGGCACGACCACGCGCTCGCCCATGGTAGCACCCAGCTGGAAGCCGAGCTTGACGCGGTTGTGCCCAGGCCGAGTGTCGCGTAAGGCCGAGAGGCGGCGCTCCTCAGCGAGGTCGAGGTCGAAGCTTAAAATCCGCGCTTCACACGCGTCGGCGTCGAGCTGTAGCTCATGCCACTGCATCGGGTACTCGCTGGTGCTCGAGAGCGTTACGAAGGCGACGCCGTACGCATGCACGAGCGTGTTGGCATGCACGTGCCCGTGCAGCGAGAGGCGTACAACTCCTCGGAACCTTTTGATGAGCGCAAGCACCTCCTTCCGGTTATCAATCATGTCTCCAAACCCAATCCAATTCGACCCCGCCTCCTCCACTTCGACCTCGGGTGCGAGCACATTGGGCGTTCGCTTGCCCCGTCGAGCAGAATTGCGGAGCATAGCAGCCGGGCCTGTTGGGTCCATGAGCAGTTGGTGCATCAGTAGGACAACTTTCTGTCCCCCATGCTGCGCCGCTTCGAGCTCGGCGGCCAGCCAGTCCAGCTGCGCGCGCCCTATGTGCCCGTGTCCGTCCTGGTCGCGCGCAATGCCATCCATCGAATTGAGAAGCAGCAGGCGCCACGTCGTCGGGTGGCTCGTGAGCAGTGAGCGGTAGATGGGGGACGCATCCGCACCTGGCTGGCTCCCACCATCCACATCGCAAGTGGCGATGCTCTCCTCTGGGCTGCTGCTGTCTCGTATGCACGT
>Ga0164295_10002225_pt1 | contig 16085 bp, 20 predicted proteins | sample GEODES006metaG_FD_111798 | JGI IMG/M metagenome (GOLD analysis project Ga0164295, IMG submission 111798) | Oligotrophic lake water microbial communities from Sparkling Lake, Wisconsin, USA - GEODES006 metaG | ecosystem: Environmental > Aquatic > Freshwater > Lake | place: USA: Sparkling Lake... | reverse complement strand
CCCGATCCTGTTAACCCATTACCCCCTTAAATGCGGCTTATGTTTGTCTGCTTCGCCATATCGCCGCAGTTCGTGCCAAGGTGCGTGCCCTCACCAGCCGCTTTCCGGTCTACGGGTAACACGATATGAAGTGCCCTTTTTGCAGCCATGTGGAAACCCAAGTCATGGAAACCCGCATGTCTGAAGAGGGCGACTCGATTCGCCGCCGTCGCTCTTGCAGTCACTGTGAGAAGCGCTTTACCACCTATGAGCGTGCCGACGTCAGCTACCCAGCGGTGGTCAAAAAAGATGGGCGGCGCATCGAATATGAGCGCACCAAGTTGCGTGGTTCACTCAATTTGGCGCTGCGCAAACGCCCCGTCAGTACCGAGCAAATCGATGCGGCTATCGAGCGCATAGAAGAAAAACTGCTGGCCTTGGGGCAACGCGAAGTAGCCTCCACACGCATTGGCGAGTTGGTCATGCGCGAGTTAAAAAAGCTGGACAAAGTGGCTTATGTGCGCTTTGCCAGCGTCTACCGCAGCTTTGAAGATGTGGATGAATTCAAAACCTTGGTAGACGAATTCCGCCGCTAGTGTTAGGTTCATTTCTCACCTTTTCAGGGTGAACAGCGCACACCCTTTTTGACCTATGCCGTTGCAACATGACGGCCATGCACACTGCCCCTGCGTTCAAAAAATCCCGTTTAGTTTTCCCAGGCTTCACGCTGATGGAAATGCTCACGGTCTTGGGCTTGATGGCCACCCTTGTCAGCGTGGCAACGCCTTGGTTACAGCAGTGGGTATGGCGACTGCAAGTCGAGACGGTGGTGCAATCTTGGAGTGCCGACTTACAAGCCGCCCGCTTGCAAGCTTTGCGCTCGGGTCAGGCCTTGCGTCTGCAACGTTCAAGCCATTGCCAAAGCGCCCCATTGGTAAACGGGGACTGGCGCTGCGGTTGGCAGTTGCTCAAAACCCAAGGCAATAGCAACACCGTGCTTGTCAACACCTTGCTGGCTGGGAAAGTGCTGGTACACATCAGTCCTGCGCAAAACAGCTTGGACATCAACGCCTTGGGAGAGCCAGTGGCGGGAGGCTTGAGGGTGGTTGTGCAAACCAAAAACAGCCAAGCAGCTTCCTTGGTACGCGCCATTTGCATCAACACGGCGGGGCGTTTACGGGTCATGAAAGGAAGCACTTGCGCATGAAACCCTCAGCTCCACATTCCCGTGGGTTCTCCACACTTGACGCATTAGCGGCTTTGATGGTTCTCAACATGCTGTGCTTTGGCGTCCTCGCCATGCAACTGCAGGCCTTGCAAGCGCAGCGAGATGCACTCGCTTTACAAGCCGCGGTCGGCTTGTCCCAAGACCTGTGGGAGCGTATGCAACTGTTTCCACAAGCTTTCATGTCTTACCAGTTGCAGCTGGGCCAAGTTGCAACCAATACTGACTGCAAAAGCCAGGCCTGTTCGCCAAGCCAATGGGCGCAATCTGATTTATCCGCCTGGCAAGCGGCGGTGCAATTGCGGCTACCGGGTGCACAAACCCAGTTGGTCACCACCGCATCCGCCAAAGTCCAATTGCTGCTGGCGTGGCCAGACAATTCAACGCTAGAACTAGGCGTCACTATGCCAAGTGCCTGCCCAAGCCGTCACCGCTGCTGGCAAACCCAATGGTCCTTATGACACCCAGTCTTCGCAAGCCGCAACAGGGCCACACCTTGGTACAAAGCTTGGTGGGCATGGTGTTATCCATGTGGGTCATCATGGCAGCGTTTGCAGCATTTGCTTGGGTGCAAAACAACCACCAACACATGCAAGCCCGGGCTGATATGCAAGAGCGTTTGCACACTGCGCTGTCAATCCTGCAAGAGCGGGTTGCCCGCGCAGGTGCACCTGCCCTGCAATTTGAAGCACAAAACAAGGTCAGCCTACTGTCACCCACATACAGCCTGCAAGGCAGCGACCACACTTTGTCATTGATGCACCACAGCAACCTGAGCCCCTCTGACTGTCAAGGCCACCAAGCCTCGACTTTGCAGTGGATACAAGACGACTTCAAGCGCAGCTCACGTAACGAACTCAGCTGCAAAGACGGTTTGCGCAGCAACACCACTTACCAAGCCTTGGTAGACAACATAGATCAAGTGGGGTTTATGTATGCAGAAATCCTGCCAGGGGCCGAGCCACGGATGCAATGGCGCGGCGCGACGTCCGTTTCCAACTGGCAAGCGGTGCGAGGCGTGCAAACCTGCTTGCAAACCAAGTTGGCTGGCTTGGGGGCAGTGCCTGCCAGCCCTTCTTGCAACAGTGGTTTGCCTTTGAGCCCAACTGCGCTGACGTGGCGGGGGGTGGCGTTTTTGCGCCATGCCAAACCATGAAGACACAACGCGGCATGGCCTTGCCCATGGTGGTCGTGCTGTCCTGTCTTTGCAGCGTATTGTTGTTGGCGCAGTGGCGTAACTTGGCCATGGCACAAGCATTGGGGCAAAGCGCGGGACTGCGTTGGCAATTGAAACACAGCGCTTTGGACACTTTGCGCTTGGCCGTCGACGACATCCGCATGGGCCAAGATGATGCAAGACACCGGATGGGGACTTCCTCCGACAGTCATGCGTTTTTTCCAACCACCTTGCAGGAGTGGCAGGTGTTGCAATCGCGCTTGGTCCCCAACGAGTGCCAAATGGGCATTTGCCGCCCCCTTGGCGCAGACAACACAAAGCTCGCCCCTTGGCTAACTAGATTAGACCAAGCGCAAAACGCACCCTCGCCCGCTGGCCAAAGCGCCAGCTATTGGGTGGAGGTGATCCCCGTTCAAACTGCGAATGCAGATGACTTTCCGTTTCTTTACCGCATCACAGCCTTGGCACAAAACGCAGAGCTTGGGGCCCAGTCTGGCTGGCAAGCTTTGTGGCGACCAAGTTCAGACGACGCAAGCCGCCCCCCTGCTTCTTTGCAAGCGGTGGGCTGGTGGCGGTTACTCCCTTTGTCACCATGAGACGCATCATGGTTGGTTTCACCCTGATCGAGTTGCTGTTTGTCATGGCGGTCATTGCCATACTCAGCAGTTTTGCGCTGCCCAGTTTTCAACACACCCAGCTCAAAAGTCAGCGCACCTTGGCCAAACTCGCCTTGGCCAAAACCGCGCATTGGCTTGAGCGGGCAGCCAGCATGTCCGGCAACTATCCCTCTGCCGTACCTGACAGCGTGTGGCAAAGCACAGAATTACGCTACCGCTTGCAAGTGCAAAGCCAAGCCCAATCCTTTACAGTGACCGCCATTCCTTTGGGCGCACAAGCCGAAGATGCTTGCGGTAGCCTCACGCTGGGACACACAGGAGAACGCGGGGTACAAAACGCAGCATTGACCGCCGCCCAATGCTGGGAAAGGTAAGACTGGCAAGAAGACTCCGATAATCGCCCGAATGACTTGGTCTGATACCGACACCACTCAAATGAACCATGCCTTGGCTTTGGCCAAGCAAGCCCTGTTCATCACCACGCCCAACCCCCGTGTTGGGTGTGTGATTACCTCGACAAGTGGTGAAGTGTTGGGCGAGGGCCATACCCAAGCTGCAGGCCTTGCTCATGCCGAAATCATGGCTATACGCGACGCCCAAGCAAGGGGCCACGATGTGCAAGGTGCGACGGCTTATGTCACGCTGGAGCCCTGCGCCCACCATGGTCGTACCGGCCCGTGTTGCGATGCCCTGATAGATGTTGGTGTCGCCAAAGTCGTGGCCAGCGTGCAAGACCCTAACCCTCAGGTAGCAGGTTGGGGTTTTGCGCGATTGCGAGCGGCAGGTATCCAAGTTGATGTCGGTCTGGGGGCTCAAGAGGCCACGGAGCTGAACATCGGTTTTTTCAAACGCATGGCGCACGGTACGCCTTGGCTGCGCATGAAGTCAGCGCAATCGTTGGATGGCCAAACCGCTTTGCTGAATGGGCAAAGCCAATGGATCACCGGCGAGGCGGCTCGCTTGGATGGTCACCACTGGCGCGCTCGTGCCTGTGCGGTGCTCACAGGCATTGGCACGGTGTTGCAAGACAACCCTCTGTTGAATGTGCGTGGCGTAAGTACCCCGCGTCAGCCGCATCTTTTGTTAGTCGATTCACGTTTGCAAACCCCCCTCGATGCCCGCTTGTGGGAGGCACCCAGACAAGTGTTGATCTACCATGCCGAGCGTGACACCTCAAAAGAAGAGGCGCTTAAGGCCCAAGGCGCTGAACTGGTGTGTTTGCCAGGTGCGGGCAGCAAGGTGGACTTGAGCGCCATGCTGCACGACATGGGGCAACGCGCTTACAACGAGGTGCACATCGAAGCGGGGCACAAACTCAATGGCTCGCTTTTGACTGCCGGTTTGGTCGATGAATTACTGATTTATATCGCCCCTGTTTTGCTTGGGGCTGGACAAGCCATGGCGGCCTTGCCGCTTCTTGAAAAAATCGATCAAGCCATGTCATGGGCATTCACCAAACACGCGCTTGTGGGTAGTGATTTGCGCGTTTTAGCCAGACCTCTTCGCTGATCTGCCAAAATAGGGCTATGTTCACCGGCATCATCACCGGCGTGGGGCGCATCGCCGCCGTGCACGACCTGGGTCGTTCTTTGGATCATGGCAAACGCCTTGAGATCAGCACACCTGCGCATTACTTGGATGATGTGGGCCTTGGAGACAGCATTGCCCTCAACGGCGCTTGTATGACCGTCACAAGTTTCAACGCTACGCAAAACATTTTCACCATCGATATTTCAGCCGAATCATTGGCCAAAACCGCAGGCCTTGACCACATCGGCACCGTCCTCAATTTGGAAAAAGCCCTGCGCGCCAACGACCGTTTGGGTGGACATATCGTCTCGGGACATGTGGATGGCATGGGCGTGGTGAGTAAATTTGAACAAACCGGCGAAAGCTGGTTGCTGCAAGTGATGGCACCCCTGTCCCTAGCCAAGTACCTTGCCTATAAAGGCTCTATCACCGTCAACGGCGTGAGTTTGACCGTCAATCGCATTGAAGACAGCACAGAGGGTTGCTTGGTGTCCATCAACCTGATTCCCCACACCATTGAAAACACCGCACTGGGACATTTGAAGGCCGACAGCGCAGTGAATTTAGAAATCGACACAGTGGCTCGCTATGTGGAACGCATGATCAGCCTAGACACTTTATTGAAAGCGACCCCATGACAAGCCCTTTAAAGCCTGTTGCGATTTCTCCTTTGGCCGACATCGTGGCCGACATGAAAGCGGGTCGCATGGTGATTTTGGTCGATGAAGAAGACCGCGAAAACGAAGGCGACTTGGTACTGGCGGCAGACCATGTGACGCCTGAAGCTATCAATTTCATGGCGCGGTTTGGTCGTGGCTTGGTTTGCCTGACTCTCACACGCGAGCGCTGCGAGCACCTGAAGCTACCGCCCATGGTCGAGCGCAATGGCACGGTGTACAGCACGGCTTTCACCGTCTCGATTGAAGCCGCGCAAGGCGTGACCACGGGTATTTCTGCGGCTGATCGCGCTCGCACCGTGCAAGTGGCGGTGGCCAAAACCGCCACAGACAGTGACTTGGTGCAACCTGGCCATATTTTTCCTTTGCAAGCAGTCGATGGCGGTGTTCTCATGCGTGCGGGTCACACCGAAGCAGGTTGCGATTTGGCTGCCATGGCGCAATGCTCGCCTGCTGCCGTGATTTGCGAAATCATGAAAGACGACGGAACCATGGCGCGACTGCCCGACTTGATGATGTTTGCAGCAGAACACGGCTTGAAGATTGGCACCATTGCGGATTTGATTGAGTACCGCAGTCGCACTGAATCCTTGGTGACAAAAATCAGCAGCCGCCCTTTGACCACCGCACACGGTGAATTCGTTGCCCATGCCTACAAAGATTTACCCAGCGACAGCGTGCATATTGCCTTGGTACGTGGCAGTTGGGCCGCAGATCATTCGGTGCTCGCGCGTGTGCATGAGCCTTTGTCAGTGCTGGATGCGCTTGAACCACAGCGGGTGATGCATTCCTGGACCTTAGACGCCGCTTTAGCACGCGTGGCGCACGAAGGCACGGGCGTGGTCGTCCTTCTTAACTGCGGTGAAACTGGCGAGCGACTGCTGGCGCAATTTGAAGGCGTGGCACGATCGGCCCAAGCGCCAGAGCGCGGTCGCATGGACTTACGCACCTATGGCATAGGCGCGCAAATTTTGCGCGACTGCGGCGTGCACAAAATGCGCCTTATGGGCAACCCAAGGCGCATGCCCAGCATGACCGGTTACGGGCTGGAAATCACCGGCTACCTCTCCAAGGAATGAAATGCACCACCCCGACTTAAGCGCCACACGTACCGATATGAACGGCAGTGCGCTGCACATTGGCATCGTGCAAGCACGCTTCAACCCCGAGATCACCAACGCTTTGACGCTAGCCTGCTTGGCTGAATTGAAGGTGCTCAAGGTGCCTGAAACCCATATTCATCATTTGACAGTGCCTGGCGCCTTGGAAGTGCCCGTGGCTTTGCAGGCCTTGGCGCAAACCCAGCGCTTCGATGCGCTCATTGCCTTGGGTTGCATCATTCGAGGCGAAACCTACCACTTTGAACTGGTGGCCAATGAATCGGGTTCTGCCATCACGCAGTTGGCGCTAGACCATGGCTTACCGATTGCCAATTCGATTCTCACCACCGAAGACCTGCCCCAAGCTGTGGCGCGTCAAACCGACAAGGGCCGCGATGCGGCGCGGGTTGCCGTGGAAATGGCACTGTTGATGCAAAGCCTGTCATGACCGATCACAACCTACGCCGTGCCAGTGCCCGTGCCGCTCGTACCCGTGCGCGCGGTTTCGCATTACAAGCGCTGTACCAAGTGATGGTGGGTGGCAACCCTGCCGATGAGGTCGATATCTTTACACGCGATCTCAGTGGATTTAACAAAGCAGATGCAGTGCATTTCGATGCACTGCTGCACGGCTGTGCCGAAAACGCAACTGCGCTAGATGCACTCATCCTGCCTATGCTCGACCGCAAGTTGACCGAACTCTCCCCCATCGAACATGCGGTGCTGTGGATAGGCGCTTATGAGTTGCAACATTGCATAGACATCCCTTGGCGCGTGGTGTTGAATGAATGCATCGATTTAGCCAAAGAGTTTGGCGGCACCGACGGACACAAATACGTGAACGCAGTGCTCAACCAACTGGCGCCACAATTGCGCGCCACCGAGGTAGAGGCTGATCGCAAAACAGCTACAGTTGACGTGCCTACCACCGCTACCGAATAAACATGCGCATCACCCAACGCGCTCAACGCATCGAGCCTTTCTATGTGATGGAAATGGCAAAAGCGGCGCAGCGTATGGCTGCTGAGGTCAAGCACACCGATCAACCCATGGTGTTCCTCAACATTGGCGAACCCGATTTCACCGCCCCGCCCTTGGTACAAGCTGCTGCTGAGCGGGCAGTGCGCGATGGCCGAACCCAGTACACCAACGCCTTAGGTCTAGATGCCCTGCGCGAGCGGATCAGCGCTTGGTATGGGTCGCGCTTTGGGGTGCAAGTGCCTGCTCGGCGGATTGTGGTCACGGCCGGTGCATCAGGGGCATTGCTTTTGGCCTGCATGGCCTTGATTGAAGACGGTGACGAGGTGCTGTTGCCTGACCCCAGCTACCCCTGCAACCGCCATTTCGTCAGTGCTGCCCAGGGCAGTGCTGTGCTCTTACCCACCGATGCGGCGCAACGCTTTCAACTCAGTTCAGCACAAGTTCAAACCAACTGGCGCAAACAGACCCGTGGCGTTTTACTTGCCTCGCCCTCCAACCCAACAGGCACATCGGTAGCTGCCGCAGAGCTCCAATCGATTCACCACGTAGTCCAGCAACACAATGGCATCACCATGGTGGACGAAATTTACTTGGGTCTGAGCTATGACGACACTTTCGCGCAAACCGCTTTGGCGATTGACGATCAGATCATCAGCATCAACAGTTTTTCCAAATATTTCAACATGACAGGTTGGCGCTTGGGATGGCTGGTGGTGCCAGACGACTTGGTGCCAGTCATCGAGCGCTTGGCACAAAACCTGTTTATTTGCCCAAGCAGCGTGTCACAGCACGCGGCCTTGGCCTGCTTCGAACCCGAGAGCTTAAGCGTCTATGAAGATCGACGTGCGGCTTTCAAAGCACGGCGAGACAGTTTTATTCCCCAACTCAATGCCATGGGTTTGACGGTGCCGGTCATACCCGATGGCGCGTTTTACGCTTGGGCCGATTGCCGCGACGCTTGTCGCCGCCTCGGCTTGACAGACAGCTGGGCTTTTGCCGAACACCTGATGCAACACGCTCATGTGGCAGTCACCCCTGGGCGAGACTTCGGCACACATGCGCCAGGCGACTATGTGCGCTTGTCTACCGCATCTTCTTTGCAAGACTTGCACACAGCAGCGCTGCGCATCCAACACTTGCTGGAGGCCGCATGAGTTTTGAATTCCCCATCCGTGTGTATTGGGAAGACACCGATGCAGGTGCCATTGTGTTTTATGCCAACTATTTAAAATTTTTTGAACGTGCTCGCACAGAATGGCTACGCCATTTAGGCATTGAGCAGCAAACCTTGCGGGACGCCACGAACGGTATGTTTGTGGTGGTTGAAACCCAATTAAAATATCATCGACCCGCTCAACTGGATGATTTGCTAACCGTCAATGCCAGTCTGCTAAACAAAGGACGCTCTAGTTTGGTGATCGCCCAACAAGCTTGGCGTCTAGCTGGCGAGCCAGTGTTACTGTGCGAAGGTACTATTCGCATTGGCTGGGTGCAAGCTAACAGCCTCAAACCCGACCGTATTCCCCCTTCCATTTTGGAGCGTTTGCTATGAACCAAGATTTTTCCATTGTTCACTTGCTGTTGAATGCAAGCTGGGTTGTTCAGGCGGTTGTGCTGCTGTTGCTGTTGGTGTCCTTGATAAGTTGGACAGCGATATTTCGCAAACTCTTGTCGCTGGGGGATGTGCGTCGCTTGAACGACGAGTTTGAACGCGAGTTTTGGTCTGGCAAAAGTCTGCAAGAGTTGTTTGCAGCAGCGCAGCAAAATGCCAAACTCTCTGGCCCTATGGAGCGTATCTTCGCCAGTGGCATGCGCGAATACCAAAAACTGCGCGAGCGGCGTATCACCGACAGCGGCTTGTTGATGGACGGTGCCCGTCGTGCCATGCGTGCCAGCCTGCAGCGCGAAATGGACGCGATTGAATCGAACTTGTCCATGTTGGCCTCGGTGGGTTCAGTTTCCCCTTATGTGGGTTTGTTTGGCACTGTGTGGGGCATCATGCATGCTTTCACAGGTTTGGCGCAAATGCAGCAAGTCACCTTGGCCAAGGTCGCCCCTGGCATTGCCGAGGCACTGGTTGCCACCGCCATCGGTTTGTTTGCCGCCATTCCCGCGGTGCTGGCCTTCAACCGTTTCTCACGCGACATTGACCGTGTGGCCAACCGGCTTGAAACATTCATTGAAGAGTTCTCCAACATCTTGCAACGCAATGTGGGCGCGCAAGCCACCACACTGACACGCTAAAGCGAGGCCAGACTCATGTCTTCCTCCACCCCTCGTAGCATGCGACGGCGCACCATGAGCGATATCAACATGGTGCCCTTCATCGATGTGATGTTGGTACTGCTCATCATCTTTATGGTCACGGCCCCGTTGATGGCGCCCAGCGTGATTGACGTTCCTACTGTGGGCAAGGCCAGTGCGGTCCCCGAGCAGGTCATCACGGTCGAGATCGACAAAAAACTCAACATCATGGTCAAGTCACGCAATGCATCAAACGCGCCTGGCACCGAAGTCAAACAAACCGCAACGATGGACAACGTCGCCGCCCTGGCCCTGCAACTGCAAGCAGGCAATGCCGCCACGCCCGTTGTCATCAGTGCAGACAAACAAATCGCTTATGAAAATGTTGTCAAGCTGATGGACAGCTTGCAACGCGCTGGTGTGCAGCGTGTGGGTTTGTCGGTTCAACTGAACAATTGACGCAGACCCTATGAGTTCAAGCGACGCTCACTTGGAATTTGCGCCTGCACCGGATGGCGGCAATGGTCGTGCGCTGGTGTTGGCCTTGGCAGTGCATGCTTTGCTGTTATTGGCTTTGAACTGGGGCACCTTGTGGTCGCAACAACCGCAAGACATGGGCGTGGAAGCCGAGTTGTGGTCGGCGATACCCCAACCGGCCGCACCTAAAGCGCAACTCCCTCCTGAGCCAGATGTCTCACCCACCCCCGAGCCTGAGCCCGAACCGCAACCCGAGCCCCCTGCCGCCGTTGCACCCCCCGTCAAGCCCGCAGAAGCCCCAAAACCTGTGGTCGATCCTCAAATCGCCATTGATAAGTTGAAAAAGAAACAAGCTGAGGAAAAAAAGCAGCAGGTGCAAGAAGATAAGAAAGCCAAACGCAAAGCTGAGAAGGAAGAAGAAGAAGCCAAACGTAAAGCGCAAGAAAAACAAGAGGCCAAGGAGGCAGAGGCACGTCATCAAGCGGCCGTTAAGCGCATGCAATCCATGGCGGGATCGGCAGACACATCTGTGGACACCGGCGCGGCGACCCCCAAAGCCAGCGGCCCGTCTGCCGGCTACAAAGACCGACTAAAAGCCAAAGTCAAACCTAACATTACTTTCCCCAACAACTTGTTGCAAAACGTGGCAGGCAATCCCACTGCCGAGGTGGAGGTGACTTGCAGTCCCACCGGCAAAATTGAAGACGTCAATTTGATTAAGTCCAGTGGTAACAGCGCTTGGGACGAGGCTGTCTTAAACGGTCTGCGCAAAACTGCGATGTTGCCCCGCGATGTGGACGGGCGTGTGCCAACGCGAATAGAGTTCGAGTTTCGCCCCCGAGATTAAGTCATGCGTGGCGAAGTTAGCCGTAAGCCTATGCCAATTGCTGTGCCCTTGCCTGCCTGGCTTTGCAAACGTATGGACGTGCCCATTTGCAGCGACAGCTGCTTGATGCTGTACAAGCCCAAGCCCAAACCTTGTGGAATGTGCTGAGCATCACCGTGGCTGGCAAACGCTTCAAAACACGCATCCAGCTGCCGCTTGGACATGCCCTCGCCTTTGTCTATGCAGCACAGCCACAGAATATCCCCTTGACGGCGCGTTCCAAGCAAAATTTTTCCTCCGCTTGCACCATGGCGCAAAGCGTTGGAGAGCATATTGCGCACCATGCGTAGCAATGTGGGGGAATGCACCCACACCGGTTGTGCGCTGATGCGACTGCGCAGCCTGACTTTGCGAAGCTGCGCCATAGGAGTGAATTCTTGCAGCAAGTCTTTCAGCAAATCGGCGAGTGAGTGAGCTTGGAGTTGGTCAGCATCCAGCACTCTGGTTTTGTCGTCTGCCAAATGCCGCAAGCTGTGCATAAAGTCGTCGACATAAAACGACGCGAGATACAGGCCTTTCAGCAAATGCGCTTGTTGCTGCCCAGAAGCCGCCGCCAAGGATTTGGCATACAGCTGCATGCTTTGCAAGGGCTGCCACAAATCATGCTGAGCAGCTGCGTACAAGCGGCTTTGTTCTCGGTGACGCTGTAAGCGAAGCTGTAAACCTTGACGCAGTTGCACGACTTGCATACAGCCTGACCAGCCCAGCAAAGCAGCCACCATGGCCCCTTGCACAAACTGTGCGCCCAGTGTGGAGATCAAAGGCCATTCAAACCATCTGAATAACCAATACACAGCAACTGACAGTAAATAAACCACCCACACAGCGACATACATGGCGATATATGAGCGTGGATAGCGGCGGTAGGTGCGCACCGCCAATACCAACATCAGCACAGACTGCCCAGCCCCTAGGTACAACAAGGCGCTGCGCATCCAGTTGCTGTAAAACCATGCCATCAAGGGCAAACCCAACCACCAGCACCATGCACCTAATCGCAGGGCTTTGTCCCATGAAGCATCGTGTTGTTGGGTGCGTAAAAAAGCCCGTGCGTGATGAACACTCAAAGCCATCAACACCCCATATGAGACGCTGCCAACCCAAGCGGTTTGCAACCTGTCCAACCATGGCAGAAGCCAATTCATCAAACCGCTGACCCATACCGCGCCGATAGTTTCACAAAGCGCCATGACCAAAAAAAACGGTAAAGACGGGTTGTAAAAATATCGTAACAAGGTCAGTACATAAAACACTACCACCCAGGGCACGGCCAATATCGCACCCATCAACAAACACAGCCACTGTTGTTGCTGCACAAATTCGGCAGGTGTTTGCAGCACAAGGGGAAATTGCACACGGTTGACACCTTCAATACGCACCAAGATCTCGGTGCTGTGCTGGGCAGAGAGTTCTAGCGCCCAAACTGCAAACAAATGTCCGCTACCCAAGGAGAGCGCTCGGGTGTCTTGCAGTTGTGGCTGCGTCACCCATAACCCGTCGGCGCGTCGCCACCACAGTTGCGCCTTGTCCTGTGTGGGGGACTGCAAACTCAGCCAAAGGCTTGTTGCGCCATCGCTTGAACCCAAACGAAAACCTGCCCAATAGGCTTGACCTGAAGATGCTGCAATGACTTGGTGAGGACGCGTAAGCGTCAGCCCTTGGCCCTGTTCTATGCGCTGCCAAATAGCCTCTGGCGTCTCCTTGGGTAACTGCTCTGCTAATGCTTGAACAGACGGCCATTGCGGTATCTGCGCTGATACAGTTGCGCAGGAAAGTCCTAGCCATAGAAAGGCGATAAGCACAACCCTAAACATCGGAAGCTCTCTGTTGCAGCCATTGCAGGTACAACTGGCTGGCTTGGGTGCGGTTTTCGACCCCGAGCTTGCGCAAGACTTCTCTGGTGTGGCTGCGCACTGTGGCCTCGCTCAATTGCAATTGATGGGCAATGCGGCGACTGGTCCATCCCTTGGACAGCTGCGCTAACACCAAGCGTTGCTGGGTCGACAAACTTGGCAGACCTTGAGACACAGCTGCTTCCTGCGTCAACAAAGGCGCAGCTTGGAAAAACAAAACCTGATGTAAAGCCTGCAGCAATGCTGCCAAAAAAACACTGGAGGGCAAGGCTTTGTTGAGAAACACCACGCCATTGGCGGTGCAAGCCTCTTGCACCTCGGGGTCTTGCAAGGCCGAGAGCACCATCAATGCGCCTTGGCTGCGCAGCTCGCACACCGAATACAAAGTTTGCAAGCCGTGGGAGTCTGGCAAATTCAAATCGACCAAGACCAAAGCCCAGGGGATGGGTGAGGACAAGAATTCAAGCGCGGTGTGAAGACGGTGCGCCAAGACGCACTGCGCTTGTGGCAAACAGCTTTGCACCGACACAGCAATGGCGTCGGCCATCAAGGGGTGGTCTTCGATGATCAAGATGCGCGGGTGAGGCATGACATCTCCTTGGTCGAGATGTACGCAATTTCTTCGAAGTCAACAAGACCTACGCTAAAGAATTGAGCAATGTTTCAGTTATGCAGGGCGTTACCGCGAAGCCCTGAGCAAGCCCACCGCACACAGCAAAGCCAGCAAGGCCACGGGAATGGCCGTCATGAAAACCGTTTGCAAATCCCAATGGGTGCTGAGTGCAGCGCCCCCCAAGGCCCCGAGTACGCCGGTGAAGCCGTAGCCGATCACCGCATACAAAGCCTGACCCCTGCCGCGCAAGCGACCAGGAAAGTGCTGCGACAACCACGCTATGCACACCGTGTGCTGAATGGCAAAAGTGAACACATGCAAACACTGCGCCAACAACAGCACCCACAAGACCTGTCCGTACCAAGCGGTGAGCCCCATTCGAAACGCCATCAAACCGGTGCATACACACAACCACGCAGGCAAGCTCAGCCAGTGCAGCCAGCGACTTTGGGTAAAGAAGCCAATGATTTCAACGATGACAGACACTGCCCACAACACGCCAATCATGTCTTTGCCGTAACCCAATTCATCGAGGTACAAAGAGAAAAATGTATAGATAGCCACATGCGACAGCACGTGAAAAAAGAGCGTCCCAAAAAACCACAAGGTTTGGGGTTGTCGCAGCACTTTGCCAAATCCGGATTGGCCTTGGACATGCTGTGTCTCTTCAAGCACATTGGGCAAACTCCACACACTTAAGTTGATGGCTACCAAGGTGACCACCATCCAAAAAGGAAAGTCGGCCATGCCGTGCACTTCAAACCAATGGCCTGACACGAACACCGTCACTAAAAACCCAACCGATCCCCACAAACGGATACGCCCATAGCGGCGCACATCCAAGCTGCCTTGGTGGCTGACCAAATGCGCCATCGCCGCCTCGCTCATGGGCATCATGGCGCTGGTGTGAGTGAACATCAAAAACAAAACTGCTGCCAACCACCATGGCGCATTGCTGAACAACAGCCCAATGGAGCACAACAAGGCCATGCCTGCACACCAACGCATGAGCGGCACACGTTCACCGCTGCGGTCGCTCAACCACCCCCACAGATAGGGGGCAAACACGCGGGTGACCGCTTGCATAGAGGTAAGCAAGCCGATCATCCACAGGCTTAATCCCAGATGCTTTAACCACAAAGGCAAATAGGGATTGAAGAAACCGATGTGGGCAAAGTAGCTGGCAGAAAGCGCGGCAAAAGGCACCATTTGACGCCGCGAAACCCGCGGCGCTGAGTCTGTCGTCATGGTTTTAATCGCTGCGTTGCGCGGAAATGGGCGTGAGCGGCATGACCACATCGCCGCACTGTGCGCGGTGACGCAACGCATGGTCTATCACCACCAGCGCCAGCAATGCTTCTGCAATGGGCGTGGCGCGAATGCCCACGCAAGGGTCGTGGCGGCCTTTGGTTTGCACCTGTACCGCGTTGCCAGCGCTGTCGATGCTGTCACGCGGCGTGAGGATGGAGCTGGTGGGCTTGATGGCGATGCTCACCTCCAAGTCTTGCCCCGTGCTGATGCCCCCCAACACGCCACCGGCGTTATTGTTCGCAAAACCCTCGGGTGTCAAGCTGTCGCCGTGGGTCGAACCCAGTTGTGCGACGCTGGCGAAACCCGCGCCCATCTCGACGCCTTTGACCGCGTTCAAGCCCATCATGGCGTGGGCGATGTCGGCGTCGAGCCGGTCGTAAATCGGTTGCCCTAAACCCACCGGCATGCCCTTGGCCATGACTCTGATGCGCGCGCCGCAGGAATCGCCCGCTTTGCGCAGGCTGTCCATGTAGCTTTCTAAGTGGGCCACGTCTGCAATGGGCGCGTAAAACGGGTTGTGAGGCACATGCGCCCAGTCTTCAAAGCCAATGTTGTGTTCGCCCAGTTGCGTCATGCATCCGATGAAGTGGGTGCCGTATTTTTCTTTCAACCATTTTTTGGCCACGGCACCTGCGGCCACCGTGGGCGCAGTCAACCGAGCCGAAGAGCGTCCACCCCCCCGCGGGTCGCGCACACCGTATTTTTGGGTGTAGGTGTAGTCAGCATGGCCGGGCCTGAAGGTTTGCAAGATGTCGCTGTAGTCTTTGCTGCGCTGGTCGGTGTTGTGAATCAACAGGGCAATCGGGGTGCCGGTGGTCACGCCTTGGTAGACGCCGCTCAAGATTTGCACTTGGTCAGGCTCTTGGCGTTGTGTAACATGGCGGCTGGTGCCGGGGCGGCGGCGGTCGAGGTCGTGCTGGATGTCGGCCTCGCTCAAAGCCATGCCCGGTGGGCAGCCGTCAATCACGCAGCCAATGGCTGGGCCGTGGGACTCACCAAAGTTGGTGACTGCGAAAAGGGTGCCGAAGGTGTTGCCGCTCATGAAAGGCATTATCCCTGAGAGAAATCGGGGTCAGATCCCAATTAATTAATTGGGATCTGACCCCGATTAATGACCCCGATTAATTTGCCTTGGCACCCTCTTCCTCGGCCGGCCAATCACGAATATAGGCTTTAAGCATTTGGTTTTCGAAGTTTTGGCTGTCGACCACGGCTTTGGCCACGTCATAGAAACTCACCACGCCCATGAGTTCGCGCTTATTCAAAACAGGCAAATAGCGGGCATGTCGCTCCAGCATCATGCGACGTACCTCGTCCAACTCGGTATCGGGTGAACAGGTGAGCGGGTGGTCGTCCATGGCACTTCGTACGGTGGCCTGCCCCAAGGCGCCGCCATTGACATTAAGCGCCAAAAT
>Ga0164295_10002224_pt1 | contig 16101 bp, 13 predicted proteins | sample GEODES006metaG_FD_111798 | JGI IMG/M metagenome (GOLD analysis project Ga0164295, IMG submission 111798) | Oligotrophic lake water microbial communities from Sparkling Lake, Wisconsin, USA - GEODES006 metaG | ecosystem: Environmental > Aquatic > Freshwater > Lake | place: USA: Sparkling Lake... | reverse complement strand
TATTTGTTCTTTGCTAAATTTTAGCTCAGTATTTAATACATTCCATACCCCATTGTTATACTCTATTCTTTCTCTCTGTCCATCTAATAAATAAAATAAATTCAGCTCTCTTCCACTTGCTTGAATTTTATATTCTACAGGGAAATTTGCAACGGTTTGGTGCACTTCCTTCTGCGAAAAAAATTCGAGTAATTCTTTTTGCATCACAGGAATAAAAGCCGCCTTCACTTCAGCGCTATCCGGCAACAATACCACCAGGCCAAATGACTCAAAAAGATGATTCACTAATTTAAAAGTAGCCTTTTCAATGGTTTCTCCCTCCTGATAACAATCCTTTATTAGATGAATGATTTCAGATCCAAAAATTTGAACGCTCAGCTCTCCTTCTAAATTATTCAATAATTTTAATAATGACTTATCTACCTTCATTCTACCTACAGCACCGGTTTGATTGGTTTCCCAGACTTTCTTTTCACCATTGCAGTAAATATGCCCTAATTCATCTAAATCTGCATCCTCACTGCCCATATAATAAACCGGCACAAAATTATTTTCAGGAAACGACTCTTTTAATTGAGCTGACAGTTTTACTACATGTAAAATTTTATAAATAAAATAAAGAGGGCCAGTGAAAATATTGGGTTGATGCGCAGTGGTAATAGTAAAAGTATTTTCATTTTCTAAAGCCACAATGTTGGCAGCTACCAAACTACTACGTTCTAAAGAGCTGTATTGTTTCTGTAAAAGTGATACCAACAATTTTCTATCAGTAGGGAATTTTTTTCGCTGCTCGATAGCTGCTTTTAATCCCGCAACAGAAACTGGATGGTTGTAAAAACGCTGTAAAGAAGGGGATTGCTGAACGTAATCCAACACGGTTTTAGAAAAATATCCCGTTTGAGCATAGGTTAAAAAAGATGCGTTACAGTCCATTCGATTTAATAAATTAATAAATGTTATGATTCAAAGGATCACTAGAAAAACTATTTACAAAAAATGCAGCAAAACCTTTTGCTATTTTTTATAAATTAAACAACGGTTCCTTCTAAATCATAATCAAATGCCTTGTTAATTTTTACGTTTACAAAATCACCGATTGTCAACTTCTTATTACTCTGAATAATCACTTCGTTGTCTACTTCTACACTATCAAATTCTGTCCTGCCCAGATAGCGACCAGCCTCTTTTTTGTCAATCATCACTTTGAAAGTCTTACCCACTTTTTCCTGATTTTTTTCTAAACTAATTTCCTGTTGTACTTCCATAATTTCCTGTGCTCTTTCTTCTTTTTCTTCGGCTGGCACATCATCGACCAATTCATGGGCTGAAGTACCCTCTTCATGACTGTAGGTAAATATACCCACTCTGTCGAAACGCATTTTCTGAATAAAAGTTTTTAATTCTTCCACATCATCCCTTGTTTCACCGGGAAAACCAGCAATTAAAGTAGTACGCAAACAAATACCAGGTATACGTTCGCGAATATTACCCACCAAATCTTCCATCTCCTCTCGCGTTATTTGACGTTTCATTTGCAGAAGCATATTATTAGCAGCATGCTGAAGAGGCATGTCCAAATAATTACAAATATTTTCACGGTCCTTGATTGCATCAATAATTTCGAGCGGAAATTTAGAAGGATAAGCGTAATGCAAACGAATCCATTCAAGCCCTTTTACATCTGCCAATTCATGCAGCAGTTTCGGTAATTCCCTTTTTTTATAAATATCAAGGCCGTAATAAGTAAGTTCCTGTGCAATTAACATCACCTCCTTTACACCCCTATCAACCAATCGCTTTGCTTCATCCACTAATGATTCAATGGGTCTACTTACATGCTTTCCACGCATTAAGGGGATAGCACAAAAAGAACAAGTGCGATTACATCCCTCACTTATTTTCATATACGCATAATGCTGTGGAGTGCTTAACAAGCGCTCTCCTATTAAATCTGCTTTATAATCGGCTTCAAATTGTTTGAGTATCATTGGAAGTTCCATCGTTCCAAAATAAGCGTCTACCTCTGGTATTTCGGCTTCCAAGTTATTTTTGTATCGCTCGCTCAAGCATCCTGTTACGTATACCTTGTCTATTTTACCTCTGCGTTTAAGATCCACTTGCTGTAAAATCGTATTTACACTTTCTTCCTTCGCTTTCTCAATAAAACCACAAGTATTGATAATAACTATATTATGATCCTTTTTAGCACTTTCATGAACTACATCGATTTCATTGGCAATCAATTGTCCGCTTAGTACTTCACTATCCACCATGTTTTTACTGCAACCTAGTGTTATAATGTTTACTTTATCCTTATGTATCGTTTTTGTCTTCATAATTGAGTGGTTGCAAAGGTAATGAGTTTGCAGTAGACGCGCTATTCTTATGAAAAGGCTTTTTACTTTTCTGAATAATACAATACCCTCGCCAATATCCGCGACTTTCTAAGTTTGAATCCACCATCAGATTTTAATAAAATCAAATAAATTTTTAATTCACTGCGTTAATAAAATAGAAGTGCAAGAAATATTGAATATCGGTCGTAAAAAATAAAATCCGCCGCAGCTGAGATATGATTTTAAAAGTAACGCCCTATTTTAATTACGCGTTAATAGAAAGTGAATCATCTGTTTGACGCCCTCGAATAAAAAGTGCTAGAAATGTGAGATGTCAGACGTTAAAAAATCAAGGTTGTCTGAGCCGGCCGGCCCTTTAAGGAAACATACTCTACCGGCGAGTTCCTTGATTTTAGGCTAACATCTCACATTTCAGCCTTTTTATTCGCAGGATTGATTTTTTTTGTTACTTTTTTGCATCAAGGCAAAAAAGTAAAAGCACTCTATTCCAAAGGAAATTACAAACCTAAATAGATAAATTAATTTTACTAAAAAACAAGCCTAATTATCTGGTAGCTTTTTATGGAAGCTCCTCTATAAAAATTTGAAAACACTCGAAGATGATTTCAAAGGCTTCACACCTTTAAGTATTGATTTTAAAGGATCAACATTAGCAGCCAATAAGGCTGATGATTGTAAGATATTGATTAATTTTTCAATTGCAAATGAACTACCTGCTCTAAAAAACTTTTTGTCTCTCTTTCCACACCCGCAACATCTTTGGATTTAATTGGCGAAGCAATTACATGATTTTCGGTAAGCGGTAATGCAATAGCTCTTTTTTCAGCCTCCTTGGTAGATAACTGCGTAAACATTTCTTTCATCGCACTCACCTTTACGATTGAATCCTGGTGCTGCTCATCCTTATAGTAATACAATAATAAAGTCGGTTGCTTTACCTTACTAAAAGTTTCTTTGCTCATGGTAGTTTCCAACATTTCTTCAAGGGCAATAGTAGCTTCCAAGCGATAAGGTCTATCCCAATATTGTCTATAAATTGGACGGGTATCATCGGCTACCATATACTTAGTTCCTTTTACTAGTCTAGCAATTTGCAAACCCCAAGGGTTATTAAGCAACCATGCCTTGGAGTCATTGATGGCAATATTAGGTGAATACAATACCAATGCTGCCACATCGTATGGATAGGTAGCTGCCAACTGCAGCGCCTGTGTTCCACCTGTACTAGTTCCCATTAAAATAACTTTATTTCCTAATTGTTTGCCTATTGCTAGCGCTTGCTGTGCAGATTTCCAATAATTCTCCGCTGTTAGATTTAACAATTGATCAGCAGTGTCCATACCATGTTCAGCCAATCTCGCCAGAAACAAATTACAGCCAAACTGCTTTGCTATATTTCTATGCACCGGATTACCTTCTTCTTGACAAGCAGAAAATCCATGTAAGTATACTATTGCATATTCCGTCTTTTGCTTTATCGAATCATTTGCCCATACCACCCTTGCCTCATTATCTGGTCGAAGACGATGAGCTGATTCTTGAACAGCAATATAATTTTCCAATTGATCAATGGAAGGAACATCAGGCATCTTAGTGCCATAGTTTGGAGTGGCTGGAGTAGGTCCCAAGCTATACAATACTACCAATACAGTTAATGTAATTACTAATCTCTTCAACCAACGCATAGTTTAAATTTTTATGAAGCTATGTATTTTTTGCAGTTTATGAAAATATGCAGAAAAAATAAGATAGATCAGCATACAACAAAAATTTCTTCTAGTTGTTTAACAATATATGGGATCAATAAAAATGAACGAAACTTTATACGACCTTCCTGCAATTGAATCCGATTGCTGGTTAAGAATAATGGATGGAGTAATTCAAAGCAGCCATCCTTTTCATCAATCAGTGTTTGCAAATGGCAATACTATCGGAGCAAATATGAGAATGGTGGTGTTAAGAAAAGCATCGGCTACTGAAAAAACAGTTAGCTTATACACAGATATCAGATCGAGTAAGTGGGAAGAACTTCAAAAAAATCAATCAATCAGTTGGCTTTTTTATGATCATGAATCGCGCATTCAGATTAGGCTAAGTGGAAAAGCGAGCTTACATCAAAATGATGAACTATCTAATCATTCTTGGGACAATGTAAATTTGAATAGTCGTAAAAATTATTCAAGCTTCCTGATACCTTCAAGTGAAATAAATGACCCTAAAGATATTTTGCAGCAAAATTTAGATACGACAACAAAAGATAGTGAAGAAGGAAAAGAAAATTTTGGAGTGGTGGTAACAAATATTCTTTGGATGGAATGGCTCTGGCTTAATCCAGGATGTCATTACAAGGCAAAATTTATTTACAATAATAATGGAGAATTCACAAGTAGCTGGTTAGTCCCATAAGTAAAAAATCAAAACAACTATTTCAATTTGAATACAATTGTAATCTGCCGCTAATACAAAATATTATTTCAGAAATTTCCTTCTTTTGTTTTAAGAAAAAGCAGAAAGTTTAATTCCTGCGGGCTCAAATGTTATTTTTCTTTGTCGGTATAAATTACCGATAGTCATCTTGAAGGTCTTTTTACTCATCCCAAAAAAGTCATAGATATCATCCGGCAAGCTTTTATCGTGATAAGGTAGGTAACCGTTATTTTCCTCCAACAAACGTAAAACTTTTTCAGCTTCATCTTCTACTCTATTGTACCCTGGTTTGCCCGCGGCCACATCTATTCTAAATCGATCATCCTTGTCTTTACTTTCTGGATATATTTTTTTGATAAATCCTTTAAATTTATCTCCAACCTGAATATTGCGGTAAATTTCATTGAAATGAATTACCCCAGTATGTTGATTATTGATGATGCAAACATAGCCAATATCAGTTCGTCGATAAACAATTAAGTCTACCACTTCCAACTCCTTAACAGTAAGTTCTTCATTGCTTAAATACGGCTCCAATTTTTCGGTGGCGGCTATGCGACCCGTTTGCTCATCCAAATAAATCTTTACTAAATAATCTCCATTGGTTCGCATTCCAGATACCTGCTTAGAGGTAGGAACAAAAATGTCTTTCATCAAACCCATATCCAAAAAAGCGCCTTGCTGGGTAACATTCACTGCTCTCATTTTTACTATATCACCCAACACTCCATAGGGTTGCTGAGTAGTAGCGATGATTCTATCTTCTCCATCATGGTATACAAATACTTTCAATTCATCTCCTACAGCTGTAGCAGTTGGAACAAAACGCTTGGGTAATAAAATTCCTTCCCCGCCATCATCAAGGTAAACACCAAAATCCACCGCTCTTATAACTTTTAAAAAATTGTACTCCCCTACTTTAACCATTGGATGGAAATTGAAAATAATTTATAAAAAAAATGAACCCCATAAAAATTTATACCCTATTCACCATTGCCCATTGACCATTGCCCATTCACAACACCAACCTATCCGCCCAAATTAAATAATCCTTCCACAAACTGATGTTTATCAAACACAAGCAAATCTTCTGCCTTTTCGCCTACCCCGATAAATTTTACCGGGATTTTAAATTGGTGAGCAATTGCCAAAACTACCCCTCCCTTTGCTGTACCGTCTAATTTGGTAATTGTTATTGCTGACACATCGGTTGCAGCAGTAAAATGTTTGGCTTGTTCCAATGCATTTTGCCCTGTACTTCCGTCCAATACAAGCATCACTTCATGTGGTGCCTCAGGAATTACCTTTTGAATGACTCTTTTTATCTTGGTTAGCTCATCCATTAAATGTACTTTATTGTGCAATCTACCCGCAGTATCAATGATAATAACATCCACCTCTTTGGCCACCCCACTAATCACCGTATCATAGGCTACAGAGGCTGGATCACTTCCCATTTCTTTTTTAACAATGGGTACATTCGTTCTTTCACTCCATATTGTTAATTGATCTACCGCTGCTGCTCGAAATGTGTCGGCTGCACCCAATAAAACTGACTTGCCTGCTAAAGAGAAATTATGCGCTAATTTTCCTATGGTAGTTGTTTTACCCACTCCATTTACCCCAACCACCAAAATTACATGTGGGCGATGACCGGCAGGTAATTCGTAATTTTCATAACTAAGATCCTGAGGAGCCGTTACCAACACATTCTCTATCTCAGTTTTTAGAATGGTATTTAATTCGCTTGTGCCAATATATTTATCACGGGCAACCCTTTTTTCAATGCGATTAATAATTTCAACCGTAGTCTCAATTCCCACATCCGCACTCACCAATGCATCCTCTACATTGTCCAATACCTCAGCATCAATAGTACTTTTACCTGCTATTGCCTTGGTGATTTTACCAAAAAAACCTTCCCTGGTCTTTTGCAATCCCTGATCAAGCGTTTCTTGCTGTAGTTTTTTACCGAAGAGTTTATCAAAAAGTCCCATACCGGTTTACCCCAAAAGGGGATTTTGTTTGTAGTGTAATTTAAAATGAATTTCAATAAACTGAACCAAAACCAAGGGGGTAAAAATTAACAAAGCTGTCCCGATGTTAATCAGGACAGCTCATACGAATTAATTTTCTTAAAGGAAAAATATTATTGACCTAAATAATCTTTGATCTTGTCTTTATGAACAATCGACTCTTTGAATGTATATGCACCAGATTTTGGACTACGTACTGCACGTATCACTTTTGTCCAGTTTTTAGCATCTGCTGCTGCCTTCTGGTCCTTGGTTTTAATCGCTGTTTTAGCTGCTTTTGCCATGACTATTTAATTTGAAAAATTTGTAAATCTGAAAATCTGAAAATATTGTATAGGTTTCTTATGATAACTCTCCAACTATTCAAATTTGTTATTAGTCTATTTAATTTCTTTGTGCAAGGTTACCTTCTTCAATATTGGATTGAATTTTTTCAACTCCAGTCTTTCAGGGGAATTTTTTTTGTTCTTTTTGGTGATGTAGCGACTTGTACCTGCTTTACCGCTGGCCTTATGCTCTGTACACTCCAAAATAACTTGTACCCTATTGCCTTTCTTTGCCATTGTTGTTGATTTTATTTTTCTACCTCCGCAAACGGAAGTTTAATTTTATATTTTTTCTCCGGAAGCTCTTAGTTGTTTTACAACTGAAAATAATCCGTTTTTGTTGATAGTACGGATAGCTTCAGAAGAAACTTTCAGCGTTACCCACTTATCTTCTTCTGCCAAGAAGTAACGTTTGGTTTGCAAATTGGGCAAAAACCTACGTTTTGTTTTGATATTCGAATGCGATACTTTGTTACCCGTAATTGGCCTCTTACCTGTAACTTGACATACTCTAGCCATATACTAATTTTTTGGACGGCGAAGGTAACGAAAGATTTTGGATTTGAAGAAAGGTTTTTCTTTTTTTTTCAATTTCTATGGCTAAACTACCGAATTGAACTAAAAATGATCCTATTTGAGCCTATTTCTTAACTCCCCTCCACCAATTTTTCCATTAAATTAACCCTAGTTTCTATGTTTTGACTTTTGAATTTTCAAGATAACTCCTTCGGTTTGCTAGCCATACCCTTGCGGTTTGAAGTATTACAGACAATAAAATAAGTGCTAACCCAAGATAAAAATGAATATCTAGCAATTTATTTTCCTTAAATACAACAAATGCCAATATAATCCCATAAACGGGCTCCATATTATAGGCAATATTTGAAGTGAAAGGGGAAATTTTCTTGAGGGCATTCAACTGAAGATCAAAACACAATACCGTACAGACCCCTGCCAGTATTACTAACCAAATCCAATCTAAAGCAGTCGGTAAATAATAAAGTGCAGGAAAAAATAGTAGGTAAAAAGGAATAATGATAGTTAGAGTCAATAATCCGCCTCCCATTTCATACAGAGTTAAGGTAGCTGGACTAAAGCGCTGTAATAATTTTTTATTGAAAATTGGGAAAAGAGAAACCCCCATCGCTGAAAAAATTCCAAAAATAATCCCCACCTTAAACTGCGGATGAAAATCAAAAATGATAAAAATCCCCGCGATGGACACCAGACTTAAAAGAATATCGAATAGCACTATCTTCCTTCTAAAAATTAGCGGCTCAAAAAAGGAAGTAAAAAAACCTGCGGCAGAGATGCATACTACCGCAATGGAGGCAGTTCCGTATTTTACACTGCCGTAAAAAGTTACCCAATGAACCGCCACAATAAAGCCCACGGCAAATATTTCAATAATATCCTTCAGCGCAAGCACTTGCAAAGATTTTTTAAAGAATAGAATCAACCATAGCAGCAATACAGTAATCAACAATCTATACCAAACTAGCAGACCTTCATTAAGGCCGATGAGTTTTCCCAAAATAGCCGTAAATCCAGCTAAAAATACAGCAATATGAAGTTGAATAAAGGCTTTTCTCATTAGATGCAAAGATAGGTTTTGGTGCTTAGTGTTTTAACATTCTCCGCAATTTGAATAGCCCCTAATTTTCTAATTTGCAAAGCCCAAAAAACAGGACAATAATCGATACCAATCTTTCTTTAGAAAAAAATCATAAATAACTATAAACTAATGGGTGCAAAGCACAAACTAATTATATTTGCCATTCCGATAGGTTTCGGAATATAATCAATCACTATATGACTTTTAAACGCATTAACAACATTTTTGGCTGGGTTATTTGCCTCATTGCCAGCACTGTTTATATCATGACAATGGAAGCCACCGGCAGTTTTTGGGACTGTGGTGAATTTGCCTCTAGTGCCTATAAACTTCAGGTTCCTCACCCACCAGGAGCTCCACTTTTCGTTTTAATAGGCCGCCTATTTATGGCACCTTTTGATCCACAGCATGCTGCTATTGGAATCAATCTAATGAGCGCTCTGTCGAGTGGATTTACTATTCTATTCTTATTTTGGAGTATTACCCATTTTGCAAAGAAAATTATTCGTACCAACAGCGAAGAGCTGACTGGTCAACAAATATTTGCCGTTATAGCTGCTGGGGTCATCGGAGCATTGGCATATACCTTTTCAGATTCATTTTGGTACAGCGCAGTAGAAGGTGAAGTATATGCGTTGTCTTCCTTCTTTACCGCTATCGTATTTTGGGCAATGCTGAAGTGGGAAAATTCGGTAACCGAAGAGCAAAAAATAGGGATCACCGGGCATTTTACTAGCGCAGACAGGTGGTTAATTCTCATTTTTTACCTTATGGGATTGTCCATCGGTGTACATCTATTAAACCTTCTTACCATTCCTGCAATGGTGATTATATATTATTACAAACGCTACAAAGTAACTACCTCAGGTACCTTAATTGCGTTTTTAATAGGATGTATTTTAACCGGATTTATTCAAAAAGCAGTTATTCAATGGACTATTAAAGGAGCGGGAAATTTTGATATCCTTTTTGTAAATGACTTCGGAATGCCCTTCTTTTTTGGCTTTGCATTTTTCTTTGTACTAATCGGAATAATCATTTGGTTAGGAATTAGAATTGCCATCAAGAAAAACTGGAATTTCTTAAGACTTGGTTTATGGAGTTTTGCATTTATGCTACTCGGTTACTCTACTTACTTTACCACATTAATTCGTTCTAATGCTGATCCAGTGGTTGATATGTTCAATGTTGACAATCCTGTAAATCTAGTAGGCTATTTAGGTCGCGAACAATATGGAGATTGGCCAATTTTGAAGGGACAGGATTTTACCGCTAACCCTGTTGAACAGACCATGGTGGAAACTTACATTAAAGGAAAAGATCAATACGTTAAGAATGGCCGTAAGATGGAAACTACCTATGCAGAAGAGGATCAACATATCTTTCCTCGTATGTGGGATCAAAGCAATGACCAAGGGCATGCAGATTATTATGCTGGTTTTGCAGAAATAGGTAAAGACCCAAAAACTGGAGAATGGTTGGGAACACCTACCATGGGTGACAATATTAACTTCTTTGCTCAATATCAACTGGGTTGGATGTACCTGCGTTATTTCATGTGGAACTTTGCTGGTAAACAAAATGATATCCAAGGAGTGCTAATGAACAATGTAAGAGATGGTAACTGGAAAACAGGGATTTCATTTTGGGACAATGCCCGCCTAGGTGACCAGCAATATTTACCAGATAGTATTAAACACAACAATGCCAACAATAAATTATTTGCTCTACCCCTTATTTTAGGAATATTAGGAATTGTTTTTCATTTTAAAAGAAATAAGAAAGATGCCATTATAGTTGGTTTGTTATTTTTCTTTACAGGAGCAGCCATTGTACTTTATCTTAACATGGCGGGCAATCAACCACGTGAGCGTGATTATGCATTTGTTGGATCATTTTATGCATTTGCCATCTGGATTGGATTAGGAGTTTTATATGTAAGAGAATTGTTTACAAAATATGTTAGTGCATCTATAGCAAACTACGCTTCTGCAGCCTTGTGCTTATTAGCTGTACCGGTAATAATGGCCAACCAAGAATGGGATGACCATGACCGAAGTAAAAAAGTATTGGCCAGAGACCTTGCTTCCGACTATTTAGAAAGTTGCGCCCCAAATGCAATTGTTATTTCATTTGGTGACAATGATACTTATCCGCTTTGGTATGCCCAAGAAGTAGAAGGAATTAGAAGAGATATACGTGTAATCAACTCAAGTTTATTGGGTACCGATTGGTACATTAACCAGCTGAGGTACAAACTGAACAAAAGTGATCCAATGGATCCAATTTGGTCTGCTAACCAAATAGAGGGCGCCAAAAGAGATGTTGTTTATTATGCACCAAGGCCTGGTGTTGATCCAGAACAATATATGGATCTTTATACCATGATGAAAGATTATGCTGGAAGCGATGAGAGCGCTAAAATTGAACTCCGCAATGGTGATACCCTCAACGTATTCCCTACCAAAAAAGTAACTGTACCAGTAGATATTAATTTGGTAAGAAGCAATGGAACAGTAAATCCAGAAGACAGTGTACTTTCAGAATTAAGATTTGAAATACCTAAAACTGCCTTATTTAAAAATGACGCAGCCATTTTAAATATTATTGCTGCTAACAAATGGAAGCGTCCAATTTATTTTACTTCCGAATACCGTGAATTAGGTTTTGCTGCATTTCTGCGTCAAGATGGTCTTACTCGCAGGCTGGTTCCTGTAGCCAATGGTATTGTAAATGCTAGTTGGGCCTATGACAAAATGATGAATAAGTTTACATTTGGTAATGCCAATGTAAAAGGTGTTTATTTTGATGAAGAAAATCGTAGACACTTGAATACTATCCGATTGGCCTATGCTGAAGCTGCTGGAAACCTAGCGGAGAATGGAAGAAAAGAGGATGCTAGAAAAATGCTTCAGAAATGTGATAAAAACATGCTAGATGAAAATTTTGGTTATGGTATGGTTTCCAGATTCCAACAACATAATTATGTCTCCCTTCAGTTTTTGGAGGCTTGTTACAAGGCAGATGATAAAGCACTAGCAGAAAAAGTGGCCAAAAGTGTTAAGAGAGATCTTGAGCAACAAATAAATTATTACGGTAATTTAAGTGGGCGCATGCAAGATCAATTTAGTAATGACAGTGAGCAAGCTGCTAATTTCCTTAGAGGTGTTCAGCAAATTGAGAAAATGTACGAAACTCCTATGCCTAAAACAACAGAAGTTCCTGCTACAATTAATAATACCCCTGCCCCACCTAGTCAAAAGCAGCCAGGCAGTTCAAAAAAGTAAAAAAGATTTACGAGATAAGAAAATCCTTCTGCTAAAAACAGGAGGATTTTTTTTATTAAAAAATCGAACCAACCTTTCCAATAAAATGTTAACTAAATTGCAATAGTTAAAACATATTCTAATTTAATTAGGATATCCTTCCATGTTTTGACGTATTCAATTTTTAATTTTAAATCAATTCATGCAAGGTTATCAATTTTCTAAATTCGATCCCTCTCAAAATGGAAAATCTCCTTTTGAGCAACTGCTCGATATTTTTATGCAAATATTAACCCATACAAGCGGTGATGTATCTGAGGCAATGCAATGGATGAATGAATTGGATAAGCAATATAATCTTACCAAGGAAGATTATGGAATGGGAGATTTTTTTGAAGACCTAAAAGAAAAAGGATACATTGATGACAAAGGAGAAAAAGGTGAAATAAAAATTACTCCAAAAACAGAGCAAGGTATCAGAAAAAAGAGCTTAGAGGAAATTTTTGGAAAAATAAAAAATACCAAACAAGGCAATCACACCACTTTTAAGCCCGGCGGTGGCGATGAAATCAATCCAGAATCTAGACCCTTTCAATTTGGCGATACCCTAGAGCAAATTGATTTTACCTCTTCCATTCGCAATGCCCAAATCAATCATGGAGTGGATAATTTCCGACTACAAGAAGATGATTTAGAAATAAGGGAAAAAGATTTTAAATCTCAGACCTCTACCGTTTTAATGATTGACATCAGCCATTCCATGATTTTGTATGGAGAAGACAGAATAACGCCTGCTAAAAAAGTAGCAATGGCATTAAGCGAATTAATACAAACTAAATATCCAAAAGATACATTAGATATTGTAGTGTTTGGCAATGATGCCTGGACGATTGAAGTAAAAGATCTTCCCTATTTACAAGTAGGTCCCTACCATACCAATACAGTAGCTGGGCTAGAGTTAGCGATGGATCTTTTACGTAAAAGAAGAAATCCCAACAAGCAAATTTTCATGATTACCGACGGTAAACCTACCTGCTTAAAGGTGGGTAGTAAGTATTACAAAAACAGCTTTGGCGTTGATAGGAAAATCTTAAACCGTTGTATGAGCCTTGCTACACAATGCAAAAAAATAAAGATTCCTATCACCACTTTCATGATAGCTTCTGACCCTTACTTGCAAAAATTTGTACAAGAATTTACAGAAACCAACAATGGAAAAGCATTTTTTGCTTCCCTCGATAAACTTGGTTCCTTTATGTTCAAAGATTTTGAAAGCGGAAAACGAAAAACAGTATTTTAAATATCCATTCGATTAAATCATTATAAACTTACTGTTACTAATTTGTGACAACTAAAAAAAATCCACCAAACGCCTTTTCGTTAAAAAAAGCGAAATAAAACCGAAGATAAAATGATGAAGAAAAAACCAACCACCTTAGGAGAATTAAAAAAGCAAGGATATATTTCAAAATCTATCAAAGACGAAGTTCGAGACAATCTAATCAAAAAAATAAAAGCAAAAGAGAATGCTTTTCCAGGGATTTTAGGCTATGAAGATTCGGTTATTCCTGACACTGAAAGGGCTTTACTGTCGCGCCATAATATTTTATTTCTAGGATTGCGAGGACAGGCTAAAACAAGAATGGCAAGACAAATGATTCAGTTACTAGATGAATACATTCCAGTAGTAGCAGGAAGTGAAATCAATGATGATCCATTGCAGCCCATTTCAAGATATGCGATTGATTTGATAGAAGAACATGGAGACAAAACGCCCATTAATTGGCTCCACAGGAGTCAACGTTATGGAGAAAAACTAGCTACCCCAGATGTGAGTGTAGCTGATTTAATTGGAGACATCGATCCAATAAAAGCTTCTAACCTAAAACTAAGTTTTGCTGATGAAAGGGTTTTACATTATGGTATTATTCCACGAAGTAATCGAAGTATTTTTGTAATCAATGAATTACCAGATTTACAAGCTAGAATTCAAGTTTCGTTGTTTAATATTCTTGAAGAAGGAGACTTGCAAATTCGTGGCTTCAAATTAAGATTACCACTAGATGTATTATTTGTTTTTACCGCTAACCCAGAAGATTATACCAATAGAGGAAGCATTGTAACCCCTCTAAAAGACCGCATCGAAAGTCAGATACTTACCCATTATCCAAAATCGATTGAAACGGCACTGGCTATTACCGAACAAGAAGCAAATATTTATCCAGAACAGGCTAAGCGAGTAAGCATAAGTGATCTAGTGAAAAGATTGATTGAACAAGTTTCTTTTGAAGCCAGAACAAGCGAGCTAGTAGATAAAAAAAGTGGAGTTAGTGCGAGACTAACCATTGCTGCATTTGAAAACGCAGTAAGTGCTGCTGAACGAAGAGCTATCATCAATGATGAGTCGGATACACAAGTATGGATTAGTGATTTGATTGGAATCATTCCCTCTATAACTGGAAAAATTGAGCTGGTATATGAAGGTGAGCAAGAAGGTCCATACCAGGTTGCATTTAATTTATTGGAAAAAGCAACACGTACTTTATTTGGTCAATATTTCCCTAACCCCGATACACTTAAAAAGAAAAGAGGAAAGGAAGTTACGCCAGAGGATACTCCCTATAAGTCGATTACCCGATGGTTTGACAGTGGGAAAAATATAGATATTTTCTTTGAAACAAAAGACGAAGACAAAGTACAACTATTGTATAAGGTTGATGGACTAAATGCCCTTGTAAAAAAACATTATAAATCTGCAAATGAAAAAGAAAATGCTTTGCTAATGGAATTTGTACTTCATGGATTGGCAGCTTACTCTCTTATCAGCAAAAAAGTTTTGGATGGCAAGATTGAGTTTAAGGACCTCATGGGAAGTATGTTAAATATAAGTAACAAAGATTTTGAAGGAGAATTTGATGATGAAGGATAAAAAATTAAAAAGCGTTGGTAAATTTCCAGCGCTTTTTTTATAAATCAAAAAATTTGATTGGCAGTTTTGTAAAAATTCGATTTTCTATCTTCAATTTAGTCCTATATAATATTAACTTCCCGTTCTAATTCAATTCCGAATTTATCTTTTACACTGGCTACAATTGACTCGCTTAGTTCAAAAATTTGAGCTCCGGTCGAATGGCCGTAATTCACTAACACCAAGGCTTGTTTAGAATAACAACCAGCATCACCCTTTCGGTATCCTTTCCAACCACATTGCTCAATCAACCAACCGGCAGCTATTTTAACCCTTTCATCGGCCAAAGGAAAACCAATTATTCCTGGAAATTCATTTGACAGAGATTCAAATTGATGCTGATTAATTTCCGGATTTTTAAAAAAACTTCCTGCATTACCTATTTCAGAAGGAGTAGGTAATTTACTTTGACGAATGGAAATAATTGCCTCAGAAATTGCTTGAATACTTAATTCAGTTACGCCCATTTTAACCAGTTCTTGATCAATAGCGGCATAAGAAGTTTTAAAAACTGGTACTTTTCTTAATCTGTAGGTTACATTTAATATTACAAACTGTTTATTATACTTTCTTTTAAAAATACTTTCTCGATATCCAAATTCACATTCTTCTAAATTAAAAGTGACCAGTGATTTTTCTTTCAGATGAAAGGCGTCTAGTTCAAAAAAAATATCTTTTATTTCTACTCCGTAGGCTCCAATATTTTGCATTGGAGATGCTCCTACATTTCCGGGTATGAGCGAAAGGTTTTCCATGCCAGCCCAATTATTTTGTATGCAATGGATTACTAATTGGTGCCAATTAACACCTGCCCCTGCTTTAATATATACATACTCTTCATCCTCCCTAATCTTTTCGATTCCACCCAATTCATTTTTTAAAACTAGCCCGTCAAAATCTTTGGTAAACAACAAATTACTTCCCCCTCCAAGTAGTAGTATAGGCATTGAATTTGGTGAAACAGAGGGAGGTGAAAAATCAAGATGAGCTGACAATTCATCCACTGATCTAAATCTAGCAAAATAATGAGCGGTCGCATCTATGCCAAAAGTATTGTGATTTTTTAACGAAATATTTTCTTCAATCATACCGATCATTTCTTTTAT
>Ga0164295_10002223_pt1 | contig 16109 bp, 14 predicted proteins | sample GEODES006metaG_FD_111798 | JGI IMG/M metagenome (GOLD analysis project Ga0164295, IMG submission 111798) | Oligotrophic lake water microbial communities from Sparkling Lake, Wisconsin, USA - GEODES006 metaG | ecosystem: Environmental > Aquatic > Freshwater > Lake | place: USA: Sparkling Lake... | reverse complement strand
AATACTCGACATGGACTACAAATTACATTGATACACCAAATACTACATCGACCGTGCAATATCAAGTATACGCTCAAACGAATGGATTGGCTCCGGTTGGCACACCAGGTAATGGAGTTGTAGCATCTACTGCAAATACTCTGGTTTTGGAAGAGCTCAATGGAACGGGTGTTGCGGGTGCAGGACAATACAACTTGGTAATAAATAATACATGGACGGGTATTAACACCTTTACACAGCAGCTAGTATTGCCTTCCACATTAACAACAACAGTCGCTGGAACACCAACTATAAATTCATTAGATATTAGTTGCAATGGATTTTCAAATGGAATTTTTAAATATTATCCCACATTAGCATCGGATTTGTCTATAAATAGATTGCAAATATCAAACCCACTTGTAGGAGGACAATATGTTGTTTACATTTATAACGCTACAAATACCTTGAATATAAATACAAGTAAATCTAGTGGCCCACTAACAGCCTTTGTTAATAACATTTCAACACCAATAAAATCAAACTATCCAACAACAGTACCAGTGAACTCTAGTATCACAAATGCTATTTTATCATTTACATATGATGGTTCATTTGTTTATGTGTCGTGCACTAATTATGGATAAAATAATTTTTCATATTGATTTGCTAATAAAATCTTATAATTTGTAATTTAAAATAACTATAAATTATAAATATGTTTAGCGCGGTAAATTCGCAAAATTCATTACCGTATATTCCTATGCAAGTTGTATCAGTTACCGGAAACTCCAAGACTTATACTGGCACATCGTCAACTATAGCAATTAATGTAACGCCTAGTACTGCTATGTACCAAATTCGAGATAATAATAAAAATGCGTTAAAAACTCTTAAGGGTACACAGTCTAGTTTAAAAGTTGACGATGATTTAAATTTGCCCTTAACTGTGGGTTCTTCAAATATTGAAATTGTTCCTTCAGGAGACTCAAATTACAATTATTATATTGGTTCCATAGGAGGAACTATTACTACAAATATCGCTATTTCAGCGTCAACCATTACATTATCGGCTGCTACAACATCTTTTGTTTACACAGGGCTTAACACAACTTTGGCATATACTATAAATGGTATTGGTATGGACACAACTCCAACGGTCTCAAATATTATTAATAAAAATGTAGGTTCTTATACGGCAACATTGTCTACAAACGGGTCATCAAATTATATTCTGGGTTCTCCATCAACATTATCGTGGTCGATTACCAAGGCAGTTTTAACGGTTACTGCAAATGCAATTTCTATGCAGAATGGTTCAAGCGTTCCCACATTAACATATTCTATAACGGGATTTGTAGGTGGAGCAGATAATGCGTCGAATGCTACAACTGGGACTCCTTCACTTAGCACAACAGTAACTTCTTCTTCAGCGGTCGGAACATATACAAATGCAATTAGCATATCTGCGGGTACGCTTGCGTCGTCAAATTATAGTTTCACCTTTGTTTCAGGGACAATGACAGTTACTTCCGCGCCGGTAACGCAGTTATCAACCAAGGTGTCTACAAGTTCTAAGACAGTGGATTATACTGGTTTATCACAAACAATAACAAATATTATCACTTTTACAGACCCGCAGCCAACATATTCACCTGCTGCAACTATAACTCAAACAAACGCTGGAACCTATACAGTTAATGTTACAGGCAGCGGCAGTTACACAGGAACTATTTCAGGAACATTAACAATTAATAAAGTACCCATAACAATTACGGCTAATAATGCAACTATAACTTATGGTTCATCACTTCCAACTTTTACTTATACACCAACCGGATTTAAAGGTACCGATACATCGAGTGTAATATCCGGAACAGTAACTTATAGTACAACGGGCACATCGAGTTCAAATGTTGGTACTTATTCTATTGTTCCTACTGTTACCGGCCTTTCGGCAACCAATTATACTTTTACTGCTGCAAATGGAACATTAACAATAAGTGCAGCAACAATATCTTTAACGGGAACAAATCAAGCATTTACTTATGACGGAACAGCAAAATCTATTACTTATACAATCAGCGGTACATCTATTACAGACTCTGGTTATTCAATTTCCTCCACTAGTGCTACAAACGCTGGAAGTTATACGGCAAGATTAACAAGCTCATCATCAAACTATGCCGTTTCAGCTGTAAATAATAGTCTAAATTGGACTATTAATGCAGCAACTTTAACTGCAACAACAACTAGTGCAAGACTAACTTACAATGGTTCATCGCAATCAGCGACAGTTATCAGTGGAATAAATGGAACATATGCATTTAACACAGGAAGTACTTCATTAATTGTTTCAGGAACAAATGTGGGTTCTTATACAACTACAATCAATGGGACGGGAAATTATACTGGTTCTGTAACAGGTACATTAACAATTTCCGCGGCCGCGGCATCATCGAGTCCTGCATCTGGGACAACTGTTTATACAGTTTATGACGGGACTGCAAAATCGGCAACAGTTATTAGCGGACTCGCCGGGTTATCATATAGTGGTTCGGCGGTTGCTTCTGGTGTAAATGCCGGAACATATTCAAAAACAGTTACATTAGGAGGAAATTATTCAGGAAACTTAACTGGTTATTTGGTTATTAGTCAAGCAACAGGATTCGTTTCATTGTACACACCCACTCCCATTCCCGCAGGAGATACGAATACTAAGTTATTTAGTGACTATTTTCAAAGCGCATCTTCCACTATTACTTGGTCATATGAGTCACCCACTGGTCCAGGCGCTGGAGATGCTTATGTACAACCAGGTTATGGTGTTCAAAGCTTAAGTTTTGCAACAGCGGGGTTTTCAATTAGAATAACTGCAACTATTTCTGATCCAAACTATACTCCTGGTAGCGATACAAAAACTATAGTATTTTCTGCTTATGTACCATCATCGGGAGGTGGTGGAACTACAACATATTATTAAAATCTTCAATAAAATATGAAGAATATTTTTATAAAAATAAAAATATTCTAATACTTTATATGATTCAACTACCATTAAACAATTATTTAACTACATTCACAAATGCTTATCTAGGTTATGTTAATGTTTATGAGACAGGAGACACAAATCTTATATTTGGAAGCGACTGGGGATTAAAATCTACTTATTTTAATAAAAGTTCATTAACTGCTGATTTATCGGGAAACACTATTATATTTAGTCCAACAATTGTTGAAGATGAAAATAGCTTTTGGTTTATAAAGGATGAGACAGGGAATTATGTTCCTCAAAAACGGGTTATAACTACTTTATATCAACAATCATCAACAATAATTAACGATGTTTTTGAATTTAAAGGAAATATTATTGAAAATACTCTTCAAACAAAATACGGGTCCATTCAATATACAATTAATGCATTTATTGAAAGTTACAAAAAAGATTCGTCTGGAATTTTTATTTGCTTGGATAAAATTAATTCTCCAGTTGATAATTTAGGAGACTTCTCAATTCAACTAGACACAACCAATTCATCAGATATAACGCATTTGCAATGGGGATTTAAAATTTCAGGATATCCTGTATATCCTTCTGAAGCAGGGAATCAGGGTAGTGTAACAATTGGTTCTAAAAATTAAAAAAATTGTTGCATTTTTCACTATTGAAAAGTAGAGTTGTTGGGTCTTTTTCAGGACAAGGGTGTTCTATAATATCTTCTTCATAATGATTTATATAACGATTCTCAATATTACTGTAACCAGACAATTGAACTCCAATAGGCTCATTAAAGCAGTACCATTTCTTTTTTCTCAATAATGGCGTATAAGCAATATCACAAGAATATAAAGAAGTTTTTCTAGTTGTTTGCAATAAAACAAGCGTTTTTTCCCACCAGTCTATAAGTTCGTTGTAACATTGTTTATTTATAATATAGCACGAACAATAATGACAAAAATTTAATTTTTTGAGATAATCATACTTGTCAGATTTGTCGCACAAACGCCACCGAAAAGACAAATGGAATACATCAAAGTCAAGTTCATTGTCAAATATTAATTTTAGCTTTTCATCTATCACTTTTGGTGGTAAATTAAAAGCAAAATCGTCTTCCATAATAATAATATTCTCATAGTTATTGCTCTTGGCCATTTTCAATACATTCAAATGCGATTTTGCGCAACCAAGCGGACCAAATGAATCTTTTATTGCCGAATATCTTTCGCAATAAAGGTCGTATTTCTCCATATGTTTTTCAAATCGAATGCGTCTGTCATTTCTCTCATCCATATTTAAATAAACAATCTTGTAATTTCTTTTGTGTTCCATTTTGTAGGGTAGTTTTTTATCAATTTCATCCACATATTTATTTGCAAACAAAGTAAACTTGTCAATCAGCTCATTTCTCTCCTCTTCTATTAATTTTGAGTCAATTTCATTCAAAAGGATGGGTTCATCTGTTGTTTTATCAAATTCAATTGCATTTCGAAATTTATAATATTGGTTAGTTTGTTTGCTAATAATTAAAGGAATACACAATGAAAATGCAAGGGGTATAGCCCCAGACATTGTTTTTTTCTCGTATTTAAAATAGTAATCTTCGGGAGCATAATGACCTACATTTTTTCCAATAATATGTTTATTTACATCGCTAAATCTATCTATTTCGCGCGTTGTTGGATAATAGCAATTAACATCTGTGATTATAAAATTACATTTATTTAATATATTAAACATATGTTCCGTTTGGATATTTTCATAGGTGTGAAGTTCGACCGGATTTATTAATCCAAAAAATTGAAAACTAGTAACATTTTTTGCAATAACATGCAATCTAATTTTTTTGTCCGTTTTTAATCGATTTATAATTGTTGTATTATAATTGTAATACATTAAATGATTATTGATGTCACGCTGTACACACGCACCTATAATTGCAATATTTATAAAATTGTCGTCTTGTAATTTATTAGAATTATCCGCATTTTCAATGTGAAATGGTGAAAAACATGGTAAGAACCATTCGTTATCCAAATTTAACTCAAATGGTCTTACATATATTGTTTTTCCAGAATCAGGATGTTGCACTTTATATAAGTAATTTATTTGATGTGTTATGCAAATAGTATTGTTTTTAAGATATTCCGTGTCAAAATACTCAAAATATAACTTATCTGTATCAGATGTTAAAAAAATTATGTCGAACAAATATTTTTCTTGCTGAAAGAAGTTATAATGTTTTATATCAAACTCAAAATTTGGGAATAATTCATTTTTATAATATGTTAACCAATCATTGTCATTGTTCAAATTATCAGCAAATATTGTTAAATTAAAGTTATTTTCTGAACAAAATTGAATAATGTACCCAAACATCTCATAGTGATAATTGAATGAATTGAATATTGCTACATTTTTTTTTGATTTGCAAAGTTCCATTTATATTTTATTATTTTATATTTAGTTTCGTACAACACACTATATTAATTGATAAAACTAATATAATATGTCACATTCAAATGCTTTAACCGTTACTCATAATGCCGGATTCTTTTCGTGTTGCCATGTCCGCCTCGAGAAGATTATCGAATTTTACAATGAACACGGGTTTATACCCGAGAGAATCGATGGGTCAAAACAGTTTGCTTATTACAAGACGGATGCAATGAAAGAAAGAGATACCACATCTGATTATTTTCTTGTGAAACCAGTTTCCGAGTTTTTAGAAGTCGAGAGAAACCAGGCCGGGAATATATCTTTTTTCAAAAAAGAACTTAAAGACGCCGAGGCCCAGTTTTCCAATTACAAACACATCAATTTTGAGAGAATTTCGCCATTGTTTCGTCATTATTTCTCTCCAACTCCTCAAATTATGGAAGTATTGAATCATTTAGAGAGAAAATATCGCCTTGACTACTCAAATTTATGCACTATTTATTATCGCGGCACCGACAAACACTTGGAAACCAATTTAGCCAGTTTTGAAGAATTCATTTTAAAGGCTGTGCAAATAAAAAGAATGGTTCCAGGTATTACCTTTCTTTTAGAAACAGATTCCCGCGAATTTCGAAACCTTTTTCTCTCGAAGTTACCGAATTCAATCTACTTTTCGGAAGTGGAAAATAAGAATCCTTTTATTCACTCCATCTATTTGCTGGCCAGTGTAATTGCAATGTCTAAAACAAAAATCGTGGTTTGTAGTTCAGGGAATGTATCTTTATGGACAGCATTGTATCGAGGTTCATCAAATAATATTATTCAATACTTGAACCCTAAGGAATTTATTTACGGACAAAAGAATCCCAATTATGACGCCAGTTTAACGCAATTTTGGATATAACTACTTTTATTGTCTATTTTGTGTAGTATTTTATTTTATTTTATATTTATAAAACATATGTCAGGAGTTCAAAGAAGTGTTTTTCCTTCGGGTCCTACAATATTAGATTTGTATAATATTTCAACTAATGGAACTACTCAAATTGGCGATAATTCTAATAATTTATTGACTAATTTTACACCTAGTAATGATACAGCTCAGTTCGCAGTTAAAGGAAATATTAATTGTGTTGGTGTTAATAGTGGTGGAAATGGCCCATCTACAGGAACCTATTATTCTAATTCAGTATCGGCTATAAAAATTCCAGCTGACACTTCGAACAATCGTCCACCAGGGCAAGCAGGTTATCTTAGATATAATACAGAAACTAATATTATCGAATATTGGAATGCAAATACTGGATCTTGGACAGCAATTTCTGAACCTTCACCAAGTGTCCTAGGTATAAGTCCAGGATATGTTCCTGAAGACTCCAGTTTAAATTATACTATAACAGGTGCTAACTTTAATGGCACATCTAGCGTATCTTTTATTGGTGCCGTCGATGCATCAAATTATGCGCCTTTCGGTGGTACAATTTATTTATCACCAACTACTTTACAAGCAAGAAATACAATAGCTATGTCTGATACATCATACAACGGAGGTTTTTTTGTAAAAGTAACAAATACAAATAGTGGATTTTCTGGGATTAGCAGCACTCCAATATTAACATTTAATACAGGTCCAATATGGACTACTCTAGCAAATGCTTCCCTTGGGACAGGTATTACAGGTGAATTATATACTAAACTCAACACCCCATTCACTGCCATCGATGCTTCCGACCAGCATCCGCCAATAAGTTATTATTATACAGCTCCTCCACTCGGTTTAAATGTTTTGTTAGACGGTTCATCCGGTAAAATATACAATCAAATGCCAACAGTACTAAATAACCCTGTAACATCACAATTTACAGCCCAAGCATCAGACTCTTCAGGAGCACTTAGTATTACAAGAAATTTCTTTTTTACTGTTAACCCTACAAGTTATACACTTGTAAATCCAGTAAGTTCAACTTCAAGTGGGTTTTTTACACCAGCTGGTAGCCAGCCCTACGGCGCAGCATCGACTCCATTTACTGTTGCATTTTACCCTGGCGCTACGGGAACAGGGTTTGAATATCAATTATCATTCAATACAGATGTATCTTTAAATGTTTTACTAAAAGGAGCTAATGGAGGTGGGGGGTATCAATACAATCTAACAAGTTCATCAATTGGTCCTCTTGGTGGTGGTGGAGCCTGGGCTTTTGGACGATTTGGGTTTACTAAAGGTTCCAATTATAGATTATTGATTGGAGGAGGAGGAGCATCGCAGCCACCCGGGGGTGGCGCTGGTTCTTATGTAAATGGTGTGGGAGGTTTAGCAGGAACCTCGGGTTATGGAGGTCAAGGAGGTGGATATACTGGATTATTCTCAGGATCACCTACTGGCCAAGTAAATGCATTATTAGTAGCCGCTGGAGGGGGAGGGGGGGCATATGAAGTCTATTTTTACAATGCAGATATTACATCGACGGGAGCAACTAATCCCATAGCTGGTCCAACAAATGGTGGTCCAGGTGGAGATAATGTCGGCATTGATGGATTAGCATCTAATGCCCTTACAAATTTTAGTGGTCAAAACTCTACAGTAGGTACATCTAGCGCAAGTTCAACTGGGGGTACGGGTGGATCGGGGGGGGGTCCATCTGCAGGTGGAGCGGGCGGCAGCGGGGGCTCCCCAGGCGGTTCTGGAGGCAATGGTGGAGCTCTTACAGGTGGAAATTGTGGAGGTTCTGGCGATCTTGGCGGAGGCGGGGGCGGTGGAAGCGGTTACTGGGGTGGTGGTTCTGGAACCGGTTCTAACCCAGGGTCATCTGGCGCAGGAGGTTCATCATTTCCGCTTAATACTACTGGTGGAGCTGCAAGTTACAGTGGATTCACAATAGGAGGTATTCCTACAACTGCAGTGCAAACAAATGGTTCAAATGGCTTTGCCAATTTTTATTACTCGCTCAATGCTACGGTTACAGTTTCAGGTTCTAGTCTACCAACGCCATCAACTGTAAATGGTTCTTGGTGCTATATTTTTACTTCAGGAGGAGGCTCTACAGCACCAGGAACTACAGCAACATACACTTTTACGATTAATCAACCAGTAGTAATGGGATATTTATGTATAGCTGGCGGTGGTAGTGGAGGAGGAAATGGTGGAGGTGGAGGAGGAGCAGGCGGCCTTCTTCAAGGAACTACATTTGTTACAGCAAATACAAATATCACTATAACGGTTGGGGCAGGTGGTGCCGCGGCAGCGGTGAGCGTTGCTGGAAATGTTGGTACAAATTCTAGTATTTTGGGAGGCGTTACACCCACCATTACATCTATTGGAGGAGGTGGTGGTGGACCTAATGGCTCTGGTACTGCGTCAGTAGGTGGTTCTGGTGGAGGAGGCGGAAGTGGCGGCGGTACATCGGGTAATTTATCGGTTACTGGTAATCTTGGTACTCCAGGCCAAGGATATCCTGGAGGGTTTGGAATGCATATTTCAGGGGCTTTATTAGGCGGAGGCGGAGGTGGTGGAGCAGGAGGTCCTGGTTCAAATTTAGGACCAGCAGCTTACAATTCAACTGTAGCAACATCATGTAGTGGTGGAAGTGGAGGTAAAGGAATTACTAGTTATATAACTGGGACTGCAGTGCAGTACGCTGGAGGTGGTGGCGGAGGTATGAATTCAAACACTGGGTACGGAGTGCGACCCGGTTATGGTGGTCTTGCTGCACAAGCGGTAAGCGCCGCGGGGATAACTACAAATGCCTTTGGAGGAGGAAATGGTGGTGGTGGTAATAATGGTGCTGGTGCGCTACTTGTGCCAGTAACAGCGGGCACAAACGGAACTGGAGGTGGAGGTGGTGGTGGAACCCATCCTGATGCAACTAGTTCAGGTGCAGGTGGTTCAGGAGTAGTCATAATTCGAATTCCTAAAGTGTGGTAAAAATTTAATGTCGAATAAAATAAAATATAATTTTATCTTATTACTACAACAACAATAATGGCTGATTATTATTTAGTTCCAGGCAGCGCAAAAATGCATATTTTAACTAATGGTAAGGGCAGCATCGCCTCCAATTCAACTGCCGTTATATCTAGCGGAATTACTCTCAATGTCGGTTCAACTTTTAGCACTAGCACTTCTATGGCCGCTTACTGAGCATATTACACCAACGGGTCAACCGCTATGCAAATTCCTGCAGGAGATACTAGCAATCGTCCAACAACAGCTGGTCCAGGATATATGCGATACAACACAGACAAGGATGTTATTGAATATTATCGCGGCGCAATAGCAACTTGGCTTCCATTATATTCTCCTCCACAATTGAATTCCATTGATGTTTCTTTGAATCCGACCACTTACATCCCCCAAAACCAAGCAGGTACTGTAATTATTCGATATCGAATTGGATAAAAAAGTATTTGTATTTTGCATAAATATTATAAAAAGTATAATATTTATCTCAAAGGATTATTTTTTTGATAATTAATATTCGGGGGTATGTTTTTTGAATAAACATCCCTGTGATGTTAAACCATTTACATCCTGCGTAACAATGCTTGGATTCTGATTTGCAGTATTTTTCATCCATATTTTAATAATGCAGAAATTCTTTTTTGGTGATATCGTAATACCAGTAACACACGAAGTAAAGGAAGATTGATTGCTAATTGATTCGCCTACAAGAACATAGCTCAGTTCGCGCCAGACCTCGAAAACATTTTTATTCGCAATCTTATAGGAAAAACACCCACCGTGTCTATTCTGCGGGTCCTCCCACACAGGACTGATTCCATCCCGCATCAAGAACAACATACAATTCTTCACTAAAACTTCCGGCAATGTCTCCGTTAGTGCTACTGTCTCCTCAACTGTGCCAGTTGTGTAAATTTTCTTGTAACTCTTTACACTCCAATCTGTATCGTGCGGCAAATGCGCCCACAGTGTCCAGTTATCCGACAACTTATGAAAATTACATTCGCTGGATTGTTCTGCTGCCATTTCGGTTGATTGTGGAGTCACCATTATATACATTAAACAATCAATTTTTTATATTGTTTTAAATATATTGTTTTATTCATCTCCCAGATTGATATACTCCTCAATAGGAGGAGGAGGAATATCTTCTTTTGCATCCGCGCGGGTTTCTGTATATGCAACATCGACTTCGCTGTACATTTGTCGAATTGTATATTTTTCTAACTCCAATATAATCTCGTCCTTCTCTGAAAGTGTTACATTGTTTACATTTTGGTCAAAGATTTCGAGGGTATAACAAACCGTGGTCTCATCCTTAATAATACCAAACTGCTTTCTTATTAGGTAACAGAAAAGATACTTGTTCAAAATATTGTTGACAATAAAATAATTCTCCTTCTCGGTAACCAGTTTCAAGTTGTATTGCTCTTTCTCGGAGAAACTCACTGTCAAAGAAATAAACTTGAAATTACACTTTTGATAGGAAAAATTGTAGGGCTTATTATAACAAACCACCTTGTTTGATTGACCCGAATTTTGCTTATCCGAATAGATGAGAAAATCCATTAATTCCGCAGGATAGTTTTGTTCCTTCAACTTGTCATCATTAGTATACACAAATACTTGACTGTCCTTGATTATTTCCACATTACCCACATCTGGGTTGAAAAAACGCGCAAAATGTCCTTCAAAATAATCCGCGTAGCTCTTAAATTCTGGGTTCTTCTTCAGATTTCTATATAGTCTGTCTGCAAAAATTTGCAATCTACTGTAAGTCAACACGCAAAAATGTGCTGCTTCTACCAGAAAAATCCTGTATTCTGTTGGATAATAATTCGTCATGTAGATGTGGAATGCCATACCAAAAAATAATATATTGTTTACTGTCGAGTAGAGACCCATTCAATATATTATTTTGCATTTATGTTTTAAACCGTTTGCATATATATTTTAGCTGCTGTACTCAGGTGAACTTGAGTAATTAGGGGCAAAAATGGTGGCTTGAACGGCTGGTGGTTTACTTTGATTTACTGGTGCAATATTGTTATAATTATTCACTTCCGCTGCGGTAGGTATATTATAATTTACAGGATAAGGATTTATGTTGTAATTGGGGTTAAAAACCTTAACAGGAAATTGGGGTTGCTCTTGTGTGGAAATGACAACTGTTTTATTTGGAGTTTGTACATTTTGACAATTGTAATTAAGTTTTCCAGTGGCAACATCTAAACCAAAAACATATAATAACATAGTCACAATTACAGACATCAAAATGAAAGGAATAAATACGATGAACCACGAAATAATGCTTAATCCTCCTTGACAAAGGGCATTTAAAAGAAAAGTAATCATAACCATTACTATGAATTTAAAAAACGCGGTATTATAGAGACCTTTGAATATATCGATAATAATTTGTGTTGCAGAAAATATTAAATATATTAGAGCTGGTGGACATAATTCAATCATTTACTTACATTATGTTTATACTTTATTTTGCGCTATCAGCAAAGAAAATTGGTTCGCCGTCTTTTAAATTGCCTACTTGCTTCCCTGGCTCATTGTATTCATCAACCTCATAAAGAGGACCATTTTCTTCGCTTGTTGCATAATATGTAATATCCTCTATTTCTATTTCAAAGACCTCCTCTTCATCTTCATCTTCTTCTGCGGCTTCTTCCTCTGAGTCGGATGCTTCAGTTTCTGTTTCTTCCTCAACAGCTTCTTCTTCCTCTTCTTCCTCTTCTTCCTCTTCTGCTTCTGCTTCTGCTTGACCCGCACTTGCTTCCCTTGCCACTGCTTCTTCCTCTTCTACAGCTTCGCTTATGTCCTCTTCTTCGTCTTCTTCTTCGTCTTCTTCTTCTTCGCTTGCATCATCTTCTTCTTCGCTTGCATCATCTTCTTCTTCGCTTGCATCATCTTCTTCAGGCTTGGTCATTATAACAGTCTTTATTTGAGTATTACTAGCATTAACTTGAACATTATTCAAAAGGTGTACAATGGATGTTTCAGACCCATCATCACTTATGTCTTCAATATTCAATAATATGTGCTCTTCTGCATCTTCGTCGTCATCATCATCAGAAACCTCAGGAGTATATTGCTGATAATATTTACGCGCCTCTAGCAGCTCTTTTTTATAGCGTTCCATTTCCTTTCGACAATTATCCAGTTCAGCACTCAATCTCTGCACTGTATGATTATACAAAACTTTATTTAGTCCCTTTCTTACAACATTGCTCACTTGAGATAATATAGGTTCAATATCTATTTTATTTTGAAATTCCGATGACATTAGCTTGATACTTTAATATATAATTATTCGTTTAATATAGTTAAAAATATATTTATTCTATTCATATAGACAAAATGGCAAATGTTAACGACGGAATGACCTTTGTATGCGAAGAAGAAATGACTGAAAAGGTTGGGATTGTTGTGCGGCAAACAAATTATTCCGCAGATATAGCAAGAGAGAAATTAATAATGGCAAATATGGATCATATAAAAGTAATTAAAGAGTATTGCGGAATCACTGAAAAAAAGGCACCACCCGTGAAATCGTTGCAACAACAGATTTACAAAGAAATAAGACATCGTTTGGATGACTCCATTCGAGATTTCAATCATAAGCAAGATAAGAAGTTAGCGACGGAAATCGAGAACAATAATAAATAAGTAATTTTGTTTGTATAATATATATGAGCAGCAAGAGAGAAGTATTTAATGATGTAAAAGAAGCCTTTGCAAATGTTATAAGTGAAACACATTGGGAAAAAGATGATGTTAATATATGTTGCAACGATTCAGAAACAGAGTTTATAATGAAATATGGAGATATCTTGAAGAGTAAATATCCAAAGGTTACAATGAACGATATATATGTTGCATTAATATTTACTTATTATTCGTTAAATTTAGGTGAACAAACTACTGATTATTTAGATTTGGCTGATTTAAGAGACAAGTGCGTTGATTATAACAAGGTAAAAAAAATATTTATTATGTTAACGACAAGTGACAAATCGATTGCATCGTCTGTTCGTCGTCATTTTTTTGGGATGAACCCCTTATTAAAAAACAGCAAAAGCCAAACATCGTCGGTATATCGTTTAACGAGTTCTCCGAGGCCTACCCCAAGATCATCTGGACGAGGATTGAAAAAGAGCCGCAAAGTCAAAAAGCGTGTTTCTAAGAAAACAAAGAAAACAAGAAAGCAGGGAACCAAGGTTCCCCGCACCCCTCCTAAAAAATAAAATATTTTAACACTATTGCAAGTGAAATATAAACTTGAGTTGTGTGAAATGTACTTAATAATAAAAATAATATAGAGTCTATTTTTTTTATTATATTATTACAATAAAATGGAATATATCAAAGCGTATGAATATGAATCAAATGTAAATCCCACTTTAAATCAAGTTCCAATTATTACAAAAAATGTTAAAGACTGTATTCGCGGCATAAATTTTATTGATAATGGTTCTCTCTATAATGTTGATTATAAAGCTACATCTCCGAATTTATTAGCTAGTTTTATTGTGTTGGATGAAAATAAAGGATGCGATGGTGAATCGCACATAATGCGTTTTAAAAGAACTTATGTTCCCGAAGAAAGAGAAATTAATGCCTCATCTCATTTATTTTGTCTCTTGAATGGTAAATGTAGTTTTACGATACAAGAAGAGGTTTATGTTAAAGGTGAAGAATATGGTGAAATGTATGTGGAAATTAAAGATGCAGAATTTATTGTTGAAAGTGGTGAAATATTTATTTGTCCTGCATTTCAAGGTTTAAAAATTTGTAATATGTTAGAAAATGAAAAGACAGAAATTTATTATGTTAATGATAGTCCCTTGCTGAATTATTTGGGTGCCTGTGCGGAAAAACAAATTTTTAAACCGTGTGTTTATGATAATAAATTTATACAAGAAAATTTGCAAAAATTGTCCAATCCAAAGAATAACAGAAAAGGAATCTTACTCAGCAATCTTGACACTGAAAAAATAGGCGTAAATACAATTACTCCAATATTATGGTCATTATACAATGAATTACCTCCGAATACAAAACAACGCCCACATAAGCATAATTCGGTTGCTTTAGATTTATGCATTTCTTGCACTGATAGTGAAAATGTATATACATTAGTTGGCGATGAATTAGATGAAAATGGAAATATAGTAAACCCAAAAAAGGTGAATTGGAAAAAAGGAGAAATGTTTATCACGCCGCCTGGTTTATGGCATTCTCATCACAATGACGGAGATACTTATGCATATATTTTACCAATACAAGATGCAGGTTTATTATTGTATCAAAGAATTCTTGGAATTGTTCTTAATTGAATAGTTGAATAATTTCACAAAGGTTAAACTATTATTATTAATAATAATAATAATTTTCAAAATCTAATATTTTTAGGAGGGATGTGGTAGATAAATCTTTGAATCCTTGGCATAAAGTTTACGCCTTGCTTTTAAACTTTTAATAGCACCATAATATAACAATGGTTCAAACAAAAAGGCATAAAAAACAAAAACATCAAAAGACTATAAAACAGCATAGACATCAAATAACAGAAAAGGACGACTTTTACACCTTTATAAATAAGAAATGGCTGAACCACCACAAATATGTACCCGAAAATCGCGGGTCTACAAATGCATTCGTACTCCTTCAAGAAAAAGTCGACAATGAAATGCGAGATATATTGTTTAAAAAAGTATTTAAAGAAACAACGCCAACTGCTCGTCGTACAAAGAAACTTTTTGAGTCAATGAGTCACTGGAATAATGCTTTAGCTGAAAAACATCTGGACCAATGCATATTTCAATTGAATCAATACAGACGGCAAGGAACAATGTATGAAATGATTGCGTGGTTTATCAGGTCGGGATTTTCATTGCCATTTCATTTTTATATTATGGCAGATATAAAGAATCCTAAAAAATTTGCTACTTATATTGAAGAAGGGGGGTTATCTTTTCAAAGCAAAGACTTCTATTTTGGTCACTCTCGCTCTTCGAGAGAAGGTAGACAAAAATATTTGCTGTTTTTGAAAACCTTATTCTCTCTAGCATCTGTTTCTGGTTCTTGTTTTAAACCAGAAAATGTCCTTGCCGTTGAAGAAGAACTTGCAAAGTACATCTATGATAAAAAGGAGCCCGTCGAAAAAATGTATAATAAATACGGTGAATCCACGCTTAAAACGCGTTTTCATTTCGATTTCAAAAGATTCGCAAAGCTATTAGGGTTTCATAGAACTCCGAAGAAGGTAATAATAGAAAATAAAAGATATTTTGAAAATGTTATGCATTTATTGAATAAATCGTGGGACTCCGAATTATGGTATGATTATTGGGTGTACCAAATACTTATTGTAATCTCCCGTTACAATAGCGAATTATATGAAACCAATTTTCGATTCTTCAATTCATTCAATTACGGAATAACAAAACCTCCATCTCTTGTTAAGATGGGTATTTCAAAAGTGGAACAAATAATGAACACTGAAATGAATAAGAAATATTTGGAGTATTACAAAAATACTGAAGAAATTGACTTTACAAAACAACTCGTCGAGAGAATAAGGATTTCATTTCGCGATAGTCTCTCAAAAAATAATTGGTTATCCAAGAGAACACACGAAAGACTATTATTAAAGTTGAATACTATGCGTATTATAGTCGGTTCAAAAACGAAATGGCAGAAAGACCCTGATTGCGATTT
>Ga0164295_10002222_pt1 | contig 16119 bp, 12 predicted proteins | sample GEODES006metaG_FD_111798 | JGI IMG/M metagenome (GOLD analysis project Ga0164295, IMG submission 111798) | Oligotrophic lake water microbial communities from Sparkling Lake, Wisconsin, USA - GEODES006 metaG | ecosystem: Environmental > Aquatic > Freshwater > Lake | place: USA: Sparkling Lake... | reverse complement strand
TCCATAACGAACGGTCGGATGCACCGTATGCGAACAAAGCACCGTGGACGCCAGGAACAGACGATCAGATTCTCAAAGATCACCAGATAACTCTCCAGAAATTCAAGGAGTATTTTGTTCCTGCGTATACCAAAATCATTCCTGCCACCCCCGCTCAGTCGCATAACGAGACTCGTCTGATGATCGTATCCATCTTGGACGATGAGACCAAGACACCGGAAGATCAGCTGTATGAGATTGAAGCCCTAATAAAGGATGCGCCGCTAGAGAACCATGTATACGCCGACAAGGAGACGGGGGCATTCTTAGTGTGTGAGCACGAATTGGAGATTCTGCGTGGATCGTATGCGAAAGACCCCAGGGCATTCCTGAAGAAATGGTGTGCTCGTGAATCGGGGTTTTACGTATGTCAGTATTCAGGGGAACGGATCTCGGAAATCCTGGAAGCCCAGGATGAATTTGACGAGCAGGGACGGGTGACCAATCGCCGTGATCAGATCGGAGAGAAAGAGAAAGAGAAGCATCTGACATTTGCGGAGTCTTTGAAGGGACTTCAGGTGGCGTTCAAGACTGCGAATCCTGGGGAGGATATCATGTATCTCCTTCTCTCCCTCATCCAAGTCATTCCAGAAGATGGCCAGCTCAAAGTCTACCTGGATTACGTCCGCCGGGAATCTGATAAATTACGATCACGTATCGCAGGAAAGAAACTGTCAAGCAAGCAGACGTCGGATGTCGATATGGCTCTCGCAATTTTTGGCTTCAATGCCGTCATCGTTCTCCTGCAAACACACCGCCCGCAACTCATTCCTCGTCGGTCGTTTGGGTCCAAGCCGCTCGTCCTGCGTGGATTCCCGAGGGATACCGATGATATCAATGATTCTCCCCTCGTAGATTCCCTGCTGAATGCTCTTATCCAGACATTTGAATCGTATCCCTCAACGTTCCGTGGTGCCTCGGTCATTTTTCTGAGGACGCTCTTGAACGATAAGAAAGCGACTCGCAGGGTTGTCCTGTCGTCTCTGAAAGGTCAGTTTGCCAAAGAGTTTGCGACGCAACTGTCGGATGCGAAAGATAGTCTGGAAGCCGTAGCTGTAGGTTACGTCCCTGTCCAATCCTTTATTCCGTCCCCTGTTCTCCCTAAGAAATCGGTCGCATACTTGCCCCCGACTGATTCGGTGATGACAGTTCCCGAGATGCGGTATACGTGTATGATTAATACTCCCTGGCTCATTCCGTCGACTCGTTTCTCGTTCGTCCAGGAACCGTTTGTGATTACAGAGCCGCTCAAACCGTCCAGGAAAGCACGCCCCGTAGAAACACTCCCACCTCCAGTCGATATCCCGATGGTAAAAGCCGATATTGCCCGCCGCCTGAAGATTGGAGGCACCACAAAATTGGCGGCAGACGCCAAGAGCAACGATACACCGGGTATTCTGCTCAACCTACTTCTGCGATCACTCACCATTGTGGCAGAGGAAACGGTTGCGGGGGAAGCTTTGCGTAACTATATTGGCGATGTGCGTGAAGCCGTGACACTTGCCGACGGAAATCCATCGGACCTGCGTGATCTGTTCAAGGGATACATCTACGAACTCAGTCAGAAACTCTCGGACAACCAGGCAGTCCTTACCCAGTTTGAGCGATCTTACAAGATCGATATGGCTGTGCGTGCGTTGGTATCCACTGCTGCCGAGAATCGCAAGGCGGTAGATGCCCACAAAGCCCGTGAACGTGACGAGTTCCGCTTACGCCTCCGCCGCCTGCCCGACGCCCTGCGTGATATCACGACAAAACTCATTGATCTGGGTCTGGCGCCCTACCTGATTACCAAAGACGACCGTGAATCGTTCATGAAAGAGTTGCAGACACGACTGGGCGAGGAGGAACCGGAACCGGAAGCTGCGCCGGCGAGCGATGCACCGGAAGATGCAGGGGATATCCCAGAAGAGGGATTGAATGCTGAGAGGGATGTGGGGGCGGACGGTGAAGTTCCTATGGTCGGGGACCAAGAATTGGAAGTAGATCGTGGAGATTACGGAGACCGTCGGGCTCGAACGGCTGATGGTGAAGAAGCTCACGACGGAGCGACCTATGAAGAAGAATAACAAAATGTCGGCGTAGTATAAATGGACCTGCTCCCTTCTAGCGAACCCGCATGGATGAAGAGCATTACGAGTGCGAACGTGTGCAAGTATTTCTACTTGATGTTTGGACTCGTTGCTCTCCTCGCCGGCTTTGTGGTACTGTCTGACGTATTTGTGATTGTATCCTCCAAGGGACGCACGGGTTGGGGTCTACTTGTTCGCAGCGTCCTGGCATTTGCGATCCCCGTCATCAACGCCCTGTTCCTCTACATTCTTTGCTCCCGTTCTATTCTCTCCAAGTAGTAAGTTGAATCATAATGAACCTAGGCTGGTTTCTTTTTGAAGCACACCAGTTCGTCTTTGTCTTATTTCTGGCTGCATTCCTTGTGCGCCCTGAACTGCGACGTGTCCTGATCCTCATATTTATCCCGGTGTTCCTGTTTCATATCAGTGGGTATGGATGTCCGTTCACTCGGCTGGAACGGTATTATCACGGACAGGATGTGACCATTATGGATCCTTACCTGAACATATGGGGAATACCAATCAATCGAAACAATCGGGAAACGTTTCAGGCGTATTTCAGTTCCCTCCTCTTGTTCTCAATGGTTTTCGTGGTGATGGTGTATCCATCTAAATAAATGACCGGAAAAGCCTTTTTCATCAATCACACCCGCAAGTTCATTGTTCCCACTGAACTTGATGCTGTGTTCAATATTTCGAAGAATCTGAGGGAGGTGATCCGGCGGTTTCACTGGAGTCTGGAGGATCACATTGAGTTGGTGGACTCTGAGGATATCGCACACACTCGTGGGGTGCAGCTGCTTATCGTAGAGAAATACACCCTGCCATCATGGATTAATGATCTAAAGTATTTCATCGCCGAAGGAAGCGTCGAGTGGAAGGCCGTGACACTTTCCGACTACGAATTGCCCGGGCCTTACGGCGTCTGATGGTCTTCCTGCCTCCCCAGACATGTTTCACAAAGAGAATGTAATCTTCATACTTCTCTTGTTCATACTGTTCAGACACAATCAATGGCATGCTGGTGCGCTTGACAATGTGCGTCTTCCAGGGATGACGAGCAAGCAGTCGTTTCAAAACTGACTTAAAATTGGCGAGACCGGTTTCGGTAGGAATTGGTTTGCCATACATGTCTGTAAAGTCGGCGGGGTATGGAAACACAAGCATGCCACCCGGTTTCAAGATTTTCCATCCGTCGTCAAACAGGTCGTAGAAGATCTTGTCGTGGTAGAGAAAGTCTTTTACATTCTGGAATGGCCACATCACTGGGCAGTACTGATCCCAAATGATATCTTTGGACTCGGATGGGAAGTCCTTCCATCGCTTTCCGGGAAACTGCGGATCCACATATTCGGCGACGAGCGGAGCAGGGGTATTAAAGTCGGGGGGAGAATAAGAAAATAGCTTAGCGGCATCGGGGTCATTTTCGCTATGACAGGCGACTAGAATCGCAGGGTGCATCTATACTTTCCTGCGACGACTTTTCGCAGCACGCCTGGTGTTGCGACGCTTGGCTTTCTTGGTGCGATGACGTCCGCCGGGCATGTACGGTCCCTGTGCACGAGCCGGGGTCGGCTTGCGAGGAAGAGAATACCCTTTGCTCGAGTATGGGTTGACGGGAAAGGCTTCCTTGGATGTGCGGATTTTTATGCGAGCAGGGTTAAAGATAGTTATAGCTGGTGCCTTGGGCTTGGCGGGGGCTACGGCCGAACTCTTCGCAATGGGCTGGGCGCTCACGAGAGGGCGGGTGGGGAGGGGAGAATCAATATCATCGGGAAAAAGCAGTTCTTCGTTGAAGGATCCGGGGGGTCGGGGGGATCCAGACATTCACTATTATACATGCCTTAGATTTCCATTTCGTCCACCACATAGTTTCGGTCCTTGTAAAGTTTCAAACGAGCCTGGAACTGGCGGCGGAAGGTGGAGTCTACGATATCAACAATTAGCGGATGTATTATTCGGGAGGCCTTTTCGGTCCGCAGAATGCGTCCAACGATCTGGTCGATATCGGGTCGGGGAGTGGCCATCACAAGAGTGTTCAGGGTGGCGACGTCAAAGCCTTCTTTGCACATGGAATAGGTGGCAATCAAGACTTTCTTGGACGCACAGAACTCGGCTCTCTTTGCTGATGCAACGTTCTGGGCGAGGATGGCGGCTTTCTCTGGATCTAATTTTGCCCAGATATCTTTGCAGTGCTGGACTCGGTCGGATAGAACAAGGATTTGACGGGCAGGATCTTGGTCAAGAATATCACCGATGATCTTGACGAGCATATCGGTTCTCGGGATATATGCCGCCAGTTTATTCACCATCCCGGCTACGTTCATAACCCCCTGATTGTTCAGGAGAATTCGGTTGAAGTCTACGTCGGCGGGATCGTGCCGGTACATCTCGACCTTCACAAGATCATCGACTTTATCCCCGGATTCGGAGCGGTAGAGAATAGGACCAAGGAACCATTCAATGACATACATCAGACCATCTTTGCGGTCAGGGGTGGCTGATAACCCCAGCATGTGTTTGGAGGTGATTTTCTGGAAGGCTTGGACAAAGACTTCAGAAGCGATATGGTGGCACTCGTCAATCACAGTGAGACCGAAGCCCCTGAACACTTCCTTGGGATACTCTTTCATCGAAATGGACTGGATCATGGCAATCACAATATCTTTGTCGACATCGACGGTTTCGCCTTGAAGGTGTCCGATCGTGACATCGGGAAGGAACGCCTTGATTCGGTCTTCCCACTGATCTTTGAGAAACGTATTGTGCACTATGATCAGAGTTTTCATCTTCAGCTGGGAGGCGATGTAGAGAGCACACACCGTTTTCCCCCCGCCAGTTTGAAGACATATCATCCCATCGTGCGGTTCAGGTTTCAAGTATGAGTTCACGACGTCAATTTGGGCAGGGCGCACAGATCCGGCAAACGCCCAACGGTTGCTGGATGTGGCCGTAATATCGAGGGGAGCAGAACCCCACTTAGAAATGCCGAACTGTTTGGGGACGTAGACGAAGTTCTCGGTTTCTCCGAACACGGTGTATTTCTTGACATACTGGGGTTTCACAAAGACGGAGGGAATATAGGGTTTGACCGTGAGTTCTTTCCGAAGCGCTGCAAGATCGGGTATAGATGTTTTTGGAACCTTGTAGCCGTTGCGAGTAATGGACATGCTTTCCAGTCCACTTGATTCAATACATTCGTTTTTTCCTCATGAAAGTATAAACCAGGATGTATGAGTTCTATGCGGAGTATCTTGGATCCCTGCTCTTTTATGGCACGGTAGCGTTCAGCGGTAATCCGCTCTACGTGATAGCCGCACTAGCGTTTGCGATTGCGGCGGTGGGCAAGATGTCGTTCGCCCACTTCAATCCGGGTATTTCCATATGGGCTTACCTTTCCGGCAAGATGTCGACGAACATGTTCATGATTTACCTGGCCGCCCAGGCTTCGGCTGCGGCTACCGTATGGGTCGTGGGAACTCTCATATAAAAACGGATCGGTTTAGAGTCTAGAAAACGGATAGTGTCCGGCCTACAACTACACACACAACAACAACATGACAACCCGCAAGCGCATCCTGCCCCCTGCCCTCCCATCCTCCGAATCACGACTGGACGAACTCCGCGGTTTCGTTGCCCTCCTTGCCGACCGCTTCATTGATTACGATTATTATGACGTCTACGATTCCGTCTTCCGCAAGCGTGTGGACGAAATCGTCGATACGATAAAGTTTGACGCTGACTCCCAGCACATTGAGGAGTTTGGCGAATATATCCGAGCCACCAATTCCACCAAGGCTCGTGATTTCATGAAGTTCTTCCAGATGATTATCGCTCATTTCAGCGCATAATAGGTCTCCTCCCAGGTCTCAAAAACGGTAAAACGGATCGCCAGTTTTTTAATTGGGAAGAAGGCATACCAAGAAAGAAGAAGATGTCTGTCCCTGCCATCCAGCTCCGCATCATCCGTGACAACACCAACTCGCTGAAGGACGAGATCTTCACGATCACCAAGGGCATGCACAACGACTGGCGTCTCAATCACAGGTCAGCATTCTCTCAATCGAACTCCACGATGTTCGTAAAGAAGATTGATCATGTGATCAGCTACATCTACGCCGCCTTCGATTTGCTGAAGATCGACAATGAGATGTATCAGTTCGTCCAGCTGGATGCTCCCTGCTACCCTGTTGCTCTGGTTTCCCGTGCCGACATTCTGTGCGGCAGTGATACGCTGCATAAGCTCGTGCGAGTTGTAGAGCAGGTGCTCGACAACTGGCCGACTTCGTGCCGTCCGTGGTCTCCGTAGAATCTACTTCGACCGCTTTCCGATCTGAACAAAGGTGTCCAGGACAAATAGCATAAATACACCCGTAAAAATGTAGAGCAGGAGATCGTGAGTCGACGTTTCTCCAACAGCACTGCTGCGCTCCATTTTTCGCACTAGACGGTCAAGGCGAACATCCCAGTCACCACGAGCATCGCTAGATGGTTGGGGCGGGGCATAAGCGAATCCGTGGGTCCCCGGAACAGTAGGGGTCTTGTAATCACGAACACTGAACGGCTCGATCTGATTGCTTCCCGACCGTGTCCCGCTGATTCGGGCGGGGGCGTAATTATTCGTGGCGTCCTCGTCATTTTCGGTAATGGGGAGGGTGCGAGTAAGAGTCTTGATTGCGTCTGCGTTCGCCTCCAGTGCAGCCTCAGTGCGGCGAGTAGGCGAATTGTACACCTTATTCGCATCCTTGATATTTCCCTTTGTTCCATACGACCCACCAAAGGCTTCATCTAAGGATGCGTAGGACGCCATTGTAGTTTCACGTGTAGAAAAAATCAGCGATAAAGTAATAATGGCCCTCTCTAAGAATCTCCAGTATATCGTTGCTGGGTTTTTCGTGCTCTACATAGTATTCTTCACCCGCCCCGCCCCGACAGCCGTTGTCAACCTCCTTGCGTCTCCTGTTGCCCAGCTTGCCGCTCTATCCGTTGTCGTCTACGTCGGTGCGTGTGTTTCCCTGCTCGTAGCCGTTGTCGCTGCACTGGCTGTAGTCCTCTCGATCCCCAATCGTGAATATGCTGGAAAGGATGACGACAAGACGATGAAGAAGCCGGCGGCGAAGGGGAAGGAGGGACTGGAGGAAGACAAGAAGAAGGAGAAGAGTCCGTTAGCGAGTGGAGTAGCGGGTCTGTCCAGGATTGCGGCGTCGACGGCCGCCAAGAAGAAGACGGCGGATTCAGGTGACTCGGCGGACAAGGACCCTGAAGCGGCTGGAGATAAGGCGGTAGCAAAGGTTGAGACGAAGGGCAGTGAAACATTCTGCCTACAGAATGCCGCCCCCTTTTAATGTGATACTTGAATAATAAGAATGCTGCTTGAATCCATCAACGGTAGTAAACTGTTTGCGGGACTTATGATGATATTCCTGAACATCGCAAGCAGGTTCATCACAATTGATCTGTCGGAAACACAGAAAGAGTATCTTACAAACTCCATCCTTCGCCAGGTCCTCATTTTTGCGGTGGCGTTCGTGGGAACTCGTGATCTGATCATTTCGTTGGTCCTGACTGCAGTGTTCACTGTGTTGGTAGACGGACTCCTGAATGACAATAGCCCAATCGGAGTTCTGCCGAAGAGTATTCGACCGAAAGTGAGTAAACTGAATGAGACAAATGGTCCATTCGGATTTCTCCGGGTAATGTCTGGCGTTTCCGAGACGGTCGAGAACCCGGCATACGATGTGCGTGAGCCGACAATTGGAACGACGTAAGGAGTTTACTTTACGACGAATTTGTATGATCTATCTATAATAAAGATGTCCGGGAACGGCCGTCCTCCTGTGCGCGCAGCACCGAATACAGGAGGTTCTAATCCAATTACTCATGTTTCGGGACACCTTGTCCCGTCCGAATGTTCCATACACGATCTTGGTTCGCCTACGTCTTGTTTTCGGGAACTCCACCTTTCAGGACACACTCTTTACCTGGGAGGGACACCCATCAGTGTAGATGATAACGGGTTTGTGATCGCAACAAATGCAGCGGGGACGTCTGCGTTTGCGGGCGACGACGTGACCGAAAATTTCACGGTGGCAGTAGGAGAGGGGCCCAATCCTATTCTGTGGACTGCAAATGCCAGTTCGTGGTCGGAAGCCACTGGCACTCTTCCCACTACCGGAACCGATGTTGCGTGGAACGGATCTACGTGGGTTGCCATAGGAACTGGATCGAATACCGTAGTCTTGAGTTCGGAGGGGCATTCGTGGATTGCTCCTGTGAGCCCCCCAAATTCACGTGTGACGATGAACGGAGTGGCCTGGAACGGAGCCAAGTGGGTGGTTGTAGGCACTGATGCTTTATCTCCCTATAACTCTATTTGGTATAGCGCTGATGCTCACACCTGGACTGCCGTTTCAGGTACATTTACTGGGTTTGGAAGCGGCGGAAATGCCGTTGCATCCGATGGGTCGATATTTGTGACTGTTGGATCCGGAACAGCTACCATGTTTTGGAGTGCGAACGGAGTCACGTGGAACGTTACGACTTCGGGTGCGTTCACGGAGAGCGGTTCTCGTATTGCCCATAACGGCACTCGCTGGATTGCGACAGGAACAGATTCTCCGTCGGTTCCTCGTGTGATTACCAGCACGGACGCACTCACGTGGACAACTGTATCAATTCCCTATCCCGATGCGGCTACCTACGCACATACGGTGATGTGGAACGGGACATACTGGCTGCTTGTTGGCAGCGACCAGGGTGTATACCAGAGCTTCGATGGAATTACATGGACAAAGATTTCAGTCATTCTCTCCAGCTTTGAGAATCAACCTATTCGTATCGCATGGAACGGGTCCTACTGGATTGCTACGGGCCGTGGTTTTCCGCCGTCGCTGGGCACATTTCTTTACAGCGAAGACGCTATTACATGGACGCCTGGCGGAGGGGTCACGTTTGATGTGATTGGAAACCAACTTGCGTCCCGTCGTGTATTGCCAATATCTGGAACGGTATTGCGGGGACTCCAAGGACCGTCTGGACTACAGGGGGTTGGGGTAGTTGCCAGTTTTATCAGGGGATCATTGTCGTTCGAAGCGTCTCGTGCGATGACTCCAGTTATTGGGAGTGTGATTCCATTTGACAACACGGATGTCTACTTTGGACCTGACATCACTGTAGTGAGTCCTGGAGTATTTCGGTTGAGTCCTGGTGCTAACGGAAGTGTCACATACCGGTTGGTGGCATGTGTTCCTACCTGGACAATCATAAGCGGATATCCCGTTGTAAGCTTCCAGTGGTATAACGGTGAAACCCCAATTGGAGGAGCACAGACATCCTATACTGGACAATTGGGAACAAACGGGGGGAGCAGTGGTTCTCCGGCAGAGGCAGTTATCACTGTAACCCAAACAACGGATGTTACGTTTAAACTCGCTGATATCAAAGAGAATTCAGGAATTATTTTTTATCTGGGTGGTTTCGCTGATTTTGAGTCTGGAGGTCCAGGCACGTTCCCGTGGTTTGATATTCAGGTCATCGGGGGTGCTGCACCCGTGACTAGTTTGATCGGTGCGACTGGACCTGTCGGACAAGCAGGTGTTATAGGACCAGCTGGGGTCGCTGGAGGAGTGGGTGCAACTGGAATGCAAGGAGCCACTGGAATTACGGGGACAGAGTTCATTGCTGCGAACGGCCTCCCCGACCACGCACTAGGCGTTCCGGGCGACAGCTATTTCGATATTAATGCGAGTCGTGTCTACGGCCCCAAGTCGGCAACGACACTCACATACAACGCAATTAGCAACACACAGTATCAGTGGTCACCGGCGAGCGGTCCGGCTCCCTGGACGTCTGTTGCGACCAATTCTAGTGGATCACAGATTATTGTCGCACAAGCTCCCGGAGATGTGTATGTTGGAACCTATGCTGATTCCATTTGGTCTCTGACAGCACAGAATCTAGGCGGAAACTGGGCGGGAGTAGCATCATCCTCAGACGGAAGTATTCTATACGCAGCACCGGCGACAGACGGAGATGGCAATCAGCAGTTTCTGTACAAGTATTCGGGGACATGGGTGCAATTGCCTCTGTATGGAAACTGGACATCCGTTGCGTCTTCATCCGACGGGTCCGTCGTTTTGGCCACACAGGGCGTGCAGCAGGGCGGTGGACTAGGTAGTTTGTTTATAAGCCTTGATGGTGGAAATACAGCAGGTATAGCCTCTGGAACAATTACAGGAATATGGACATCCGCTGCCGTATCTGCGGACGGAACTGTCTTGGTTGCGGGTCAGTTAAGCGATGATTCTCAGCCTTCAGGTTACCCTGGTCAAATTTGGACGAGCACAGATTCAGGCACAACATTTTCTGCGACTCTCAGCCCACAATATGGCTGGAACTCTGTTGCGATGAACAGCACCGGAAGCCTCATGGCCGCTGCGTCCTTGGATCCTGCCTACACTATTCACATAAGTACGGATTTCGGAGCAACGTGGAATAGCACGACACAATACGGAAGCCAAGTCGCAGTGTCTGCCGACGGAGCGGTGATCGTAGCTGCGTCTACGAATGGACTCTACTTGAGTTTTGATGGTGGTAGCACATGGCACTTTCAGACGGACTCCGATGCGGGGACATGGGGAACGCTTGCGCTTTCATCGAATGGAATGCGAACGGTGGGCGCAATGTCCCTCGGAGTGTTTGTGAACGCCAGTCCTTGGCCTTTCGTGGCCAGCGTTCAGGGTGTGACTGGATTGGTTGGACCGTCGGGTCTTGAGGGACCACAGGGTCAGACGGGACTAGAAGGAGCGACAGGTGTCGTTGGAAATGATGGAACCAGTGTTCGCACGGGGTATGGTCCTCCCACAACCATCACAAATCTTGGAGATACGTATATTGATCTGTCCGAGGGCGGACTATACGGTCCGCTAGTCCTGTCTAACACTCCAAGCTACGGAACTATCAGCTGGGCATACGATTCCAATACTCTGACATCGTGGTTTGATATTACTTCAGGAAGCAACGGGTATGCTGTCAACAGTGCATTTGTGTATGCCGTGAGTGTATCAGGTGGGGTTCCGACGAGCACATTGCTAACCAACCAGCCAGACGGAACGAACGGTCCGTGGGTTTCCGTGGCTACATCGACAGATCGGTCGGTCGTCTACCTTGGCGGAAACGGACCAGGGTCCATGTATTTTTCGCTGGATGCGGGAAGCAATTGGGCGGCCACGGATGCTCCGACAGGATACTGGGACACGATTGCGTGCTCCTCCAACGGTCTGACAGGGATTGCAACAGTGGGTCCTCAAGGTGGAACGGCTGCTGATTACGGGATCTATATCACCAGCAATGCCTCGAACTGGACGGCGGTTACAGACCCCAGTTTGCTTGTTGCTGGACAACAGGGATTCCGTGCGGCCTGCTCGTCAAATGGTCAGGTGATGATCGTGGGACAGATTGTTCTATCGACTGGCAGTGGTGGGTCGGTCTACGTGAGCTCCAATGCGGGAACTACATGGTTTGATGCGGGTCTGGTACCGGTGGACACGAATTCTTGGTTGTCTGTCGCATGTTCGGCAGATGGTTCGGGACTTCTGCTGGCGGCGGGCACGGCAGGTATCGTTGCGAGCCGTTCGGCAGGTGCGACATGGGATGCGGTGTGGACAAGTAGCCCGATATCAACGATCGGGTGCTCGTCGAATGGGCAGTATATTGTCGCCGCCAACAACGGCGCTGGAGTGATCATAAGCTACGATGGCGGTATCACGTGGACGGGCCAACCCGTACCAAACCCTGGTTCCTGGACTGCGGCACGTGCGTTTCCAGACGGATCGGGCTTCCTTCTTACCAATGGTGGACCCGGATACATCTATGCTGGCGTGCCAACCCAGGTCCCGACCCCAATCTGGGACTACGAATTTGGTCTGAAGGCTGTCTCCATCCGTTCAGGGACAGGTGCACCGACCTCTAACACCGGCATCGTGGGTGATTCGTATGTGGATGTGACCAACGGAAACCTGTGGGGACCCAAGTTGGTGCAGACGTTTACGACAAGTTATGCGTCTATCACGTGGTCGGTGTCCTTTGGCGTATCGGCGTCCTGGTCGTCAGTATTCCTGGCGAATGCGGGACAGACGATCTGGGCCGTTGCTGATACGGGGAATGTCTACAATGGAACCATCTCAGCTGGAATTACCACACTGGCATCCAACAGCAACTTCTCAAATGCGTCATGGAAGGCGGTGACAGGGTCGGAGGACGGTGAAATTCTATACGTAGCAGAGGGGGGATCTACTATCTTCATTTCCGAGGATGCGGGAAGCACGTGGCGTGCCGATGCGAGTTCTACGGTGGAAGCGTGGTCAGGACTCGCCTGCTCAAAGCTGGGAGATACGCTGTTTGCCGTAACAGCTTCAGGAAGTGTATACCAGTCAGTCGATTACGGAAGCAACCTTGCGGTGCTCCTCGGCATTTCATCGGCGCTGGGGTGGACGTCGGTCGCATGTTCGTCCAACGCACAGTACGTCATTGCTTCCGAGGCCAGTGGTGGCACCGTGTATTATAACACGTCTGGTGGAGTTGGCGCATGGACGTCGAGTGCTTCAGTGTCCGGAATTGGAGCTCTGGCAGTTTCCGCAAATCTTTCGGCAATTATTGCGGCTCAATCGCATGGCGGTGCGGGGTATGTCTACGTTAGCACGAACGGAGCTGGAACATGGACGAATGTAGGCCTGCCGCTACAGGATTGGTCAGGTGTAGCCGCCAATGCGAGCGGAAATGTTCTCATAGCAGCATCATACGATGGATCCGTCTACGTGAGCTCCAACACGGGTACGACATGGTACAATCAGGCGAGTTTAGGAGCAAGTGGGTCCCGCCCAGCTGCTCTGTCACCGAACGGGAAGATACTGGCAGTAGGAAACTTTGATACAGGTATTCTGTATTCTGGAGTTCCAGATGAGATCCCCAATCCTGTATGGATTCTCCAGAGCACGATCTTGGGCCCTACTGGTCCTGCTGGGGGTCCGACGGGTGCGACAGGTCCGCAGGGTGCGCCGGGGTCTCCCGGTGGCGCAACGGGAGCCTCTGGAGTGCAGGGGTCACAGGGTATCATTGGTCCCCAGGGTATTCAGGGTCCTCTTGGCCGCACGGGCAACGATGGAGCGACTGGACCACAGGGAGCCACAGGTGCGACGGGAGTGGTAGGACCGACGGGACCCCAGGGAACCGTCCTGACCTTTGTGGGGCCTTGGACATCAGCCTCTTACTCTGCGAATACAGTTGTCATCTCCCTTTGCGACACAAACACCTACGTGAGCACGGTAATCACTTCAAATTACACCGACCCTTCCGTAGATCCAACCGAGTGGTCTCTATTTGCATCGGCAGGTCCGACGGGAGTTCAGGGGCCTTCTGGACCAACGGGACCGCAGGGTGTAACGGGACCCACGGGAGCCGGTGTCACAGGTGTGACCGGTCCAGGCGGTTCCACGGGTCCTACAGGTCCGACGGGAGCCGGTGTTACGGGGGCATCTGGACTTTCGGGACCTACGGGACCACGGGGACTCACGGGACCGTCCGGACCAGTAGGAGCTACAGGTATTCGTGGAATTCAGGGCCCCAAGGGCGATCCGGGCGGTGCTACCGGAGTCCAAGGTATTCAAGGTCCTACGGGAGTGGTTATCGTGTCGACGGAGAACTTTATGGTGGCCACAGGATACGGAACCTACGATATCGTCTACTCTTACGAAGGAAGTAACTGGTTTGGAGCAACCAGCAATATCTTTACGGGAAACAACAATATCAGCGGGCAGGGATACGCATGGGGAGTCGGATGGAACGGGACTATGTGGGTAGCTGCCGGCAATGGATCGAATACTCTGGCGTATTCGTCCGATGGAAAGACGTGGACTGGTGTTGCCTCCTCTCCCTTCCCCGATTACGCCTGGAGCGTGGCCTGGAACGGAAATGTGTGGGTTGCGACAGGCGGATCCGATGGAACTGCTGAGTGTTCCATCGCCTACTCCTACGACGGCATGAACTGGACAGCAGCAGATACATCGTCTTCCCTGATCTTCTCGTATGGCGGGTTCGGAGTTGCGTGGGGAGGTTCTTACTGGGTGGCGGTGGGCGGAGGCTCGAACATGTTTGCCACCAGTTACGACGGTATCAACTGGTCTGCCCAGCCCTCCAATGCGATTTTTGGGGACGCCGGAGTCCAGGCGATTGCTTACAACGGGAATCTGTGGGTGGCGACAGGAAACCAAGGGGTATCTACGATCGCCTACTCGTTGGACGGAATCAACTGGGCAGGTGTCGATGCGTCGTCCTTCACTTTCCAGAGCTGGGGAAATACCGTTGCGTGGAACGGTAGCATCTGGGTTGCAGGTGGAACGAGTGCGAGCGGTCTGTGCCTCGCCTACAGTTACGACGCATTCAACTGGACGCTGTCTCCCAGCCAGACGTTCAACTTCGACTGCTGGAGCGTGGCATGGAACGGACTGCAGTGGACGGCGGTGGGCGACTCGAACACCACGATTGCCAAGAGCACGAACGGAGTGAACTGGACATCGATCTCCAGTGCCCTCTTTACCGACGGATACGCAGTAGCAGCTCGGCGTCCGCTCTACCGCACAACAACTCCGTTTGCGGGTGGTGAACCGGGATCCATCCTCTACACAACTAGCACCGGAACAGTCGCAGGAGCCGCCGGGTTTACCTACAATACGCTATCGGGTGTCACGCTGTCGGGCGATTTCCTGCCTGCGACCTCCAACGTCCATGATCTCGGATCAGCAGCTAAGCCATGGCACCATCTGTATGTCGGCGGTTCCACCATCTTCCTCGGTGACGTAGCGATCACATCAGCGTCTGGAACCGTGACGTTCACGAACGCATCGGGAGTTCAAGTGTCTCCTGTGGGTGCTACGGGTCCTACGGGTGTTCAGGGACCACCTGGAACTGTCGCAGGAAGCGATACGCAGATCGTATTCAACCAGGCAGGATCCCCTGGAGCATCGTCCAACCTCACCTTCAATTACTCGTCGGGACTACTGACAGTGTCGTCGGCCCGCATCTCCAACAATCTAGTTGTCTCTGGAACTATTTCAGGAGGAACAACCACCGTGTCGACCCTCAACGTCTTGAACGCTACGACCATCAGCGGGCTCCTCACCCTTTCTGCTGCCACGGTCTCCAACAATCTAGTTGTCTCTGGAACTATTTCAGGAGGAACAACGACCGTCTCATCGCTCAACGTATTCAACGCAGCGACCATCAGTGGACTCGCAACTCTATCGGCTGCCACGGTCTCCAACAATCTAGTTGTCTCTGGAACTATTTCAGGAGGAACGACGACCGTCTCGTCGCTCAACGTATTCAACGCTACGACCATCAGCGGTCTCCTCACCCTTTCTGCTGCCACAGTCTCCAACAATCTAGTTGTCTCTGGAACTATTTCAGGAGGAACAACTACGATATCATCGCTCAACGTATTCAACGCAGCGACCATCAGTGGACTCGCAACTCTATCGTCTGCCATCATCTCCAACAATCTCTCACTGTCTCGGGTGAACGGTGCCGCCTACCCCCAGACGCTCGGCACACTTGGACAATCTCTCACGATTTCATCTGCGGCCGCTACTCTGTATTGGACCACTCCTCCCTCTGCTTCTTACGGAAACGTGATTCGGGTCGACTCGGTCTACGGCAACGATACGTATGGTGCGGTGGGAACCTACCCCTTCCTGACGGTAAACGCAGCTATATCCGCCGCCACTACAGGAAATCTCGTATGGGTAGGACCTGGAACCTACACTCTCACCGGTCCCCTCGTGCTGTCCAACAGTGTAGCGATCCGTGGAGCAGGAACTCAGTCGGTCCAGATTCAGTACTTGAACGCCACGACCTCCTTCACAATGGTAACGATGAATTCTAATTGTCGTATTGAAGATGTGACCCTGACCTTCACCAGCAGTTCAACCCTAACATCGGGAGCCGAGTATGTAGG
>Ga0164295_10002219_pt1 | contig 16125 bp, 16 predicted proteins | sample GEODES006metaG_FD_111798 | JGI IMG/M metagenome (GOLD analysis project Ga0164295, IMG submission 111798) | Oligotrophic lake water microbial communities from Sparkling Lake, Wisconsin, USA - GEODES006 metaG | ecosystem: Environmental > Aquatic > Freshwater > Lake | place: USA: Sparkling Lake... | reverse complement strand
TGCGCACGGTTCAACCGGAGGTACATGTGATTGACAAACAACCTGCTCCTTATTAGCACACTCGTCCTGGGCGCAATTGCGACTCCAGCAACGGGAACATTCATCGACTGGATTCGCAACACGCTCGGGCGTAAAGCTAAGGCAGCCCAAGCAGCGACCCTACCACCACCACCGCAGATTCAAAATGACGCGGGTTGGACTCTCATTCACTGCGACGACGAAGAAGCCTTCGGCGAGTGGTTGGGACACGACGAGGAGGGCCTACCGGCCCGCATTGGTGAAGAGCCATCGCTAGGCTCTCATCTTTTGATCGAACTCTACGGGTGCAACCATGAAGCCCTTGAAAAGGAAATCGTGGTTGGGAAGGCAATGAAGGACGCGGCGATTCAGAGCGAAGCCACGGTCGTCACCGACTCTTTCCATGAGTTCAAGCCGTACGGAGTTTCCGGCGCGGTTATTATTCAGGAGTCGCACTACACGATTCACACGTGGCCCGAGCATGGCTATGCCGCAGTTGACTTGTTCTACTGTGGAGGCACCATCCTCGTTCACCGAGCGGTCGAAGTGCTGAAAGAGCGGTTCCAACCGACTCGAATCAAGTTCCTCGTTGTTAGACGAGGACTGCACAGCGAAGTCAATCGCTGAACAAAACAAGTTCCAAGCCCCGGAATCAGCGCAGATTCCGGGGCTTTTTTGTGCCCGAAGCTCCCCGGCATGTTAAGTGTCCTTAACAACTCTTTCCTTTTCTGAATCTATCACCCAAGATGGAGGGATGTTTCTGCTAGGCGTCTTGGCTTTAGCCCCGTCTTTCCCGTACCTCGCCGCTCCGGCGGGCCGCGAATACGCCCGCGTTGTACCGAACGGCACCACGATCCTTCCGAACGGTCGCTTCCTCACCCCACTCGGTAAGCGACTCTATACGCAAACCGATCTCTGGAACGTTGTCGTCTCCCAAGATGAGAAAACCGTCGTCGGTTTTGATGACGAGGGCCTCACGATTCACGAAGGCGGCGAGCGAAAGCGACTCAAACTTCCAAAGACCGCTCCGGCCGGAGTCTTCTCCCCCGACGGAACGAAGTTGATCATGAGTACCGGCGACACCGCGGGACTCGCGATCATAGACCGAGCTACGTGGAAAGTTGAGCAGCAGATTCCGACCGGAGAGAACGGCTACCTCAACGACCTGATCGTCACCCCGGATGGCAAGACTGTATACGCGGTCGATGTTGCCACGCAAGAGCTGGTCACCATCGATCTCGCGGGGGCAAAGGTTCTGAGCCGAGTCAAAGCTGGACGACAGCCGTATGCCATCGCCTTCTCAGCGGACCAGAAGTCGGTTCTCGTTGCGAACATCGGCGTATTCGACTACACCGCGGTTCCAAAGCCAGAAGCCGGCAAAGGCCACCCTGCGGGACTTCAGTATCCGCCGTTTGGATACCCCAGTAAGGAAGCAACAGAAGGCGTCTATCGAGAAGGTCGGCAAATCGCGGGCCTTGGCGATCCGCGAGTGCCAGACTCCCAAAGCATCTACCAATATTCGATCGTCGATCCCGCAAAGCCGAAGAAGATTGCCTTCGCGAAGTCCGGAATTCTGATCCATGCTCCGGCTGACGGCGGGAAGTCCGTTGGTGCAAGCGCTCCAAACGCCCTGCTCGTTTACGGCAAGCGGCTCTACGTCAGCAACGCGAACAACGACACGATCTCCGTCTTCGATACGAGCTCGCTGAAGAATGTTCAAACCTACAAGATCACCCCGATGCCAGAGGTGAAGAATCTTCGCGGCGTGATTCCGAGCGGTATGGCGATCTCGCCGGATGGAACGCGGCTTTACGTTTGCGAAAGCGGCCTCAACGCCATCGGCGTGATCGAAACCAAGACCGGAAAGACCCTTGGCCATATTCCAAGCGGCTGGTTCCCAATGCAGGTTCGCATTTCGAAGGACGGCAAGACCCTCAACGTTGCGACTCAGAAAGGCATCGGCCGCGGACCGCAAGGCGCTAAGCAGCCCCGAGCGCAAGACGACGAGCGATTTGGACTCACAGCCATGCCAGGCATGGTCCAGCAACTCACCATCCCCGCCGATGCGGAGATGGCAAAGCACACCAAGCAAGTTCTGACCAACAATGGCCTGGTGGTTCGAACCGCGCGGCCTACCCAGAAGGTCATGCCGTTGCTGCCAGGTACCGCAAGCAAAGAAATCAAGCACGTTGTTTTCATCACCAAGGAGAACCACACGTTTGACGGCATCTTTGGCGGGCTGAAGGGCGCGAAAGGCGAGCCCGACTATGCCGAGTACGGCATGAACGGTTGGATTGAAGAGAAAGGCCGTGCCACGCGCTTGCCGATCATGCCAAACCACATCCGGCTGGCAGAGCAATTTGGCATCTCGGACAACTTCTACATGGAGCCGCAAGCAAGCGGCGACGGACACCGCTGGCTCGTCGGCGTGTACCCATCCCTGTGGACAACCCGCGTGTACTACGCTGGTTGGAACTTTAAGGCCGATGACAAAACCAAAGGCCGAATGGTTTCGTTCGGATCGGACGGCTCGCAGATTCCTGAGGACTATCTCGAGAACGGATCGCTATGGGAACATTTGCACCGCGCCGGTATTAGCTTCCGCAACTACGGCGAAGGGTACGAACTTCCAGACTCTCTCGAACTCGAGCCCAACAGCAAGACCGGCACGAACTACGTTGTTAACCATCCGATGCCAAAGATCTTGATGGATAACACCTGCTTCGACTTCCCGGCTTACAACAACTCGATTCCCGATATCGCTCGTGCCGACTGGTTTGAGGAAGACATCGAAAAGAACTTCCGGGCCAAGAAGAAGCCTCTGCCAAAGTTCATGAACATTGCGATCTGCAATGACCACGGCTCAGGCGCGCGACCGGATCGCGGTTACCCGTACGTTTGCAGCTACATGGCCGACAATGACCTCGCTTTGGGACGAATCGTGGACTACTTGAGCCACACGCCCGAGTGGAAGAACATGGTCATTTTTGTTACCCAGGACGACTCTGGCGGCGATGACGACCACGTCGATCGACACCGAAGCTTCGTGATGGCGATTGGACCATACGTGAAGCGCGGCTATGTTTCAAATGACCACACCAGCATCATGTCGATCATCCGATCGATCTACCTGCTGTTCGGACTCGGACCGAACAACATGTTCGATGCGGTTGCCACGCCGCTGGATGACATGTTCACCGACAAGCCAAACTTCGCACCTTACAACCACGTGCCGGTCGACCCGCGCGTGTTTAAGCCCGAAGAGACATTCGACCCGAGCGACCCGCAGTTCAAGCGACGACGGTCGGAAAAGTTGATGAAGATGGACGATCCAAAGTTCGTTGAGTGGCTGCGAAACCGCAGCAAGAACTAAGTTCGCTCCAAGAGGAAGTCCGGGAAGAAACCTTCCCGGACTTCCTTTTTTAGTGCTCGATTGAAGCCGTAAGCGCCGGCTCTCGAAGCAACCAATCCTTCACCATCTCCGGGATGGAGGTCGCTTTCTTCTTTTCACCCACCATCACGTGCCACGTGTAGCCGGTAGTTGTGATCAGATCTCGCGTGACGTTGTACACCTCGTAGTCGAAGCGCATACTCGCGCGTTTCATTTCGCTGATCCAGACTCGAACTTCGATCAAGTCATCGTAGAGAACTTCGGCGCGATAGTTGGCGTGAGACTCGACGACGGGCAACTTATAGCCGAGTTGTTCTAGTTGCAGATAAGTGAATCCTCGGTCTCGGCAATAAGCTCCCCGAGCCTGTTCAAACCAGTAATAATAGTTTGCATAGTACGCGTGACCCATCATGTCGGTCTCTCCGTAGCGAACGCGTATCTTTTCAACCGTGGGCGTTTGGTACGCCGGACTAAATTTCATGCGAGATGAGTTAACCCCGACGCACAAGAAATTGACCGAAGGTCGTAGAAAAACGAGCCCACGATGAGCAGTGAAAAGAGCTTCCGCCCGAAAGTAGCCAAGACCCGCATCAAGGCGAGGCTGCTTAGCCCGATTCTGGAATTCGCGCAGAACGAAGCGACTTCGGGAATGATGCTCGTAGGGCTCGCGATCTGGGCGATGCTTTGGGCGAACCTTGGCCCGGCTGGCCATTACGAGGCTTTCTGGAGCAAGCCGATCTCGATCAACATCGGCGAGTTCACCGAAAAACACTCGCTTCGGTACTGGATCAACGACGGCCTTATGGCCCTCTTTTTCTTGTTAATGGGTCTCGAGATCAAACGGGAGTTCCTGGTGGGAGAACTGAGCTCGCGCGACAAGGCGGCGCTACCCATCATCGCGGCGATCGGGGGCATGATCGTTCCGGCCGGGATTTATGCCGCAATCAACGCCAACGGTGGGGATTTGCGAGGTACCGGCGTGCCGATGGCAACGGATATTGCCTTCTCGCTCGGAGTGTTGTCGCTGCTAGGTTCGCGCGTTCCGGTCGCCCTCAAGATCCTCTTGGCCGCGATCGCGATCGTCGATGACCTCGGAGCGGTACTGGTTATCGCAATCTTCTACACCGCCGAAATCAACCTGGCGATGCTCGGGGGAATGGCAGCTTGCCTCGTTGTGCTGTACGCCATGAACCGGCTAAACGTAAAGTCACTAGCCGCCTATGCGGTGATCGGACTCCCACTGTGGCTGTTCACACTCTGGTCGGGAGTTCACGCGACGGTTGCCGGGGTGCTTCTCGCGATGTTTCTTCCGATCCGCACCTTCATTGACCCGGTCGAGTACGTAAGCGAAACCAACGCGGCGTTACAAGCCTTTGAAGACTGTCCGGCGGCAGCAGATCCGCACGAGATGACACCGGACCGACAGCTTGCAGTCCGAGAAATCGGTCGGCTAGCGACCGATGTACAGATGCCGCTCGAACGGATGGAGGACATCTTGAGTCCGTACATCACGTACGTGGTCGTGCCGGTCTTTGCCCTTGCGAACGCAGGAGTGGTGCTGACCGGTGGCGCTAGCCTCGCCGGGCCAGTCAGCGTCGGCGTTCTAGCAGGGCTGATTGTTGGCAAGCCACTTGGCATTCTTGGCGCGAGTTGGCTCGCAGTCCGGCTTCGACTGGCCGGTCTTCCGGATGGAATCACCATGCGACATGTCGCCGGCGTCGGGATTCTATGCGGTATCGGGTTTACGATGAGTCTCTTCGTTGCTGAACTCGCGTTCAAAGCACCAGAAGCCCACAACTCGGCGAAGCTGGCCACTATTGCGGCCAGCACCATGATGGGAATTCTTGGATTTGCGTTTCTTTGGCGTGGTCCTAGTAACCAGCAACCTCGGCTGCCTGAGTCGTAATCGCCTCAAGCCCCAACCGCGCACGGGCCTCGTCCAGCAGTTTTGGCGTCGAGCTCGTACCGATTCTCGTGACTCCAATTTTGCGCACTTCGAGTATGCGATCCAAGTCTCGCACGCCACCTGCCGCCTTGACCTGCACATGCTCAGGACTGTGCTTGCGCATCAAGATTAGGTCTTCCGTAATCGCTCCCGTCGGGGCGTAGCCAGTGCTCGTTTTGACCCAATCCGCCTTCAATTCGCCGCAGATCTCGCAAAGTCGAATCTTCTCATCGTCGGTGAGATACGCATTTTCAAAGATCACCTTAACCTTCTGACTGCGACCGTGTGCGACTTCAATTACGGCTCGAATATCGTCTTGCACCTCGACCCACTGGGCGCTCTTCACGCGGCTGATGTTCACAACCATGTCCAGTTCTTGCGCGCCGTCATCAATCGCGCGGTTGGCTTCGAATGCCTTTGCCGCAGTTGTGTGACCGCCGTGTGGAAAGCCAATCGTCGTGCTGACCTTCACGTCGGATTCCTGAAGGAGTTCGCTGCAGAGCGGCACCGCATACGGCATGATGCAAACGCTCGCAACGTCGTAAGCCACCGCCAGCCGGCAACCCGCGACGAGATCTGAATAGGTCAACGTTGGGTTGAGCAACGAATGGTCGATCATTTTTGCGATGTCAGCGTAATTCCACATGGTTAGATTCCTGAATGTTGAATGAAGTTCGAGAACGGCTGAAGATCAGCGCAAAGCGCCTTCGGCTGGTTGCGTACGGCGGAGCGGCCCGAGCCAGTTATAGAACGCGTAATGTTCGGGATGATAGTGCGTGATCTCGAACCAAAGCCGAGTCTCGGCATCGAGAAAGCCGACGGCTCGCACTTCTAACGCGGCTGATACGGGTTCCAACTGCAGTGCCTTAGCCACGCTCTCGGTCGGCACTACGGCAGAAATCGTTTCTTCCGAACCGTACAGGGTTAAGCCGAACCGAGATTCAAGCGTTGTAAAGAGTGATCCGCCAACGTCTCCGACCTTGAGTCCGGGGCAAAAGCCAGCGAGCAAGTAACGCTCTTCACAGATCACCGGAACCTCATCCGCCGTTCGCACGCGAACCATTCGGTAAATCCGGTCAAGTTTGCCGCAGTGCAGGTTCTCAATGACTTCAGGATCAAATTCGCTTGCCCGTCCCGAGCTGAACTCCAACACGTCAGTTCCTGGCACCTTTCCGGCCCGCTGACACTGGGCAGTGAAGCTCGTGAGTGAGCGCAGATCGTAGTCGATCGTTTGGGCTTTGACAAAGGTTCCGACGCCAAGTCGGTACTCCAGCACGCCTTCTGCCACTAGCGCACTCAAGACCTTATTCGCCGTGATTCGGCTCGTGTTGTACTTAGCAGCGACATCCCGCTCGGTCAGAAACTTGTCTCCGGCCTCGTACATTCCACGATCCATCAGATCCTTAAGTTCTTGTTTGATCTTTGAGTAGACGGGTACTGGTTTCATAACTTTCGCACGTGGCCTAGCCAATATTATTGTTCTTTTCGCTACCCCCGGTCAAGCGTTTTGCCAAAGAAACATCGCCGTTACCGTTGGCGAATCCGTGATCTCGCCGCTAACGCACATTTCACGAACCTGGGCGGGCGTAAACTTGCCTTGGGTGAGGTCCGCTTCTTCCTCTTCTAGTTCGAGATCAGTTTGCTCAAGGTCTTCCGCCAAGAACACCGTGTACTCCTGATTACTAAAGCCCGGTGCAACGGCGAGTTTGCCGAGTGCAGTCAATCGCCCCGCGAGGAGACCGGTTTCCTCACGCAATTCTTGTCGAGCGATCTCAGCTGCCGAAAGCTCTGGCCGTCCTTCAACCGCACCGCTGGGAAACTCCCAGGACCAACGCTGATTTGGGTACCGATACTGCCGGATCATCGTCACGTGAGTGCCATCAAACGGGATCACTACAGCAAAAGGCGGCTTGTCAATCCAGGCGTAGATTCCAGGCGATCCGTTCGACCTCTCAATCTGATCTTCAAAGAGGGTTAGCCACTTGTTTCGATAAACTTCTCGTCGGGAGGTCAGTCGCATGCTGAATTATGGTCCCGGGGTTTTCCCGAAAAGAATGGATGGATCACCCCGCCGAGTCTGTCAAACTGTACGTAGATAGGAACAGAACGCACGATGCCGGGTCTCCCGGGTGGGTGCTTCTGGAAACCCATATGAGCGAACAAGTACTTGACGAAAGCACTGCCCTTTTAGAACAATTTGCCAACCGAGAATATGAGCACGGTTGGAGCACCGACATCGAAAGTGACACTTTCGAACCCGGGCTGAACGAGGATGTCATTCGCCGACTTTCGGCCATCAAAGAAGAGCCGGAATGGCTCCTAACTTGGCGGCTCAAGGCATACGAGCACCTCAAGACAATGCGAGCGCCAAAGTGGCCGAACGTCAGCTACACAGAAACCGATCTTCAAGCGATCAGCTACTACTCCGCGCCGAAGCTGAAGCCTGTACTTGACTCTCTCGAAGACGCAGACCCACAGCTCCTGGAAACCTTCCGAAAGCTCGGCATTCCGGTCGAAGAGCAGAAGGTCCTCCTGAACGTTAAGGGTGCTGCCCCAACTCCCGCCGAGTCTCTCGCCCGAATGTCCGGAAACGTTGCGGTGGATGCCGTATTCGACTCCGTCTCCGTTGTGACGACCTTCAAAGAAGAGCTTCGAAAGCACGGCGTCATCTTCTGCAGCATCAGTGAGGCCGTCAAAGAGCACCCAGAACTGATTCAGAAGTACCTCGGCAGCGTTGTTCCCTACAGCGACAACTACTTTGCCACTTTGAACTCCGCCGTCTTCTCGGACGGTTCCTTCGTCTACATTCCGAAGGGCGTTCGGTGCCCGATGGAGCTTTCAACTTACTTCCGAATCAACGCCGAAAACACGGGCCAGTTTGAGCGAACCCTTATCGTGGCCGAGGAGGGAGCATACGTGAGCTACCTCGAAGGTTGCACCGCTCCCCAGCGAGACGAGAACCAGCTACACGCCGCGGTCGTTGAGCTCATTGCCGTCGGGGACGATGCAACGATCAAGTACAGCACGGTTCAGAATTGGTACCCAGGCGATCCAAAGACCGGCGTCGGAGGCATCTATAACTTCGTGACCAAGCGAGCACGAGCAATCGGAAAGCGAAGCAAAGTCACCTGGACGCAAGTCGAGACTGGATCGGCGATCACTTGGAAGTACCCAAGCGTCATCCTGCAAGGCGACGATAGCGTGGGCGAATTCTATAGCGTGGCCCTTACCGCCGGAAAGCAGCAGGCCGACACCGGTACCAAGATGATTCACATTGGTAAGCGAACCAAGTCGACGATCGTCTCAAAGGGTATTTCGGCTGGCAATGGGCAAAACACTTACCGCGGTCTCGTAAAGATCAACCCCGGCGCAGACGGCGCGCGAAACTACTCGCAATGTGACTCGATGCTAATGGGCGACCGATGCGGAGCGCACACCTTCCCATACATTGAAGTTAAGAATCCAACGGCAACGGTAGAACACGAAGCCTCTACCTCGAAGATTGGCTATGACCAAATCTTCTACTGCAACCAGCGGGGGATTCCGACGGAAGACGCGGTGAATATGATCGTCAGCGGCTTCTGCAAAGAAGTGTTCCGCGAACTCCCGATGGAATTCGCGGTTGAAGCGCAGAAGCTGTTGGGCGTAAGTCTGGAAGGCAGCGTAGGTTAATCCCGGAGAATCGGGTTGCAAGGATTTCCTTGCAACCCGATTCTCGGTCATTCTGAGCTGGTAGTGGCAACCGGAATCTTCTGATCCGTCTTCATTTGAGATTTCAGTGGCTTTACGAGTTCTCGCAAGCACTGCCCAAACGCCGATTCCATCGGTGCTCGGCTAAACCGCATCGTGGCCGAAAGATCAAGCTCCTTAAGGTAGGCGAACGTAAACCCTTCCGTGAGTTGAGCGATTTCGAACAACTCACGATCATCGAGTGCCATCTCCTCCGGATGCAAAGCCGATCGAGTGCGAAGAAACTCGAAACGTTCCTCCGGACCAGGCAGATCAAACTTGATCTTTCGATCAAACCGACTCGGTCGTTCCGTTAGGGAAGGGTCTAGCTTCTCAGGGTAATTCGAAGTTGCAAGGATCAAAACACCCCGATTTTCGGCAAACCCATCTAACTCGTTCAACAAGAAGGACAAACATGATCGGTCAATCAGGCTGTCCAAATCTTCCATCACCAAGATGCAAGGCGCAAGTTCCCGGGCTCGTTTGAACACCTTCGAAATTCCTACCGAAGCTGTTTGACGCTGGGACTGAAAGTTTCGAACGTAGATACACGGCAGCTTCGTTTGTGCGATAACTGCCTTAATCGTTTGAGTCTTGCCGTTTCCGGGAGGGCCTGTTAGCAATACGCCCCGCTTCCAGGGCACTTTGTACCGGTTGTAGACATCTTCGGATGAAAAGAAGTTGAGAATATTCTCTTCAATCTCGTTTCTCATTTCGACACTCAACGTCAATTCGTCGAGTCTAGATAACCGAATCTGCTCGTAAAGTTTTTCGTCGGTAGCAAAAACTCCATTTGAATGAACCAAGATTTCGGCCCGAGCGGTATAGCCGAGCAAACAAACTTCGTGGAAGAAGTCGTGTGCGAGCTTTGCGTTCTCCGCAATGATGACGCGCCGGGTTTGATACTCCCCATAGAGGACAAGGAGAACTCTCAGATTCTGCCCACGCCAAGTGACGTCGAACAGCCCTACCGGAGAGGAAGACCAAACGGGCGAATCTTCGTCGGTCCAGTTAGCCAAAACGACGGTATGCATTTCTGCCGCAGGTGAAGCAAATGCTTTACCTGCAAGCACAAATTCGTGGAGATCAAAGTCTGAGTCGTCGGATTCCAGAATATAGAATCCTTGAAAGTAATCGTGAATTTCCTGACTAAGCTTATACGGAATAAGTGTCGGATACGTTGACAAGCAGTTATTGATTAGCTGGGTTAAATTGCGCATCATGAACATGGCCGGAAGGGGCCGGAATAGGAACACCGCCGAGACTCTAGAATCGAGTCCGGATTGACTACCAAGAAGCGGTGGCGGCGTAGCGGTTCATGACGAAACTTTATTCTCCCGGTATGCGCTAAAAAAGTCAAGACTGTCGTATGCTTTTCCCGTGACCCAAGAGCACTTCTATGAGCTTTGTCTGATGGTTAGGCTCAATAACGGGGACCGCGAGATGGTCCGTGAACTGGCTGACGAGTTGCTCCTAAGAGGACACAGCGATCCTGAAATACTGGACCTTGCCATCGCCGATGACCAGAACTGGGAAACATCCCAGCCAATTCTCTCGGATCTGATTTCAAAACTTGGATTCATCACGACCCCAAGTCCAGCTGAAGAGCTTGCGAGAATCTATATCCAAAGGGGACTCCTGGCCGGGCAAAGTCCCATAGAAGCGGTCGACGCGTTGTGGAGATCCGCCTCGCTTGAAACGTTCCTCGAAACCAAGACTCTGAGCGATCTAATGTGCTGGGCGGATGTAGCGATCGCCACTTCAGAACCCAATCAAGCCCTAGAGAAACAAATCATGGACTGGCTAGCACAAGAGACTTAATGCCGCTTCGCGATTCCGAGTAAAACGAATGAGGCGGCCGAAGCCGTCCAATGGATGAGCGCATGGCCGACCTAAACCGCACCCAGATTCTTTCCGGCGACCCGAACCGCACCCAAATGGGCGCGCCGCCGGTGGCAGATCCAAACAAGACGATGATGGGTTCGGCCCCCAGCCTGAACGCAACCCAGACGATCAAGCCGGTTCAATGCCCAGTCTGCAAAACGTTCAACCCGACCGGCGTGATGTTCTGCGTCGAGTGCGGCCTCATCTTCGACCGGGCTCTCCCCGGTGATGCCTTCGGAGCGCCCGCCATCCAGTTGCCGATGCTCATCGACAGCAACGGCCGCGAACACCTCATTCGCCCTGGCACCAACGTGGTCGGACGAGAAGCCGATATTCAGCTGCCCGACGCCCGAGTCTCGCGCCGCCATGCGCAGATCACCTTCGACGCCAACGAGGTTCTATCGATCGAAGACCTGGGCTCGACGAACGGAACAAAGGTCAACGGCAACGCGCTCGCAGCCGGACAGTCGGAAACCCTCGCTGGTGGCGAAAAACTCAGCTTCGGTGGCCTTGAACTGCAACTCCAGCTTCCCGGCGCGAAGGGTGGCAACACGACCCAAGTCTTCGCCAGCAACAAGACCGCCGCAATCGCCGCCGCGCCGAAAAAGGATGTCACCCCGGGTCGCCTCAAGGGCGGTGACTACAACCTTCCGCTAAAGCAGGGCATCAACACCTTCGGCCGAAAAGCGGATAACGATGTCTGCATCCCAGACCCGTACGTGAGCGGAAAGCACGGCACCATCGAACTGACTGATGCCGGCGTTTACATCACCGACATCGGTAGCTCGAATGGAACGGTGCTCAGCGGAGCAAAGCTCGTGCCGAACATGCGAACGCTGGTTCGTCCAGACGACGAAATCCAGCTTGGCTCCGTGCGGCTGACCGTCGAGGTTAGTCCGCAACCCTGAGAACGCTTAGGAAGGCTTCCTGAGGCAGTTCGATACTTCCGATCTGCTTCATTCGCTTTTTGCCTTCCTTCTGCTTCTCAAGCAGCTTTCGCTTTCGGGTGATGTCTCCGCCGTAACACTTCGCAATGACGTTCTTTCGGAACGGCTTGATGGTGTCGGCAGAGATGACCTTTGCCCCGATGGCCGCCTGAACGCGGACTTCGTACTGCTGGCGCGGTACGACTTCTTTCAATCGTTCCACCATTCCGCGGCCGCGGTTGTAGGCAAATTCCTTGTGGACGATGAAGGAAAGCGCGTCGACGGGATCACCGTTCAACAGGATGTCTACCTTCACCAAACTGCTCTGAACGTACTCACTCAGGTCGTAGTCGAACGACGCATAGCCACGGGTTGAGCTCTTGAGCTTGTCAAAGAAGTCCAAAAGAATTTCTCCGAGTGGCAACACGTAGTGCAGAATCACGCGCTGCGGTGTCGGATATTCGGTTCGAACGTAGGTCCCACGTCGTTCTTGGCAAAGGGTCATGACCGCGCCGACGTAGTCGTTCGGAACCATGATGGTTGCCGTTACCGTCGGCTCTTCCACCATCTCAATCAAGTTCGGATCGGGCCATTCGGCTGGGTTGGAAATCTGGATGATCTCCTGACTCTTCATCGTCAACCGGTAATCCACCGACGGCGCCGTGAGAATCAAATCGAGACCGAACTCGCGCTCAAGTCTTTCTCGAGCGATTTCCATGTGGAGCAGTCCAAGGAATCCACAACGGAAGCCGAAACCTAGCGCGGCAGAAGTCTCCGGCTCAAACTGCAGCGCCGCGTCGTTCAAGCGGAGCTTGTCGATCGCGTCGCGCAAATCTTCGTACTGGTCGCCGTCGCTCGGATACAAGCCACAGAAAACCATGCTGAGCGCTTGCCGATAGCCCGGAAGGGCCTGCGTCGCGGGTTCTAGCGCGTTGGTCACCGTATCGCCGACGCGAGCATCGCCGATGCTCTTCATGGCGGCAGTCAAGAATCCTACTTCCCCGCAAGCGAGGCCGTTATCAACGGTCAGCGCAGGACCAAAATGGCCCGTCGAGTCGATATCAAACTTCGACCCGGTCGCCATCATTTGAATCTTGTCGCCTTTTTTGACGCTGCCGTCGGTGATTCGAATGTAGGCAACTGCACCCTGGTAAGCGTCGAAGTGCGAGTCGTAGATCAGGGCTCGAAGAGGCGCGTTCGGGTCGCCCTTAGGTTGCGGAACGCGAGCCACGACGGCTTCCAAAATTTCGTCAATTCCAATTCCGGCCTTTGCGGAACAAGGAATGGCGTCGGTGGCGTCAATCGCGACCGCGCTTTCAATTTCTTCCCGCGCCCGCTCAATATCCGCGTGGGGCAAGTCGATCTTATTGATCACCGGAATGATCTCCAAGTTCTGGTTCATCGCCATGCTAGCGTTCGCAATGGTCTGCGCCTCAACGCCCTGGCTGGCATCAACCACCAAAAGCGCGCCTTCGCAAGCGGCCAAGGCGCGAGAAACTTCGTATGTGAAGTCAACGTGACCCGGCGTGTCAATCAGGTTTAGCTGGTAGGTAATTCCGTCTTTTGCCGTGTACAGCAATCGGACAGCCGCCATCTTGATCGTAATGCCGCGCTCTCGCTCGATGTCCATGCTGTCGAGCATTTGTTCTTGAGCAGTTCCGCGAATGGCACCGCATCGCTCAATCAATCGGTCGGCGAGCGTAGATTTGCCGTGATCGATGTGCGCGATGATGCAGAAGTTTCGGATCCGCGACTGATCGATATTAGACTGGTCGAATTTTGACTGGTCCATAAGTTTTCAAGAACGACTGAAATTATACCGGGGACTTTAGGCTGGAGGTTGGAAAATCTGGGGGTTCCGTGTATGATTCATGCATGGCAACGAAAACCATATCTATTGAGGTCGATGTTTACGAGCTTCTAAAAGAGCTCAAGATCAGTCCGTCGGAGTCCTTCTCTGAGGTCATCCGCCGAACCGTTCCCAAGCGGGCCAGAACCGTGCGTGAAATCCGTGCCCTTTACGACGCCGGCGAACTCAAGAGCGGAATCCTGACCGACGAGGACGTCGCCAAAATCGAAGAAGCGAGAGAGTCGGGCGCACCTGCCCGAGACGCTTGGTCCGAGTAGTTTTTAGCAGAGATGCCATGGACAGAGCCATTGCCGACACCTGCGTTCTGATTGATCTTCAGAGGCAAAATGCCGCCGCAGAAAGACTGCAGGATCGCTACCCAAATGTTCAACTAGAACTGAGCTTCATTGCGGCGGCGGAATTTCTCATCGGTTTCGAGTCCAGTCCAGAACATGGCATGAGGGTTCTGGCCGAGTTCAACGTGAAGCCGATGACGTCCGATACGTGCCAGCTTTACGCCCTCATCTGGAATCGACTAATGCGTGACGGCAACCTGATCTGCCCGAATGACCTTTGGATTGCTGCCACATGTCTGGAGCACGGCTTGCCGCTTCTCACGCGGAACGTGAGAGAGTTTGAGCGCGTGCCCGGACTCGAGATCCTCAGTTACTAGCAAATCGAGCGGTCTTCACCATTCGATCAAACGCTGCCTGGAGAACCTTTTCTTCGGTCTTGCTTGGAATCTTCACGCTGAGAGCAAGCACTGGACCCTTCGGGCTGTGGAGCAAAACGTACCGACGATCGGCAAATCCGCTTTCGTCGCTGATCGTGAAGCTGCAGGTGTTGTAGCCCTGATCGGTCTTGCCCAGTTTGTACGGCGTGGCCGTTCCCTTCTTCTCCCGCATGATGAAGAACATCGAAGTCTTGTAGAGCTGATCCCAATCTGGCTTTGGACCCGCATTAGCCGTCATTGCGGTCATCTTGCCGTTCTTTCCGTCGAACTCTCGCTGACCAAAGGAGGTCTCCTTGGAGACTTCCCAGCCCTTCGGCACTTCAAGGGAATAAGCAGAAGTTACAACCTTCACGAACCCATCTTTGAGGTCGGTGACTTTGGCATCAAGCGGTACTTGGGCAAGAAGAATGGCAAACATGACGTTATCTACGCACAAACCCAGGAATCGGCTTATTCAACGAAAATTTGACAAATGTAATTCATCGGCCTAAGCTCACCGTGGAGATTCCATGAAATTGCCATTCCGTTCCTCAACGATGCAGAACACGCTCATGGCTTGCGCCGTCCTTACCGTCCTCGCGTGCGGAGGAGAGTGCGGTAGCGATGACGAAACGAGTTCACAGGTGGTAGGGCCATTGAACTTCACAGGTGTATACGGGGCTGCAGGTGCCGACTTACACATCCGAGAATCGAGTCAAGCCGAAACCACCGCGAACCGCTTCGCCGCAGGTCAGACCAAGGTCGTCGGTGGTTCGAGCCAAGTCTTCTTCAATTCATCCGGCGCCGTGACCGTCCAGTACGTCGCCTCGAGACCGGGCACGACTCTAGCGACCAGCAATTTAAACATTAACGTCTTCGAAGCCCAAGCAATTAAAGCCGGCACCACCAGAATTCGGATTACGTTCAACGGCACAACCCTGTCAGCCGTGATCGAGCCCGTCGGCACGTAACCATTCCTCCGGGGACAAGTAGTCCCCGGAGAATCACTTCAGTTTCCGCTGAGCTTTAGATTGAGTCGCAAAACGTGCACGCGACTTTCGCCGAACACGCCCAGCAGCGGAGCTTCTGTGCATTCAGCAACAAGCTTCTGAATACTTTCGAGAGAAACGCCGCGAGCTTTCGATAAGCCGCTGCAAGTTGCTTCACGCCATCAAAGCCATCTGCCCTTTCCAGCAACTTTGGGTTTGTCGGTCCAAGGTTGGTACCGCTTGAATTCGTGCCTTCGTAACCTGCGCCAGCGGCGGAAGGCCGCGGTTGGAAGCACTTGGGCGACGCAAACGGCAGACCCCTGAGATAGGAACCGACGCACTCAGCAGGCGCCGGAACCGCACCAGCTGCCTTGCAGATTGTGCGATGTTCATTTAGGACAATTGCTTCTCTCGCGAGTGCGTCGAAGCTCCTTTACTCATCTGGATCAGGTCGCCCGTCGCGCATCACTCGTACATTACTCGTGGAGATCGGCGGCCGAGATCAAGATTGCATCAAAACCACCTGCTCGACCGCTGCGGCGCCCCGGAGCAGCAGAAATCTTGACCAGAAAAACCACGATGAATCGAAGTTAAACTTGGTTCCGAAAAGCAGGCAAACCTGCTAAGTTATGGGTGTCTTCGAATGAGAACATTTCCAGTAGTCTTTTGCATCGCGAACGTG
>Ga0164295_10002216_pt1 | contig 16135 bp, 13 predicted proteins | sample GEODES006metaG_FD_111798 | JGI IMG/M metagenome (GOLD analysis project Ga0164295, IMG submission 111798) | Oligotrophic lake water microbial communities from Sparkling Lake, Wisconsin, USA - GEODES006 metaG | ecosystem: Environmental > Aquatic > Freshwater > Lake | place: USA: Sparkling Lake... | reverse complement strand
TCGGTATCAAGTCTTGTGTTTCATTATTTATGGTTAATAACAAACTTTCACTTACACTAATATTAGTAGCACTTATAGTTTGTATATAAGCATTGGACCAATAATTAGTAGTGCTACCTAAATTATAAGCATTATCTATATAAGGAATTATATCACCACTTACACTTGTAAGTATAATAGTTGAGTTGCCTCCGCCAATTAAATCGTCTAAACCATAAGATATGTCTCCTCTTTTAAATAAAATATTATTATTTGCGGAAACTTCTAATAATAAATTTTTACCTTCATATGGTTTAATAGTTATATTATCTCCGCTAATAGATGTTATTGTATTTGTATACATTTTCCATGATTTGTTATTTGGATTAAAATTATGTAAACTACTCATTTAATAATATTATTAAATATTATTAAATTTATACTTTATACACATTATAAATAAATATATGTAATATATTATTGTGGCAGGGGTCTATATAATTCTTGCAAGAAAATATAGTTTCCTGCACTACCACCTATAACACCAAAACTTGTAATAGTACTGTCATATGAGGGTAAATTTCTCCACTGCGAAAGTTTATAAGTTACAATATTACCGGAAATAGTTGCACCATTCAAATCATCAATATATGTTCCATTATACACGCCAAGAATTCCAACACCCATATTTGAACCTAAACTTGGGTCTGTAAATACCGTTGTCCATGATGAATCCTGTATACTTCTTTGTACACGGAGACCCAAAGTTTGCTCTGCTTCTGGAGAAGAAGAAAAGTTTACTTTAAATTCCATTTTAATATATGAATAATTACTTAGAACAACTTTACTAATATCATAACCCGATAAATCTATCCATTCATTAGAAGACGTTTCAGTATAAGTGTTAAAACCTGTAGTTTTTAATTTATAAGTATTAAATGAAACAGGAACTTGTGAAGTATTATTAGCAGGTAGTAAATTTCCCGAAATACTGAGTCCAATAGATGATTTAAATCTTCCTATACCAGTTCCACTAGTATAATCATATCTAAAAGAAGCACCTGTGTTGCCAGAAATATCAAAACCAGCATCTTGAGCCTGACCCGGGTTTGCAGCATTACTAGCCAGAGTAATATTTAAATCACTAATATCTACAACAGTTGAATTAATAGTGGTTGTTGTTCCTTTGACTTCTAAATCTCCCAGAATTATTACTTTTCCTGTAATATCTCTATCTCCATGTCCTGAAGGATCAATAGTAAAAATAGAAGGAACTTTTAAAATATTACTTTTAATACTATTGACTGATAAATCACCATTAATAGTTATATTGGTAACTGTTGTTAATCCACTAATATTTAAGGAACCATCTATTGTAGCATCTCGATTAACATATAAATTTCTATTAATATTAACATTTGATGAACTAATATCTATTCCACCATTGCATATATCAATAAAATTAGTACCTTTTGAAAATCTTACAGAATTAAGATCACTACCACCTCTAAATTGAGAACCGCTAAATATATAATCGTGCGTTGGTCTATTGAATCTTGGGCGATTACCACAAATATCACTATCTCCCATACTCAATTATATTATAGTAATATATATTATTTTTCTATATTATACTAATTATTTTATTTTATAAAAACAAAATAATTCTTCTACACTAATTATTTTATTTTATAAAAACAAAATAATTTCTTCTAAATTTGTCTTAAAAAAAACGAACTTGAACCAAATGTTGAAGAAGTTTTAATATTAACTAAACCCATATGTGTTCCACTATTATTGTTTAATTTATATTTTAAATAGTATTTACTTAGACCAGTATTAACATCTGGATCTAAGTAAGTTAAATTATATGGTATTTTTAAATTAGAAGCATTATATGTTCCTAAACCAACATCTTCTGAAATCAAAGTAAAATTTCTCCATAATTGAATAGTTATTCTTTCATCGTGCTGATTACTGCAAAGCAAAGTAACATTAATAGTTACTAAAACATTAGATTTACTAGAAAGATTAATAATATTAAAAAATGAGTCACTTAAATCAATTAAATTGGAGGTAGTTGTAGTAAAGTTAGTAATATCATAAAAAATGCTATTATAAATAGTAGAAGTATCGGTAATCTCTCTTAATAAAATATTTGGAGAACCATTTTGTGAAGTTTTAATATTAAGAATGCCTTGCTTTTGTTGAGAAAAATTCTCTTCTAATTTATATTTTAAATAATATTTTTTTGGACCACTTGTAACGTTTTCATCTAAGTAAGTAATATTATATGGAATAATTAAACCTTCTGTTCCAAATGAACTTCCTAAACCAACATCTTCTAAAATCAAAGTAGAATCTCTCCATAATTCAATAGTTATTATTTCATTTCCATCATAACTACATGCCAACGTTATTCTAATATCTACAATAATTGAACTATTATTACAAGGATTAATAGTATTAAAAACAACAGCACTTAAATCAACTAATGAATTACTAGTAGTTGTACAATCTATATTAGTATAAGTATTTATAAAATTATGAGTTATATTAGGATATTCTTGTAATAATATATTAGATGAACCATAACTATTATCAGTTCTAACATTAATGATGCCTAAATGTTGATTATTATAACTTAATTCTTCTTCAAGTTTATACTTTAAGTAATATTTTTTTTCGCTATTATTATAATTGGGATTTTCATCTAAAAAAGTAATACTGTATGGCATAACAATTCCATCATATGCACTAACAGACCCTAAATTGTAATCTTGAATTAGTAATGTATTATCTCTCCACAACTCAACATTTATTCTATTTTTATAATTTGTAGAACAATATAATGTTACTTTTATATGAACTAATAAGTAGGTAGTATTACAAGGATATAATATATTATAAAATGTACTGCTCAAATCAATTATATTTCTACTAAATGTTGTATAACTAGAATCGCTAAAAATTAGTTTATTATTACTATTAATAAAGTTAATAGTTGTAGGAGTTTTTGCTATTTCTCTCAATAAAAAATTTGATGCGCCTGGTGTGTTACTTGTTGAAACATTAACAATACCTTGACTAATATCAGAAGGTGATTCTAATTGATATTTTAAATAATATTTTTTTAAACCATAACCAACATTATCATCTACATATGTTAAACTATAAGGCATAGTAAAACCCTGTGTTGCCCCATGAAACCCCAAATTTGCGTTAATTGTTATCATGCTCATATCTCTCCATAGTTGAATTGTAATTCTTTCATGGTTATTATGACTACATAATAAAGTTACATTAATATTAATGTATATATTACTATTTATATTAAGAGGAGTAATAGTATTAAAAAATAAATTACTTAAGTCGATTAAATCACTTGTAGTTGTTGTGAAACTTGTATCACTAAATAATGTTTTATTAGAATAGTTAGTACTAATGCTAAGAGTACTATTAAATAACTGTGTTAATTTTCTAATCTTATTAGTTAAATTTTGAGTATAGTTAAATATTTTAATAATATTGTTATTGAATTCACTTAGATTTTTTGTCAAAGTATTAATGTTTTTTTTCCCAATATATTTATAAACACTAATAACAGGTTTATTGTCATCGTCTATATTATATATTCCATCATATATATTTTGTTGGGCTAAATTATTAAAATCAGAAAAGAATAAAATACCATTTTTATAATTATAAACCCAATTACCACCTTGAGTACCAAATGGTAAATTTCGTAAAGAACTAGATTGCAATAATGAAGTTTGTGTAAAAACTTCATATAAATATGGTAATTTTAAAGAATTGCCAGCTTGAGAATCATAATATGATTTATAATTATATTGTATAGAGTCTTCTAATATATTATTATACGAATTATCTAATTTGAACCAAGACGCTCCATAATTTGAAGTTTCTGTTCCATGTGTTTGCTGTAATATTAAATATTTAAATCTTCTAACTGTATGCGTGCTGTCATCTACAATACTACATTGTGATTTATTTGATGGATTATAAAAATAATCATAAAAATCGCTACTATTTAAACCCAATTCGTTACAACTTCTAACAATACCATTTATATCAAAATCTGGATATTGTGGTATATTTTCTAGAAAAACATTTTCTCCTAATGTATATGTATTATATTTGGTTTTCAATTCTTCATAATAATTAATATTTTCAGATGTAGATGGAAAACCTAATATTTCTTTAAAAATTATATTTAATTTTTCACTATCATCTAAATTTTGTGAATCAGTCATAATACTAATTTAAATAAGTGGTATTTATTTATAATAGTATTAATAATACTATTATAAATACTATTATTAATAAATAATATATTTATATATTAATATAATATTATATTAATTTATTGTAATTTAATATAATATTAATATAATATTATATTAATTTAATTTAATTTAATATAATATTATATTAATTTAATTTAATTTAATTTAATTTAATTTAATTTAATTTATTGTAATTATAATGCGAAGCCGAACCATTAATAGATATATTATGCATATTAGCATTTCTTATTTGAATTTCTATTAACAAACTAGTCATAATATAAATATGTAAACTTTGGTAATTATTTTTCTTAGGTTTTTCAATATAATCATCACTTATAAAATCTAGTGTATTAAAATTTTCATATATAATATTTTTTATAATATAAGCACTATGAGTATTATAGTAATCAGAAGTATCATTATATATAATTCTTAATCCGTATATATCATATGGTATTTTAAACCTCTGTAGTTTTGAAATAATACGTTTATTTGATTTAATACGTTTTTCATAAGCAATATTAAGATTAGGATTATATAATAATTTTTTATCAATAATATTAATTATTTTATTAGTATTTTTCTCAAATAGTTTATATGAATAATCTATAAAATTACATAGTAAAAATAATATATATAGCATATATAATGTTATGACATATTTTAATTTAAATATTTTTCTTTACTTTTAAATAATGTTACAAAATTTGAAAGAGTTACATGATAAAAATAATTTACCAAATTTGTTATTATACGGAAATAATTTAATTGGAAAAAAAACTTTATTAGAACAATTATTATTATATATTTATAAAAATTATAAAAATATAGAAAATAATACACTCATATTGAATTGTAGTTTGGGAAAAGGAAATATAAAATTTATAAGAGACAACTTAAGATTTTTTGCAAATACAATAATTCATAAAAATATAACAAATTTTAAATCTATTGTCTTATTAAATGCTGATAGTTTAACATTAGATGCTCAATCAGCACTTAGAAGGTCAATTGAAATATATAGTAATACAAGATTTTTTATTGTTACGGCAAATAAGTCAAAAATTATTAGACCAATATTATCCAGATTTTGTGAAATATTTTGTAATACTAATAATTTAAGCATTATTTATAAGTCTTTAACAGTAAATACTAGTAATAATAATAAATTTAATAACAAATTGGCATTAATCATTAAAAATTTGGATAGTGCTATAGAAGATTTAAGTGGCAATTTTAAAAATATCCTATTAATCAATTATAGTTCATTAATATATAATAAAGGAATTAGTGCTAATAATTTATTAGAATATTTTACAAATAATTCTAATTTTAAATCTGACTTCTTAAAATTTGTATTTTTTTTTGATATTTATAAAAAGGAAATAAGATGTGAAGAATTTTTAATATTTATATTATTATACTTTTATAATAATAATTGTATTATAGATTTTTCAATATTTAATAATATTTAATATTTAATAATATTTTATTAAACAATTTAGTTTAATTTTTATTTAAAAAATAAAATTTAAATTATAAATATGGATGATTATACATTATCAACAATAATTGAATCAAAAAATGAGTGGTGTGCTAGATTGACAAATACTTTAGCACCATGTATTATTGAAGGTTTAAGATCTGTTTTCTCAGAAGCTTACAATGTTTGTAGAGATAATGACGAAGAATCTAAATATTTAATGACATTTCAAAATTTTTTAAATAATATACCAAAATGGAGTTCTGAAATAGTTGAAAATGAAAAGCAAAGAATAATTACATCTAGCGCATGCCACTATTTAGAAGATTTATTGTCTTGTGTTCATATTACTCAATTAAAATCATTAACATGTTCGCGTGTAGGATTAAAACAAAAAAAAATTAATATTGATATACCTGATTTGGGTAAATTTATACACAAAACATATATAAATGTTGCTAGAAAAGTATATGTTAATATATATTTATTTGAAATAAATATAAAACCATTACAAATACAAAAAAATAATAGAGAGTTAGAATTAATAATAAAAGAGTGCATATTAAATACAATAAGAGAGAGTATTCCTATTGAACACATATTACAAATGTATTTAGATGAAACACAAGAAACAGATGTTGAAGTAGAGGAAAAGAAAGAAATTGTTACAGATAAAGAAGCATTGGCGAAACTTAATAAATTGAAAGAAGCAAAAGAATTAGAAAAAATAAAAAAAGATGCGCTTGAAAAAGTAAAAGAAGAAAGTAAAACAAATTTAAAGAAAGCACTTAAAAATGCTACAAAAGATTTAAATGAAGATAATTTAGAAATAGTTAAAAATAATGGCGGTTCAAGTATTAGCTCGCTAGTATCAAAATCAGAGCCTATTTACAAGAATGAGTCTAATGATGAATCAGATAGTGAATCTAATAATGAGTCAGATACACAAGATAATTATAAATTAAAAATAGATAAAGTGAAGGTTCCAGCAAGTGAATTAAATATTAAAAATATTAAGAACGACCCTCATGAAATAGATTTAGATTTATTAGAGTTAAAGACTGAAATAAGTACTGATGATGAAAAATCAGAAGTAGATTTAGATTTAGATTTAGACATAGAAGAATTAAAATAAATCAATTCGTTATATATATAAAATTCATTTATTTTGTAATAATAAATGAATTTTATAATACCATCAATAGCAATCAGTATTATATTTATGATTTATAAAATAATAGATATGAAATATATAACAAAAGTTGAAATATCATTAAAAGACATAACAAAAGATAGTTTAATTGTATTTTTATGCTCTATGATTTCAATGTTCGGTTTAGAACAACTTAACATTAATGAAATAATAGGAAATTCAAAAGAATCATTAAGTGCTTTTACAAATGAGCCAGATTTTTAATTTTATATTTTATATTTTATATTTTATATTTTATATTTTGTTATAAAATATAAAATATTTTTACACCATAATTGGTAAATCATCAATATTAAATATTGCTTCTGGATTGTTAATTTTCTTTTTTGCTATTATATATTTTTCAAATAGCGGTTTTTTTAATACATTTTGTGGAGTATGCTTATGAACACTGCGTGCTATCATTTTATATAATTTAAAATCAGGGTATCTCTCAGAACCATCATTTTTATACAATATATTTTTATTTTTATCATCAAAAACCCATTCTATCATTAGTTTCTTAATAGGAGATTTTAATTTTTTAATGTCTTCCAAATCATCAATAAAATAATCAAACAAACTACATCCTAGGCGACATAAATCAAAACTATAATTAGGGTCTAAGCGCGGTTTATTTTCATTTAAATAAGGCTCACAATTATATTGTGTAGCAGCATCTCCATCTTCCGAATAACTATCACTACATATAAATTTGTTTTTAAATCTATAAATTGCTCTTCCAAAATCAATTATTTTATATATTTTGCCAAATGTTGGAACTTTATAATGGCTATTATTAAATTTATAATACAAATATTTCTTTTCAGTTGCTACATAAACTATGTTATTTGTATGTAAATCATTATGAGTAAAATGGAAAACTTTTTGGTATGTAATTAATGTAAACAATATTTGTAAAACAATAGACTCCCATTCATCATCTTTAATTTTTTTACTTGCAATATAGGAATCTAATGTATCATGACAGCATTCTAATACTATAATTTCAACTGGAAATTTATCTATTGAACAAAATATTTCTTCATCATCATCATAACTTTCCTCACTGCTTGATTCATCTGAATCAGTTGTATTTGTATGTAATAATTCTGTATTTGATGACCTAGAAGAACATGATTCCGAATTAGTTGTTTCATTTTTACTTGTATTATGATTACTTGATTTTCTAGAAGATTTATCTAAAATATCTAGATTTTCATATGTCAATTCTAATTCTTCTAAAATTAAAGAGTTATTTTCTAAAGATGTTTCTTCAAGATTACTTTCTCCAAGATTAGTTACTTCAATATTAGTAATATTTAAATTTTTATTTAAATCTTCACTTAAATCTTCAATTAAATCTTCAATATTTACCTCATTGTTGCTAATACTATTTATTAATAATGATTTTTTATATTTATTAGTTTTGCCAAAAATATTTTTCATTTTTTCACTTCCTTCTAGTTTAAATAAGTTGTTTATATGCTTATGAAAATTATCAGACTCATTTAAAAATTCTAAATCTTCAGAAATATTAACTTTAAAATTATTTTTTATTCCTAAAAATGCACCATAATAATTTAATCCATTATAGAAACTATAGTTATTTAATAAGCAACTAGATAAAAATGAAAAGAAGCCATCAATATATGCTGAGTTATTTGGATCCAATATTTTTTTATATTTTTTATAATATTCACTATTACTATTTACATGTTCATTATTATATAATTTAGGTAATTCTAAAATATTATAACAATTATCATATTTTCCTAACATATATTTAACAGGGTCTATTAATGGACTAAATTTAATAAAAATATTTTTGCATAATTTATTATTACACAAATCACATATTGTGCCTACAAATTTATTATAATTGATTTTATTTGTTATAGCTTCTAATTTATAGCTATTATTTAGATTAATAGTATTGTAATTGTTGCTATTTAAATCAAAATAATAGTTATATAATGGAAAATAATTTTGTATATTTGTTATATCCAAAAATTCAGTATTGCTAATTGTTTCAAAGAGTTGCTTGTTATTATTTTTTCTATAGTTTAATTCCATTTAATAAATTAAATATACTTATTTTTCTTATTTATAACACAATTCATATTTTTAAATATTACTAAATATTATTTACTTTTTGTAAATAATACTTACTTTTTTGTAAATATTACTAAATATTTCAAATAAATATTTATTTTTGCAATGTTTAGTTTAAATCCTAGACTATTTAGTTTAAATCCTAGATTATATAATATTATTATTAAACAATAATGACATTAGAATTAAAAAAATTTGATATTAAAACTATTAGTTTTAGACCAGATGAAAATAAAGGTCCTGTAATTGTTTTAATTGGTCGTCGTGATACAGGTAAATCATATTTAGTAAGAGATCTTCTTTATTATCATCAAGATATACCAATAGGAACTGTTATTAGTGGAACTGAAGCAGGTAATGGTTTTTATGCTGAACATGTTCCAAAACTTTTTATTCACGATGAATACAATACTGCTATTATAGAAAATATTTTAAAAAGGCAAAAAACAGTATTAAAACAAGTAAAAAAAGAAATAGAAGTTTATAAAAAATCAAATATAGATCCTCGTGCATTTGTTATTTTAGATGATTGCTTATATGATGGCAGTTGGACTAAAGATAAAATGATGCGTCTTCTTTTTATGAATGGGCGTCATTGGAAAATAATGCTTGTTATTACTATGCAATATCCTTTAGGTATTCCTCCAAATTTACGTACAAATATTGATTATGTTTTCATTTTACGCGAACCTTATATAGCAAATAGACGACGTATTTATGAAAATTATGCTGGTATGTTTCCAACTTTTGAGAGTTTTTGTCAAGTAATGGATCAATGTACAGAAAATTATGAATGTTTAGTAATAAATAATAATGCTAAATCCAATAAATTGCAAGACCAAATTTTTTGGTACAAAGCAGACCATCATAAAACATTCAAATTAGGTTCAAAAGAATTTTGGGAAATTAGTAAAAATTTAGACTCTGATAATGAAGAAGAAATGTATGACCCAAATATAAGAGATAAGAAAAAAGGACCTAAAATAAATGTACGCAAATCAAAATGGTAATAAGTAATTTCTTTTATAATATTTTTTCAATAAATATTATAAATAGTAGTAGTAGTTTTATTTTCTTTTATAGAATTTTCTTTTATAGAATTTTCTTTTATAGAATTTTCTTTTATAGAATTTTCTTATACATCTTAATTTATTGTATTTAATCAATCAATATTTTTAGAAGATTTAGAAACAGACGCTGATTCTTCTTGTATTGTTGCTTTTTCTGCACGTTCTTTTTGTCTTTCTAATAATTCCCCTAAACCATGGTCATTATCTTTCTTTCTTCCTACAATAACATCTTCTGCCTCAAATAATTCTTTACGCAAATCAGCAGTAGATACATCGTCATCTTCTTTGTCGCCAAAAAGCAAGTTTTTACCGGGAACATCCATTCTATCTGCATTTATTAAATTACCCTCTTCATCTATTGTTTGCATTAATTTGTTGCCTTCTTTACGAGCTTTAGCAATATTTTCTTCAATTGCTTTCTTTTTACTTTCTTTTACACGCTCTTTAAATTGCTCTTTAGAAATCTCATCATTTTTCTTCTTATGACTCATTAGTTCATTTAAGTCTTTTTCTAAATATTCAACGCGTCCTGTTTTATATGCTTCTGGATGAAAAGGCATCCACATACCAACTGCTCCTACATAAACATCATGATTAGGGTCTGATTCTCTTAACATTTTACATCTCATTTCTGCTTCTTCTTGTGAACCAAATACGCCACGTACTTTAATGCCTCGGGTGTTTGTTTGAAATTCATGTAATTCATTATATTCTTTTTGTAATTGTTCTTCTTTAGCATCAATAAATGTTTTATATTCATCATCTAAAGTAGTTAAAAATAGATTCTCTTTTTCCTCTTCCACAAACTCCTCCATATCTTTGCTTAATTTATTAAAATCTAAATTATATTTGTATGCTAAAAAATTTAAAAACTGTGTATATTTTTCAAAAGTTTTTTTAAACTCAAAGTTCTTTAAGAATTTATCAAAATAAAATAACTCTTTATTTTTAATATGATCTTCTGGAGAAATAAAACTTAAACATACATATTTTTGGCCACCTATAGGTTTGTCTTCATCTAATAAATCTACATATTTTGCTTTTTCTAAATTGTTAACTGTTTTAGTTTTATCTTTCTCTTTAGATTTAGAAGATTTTTTATTAAACATTTTATAAAATAGTATTTTAATATAATTTTAAGTATTTTATTTAAACATTATATTAAACATTATATTAAACATTATAATAAACATTATAATAAAACAAATTTTTCAAATACGCAAACTAATTAATTAAAATTTAAATTAATTATTTAGGTAAAATTTATATAATTTAAATTAATTTTATTTTATTAAATTAATTTTATTTTATTAAATTAATTTGTGTATAAATATAAATTTTTTCTTTAGTATTATTATAAAAACAAAATGAATTTCAGTATGGGTGAATTAGTAAAAAGAGCTGTGAAATATTTAATTGAAGGTTTAATGGTTGCAATTGTTGCTTTTGTCATTCCACAAAAACCATTAAAAGTTGAAGAAATTGCCATTATAGCATTGATGGCGGCTGCTACATTCTCTATACTAGATACTTTTATTCCAACAATGGGTGTAAGTGCTAGAACAGGCGCTGGTTTTGGTATTGGTGCTAATTTGGTTGGTTTCCCAAGATTATAAATATTTTTTAATAACATTTAATTTAAAAAAATATACAAATTTATTATTTTTATATTTTTTAATAAAATATAAAAATACACTTTTGAATTATAATTAGATAATTTTTAATTAGCTAGTGTAAATATATTTACTAATAATAGTAATAGTGCAAATTGCTATGATTAAAACTAAACCATTAGTAGGTATTTTAGCAACACCTTATATAAAAAATAGTAATTCTGATGAAATATTTTTAAAAGAAACTATAATAAATTTTTTAAAGCAAAATGCTATTGAATATATTATAATGCCATATACTATTAAAAAGCTTGAATTAAATAAAATATTATTAAATTTAAATGGTGTAATATTTCCGGGGAGTCAAATAGGCAATTTTTATAATAACAAATTTATAAAGCGACATTTTTTAATGCAAAAATATATAGTAAAAAAAATTAAATTTATGGCTAATAATAATATACTAATACCAATTTTAGCAATATGTCATGGTTATGAAAATATGATTTTAATTGAGAGAAATTATAATTTAACAAAAAAAACTATTAACAATACTTTTATTAACGTAAACTCATTTAATAATTATAAAACAACACCAAAATTTAGTGATACAAAACTGGGAAAAATATTTAAAAAGAATTTTAATAAAACAAAAAAACTAATTCATAATAATTCGCTAGCATTAGAATTAAATATAAAACACAACATTAAAAATTATGAAGTTATTGCTACTAGTTTAGATAAAAATAAGAAAGAGTTTATAGATATAATAAAACATAAAAAATATCCATTTTATGGATTTCAAGGACATCCTGAAATAAATAATACCAAATTATTTGCTCCCTTTATTGATTATGTAAATACTAATTTTAAAAAAAGAAATTTAAACCAAATAATAAAGCATAACAGCACTTTTAATTTTATAAAATTAAAATCTAGGAGGGTTTCATGTAAAAAATACAAGTTAGCAAAAACAATAAATGATGGTAAGTGTATATTTTATAAAATATAAAAATTTTTAATTTTTAATTTTTAATATTTTTTATATTTCTTTGTATGCTTACTATTATGTCTAGTATTTTTCTTTGATTTATTTTTTACATCATAATCTTCTTTAGGTATATATCTAAAAAAATTCATATTATATAATTTTGAATTGCGTGATATTTCATTTGTTTTAATTTTAGCATATAATTTTGCTTTTTCTTCTCTCATATCTTCTAATGTTTTTTGTTTTCCGTAACATAATACACTAAATCTTCGCAATAGGCCTTTTTGTTGAAGACGATTTTTTAATTGAACTTTAAATAAATACTCAGCTATACATAATAATCTATTTTCATCATAATAAGGTCTATCTGCATATATAAATATTAAATAAAAACTTAATATTGTATCTATTGATGCTACTTTTATTTTTTGTCCATTAATATTTATTAAATTATAGCTATGACAAGCAGTAGGTTTATAAATAAACGCAATTACATCATTATTTACAATAACCTCATAATGAATATCAATATATTCACCAATAGGTTGTTTCTTAAAAATTTTTACATTTTTATAGCCTTCATAAATTAATTGTTCTCTCAAAATAGTAGCACTTTCTTCGGGATTTTCGCTTAATACATCAAAATCTGGAATACTAGAAACTTGTTTTCTTTCTTTATATGGCATATATTTACTATATAAAGTTGATGCATAACCTCCAAAAAAAACTAAACCCTGATTAATAAATGAACTCCTAGTAATTTCATATATCCTTGCTTGATCCTCTTGTTTTCCCTCATATTTTCTTTGAAAATCTTGTTTGTCGCATAACATACCTTTTAATGGATAATTTTTATTTAATAAACTAATACGTTTTAGGACTTTTTCCCATCTAGATACATCTCCCATTGGACGAGATAATTCAAGATACATTGCCATACGTAGAAAATTTGGCGGGCAATAATTAATTCCGTTAATTTTTATTGCTTTTTTAGAAACATTTTGAAACAATTTCTTGTCTAATAAGGTAATATCAGCAATTGGAACAAAATTTACAAATACTTTATATGTTCCACTATGAACACCCGACTTTGCTTCTACTTCTTCATATCCTGCTTTAAAATATATATTTGCTAAATCTCTCGCATATTCCATGGCATAAGGTGAAAAAAAATCATAATCTGGTATTTCAATATTTTTATTATAAAATCTATATTGTTCTGGTAATATATTATTTACGGCAGTTCCACCATAACATAATATTTTATGTGTTCGCAAAAAGGTTTCTAAAATTTCTATGATATTTTTAATAGTATCTGATTGAACTAACTTTTTTCCAATAATGTATGTAGCGCTGTCTATTGCATTTCTTAATATTTTCAGTTCTTTTTCATCATATGATTCTTTCATATAATTATATATTATAGTTATATATTATAAATATAGATTTATAATAAATATAGATTTATTATAAATAATCCAAAGAGATTATTATGTACGCCAAATTACTATTGCATACATTTAATACTCATGCCCCTCTAGTACACCAGTAGGGTTATCATTTGTGTTTTGACTAATACTATTATTTAAAGTATCAGCTATATTTGGGATTGAATAATCACCCAATTCAACTCCAGGTGGAGTATCCAGAGGTCTGGGTGCCACATTTATTAAAATTAATTCTTTCATTTTCCAAGAAAATATTCCATTAAGTTGAAATTGTTCGTTATAACCAATTAAATTACTATCTAAATTTTGGTGCTTCATACAAATTGCCTGGCATCCATTTACAAAAGAACTAACACTATCAAAATTTTTTATTGAATTATCTAAGTTTGGTAAAACAATCGTATATTTTCTTTTTGTATCTTGGATAAATTGCGAAGTGCCGTTTTTAGCAACAATATCATTATATCTAAAAGTATTACAATATAAACTTTTACCTCTTAAATTAATATATTTTTCTAGTTTTACCAATTTAGGATTTATAATAATATTTGGTTCAGGATTAAAATCACAAATAATTATGATTTTTCTAAATAATTCCGCCATTTTAATATTTAATACAGAAGCATCTTTATAACTTGCTAACAATGAAAAATTTGAACCAACACTGCTATTATTTCTATCAATATGTTCTTCAAATAAATCACCCATTTTTTCTAACATAGTTAAATTCGTGCTCATTACTCTAAAATTTAAAATTAATGGGTCATTAGCACATATAGTTTTATTTCCATCAAAAGCATTTTCTGTTATAATAGTTAATACTTCGCTTAATAATAAAGCATTATATGTTTCTTTAATATAATTACTATTTGCAGTAGATGAAGCAACAATAGGGTCATTATTATATGAATAAATTTCAAAATCTAAAAATCTACAGCCGTTGCTAATACATTTTTCTAAAGCACATAAAGCAACAAAATTATTTTTATATCCATCTCCACAACAACAATTATATGCACTTTTAACATGATAATTAATTAATGTGCTGTTTGAATTATCAGTTCCAAATATAGCTCGACCACTTGCTTTAATATAAGTATCATTATTAAAATAAGACTCATTTGTTGGGCTAGGATAATATGTATCTAATTTATTGCATGCTTTTTCTTTTAATCCTAATCTATCAAAAATCCAACTAAATAACACTACTAATAATAGTATAATAATTCCTAATGTTATTGCTAGAGTTTCTGAGGCAGTTATTTCATTTTTAAATGTGCCTATTTTTTCTGTAATTTGTTCTACCACTGTAGGTGACTTGTCCATGATAGACTTGTCCGTCATAATTATAATTAATATATATTATAATTACATTATAAAAAATTTAAAATATATTATAACATAAATAAAATTTATAATGTTATATTAATTAATATTAATGGCAGGCGGATTATTAAATTTAATAGCACTAGGCAATCAAAATATTATTTTGACTGGTAATCCGACTAAAAGTTTTTTTAAATCAACCTATTCTAAATATACTAATTTTGGATTACAAAAATTCAGAATTGATCAAGTAGGACAAACCGAATTAGACATTACAAAGAGTTCCAAGTTTACTTTCAAAATTTTGCGTTATGGAGATTTGCTGATGGATATGTATTTAGTAATAAAACTACCCAAAATATGGAGCCCCGTTTTAAAATATAGTGATTCAGAATATAGACCATATGAGTTTAAATGGATTAAAAATATTGGTTGTCAAATAATTAAAGAGGTCAATATAACTATTGATGGTATAACAATACAAAAATTTAGTGGTCATTATTTGCAAAACATAGTAGAGCGTGATTTTGATGCTCATAAAAAGGCAATTTTTGATAAAATGACAGGAAATATTAGCGAATTAAATGACCCAGCAAATTATAATAATA
>Ga0164295_10002215_pt1 | contig 16136 bp, 13 predicted proteins | sample GEODES006metaG_FD_111798 | JGI IMG/M metagenome (GOLD analysis project Ga0164295, IMG submission 111798) | Oligotrophic lake water microbial communities from Sparkling Lake, Wisconsin, USA - GEODES006 metaG | ecosystem: Environmental > Aquatic > Freshwater > Lake | place: USA: Sparkling Lake... | reverse complement strand
TTTGTGCAGCACTGGCAGCAGGCGCTGGCCGTGGGCTTCATCGTGGCCATGTCATCGACGGCGATTGCCCTGCAAACGCTGAAGGAGAAAGGCCTGGCGAACACACACGGCGGCAAGCGCGCGTTTGCAGTGCTGCTGTTTCAAGACATCGCCGTCATTCCCATGCTGGCGCTGTTTCCGTTGCTGGCGACGGTCTCGACAGGCCATGCCGAGACCGCGCACGGGCCGCTTTCCTCGTTGCCCGGCTGGCTGCAAATCATCGCCACGCTGGGCAGCGTGCTGTTCATCATCGTGGTGGGGCGTTACGCCAGTTCGTATGTGCTGCGCTACATCGCCCGCAGTGGTTTGCGGGAGATCTTCACGGCCACTGCGCTGCTGCTGGTGGTCGGCATTGCCTTGTTAATGAATGCGGTGGGCCTGTCGCCGGCGCTGGGCGCGTTTGTCGCGGGTGTGGTGCTGTCGGACAGCGAGTTCCGGCATGAGCTGGAGGGTGACATCGAGCCCTTCAAAGGCCTGCTGCTCGGGCTGTTTTTCATCAGCGTTGGCGCGTCGATCGACTTCAGCTACATCGCCGCGAATCTAGGGCTCGTGGTGCTGCTGGTTGCGGGTCTGATCGTGATCAAGGCAGCGGTGCTCGCAGGCTTGGCCTTTTCCAGCAAGGTCGATCTGGATCAGGGCGCATTGCTTGCGCTGGCCCTGGCGCAGGGCGGTGAGTTCGCCTTCGTGCTGGTGTCTTTTTGCACGCAGACCGGGGTGCTGCCGGAGACCGTTGCCAAGCCGCTGGTGGCCACCGTGGCGCTGTCCATGGCCTGCGCGCCACTGCTGTTCGTGATTTACGAACGCTTGGTGGTGCCGCGCTTCGCCAGAAAAAACCAGCCCGCGCGGGAAGCCGATGCGATGGACGAGCATGCGCCGGTCATCATCGCGGGCTTTGGCCGCTTCGGCAATGTCATCGGCCGTTACCTGCGGGCGCAGGGTGTGCAAACGACGGTGCTGGAGCTTGATCCCGATCACGTGGACTTGCTGCGCCGCCTGGGGCTGAAGGTCTTCTACGGCGATGCGTCGCGGCTGGATCTGCTGCACGCCGCCGGTGCTGCGGAGGCCAAGATCCTGGTCCTTGCCATTGAGGACGAAGCCAAATCGCTGGAGATCATCGAGACTTGTCAGAAGCACTTCCCCAGGCTGCAAATCTTCGCGCGCGCCTGCGGCCGCGATCACGCCTATGAGCTGCTACAGGCGAAGGTCGAAGCCTTTGAGTTGGAGCAGCAGGCCGCCGCCCTGAACCTGGGTGTGGAGGTGATGGCCAAGCTGGGCGCGCGCCGACATTTCGCCCGTCGTGCTGCTCAGAAATTCAAGACGCACGACGATCAGAACCTGCGCTCCCTGGCCGAGGTCTGGAACGACGACAAGGCCTTCTTCCCCGCCGCCCGTCAGAGCATTCTCGATCTGGAAGAACGCATGAAAGCCGAGCGGCAGGGTGGCGAGTTCCGCCACGAAGACGCGTGGGATGACAGCACGCTCAGGAAAGGCTTCTGAGCTTAGCGCGAAGAGCAAAGGGAGCTGCGTCCTTCGGACTCTACGCCCTTAGCTCTATGCCCTTCGCCACCTGCAATCACGCCCGCAGCGACCAGTCCAGCAGCGCCTGGGCATCGCGCCAGACACCGCTTTGCGTGCCGTTGAGCACAACGACGATGCGGCGGCGGCCGTTGCGTTCGCCAGTGGCCACCAGGCAGTAGCCGGCAGCCTGGGTGTAGCCGGTCTTCATGCCATCGCAGAAATCACAGCTCTTCAGCACGCGGTTGGTGTTCTCCAGCAGCACGTCCTTGCCGCTAGGCTTGTGGAAGACGTAGCTCTTCAGCCGCACCATGGCGCGCAGGTCGGGCAGCTGGTCGGCCGCGTCGCAAATGAGGGCGAGGTCGCGCGCGGAGCAGTAGGGATCGGGCTGGCCATTGACCGGCGGTAGGCCGTTGGGGTTGATGAAGCGGCAGTCCGTGCTGCCCAGCGCCCGGGCCTTGGCATTCATTTTCTCCACAAAGGCCTCCACCGACCCGGCATTGTCGCGGGCCAGAGCTTGAGCGATGTCGTTGCTGCTCTTCACCATCAGCGCGGTCAAGAGGTCGCGCCGCGTGTATTCCTCGCCTGCCTTCAGGCCAATGCGCACAGGGGCGCAGCGGGTGTCACTGTCTTCGATTTTAACAATCTGATCCAGATTACCAGCCTCAATGATCAGGATCGCGGTGAGCACTTTGGTGGTGCTGGCGATTGCGCCTTTGAAGTCTGCGTTGCGCTCGAACAGCACCTCGTCCTTGGCTGGGTCGAGCACGATGATGCGCTCCGCTGTGGTGCTGGGGACCGGGCCGCGCCGACGTTTGATCTCCAGCTTGGCCAGGCCCTTCTTCACCTCGGCTTCCTGAGCGTCCAGCTGCTTCTTTCGCTCATCGAGCAGCTTGTTGCGGTCTTCGAGACCCTTCTCGATGGCCTTCAGCTCGTCCAAGCGCTTCTGAATGGCGTTTCGCTCCTCTTGCAGCCCGGCTTCCTTGCTTTTGAAGGCATTGCGGTCGTTTTCCAGGAATTTGGCGCGCGTGGCCAGCTCGGTCTCCATGGCCTTCACCTGGTCCTCACGCCACTTGACCTCGGCCTCCCACTTGGGGTCTTTGCACGCGGTCAGGCCCAGGGCCGCCAACAGGAGGGAAAGACGGACGATGTTCATCACAGTTCGGAGAGAAGTTCTTTGAGCTTGGCCGCCGGCCACTGGCCCGGCGCATTCGACGTGCCAAGGTAGCCATAGTTGAGCAAGGAGCCAAGCTTGGAAAGCGTCAACCTGGACAGCGGCCCCAGCGGCCCCATGCCCATGAGCGCGTGCGGCAGGCGGCGGTGACCGGTGAGCAGTCTCATCAGACGGATCAGGTCCTCCGGCCCGTTCAAGTAGGTCGCCAGCTTCACTGCGTCGAAGCCAAAGGTCTGGGCGGCCTCAATGGCTCCCTTCAGCACTTCGTCCCCCGGCGTGGCCTGGAAGTCATGAAAACTGCCCACCACGCCCACGCTTTGCCCGCGTGCCTTCTGCATCAAAGCCCGCATGTCGCCCGCGCTGCGCAGTTCAATGTCGATCAGCGCTGCTAAGTCCAGCAAGGGCTCCAGCAGGGTGATGCGGCCTGCCGCTGCCTCCGTGCCCTGGCCGCCCTCCGCCGGATGCCTGGCGGTCAACAGCACCGGCAGGTCCAGCTTGGGGATCGCGGCGCGCAGGTCGGCGGTGTCCAGCTTCAGCAAATCCAGACGCAGCTCGAACAAGTCGCAGGCTGCCGCGCGCTGTTCCGGGCTCTGGGCCAGCACTTCGGTGAGTGTTTCCGGCTGGCTGATCACCCCCACGGTCAGCGGACGGGTGGAAAGCAGCAGGTTTTTCGAGGAAAGAAGTTGTGGCATTTATTAGAACAGTTATAATAATCAGGAAATCAAAACTATCTCGAACCCTTGAACGCTTTCTGAACTATGCTCGGCCGCAGGCAGGAAATCAATTTGCAGCTTACCGAACTGGCCGACAGCGCCATTCTTGCGGCCAGCCTGTGGGTTGCCTACGTCCTGCGTGCGTATGTGCTGCAAAGCTGGTTCCCTGAGCTGGAAATCATTCCGCCGTTCAAGGATTTCTTCTGGGTCGCGGCCGTGCTGGTGCCCTTCACCCCGATCGTGCTGGAAGCCAGGGGCTTCTACACGCATCTGCTGCATAAAACTCCCGTCCAAAGCCTGCGCCAGCTGGCCGATACTCTCGTTTGGATGGGCATGGTCATCGGCGCGTTTGTCGTGTTCTTCCGCTGGGAGGTGCCCAGCCGGTCCGTCGTGCTGATTCAGATCCCTGTCGCCGGGGCCTTGCTGCTGCTGCGCGAGGCCTACCAGCGCGACCTGCTGCGGCGCAAGCTGGCCACCGGCACCGCCCGCGAACGCGTGCTGCTCGCCGGACTTCCGGCCGACGTGGACAACTTGCTGCGCACCCTGACGGATGAGCAACGTGCCGAGCTGGATGTCTGCGGCCGCATCGACATCACGACGCAGCCTGTGGCCGAGTTGGTGCAGGCCATGCACGACAAGTCCGTATCTCGCGTCATCTTCGCCGCGCAGCATGTGCATTTTGCCCGTATCGAGGAAGCCGTGCAGGCCTGCGAAACCGAGGGCGTGGAAGCCTGGATCAGCGCCGACTTCTTCCAGACCAGCATCGCCCGCCCCACTTTTGATGTGCTGAGCGGGCGCTTGATGCTCGTCTTCCACAGCACCCCACAGGTGTCCTGGGCGCTGCTGGCCAAAAACGTGCTCGACCGCGTGGGTGCCGCCGTGCTGCTCCTGCTTTCCCTGCCGCTCTGGCTCATCGCCATCCTTGGCATCCGCCGCCATTCGCCCGGCCCTGTTTTTTTCCGTCAAGAACGCGCCGGGCACTACGGAAAGCCCTTCCGCATGTGGAAGTTCCGCACCATGCATGTCGATGCCGAGGCGCAGCGGCAGGACTTGGAAGCGAGCAACGAAATGGACGGCCCGGTCTTCAAGATCCGCAACGACCCGCGCATCTTCCCCTTCGGCCAGTTCCTGCGAAAGTTCAGCATCGACGAGCTGCCGCAGTTGCTCAACGTGCTGCGTGGCGAGATGAGCCTCGTCGGCCCACGCCCGCTGCCGGTTTATGAAATCCAGCGCATCGAGAAGCACGCCCAGCGCCGCCGCCTCAGCGTCAAGCCAGGCCTCACCTGCCTCTGGCAAGTCAGCGGGCGCAATGGCATCAAGAACTTCGAAGAATGGGTCGCGCTGGACTTGAAGTATATCGACAACTGGTCGCTCTGGCTGGACGTGGAAATCCTGTGCAAGACCGTGCCCGCGGTGATGCGCGGGAGTGGGGCGCACTAGCCGAGCCCCAGTGCCTCGACCTCATCTTCATCCAGGCCTAGGTAGTGGCCGAGTTCGTGCAGCAGCGTCGTGACGACTTCCTCGCGGAACAGGCGCGGGTCGCCGTCGGTTTCGTCCCAGAGCGTGTCGAGAAAAAGCGTGATGCGTGGCAGTTCCTCGGCGGACTGCGGTTCGCCATCGCTGAGGGCATTGCCCTCGAACAGGCCGAGCAGCCCTTCATCGACATCGTGCGTGGCCAGCAGGATGGCGCATCGGGCGGCTTCGTCTTTGATGTCCTCGGGCAGGGCGGCGAGCACGCGATGGATTTCTTGCCGGGCGAGGCGTTCTTTCAAGGGCAGGCGAGGTTCCATGGGGAAGAGGAAGAAGTAATGAGTGGGGAGTGCTTCGTTTGGTGGGTCTGGACTGAACACCAATCACTTGGCACTCAACACTTTTTCCCGGCGCTTCAGTCGTTCGAGGTTGCCTCATTGGCCACAGGCAGCGGTTCCACCACCGGCCGGCTGCGGCAGCTTTTCACGGTCCAGCCCACCAGCACCAGCAGGAGGACGCCGGCCATGAGGCGGATTTCGTGAGATGTGAACATTTGCGCGAGGCGTCAAATTCGGGAATATGCGGCGGTTTTAAAGTCTTTTTCCTCCCATGCGCATCCGTCCCTTCAAAGGTCTTGTCCCGGTTCCCCAGCACGCCGCCCAGGTGGCAGCGGTGCCTTACGATGTCGTCAATCGCGAAGAAGCCGCAGCCCTCGCGGAAGGCAATCCGCTCAGCCTGCTGCACGTGGACCGCGCGGAAATTGATCTGCCGAAAGAAGTCGATCCCTACAGCGCCGAGGTTTACCAGCAGGCCGCCAAGGCTTTTCAGAAGCTGCAGGCGGATGGCATTCTTGTGCGCGAGTCCGGGCCGAGCATGTATCTCTACAAACAAACCGTGGGCCGCCACTCGCAGACCGGATTGGTCACGACCTGCCACGTGGAGGACTACGAGAAGGACATCATCAAGAAGCACGAGAAGACGCGCCAGGACAAGGAAGACGACCGCACCAAGCTGGTGGACACGCTGAGCGCGAACACCGGGCCGATCTTCCTGACTTACACGTCGAACCTGTCGATCAAGGCGATCATCAGCGGCTTGCAAAGCGAGGCTCCTCCCATCCACGATTTCACCGCGCCCGACGGCGTGCAACACCAGGTCTGGAAGGTCGGCTATGGCGCGTGCATCTCGTTGCAGTCGCTCTTCGCCTCGAAAGTGCCGTGCGCCTACATCGCCGACGGGCATCATCGCGCCGCCAGTGCCTTCCGCGTGGGCAAGCTGCGCCTCGAGGCCAATCCTGGCGCGACAGGTGAGGAGGATTTCAACTGGTTCCTGAGCGTGCTGTTCCCCGGCGATGAGCTGTTCATTCTGCCCTACAACCGCGCGGTGAAGGACCTCAACGGCCTGAGTCCAGAGGAGTTCGTGAGCAAGGTGGAATCCGTCTTCAGCCTGAAATACACGACAGCGAAAGAGCCCGCCAAGCCCGGTCAGTGCTGCATGTATCTCGGCGGCCGCTGGCACATCCTGGAGTGGCAGCCAGATGCCCAAGCCTCGGCCATTGACCTGCTGGACGTGAGCATTTTGCAGGACCGCCTGCTGAAGCCTGTGCTCGGCATCGACGACCCGCGCACCAGCAAGCGCATCGACTTCATTGGCGGCATCCGCGGCACGCAGGAGCTGGAGAAGCTGGTGGACAGCGGTGATCACGCCGTCGCCTTCAGCATGTATCCCGTGACGGTGGAACAGCTGATGGCGATTTCCGATGCGGGCCAGATCATGCCGCCGAAGAGCACGTGGTTCGAGCCCAAGCTGCGCAGCGGGCTGTTTATTCACACGTTCTAGTCCTGGCCGATGACGTGCTAATGTTCGTCATGGGCCATCCGTCATTGGCTTCTTCGGAATGCTCCTCCCCTCCGCTATCTACCTGATCCTCCTGCTCCTGCTGGCGGTGGTGTCGGCTATGGAGACTGCCACCTTCGCCGTGCGTGATGCCCCGCAGGCGCTAAGCAAGGTGAAGGCCGGTCAGTGGCGCGATGACTTGCAGACGATCCTGGCGAATCCCTTCCTGCACCTGCACCGCACGCTGCTGGTGTCCGCCACGCTGAATCTGGCGCTCACGGCGCTGGGCTTGTTCATCATCGTCGGCCCGCTGCGGGAGATGCGGGTCAATCCCTGGCTGGCAGCGCTGGTGATCTTTGGCTTCACCGTCTTCGTCGGGGACGTGATCCCGAAGTTCATCGCCGTGCGCGCGCCGACGAAGGTGCTCTTCAGCACCACGCGCTTGCTGCGCCCGCTGCGCAAGCTGCTCGATCCGCTGGCGCTGCTGGTAGAGCGCGCGGCCGACCGCATCCTTCGCGTGTTCGTGCCGCGCCACATGAAGTCGCGCCAGCTGATCACGCGGGACGAGCTGGAGACCTTGATCGAGATGCGCCAGGAGCAGGGCACGCTGGAGGCGATGGAGGCGGAGATCCTGACCGAGATCCTGGAAGTGACCGAGCTGACCGTGCGGGACTGCATGGTGCCACGCGTGGATTTGCCGTTGATTGAAGGCAGCGATCCCACGGCCGACATCGTCGAGGCGCTGGAGGAAGCCACGTCTCGGTTCGCCGTCATCCACGGAGCCACGCCGGACACGGTGCTCGGCTTTGTTGACGTGGCGCAGTGGAAGTTGCAAGGCCGCCTGGCCTGGCGCGAGGTGATGAAGCCGCCGGTCTTCGTGCCGGAGACCTTCTCCGCCCTGGATGCACTGCGCACGCACTTGCGGGCCGCCAGCGACTGCCTGCTCATCCTGGACGAATACGGCGGCCTGGAAGGCATGGTCACGCAGGAGGAGCTGGTCGACTGGCTGCTCTACGACGCTGCTCCCTGGCAGGGCGAGGAAGCGGAGGTGCGCGAGCTGGGCCATGGCCGCTACATGGCGGCCGGCACCGCGCGGCTGGATCATTTGTCGGAGGTGATGGACCTGACGATTGAGGCCGAGGGCATCGACACCATCGGCGGCCTTGTCTTTACCCATCTCGGCCACCTGCCCAAGGCCGGCGAACGCGCCGTGCTCGACAGCATGGAAGTCAAGGTCCGGCGCGTGTCCCGCCGCCGCATTCAACAAGTGGAGATCCGCCGCAAGGAATGATCACCCTCCTGCTCATCATCGCCCTGGTGCTGTCCTTCCTGCTGTCCGGCATGGAAAGCGCGGTGCTGTCGGTCAGCCGCGTGCGGGTGCGCCATGCGGCCGATGAAGATCCGCGTGCCGCACAACTGCTGCCGCTGCTCAATGATCGTGAAGGACTGCTGGGCAGCGTGACGGTGGCTAACCACGTGATGAATGTCACCGCCTTCGGCATCATTATCTGGCAGCTGGTGAAAGAGATGGGCAGCGTGGGCTACCTTGTCGGCTTTTTGCTGGCGCTGCCAGTTTTCATCATCGGGCTGGAAGTGCTGCCGAAAACGCTGTTCCGCCGCTACCCCTTTCGCGTGTTGCGCCGGCTGCTGCCCCTGCTGCGTTTCGCGGCGTTCTTCCGCCGGCCATTCAACGCGGCGATGAACAGCCTGCCCGCCACCTTGCATGACGAGGCCCCGGAGAACGGCGGCACCAGCCGCGATGACTTGAAGCGCCTGCTCAGCACCATGGCGGCTGAAAAACTGCTGCCCGAGCCCGCCGCGCATTTGATGCAGCGGGTGCTCACCTACCGCCGTCACACCGCAATGAGCGTGATGGTGCCGCTGGCCCAGGTCGTGGCCGTCAGCCCGGACACCCCGGCAGGCGTGGCCGCGCAGATCGCCTGCCAGAACGGGTTCTCCGCGCTGCCCGTCCTGGGTGAGCAGGGCGGCTATATCGGCGTCTTCTATGCCACCACGCTGCCACCATGCCTGCCCGAAGACCGGCTGGTGCGCCAGCACATGCGCCCGCTGGAGGAAGTGGATGGCGCTCAAAGCGCTCTCAACGTGCTGCAGCGTCTGCGGCGGCGCGGTGCCAGCCTCGCCCTGGTGAAGGACCAGCAGCACCTGCCAGCAGGACTCGTGACCGAGGAGGATTTGATCAAGCCCCTCGTCAGCTGATCCCTGGCCGCGCTGGCCCGTGCCATCATCAGACGCCAGCCCAGGAGATTTGCTGTTTACTGTTTTCGGCAATCCTGATAGACCACGTGCCGATATTCATCATTCCGATCCATCATGCTTATGAAACCCAGCAGTTTCTGCCTCCCTGTCGCCATCCTCGCTGCCGTGTCGACGCTGCCTCTCTCCGTGCAGGCCGACATCGTCATCATGAAGGATGGCAAAAAGTATGAGAGCGCCACCATTCTGTCCGAAACCCCGGACTCGGTGACCTTCAAATACCAACTCACCCCCAAGATCCCGGACACCCGCACCGAGGCCAAGGCCAACATCGGCCAGATCATCCGCCAGACTCCGCAAGAGCTGGAAATCGTGCCGCTGCGCAAGCTGCTGCCCACGCCCGACCTGCTGACCGGTGACAAGTATGAAGGCATCATCCAGGACCAGCTGCGTCCCTTCGTCGCCAAGTATCCTGGCACCGCCGAAGCCAAGGAAGTTGAAGGCATGATCGCCACCCTGCAGGCGGAGAAAGAAAAGGTCGTTTCCGGCCAGCTCAAGATGGAGGACAAGTGGCTCACCGCCGACGAGGTGAAGCGCGACGGCCACAGCATTGATGCCTACCGCATCCGCGCCGCCATGAACGCCGCCGCTGCCAAAGGCCAGTGGCGCGAGGCCTTGCTGGAGTGGGACAAGCTCATCGACCGCGAGGACGGCTACACCGACACCGAGCAGTATGTGAAGGCTATCCCGGAGGCCAGCGCCATCCTCGACAGCTACAAGAAGGAGCTGGAAAAAATGCTGCGTGAGCAGCCCATCATCGCCAAGCGCCGCGAGGATTCCCTCAAGACCTTGGTCGAGCCCGATCTGAGCCGCACCAAAAACGCCATCAAGGCCGAGGTCGATGCCTTCAAGGCCCAGAACAGCATCGAGAAACGCACCCGCACCCGCTGGCTCTCCGTTTACAAGTATGATGCGAAGTCCATCACCGACGTGCAGAAAGACATCGTCGAAGAGATCGCCAAGATCGCGGTCATCGACATCGGCAAGCTCACCACCGTGAACGAAGGCATCACCGCCGCCCGCCGCTACCTGGCCGACCAAAACGTCGAGCAGGCCGAGGCCGCTCTCGTCCGCATCGCTGCCAGCGCCGGCCGCGACTCCACCAGCGCCATCAGCAAGCTCAAGTCCGCCATCACCGCGCTGAAGACCGAGCTGAACAAAAAGCGCACCAACCAGCGCATGTTCGGTGGTTCCAGCGCCCTGACTGGCAGCAGCGAAGCCACCAAGGACGACCGCGTGGCCAAGGCGATGGAGGAAGCCGAAAAGGAAAAGGCCGAGAAGAAGTCGAGCAGCAGCTCCGGTGGCGGCCTGACCGCGGGTTCCGCTTCTGGTAGCAGCAAAAAGACGGCGTCCGATGATGAGGAAGAAAAGCCCAAGAAGCCACGTCGCAGCGCGTCCAGCGACGACGCTCCAGTGGCCGAGGAAGGCGGCGGCATTCAGAGCTACCTGATCTATGGTGGCGCGGCCCTGCTCGCCATCCTGCTGGGCGTCATGTTCCTCGGCAAAAAGAAGGAAGAATAGCCCTTCGCGAGCCACATCGTTTCACATTCCATTCAAATCAGGCGGTGGGTGCTCCCCACCGCCTTTTTCATGCCTGCATTCCATTTGCCCAACCTACGGGCACAGCGGATAGTAACGCCCCCATGAGCCAGACCCGAACCGCCCAGTGCCACCGCAAGACCGCGGAGACCGACATCCGCATGGAATTGACCGTGGACGGCACTGGCCGCAGCAGCATCGCCACCGGCGTGCCCTTCCTCGACCACATGCTGACACTGTTTGCCAAGCACGGGTTGTTCGATCTGAGCGTGACGGTCAAAGGCGACATTGAGGTCGATTTTCACCACACCGTGGAGGACACCGGCATCGTGCTCGGTCAGTGTTTCAAAGACGCGCTGGGCAAGAAGGAAGGCATCCGCCGCTATGGCTGGTGCCTGCTGCCCATGGACGAAACTCTTGCCCGTGTGGTGCTCGATCTCAGCAACCGCCCGCTGCTTGTCTATGTTGCCCCGGAGCGCGTGGACACCATCGGCGTGGCCTTCCACTTCCAGCTGGTCGAAGAGTTCATGCGCGGCTTTGCCACCGCCGTGGGAGCGAACCTGCACATGGACATCCTGCGCGGTAAAGACGCGCACCACATGGCCGAGGCCTTCTTCAAAGGCCTCGCCAAAGCCATGGATCAAGCCACGCAAATCGATCCCCGCATCAGCGGTGTGCTCAGCACCAAGGACATGCTCTGATGAAACTCGGAGTCCTCGACTACGGCGCAGGCAATCTGCGCAGCGTGCTGAACGCTTTTGCGGCCATTGACCGCCCGGCCAAGCTCATTGCGGGACCGGCGGACTTTGAAGGCATTGACACCCTCGTCTTCCCTGGCCAGGGCGCGTTCGGCGACAGCGTGCGCATCCTCAAGCAGAACGATCTCTGGTCGCCTCTGAAGCAGTGGCTCGCCGATGGTAAGCCTTACCTCGGCATCTGCCTGGGCTACCAGTTGCTGTTTGAATCCAGCGAGGAATCCCCCGGCGTGGAAGGCCTCGCCGTCGCCCCGGGTCGCGTGCGCAAGTTCTCCGCTGACCACGGCCTGAAAGTCCCGCACATGGGCTGGAACGAAGCGCAGTGGGAGCCCCGTGCTGCCGCGCTCACACCGGGCCTGAGCCCGCATGTGTATTTCGTGCACAGCTACTACCCGGATGTGGAGGACGATAGCCTCATCGCCTGCCGCACCATCTATGGCAGCGACTTTGCCAGCGGCATCATCAAGCCGAATCTCGTGGCTGTGCAGTTCCACCCTGAAAAAAGCCAGGCCACTGGTCTGACGTTGCTCAAGAACAGCTTGGCGACGTTTGAGGCGTGAGGGATCAACCGGGTGGTTCCCACCCCAAGCTCCGTTCCACCGCACGCTGCCACCCAGCTTGCAGCGCGCTCACATCGTCCTGCGGATCGAAGCGTGCATCGACACTCCACTGCGCGGCAATCTCGGCCTTGTCTTTCCACACACCAACCGCTAATCCCGCGAGGTAAGCGGCACCCAATGCTGTGGTTTCGACACACTGCGGACGCACGACGGGACGGCCCAAGACGTTGGCTTGAATCTGCATGAGCAACTGACTGCGTGACGCGCCACCATCGACGCGCAATTCATGCAGAGCGATGCCCGAGTCCTTCTCCATGCAGTGAATGAGGTCCGCGCTTTGCAGAGCGATGCTCTCCAACGCGGCGCGGCAGAAGTGCGCGCGATTCGTGCCGCGTGTCATGCCGAAGGCGGCCCCACGCGCATATGGGTCCCAATGCGGGGCGCCGAGTCCCGCGAAGGCGGGCACGATGAACAAGCCATTTGAGTCGGGCACACTCGCCGCCAACTCATCGCACTCCTGCGCGCTGCGGATGAGCTTCATTTCATCGCGCAGCCACTGGATGACCGCGCCGCCGATGAAGATGGATCCTTCCAGCGCATACTCGATCTGGCCGCCGATCTTCCACGCAAGCGTCGTTAGCAGATTGTTCTGCGAGGGCACGGCTTTCGAGCCGGTGTTCATCAAGAGGAAGCAACCGGTGCCATAGGTGTTCTTGGCCATGCCCGGTTGAAAGCACGCCTGGCCGAACAAGGCCGCGTGTTGATCGCCCGCGATGCCTGCAATCGGAATGCCCGCGAGTTCGCCCGGCACCGAGACCAAGCCCACGGCTTCGCTGCTTTCCACCACTTGCGGCAGCATCGCGCGCGGGATGTTCAGCACGCGCAGGCACTCGTTGTCCCAGTCGGCGGTGTGCAGGTTCATGAGCAGCGTGCGGCTGGCATTCGTCGCATCGGTCACATGCGCGGCACCACTGGTGAGCTTCCAGATGAGCCAGGTATCGATGGTGCCAAACAGCAACTCGCCTGCTTCGGCTTTCGCTCTCGCGCCATCCATGTGGTCCAGCATCCACGACAGCTTCGTGCCGCTGAAGTAAGGATCGAGTCGCAGGCCGGTGCGCTGCGTGATCATGGGTTCGTGCCCAGTGGCCTTCAACGAAGCGCACACATCGGCGGTGCGCCGATCTTGCCAGACAATCGCCTTCCCAATCGGCACGCCCGTTTTCCGATCCCAGACCACGCTCGTCTCGCGCTGGTTCGTGATGCCGATGGCCGCGATGTCCTTGGCGCTGAGGTTGGCTTTGCGCAGGGCTTCCACGGCCACCGCGCTTTGGTTCGTCCAGATCTCTTCTGCATCATGCTCCACCCAACCGGCCTGCGGGTAGAGTTGCGCGTGTTCCTTCTGCGCGCTGGCAACCGGCCTGCCCGCGCTGTCGAAGACAATGGCGCGTGAGCTGGTGGTGCCTTGGTCGAGGGCCAGGAGGTATTTCATCTCTCCAAGCTACCGAACCCACCGCAAGCTTGTCAACGCCGCCGCGTTCTGAGACAACCACGCCATGACCATACGCCTCGCACTCCTTGCCTTGCTTCTGTCAGCCAGCGCGCATGCCGAAGCCGTCAAAGACCGCGAGGGCGCGGTGCGGCAGGACAAGGCCAAGCTGCAAGACAGCGATCGCTGGAATTACAACGATGTGCAGCGCGGCTTCGATGAAGCCAAGAAGAGCGGCAAGCCTGTGCTGGTGATTCTGCGCTGCGTTCCTTGCCTCGCGTGCATGGGGTTGGACACGGGCGTGCTGATGGAGAATGCGGAGATCTCGCCCTTGCTCGACCAATTCGTCTGCGTGCGCCTGATCAATGCAAACGCCATCGACCTCGCGCGTTTCCAGTTCGACTACGATCTGTCCTTCACCACCATGTTTTTCAATGCCGACGGCACCGTGTATGGCCGCTACGGCTCGTGGAAGCACCAGAAGAACTCGCAGGAAAGCGCGACAGAGGGCTTGAAGAAAGCCATGGTCGCCGCGCTCGATTTGCACAAGGGCTACCCCGCGAACAAGGCGGCGCTGGCAGGCAAGCAGCCGCGTGAAATGCCCTTCAAGACACCGGTCGAAATCCCGCAACTGGCCGAGAAATACAAGGCGAACTTGGATTGGGAAGGCAAGGTCGTGCAGAGCTGCGTCCACTGCCACATGATCGGCGCAGCCTTGCAGACCTGGCATCGGCAGCAGCGCAAGCCGCTGCCAGAGAATCTGATCTATCCCTTCCCGGAGCCAGAGACCATCGGCCTAACGCTGGCGTCTGAAGCCATCGCGCAGGTCGAGGCCGTGGCCGCAGGTTCCATCGCGGAGAAGGCCGGGTTGAAGGTGGGCGACCAAATCACATCGTTCGCCGGGCAGCCGCTGATCGCCATCGCCGATGTCAGCTGGGCGCTGCACCGCGCGCCCAACGCGGCCAGTCTGGAATGCATTGTTAGCCGTGACGACGGTTCGAAGACCCTGACCCTGACGCTGCCGGAGGGCTGGCGGCGCAAGTCGGACGTGGCCCGGCGCGTCTCCGTCTGGCCGGAGCGCGGCATGGCGCTGGGCGGCCTTCGCCTGGAGCCGCATGACGGCGAGGGTATTGGCTTGAAGGTGAAGGGCATGGGCCAGTATGGGATGCATGCCGCTGCGAAGAAGGCCGGGTTCAAGGAAGGGGATGTGATCATCAGTATCAGCAAGATCGCGACCCGCATTACGGAAGGGGAGCTGCTCGGCTACTTGCTGGAGCAGCATTTTCCCGGCGATCAGGTGCCGGTCACCGTGCTGCGTGGTGGCGAGCGCCAGGAGTTGAGTCTGCCCATGCAATGAGGAGCCACAACTGCCTGCAAACCGTGCTTGTCATTTGCGGGGCATCGCTTTGATTTTCCTTCTGCCGCTCATGCAAGCCACCGATCTCGAAGCCCTGCCCCGCACCATTGCCCGACGCGTGCGCACGCTGGGCCATGCGCTGACCCGGGTGCAGCACGCGCTGCAACTGCTGCCGAAGCGGCTGGAGCGCGGGCTGGTGGATGCATCCGCAACGGCATGGATTCATCAGTGGGCAGGACCGGTCCTGAACCAGCCGGCGGCCAATGGCGACGTTTTGAAAGCCACCGTTGCCTGGCAAGACCACGCTTGGCTGGTCAGCGAGCTGCCGCCGGAATGGACCGGCGCACTCCTGCTGCTGCATCTGCCGGTGCTGCGCGATTTCTGGCGGCGGGAGCTGCGCGAGATGCGCTATGAGCGGCTGCGCCGCGTGCTGCCCAAGGTCTGGGCGAGGGATACCACTGTGCTGCCGCCGGGCAGTGTCATCGCCGGGCTGGGCATCAAGTCCTGGGATGATCTGCCGCGCCTTGAGGCCAAGGGGCGGCGCTTTGAAACCATCGCGCTGCACGGCAAGCCGCTGGTCATCGAGCAACCTCAGCTGGTCCCGGAAGGCACGTTGACGCTTGCCTGGAGCCACTATCCCGATGGCCGGGTCGATCTCTGAGCGAAGGCTGAAATGACGCCTGGAAGCTCCGTGTGTTTGGTGCGTTGATGAAGCCATGACTGCACGCATCACTCCCTTTGCCGCCACGTGCATGGTGGTGGCCAACATGATCGGTGTGGGCGTATTCACCAGCGTGGGCTTTCAGATTGGTGGCCTACCTTCAGCCGCGCCAGTGTTGTCGTTGTGGCTGATCGGCGGCGTCCTCTCGCTCTGCGGCGCGCTGTGCTACGCGGAGCTGGTGGCGATGATGCCGCGCAGCGGCGGCGAGTATCACTTGCTGCGCGAGGCCTATCATCCGCTGGTCGGTTTCATGGCAGGCTGGATCTCCCTGGTCGCCGGGTTCTCGGCACCCATCGCGCTCGCGGCTTCCGCCTTTGCCAAGTATGCGCAGCACTTTGGCGTGGACATGCAGGAGCAACTGCTGGCGGCGGCCTTGGTGATCTTTATGACCGCAATGAACCTGACGAATGATCGCTGGTTCGGGCGCATCCTCGGCGGTTTCACAGTTTTGAAGGTGTTCCTCATTCTCGCCTTCATTGCGGGCGCGATCTTCCTGCCCGGCGGTGTGCACAATGATCTGCTGCCCAAGACGGGCGACCAAGCGCTCTACATCTCGCCTGCCTTCGCGATCTCACTGGTCTACGTGATGTATGCCTTCGAGGGCTGGAATGGTGCGGCCTACGTGGCGGGGGAAGTGCAGGAGCCGCAGAAGAACATGCCGCGCGCCCTGATCACCGGCACGATCATCGTGACGCTG
>Ga0164295_10002214_pt1 | contig 16138 bp, 14 predicted proteins | sample GEODES006metaG_FD_111798 | JGI IMG/M metagenome (GOLD analysis project Ga0164295, IMG submission 111798) | Oligotrophic lake water microbial communities from Sparkling Lake, Wisconsin, USA - GEODES006 metaG | ecosystem: Environmental > Aquatic > Freshwater > Lake | place: USA: Sparkling Lake... | reverse complement strand
TTCGTGCATTTGCTCCACTTCCTTGCGACTCTGCGCTTCGGCTCTCTCAAGAATGACAACCCCACGGTGAAGGCTGTCGCGGATTTCCTTTTGTCCCTGCATCAACTCCATCCGCCGTGTATTCAGCTCCTCAAGCTGCCTCTTACGGATTTCCAACTCCTGCTGTTGGCGCTGAAGGTGAATCAGTTCATGCTGACGCTGTTGGAGTTCGGCTCCCAAGCCTTCCAGAGGCCCGCCGGAAGGAAGTGGTAGATCCTGTTGATCTTCGGTTAGACGCGGCCGACTCATGGGATATTGATCACTGTGCCGATCTTAAGGTTGCGGTCATCGAGCCCTGGATTGGCGGCTTTCAGTTTGGCAATTTCTTCGTTCAGGTCGAGGGAGGCGGGGTAGTATTTTTTTGCCAATTTCCAAAGAGTATCACCCCTGCCGATCGTGTGTTGTTTTGCGTCTCCAGAAGGTGCAGCGGCCTCTGCTGGGGCTGCTGGAGGAGTGGCTGCAGGAACCGAAGGAATATCCGTCTTGGCGACAGGCTCATCAATTCTGGCTGGAACGGCTTTGGCAACCACCGGTTTGGCCCCCGATTTCGCCGGTGTGGCCGGAACAACTGGAGTCGCCTTGGGGGGAGTTGCAGCCCCACCGATTTGGGATAGTTGGGCCTCCTTCGCGGCTAAAGCGGTTTGGAGCTGGGCGATTTGTTGCTTGTAATCGACATTCTCCCTGCTGATTTTTGCCATTTCAGCGGCATTCTGGGTGGGGCTATTCGTCTGGAGCATGGAAAAGTCGGTTTTTGCCTTTTCAAGGGCAGCTACGACCTCTTCCCGCTCGGCGGCATTCGGCCGGGCTTCGAGATATTTTTGATAGAAGTAAATGGCGCTGATCTGATCTCCAAGTTTATCGCCGTAGAGAAGACCGATCTGGTAATAGGCCTTCACCACAGAAGGATTTACGGCAAGGGCTTTTTCATACTGCTTAATCGCGGCAGGGTAATTCAGATCCGCCACATCTTTGTTTGCTTGGCGGAAGTAGGGATTCCGCTCGTCTTCGGCATCGGATCCGGGAGGAGCCTGTTGGCAGGAAGTGAGGGCTAGTGCGGCGAGTAGGGCGGCCAGAATGGATCGGTTCATAGGCATACAATGATCATGGAGAGCGAATTCCGCAAGCCAAGGCTTTAGCACTTCGAGGCATCACGGATCAGTCGAATTTCCGTTTCCCGCTCGACAAAAGTCCACTCGGGTTTTGCCCTTAATTCTTCCAACAAACGATCGAAAGCGGGTTCATCCGATGGGGCGAATTCAAACCAGGTCAGAAAATCGAAGGGTTGGGGCATGGCCAGATCACGGCAGTGGTAGAGTCGCCGAGCGACAGCGGGAAGATACTTCATTCCAACGGCTGTGTGATGCGATTGTTCAGTGAAAATCTTTTGTCTTTCATCTTGGGTCATGGCCCACCATTCGGGGCTCTTTCGGATCGGGATCAAGGCAGCACGGGTCGCTTCGGGGCGACCCAGACCAGGTTGAACGGACTTGAGCTGATCCTTTTCCTCTCGGCTGGTGTACCGTTCATGACTCGTCACTCCCTCCAAGCTCCAGACGGCAACCATGGATGGATCCGGTGAACCCCCCTCCATGATTTGCAATTTTTGGGCCATTGACATGCCTTCTCCTGTGACAGCTCGGACTTCCTGAATAATCCAGTCTCCTTTTTTCCCTGCGATAAAAGTGGTGAGTCTGGGGTTAAGTGTCATATCGTTCGGGCAAACCTTACGGGAAATCCCCTTTAATAAAACTATTTCTTAATGCTCTTTGTTGTGGCATTGTGAAAGTGATTTCCGTGAACCGGAAAGTTTTTGATCAAGGGGTCATAGCCCCAGCATTCTGTGGTATAAATCCTTATATAACAACCACTTAAAAAATGTCTTTGTGCAGTCTTGACGGATTCCTGACTTATTTTTGTCTCCCAACTGAGCTAGCTTTAAAGGTTTGAAGCTTTTGACAGTTCTTAAATTGCCGTTATTTCGACATTAAAAATTCTGACTGTCAGAAGGCCTTGGGAAAAAGCCCCTTTTTTATTCTGGCGGAAAACAATCAGCTAATTGCACTGATTTCTAAGTATTTTTTGAGCTTGGTGGGCAGGATGGATTTTGCGAGCGACAATGGATCCCCAGTGCCATTACTAACGAGCCGAGAGCCAGCAGAGAGGGCGAGGAGGGTTTGGGGACAGACGCTAGATTGCTAGATGTCATCGTTGGGTACAAATACTGGGTGGGGTTTATAGGGTTCCAGGTCTGAATCCCGGAGGCCCGATGAACCAACCCACGCAAAACGCTTTCTGGCGGATGGGGTTAGGAAAGTGCGGGGTTAACCCGATTTTTCAGTTCGCTACGGAAGAGCAATGGAGCACTTGTCCTGAAAAAACGTGGCAAATATCCCGAAGAGAGAAAATCCGTAATTATTCATATCTGCATTAAAATTCTTTGTAGGTATTGAAAAAATCAAAAAGTGAGCTTAAATGTACTTAATGCGCAAAGCTCCCAGGCTGATGCTTCTCTTATGCTTGGTAGCTTATCCGGGGCGCATTCATGCGGTTAGCTTTTATGATCTTGGGACTTCTGTGGATACAACTTCGTCAGCAGCCAACAGTGTTAATTCAAATGGTTCGGTAGTAGTAGGGACTAGACAGATAAACTCAGGTTCGTTTCAAGCTTTTCGATGGACCCAGGCTGGTGGAATGCAGGATCTAGGTGTGCTTTCGGGCCGAACAAATTCAATCAGCCAAGCGGTTAGTGGAGATGGGGCAGTGGTAGTCGGTTCAAGCTATGGTTCAAGTTCGCTTGTAGAACGCGCGTTTCGCTGGAATCAATCAGGTGGAATTCAAAGTATTGGTACCTTTAGTGGCGGAACGGATGCAAACTCGATTTCTTATGCTACCGGCACAAGTACAGACGGTACTTATGTGGTGGGTTCTGCTCAAATTAGTCCTGGATTTTACTATGCATTTCGTTGGACCCAGGCAGGAGGAATGCAAAATCTTGGGAATTTATCTGGAAGTCCTTATTGGTATCAATCACATGGATTAGGATTAAGTTCTGATGGTTCCGTGGTCGTGGGGGATGTTTGGGTTACGCAAAACGGACAAAAACACGCATTTCGATGGACCCAATCCGTTGGGATGCAAGATCTGGGCTCCTTCAATGTGGGCGACGAATCATTTGCAAATGGTGTAAGTGCTGATGGCGCAACAGTAGTTGGGTATAATCAGGCAAACGAATACGTGGCCAATAGATATGACACCCGCCGAGCTTTTCGGTGGACCCAGGCTGGTGGAATGCAAAATCTCGGTGTCTTAGAAGGGGCGACAACCTCAGAGGCGCGTTCGGTGAACTCTGATGGATCAATAGTAGTTGGAACGAGTGGTGGTAAGGCCTTTATCTGGAGTCAAGGCACCGGAATGATTGACCTAGGAGCTCTCCTTGCGAATTTACTTCCCGAAACTACGTATTTTAGGTTTGAAGAAGTCACAGATATTTCTTCAGATGGGAGCACTTTAGTCGGAAACGGTTTGGCTTCATCATCTAGAAGAGCTTTTGTAATAACCGATCTCGGAATTCCTTTGTCCACATCGGTTAACAATTCTCAGTATGGGACAATTAGTGCCAGTGGGTTTAAAATCATCGGCTCAATACAAAATGTTCAGGCTGTTGCCAATCCGGGCTGTGTCTTTACAGGTTGGTCTGGTGATGTTTCGGGAGCCTCGAATCCAATTTCTGTAGTTATGAATTCAAGTAAAACAGTAATCGCTAATTTCTCTCAAGACCTGGCAGATAGCGACACTGATGGACTTTCGAACTACCAAGAAATCGTAACCTACGGAACCAATCCAAATCAAAAAGATACAAACTCTGATGGCATCGAAGACGGTCAGGCAGTTGCTTTGGGATACAGTCCTTCTTTCAACTTCAGTGCATTAATAGGCTACTTGCAAAGTCACCCGCCAACGGGCCTCTATACTGCTAGCCAGATGCAGGCGATGGCGATTGGCGATCTGGTGTTAATTAAAAATGCGAACGGATCCTTCACCCTGAACTACGACATTGAACAGTCGACCGATCTTCAGAGTTGGCTTCCCTACCAATCATTAAACCTAGCATTAACCAACTTACCTCCTGACAAAGCCTTTATACGGATCAAGGCAAAGCAGTAATCTCTCAGTCCGCTACTAATCTCCAGCAAAACCCGGAGTTCCTCATTTCTGTAGCGAACTGGTTTCGGGGCAGTGGGGAGATAACTGGTTTTCATCGAACAAGATTTCTGTGGTTTTATCTGAAGAATCAAAATTACTGCCATTGTTCGAACTTTCGCCTTTTTTTCGAGTTAATGATTTACGGGTTTCGTAACAGGCATTCTTGACAATCTTGACCAGCGAAACGCAAATCTTTGCCTATTTTTGCCGATTGCCTTTCCTGCCTTTCTTATGTATTTTTCTTTCTGGTAAGCATGTTACTATAAATAGTTGTACTTTAGTAATTTACGCAGGGGGTCATAGCTCAGTTGGTAGAGCGCCTCAATGGCATTGAGGAGGTCTGGGGTTCGAATCCCCATGGCTCCAAAGAATGGATCGTTTGTTGTTAAAAGGCAGTCCTACCCAATCACCATATTTTCCCTATAAAAAATGAAGTGACCCAGAAACCTCAGTCGATGAAGGGCAAGGTGGTGTTGATCACTGGTGCAACCCGGGGGATCGGTCGCGCTGGAGCCATTGCCCTGGCTCGAATGGGAGCGGATCTGATTCTCGTGGGACGGGACCTAGGGCGTCTGAAAGAGGTATCTGTAAGTTGCCGTAAAATGGGAGCGGGCAGGGTGAAGACCGCGAAGGCTGATCTGACCTCCCGTCGGGAAGTGGCAACTTTGGCGAAAAAACTAAATCAAGAGGAGGTCCGCTTGGATGTTCTCTGGAACAACGCGGGAGGCTATTTTACTGAACGGAAAATAACCCGGGAAGGAAACGAGCGGACCTGGGCGATGAATCACCTGGCTTATTTCGATCTGACCCAGGCCCTTTTTCCTTTGTTAAAAAAGAGCAGGAATCCGAGGGTGCTCTGCACCGCTTCCGAGGCCCATCGTTGGGGTAGGGTTCAGTGGAATAACCTGCATGGGGAATCCTGTTGGGATGGTTGGAGGGCCTACTGCCTCACCAAACTGGCCAATCTTCTGTATGTGGCGGAACAAGGGAGGCGACTTGGAAAATCAAAGATTAGGATTTGTGCCGTCCACCCCGGACTGATCAATTCCGCTTTGGGGGACGAAAACCGTGGGGTGACGGGATGGGCCTTCCTTTGGCTAAAAAAACTTTTTGGAAAGACGAATGAGCAGGGAGCCGATACAGCTGTCTGGTTGGCGAGTCGAAAAGAAAAGCCCAAGCAGGGCGGATATTATGCCTATCGGAGGGAAGTTGTTCCGTCGTCAGAGGCGCGCAACCCCTTAGATGCAAAAAGACTTTGGAAAATCAGCGAGACGTTTCCATGAAGTTAAGAATTGGATCGTTAGAGTTGGAGACGCCTCTCTGTCTTTCTCCCCTGGCAGGGTACACCAATCTTCCGTTTCGGCGTGTTGTCCGTGAACTGGGAGGGTGCGGATTGGCGACAACAGATCTGGTGAATGCACGCTCTCTATTGGAAAACAACCGGCGGGCCTTGGAACTGGTTGCGACATCCCCGGATGATCGGCCTTGGGCAATTCAACTTTTCGGGTCCGTGGCTTCCGAAATGAGGGATGCGGCGAAGAAGTGTGAGGATTTGGGGGCCAACTCCGTCGATATCAATATGGGCTGCCCGGTGCGCAAGGTCTGCAAAGTAGGTGGGGGTTCGGCGATGATGAACGAATTAGGCAAGACTGCGGATCTGGTGAAGGGAATGGTGGATGGGGTAAAAATTCCTGTCACGGCCAAGATGCGGTTAGGTTGGGATGAGAAAAATCTGACGGCTCCTGATTTGGCGAAAGCGCTGGAGGAGGCGGGCATATCGGCGATCTTTGTTCATGGGCGGACACGCCAACAGGGGTTCGCCGGAAGGGTAAGTCTGGCGGGGATTGCATCGGTTGTTGCGGTAGTCAAGGTTCCTGTCATCGGAAACGGGGACGTGACCACCCCGGAGGGGGCGAAACGAATGATGGAGGAAACGGGTTGTGCAGGGGTGAGTGTTGGGCGCGGTGCTTTTCTAAATCCATGGATCTTTCGGGCAATGGCACACTACTTGCAGAAAGGGGAATTGATGAATGAACCCGATTTCGAAGAAAGGGTCCGGGTCATGACCCGGCATTTGGAGCGGAATATTGAGTTCTTCGGAGAGGAACGAGGATGCGTTCTTTTTCGCAAAGTGATTCCCTGGTATGCGCGGAGATTCGGTCCCTCCAGCGAGTTTAAAAAGGCTGCGGTAAGAATCTCGAGCCGTTTGGACTACGAAAAAGCCCTGGGGGAATATCGGGATTGGCGGAAGCAGTTTGTGAATGAAAAAGGAGAGTTGCTTGAAAAATTTACTCCCTCCAAATTACATGCGGTTTTTGCCGGTGATGTGGATGTGGAAAGATCGGAAATTCCTGTCCCCAAGGGCCCGGTTTCAAACTGGTAGGCAGAGGTTTGACTCGAAGAGCGATTTCTTTAATGATCTTGCCATGAGCCAATCCAAAACTTATTCCACCAAGAATGATCTCTCTGCGGACCTTCGGGGGAAGATGATCCACCTATTGAATGTCCGTTTGGCTGACTCGATCGATCTTCAGACGCAATGCAAGCAGGCCCATTGGAATGTCAAAGGACCCGACTTCATCGCCCTCCACGAGCTTTTCGACAAGGTCAACGAGGATGTAGAAGAGTATGTGGATCTTTTGGCGGAGCGTGCTGTCCAATTAGGGGGAACCGCCGAGGGAACGATCCAAGCCGTCATCAAGAGTACGAGTCTGAAGGAGTACGGAGCAAAAGATGGTTCCGGCCATGAGCATGTCCAAGCGTTGTCGATTGCTTTGGCGGCCTATGGAAAACTTGTACGGGAAGCAATTGATTCAACGGACAAGGCGGGGGACAAGGACACAGCCGATATTTTCACTGAAATCTCCCGAGGGACTGATAAGTGGCTTTGGTTTGTCGAAGCCCACCTGCAGGCGGAGAGATAATTGAATTTTTTGGCAGTCACGATATTTCACCGGGAGCCCCAAGCTCTTTTTGCGTTGCCCCTCCCGCTGATACTGAGTTTGGGTCTGGGCATGTATGGTATGCTCGAGTTGGGGTTACGGATCGGGAAGACGCATCTACGAAATGGGCGTGGAAAGATTCTGGACACCTTGGGTGTGATTGATGGACCGATCTTTGCTCTTTTTGGGCTTTTGATTGCCTTTACTTTTTCCTCGGCTCTTTCCCGTTTTGACGAACGCCGGAAGTTGATTGTCGATGAGGCAAACGATATTGGGACCGCTTATCTTCGTCTCGACCTACTCCCAGTCGAAGATCAGGAGCCTTTGCGGAACTTATTCCGAAATTACATCGATTCCCGAATCAGAACTTACGAGCTGATTCCCGATATGAAGGCGGCATTAGGGGAGTATGAAAGAACACAAATCCTTCAGACCGAGATATGGAATCATGCGACCCAAAGTGTTGCGAAAAGCCCTACTACTTTGTCGGGAATGCAATTGTTGCCAGCTCTGAACAGCATGATTGATATCACCAATACCCGCACGGCTGTTCTTCAATTTCATCCTCCCGTAGTCATTTATGGGATGCTTCTAGTGATGGCTTTGGTGAGTGCGCTTCTTGTGGGGTACCAAATGGCGACATTTGAGAAAAGGAGCTGGCTTCATATCGTGCTTTTCATTATTTCGATCACTCTGACCTGCTACGTAATTCTTGATATTGAGTACCCCCGAATGGGATTAATCCGAGTCGATGCAGTGGACGGGGTTCTTAGGGACGTTCGTGAAGGAATCCGTCCGAAAAAGTGATCACCAGCCGCGATTGCTGATCGCCGTCACGAGATTTTGTGCGGCATTGAGTGCAGCGAGGGGGAGCGCTTGGCGCTGCGATTCCGTTTGGTCGCCTTGCACAAAGAAAGTGGTGGTTCCCTTGATCGGAGTCGGGGGAATGATTTCCTTCTTTTCTTTCCTATTATAAAGACGGTATTCCAAAGTCAGGATCAGTTGGAATTGCAGGGAAGTCAGGAACTGCTCGGTGGATTGACGTATCGAAACACGCTCGATCTTCTTGACGGTGATCTCAAGGGTGGCATCGCTTTCCTCCATGCGGGCGTGGCGAAAAGTGCCGTCTCGGTCAATTTCCTGGAGAAGGGTATTGGTAACGATTAACGGAATAGCTGTTTCGTCCGTTTCGTTTTGCACTGTCGGGATATAAAGAACCCGGAGATCGGTCATGCCTTCGCCCTTGGGAGTGCTTCCCAATTTATAGTTCGCGCAGGAGCACAAAACCAATGGGACGAGGGCCAGAGCGAGGTTTTTCATTGATTGGGTACTCTATCGGGTTGGGGCTGGGGATTCGATCTAAAACTGATTTTTGCTTTATTTGAGTCGGCATTCTGCTGTTTTGCCTCTGAAATGCTTTCCTCAAGAACCCGCTTTCGTTGCCGGGCTTCCTGCGCCTGTGGGGAGTCGGGAGTCTGGGTGATGACCAGATTGTAGTAAAACAGGGCGGCCGGGTAATTGCCGCTCTTATCGTAAAACCTGGCGACCAAAAGGGATCCGCCGCTCAGGCGTTGTGTGAGAACCTGAATATTATCGGATGCTTGTTCCGTCTTGTCGCTGCGCTTATAGCGGGCCAGATAATCCTGAAAGGCTTCGATTCCTGATTGGGCGGCTGTTTGGTCGTACTCGGGTTGACGGGCGGCCTTCATCCAGACATAGCCGATTTGGTACTGGGCATCGTCGATTAGGTCGTTCTTGGGATACTTATCCAAAATATCCTCGTAAAACTTCACAGCCTCCGGCCATTTTTTCTGTTTCTCCCGAGCCAATCCACATGAAAAGGTAGCGAGGGGTGCATAGGTACCAAAAGGCGCAGCACGGATGATTGTTTGATAAATCTCCACAACTTTGTTCATATCGGCCGGCATTGGGATTTTCCACATCATCTGGGGTTCGCCGGCAAGATAGAGATTCCCAATGGCGAACATCCGCTCAATAGCCAGATCCCAGTACTTGTTGCTGGTCGATTCTTCGATGAGTTTTTTGTAAGCTTTGTAAGCATCCCAATATTTTGCGAGATGCTCGTACATTTCGCCGACCTTGTACTGAGCTTCCGTTTTATTGAGGTCGTCCGGGTTTTCCTTCACAAAGTCCTGATAGATCTTCAGTGCTTGATCAAAATACTTGATGGAATTGGCATTGGCCTCCCCGCCCCGTTGGTCTGTTTCGTCCCGGAGACGTTTGGCTTCCATCTGTTTTTCTTTTCCAAGATTTCGAGCGGCTTGTGCCGCTTCCTTGTCTCCCAACTCTTCTGCCCGATCGGCTGAGGCAAACTGTTCGTCGGCATCCCGTTCGATCTGTTCGACCTGTTCGTAGGCCCTCCCGATGGTTTCCGCATTTTTTGCCGTCTGAAGAACGTCCCCGGTGGTTCCGCGGTTCCCGAGGAGATCCGACTCAAGAGTGAAGCCCTCTCCCGGGGTATAGGTCCGAAAATTCAGGGGAATGGTGGTGCTGCCTTCAGCCAGCCAGTTTCCTTTTGTGTCCAGGTATCCCCAGGAAGGTCCCTGGGAGTCCCCGTTGAGCAGTCGTGAACCGATTCGAACATGGGCTTTACCGTTCCGGAAACCATTTTCCACCGCTTCAATTTTTGCCGTTGTATCCTGGCGTCCATCCGTGCCCACTCTCGAAGGGGCGCCTTTTTGGGGAAGGGCGGATGAGATGAGGGCTTGGTCGATGATCACTTTCCCATTGGGATCGACAAAGATCCATTTCCCACCGGTAAATTCATTATCCTCCCGTTTCCCTCCCTCATTGACCGCGGCCAACCCTTGGGAAAAGGCTAAGGCCTCGTCATACTTTGGGGGCACGCTAAAAACCCCCGTGCGGTCGATGTAGCCCCATTTTCCGTCCACCATGGCTCCGCAGCGGTCTTCCGAGAAAAAATATACCTGCTCGAATTTCGGAGGAATTACCATTTCACCCTCCTTGCTAACAAAGCCCCAGCGTCCCTCCCAAAGGACCGGAGCCAATCCCTGCCTAAAAATCCCGGCGCTTTCATATTTGGGTTCGATCAAAAACTTGCCGGAGCGGTTGATGAAGCCCCATTTGCCGTTTTCCTTTACGGCGGCGGCCTGGTCGCTGAAGAGAAATGCATCCTCGAAGCGTGGTTCGATGACAAACTTTCCTTCTCCATTAATAAAGCCCCATTTTCCATCCTTTTTCACCCCGGCAAGAAAATCTGAAAAGGGGAGGGCATTTTCGTATTGTGCCTCGATCACGAACTTTCCCGCGCGGTTGACATAGCCATACCTCCACCATGCCTTTTTAGGTTGAAGGTCAACTCCGCTGTCGGATTGGGACAATCCCATGCTTCCTAGGGTCAGAAAGAGGATACTCAAGCCTGCGGCAAGGGGACGGGTGGATGCATTTCCAAGTATCACTTGCACAGGATTTTATCGTTCAACTGCAGGGCGTCAAGTTGACCAAAAATAAGAGTGAGACCACTCGATCTTATGCTTAGGCTCAATGTATGAAAAGTCACCAATTTCTCATTCTCGCTTGGCTCTCCATCATTGGATTTGTCGGTGATAGTTTCGGGGAAGAGGCAAAGACAGCCCCGGAATCGCAGGAATTCACGGTGATGGTTTACAATGTGGAGAATCTTTTTGATGTGGATCGGGTCTCCTCATACGACGAATACATTGAATCCCCCGACGATCCGAATAGTTATGGGCCAACCAAACTACTTCGAAAGTTGAAGTCGATCACAACGGTTCTGAGGAGCCTGAATGGAGGGAAAGGACCCGATGTGGCGATTTTGAACGAGCTCGAAGTCGACCACACCCCCGATTCCAATGTGCCCGATCTCAAGGAATTTCTAAAAAAGTACGAGGGGAAAACATATGAAAAGATGCTGACTACGGAACTGACCGATGAATTGCGAGGCCTTCCGGTGGAGGCTTGGCTTCTCAAGGCCATGGAGGATGAGGGACTCAAGGGCTACACCTTTCTTGTGGGGGAGGTTCCTGGAGAGGCCACGAAACATCAGGATGCAATCAAGACCGGGATCATCACACGGTTTCCTGTCGTTTCCTCAGTCACACATGAGACTCCATCTGCCCGTGGAATATTGGAGGCGAAACTTAAAGCGGGCGATTCCACATTCATCGTGATGGGGAACCATTGGAAAAGCGGGGCGGGGAACCCGGCCATGGAAAATACCCGCCTTGGTAACGCGAAAACCGTCCGTGACCGTCTGGATCAGATCCTGCAAGAGGATCCTCAATCGGATGTGATCATCGGCGGGGACTTTAATTCCCAGTACAACCAAGGGCAGAGATATCCTTTCATGACCAAAACAGCCCTGCAGGACATTTTGGGATCTCAGGGGGATGCCAAGGCTCTTGGGGGAAACGGCAAGCCCGATGTTTATAATTTGTGGTTCGATGTGGATCCTGAAAAACGTTACAGCGACGAATTTGGAGGGGAGTGGGGCACGCTGATGCAGTTGCTGGTAACCCGCGGGTTGGGGGACGGAAAGGGAGTGGAGTATGTCCCCAACACCTTTCATCAGGTTTTGGTTCCGGGGGTGAACTGTCGTGAGCCATTGGGACTGCCTTGGCATTGGACCAATTATGGACCTGGTTGGGGAGCCAGCGACCATTTGCCTGTTGTGGCAACATTTCGGACGGCGCAGGGAGTTCGGACCGAAACTAGTTCTGGTGCCAAAAGCTCGTCACCCCAAAAAGAAGGTATGAAGGTCGGTTACGATAAGATCGACCGTTCCAAGCTGAGGAACGCCTCTGTGCTAAAAAATGCGAGTGAAGAAGAAATCGCCAAAGCGCTGGGGGAAATCTTTCTGGTCGATGGAACTCTTTCAAAAATCCGTCCCTTGGAGATTGAAGTGGACGGGAAGTCTTATTCCCTTCATTCCTTTGACAAAAATCTAAAGGATGCGATTCGGGTGATGTCGAAAGGCAGCAGGGTGAAGATCCTTGGCGAACTGGGTTTTTACAAAGGCAAGTTGCAGTTCGTTGTCCAAGATCCGAGCTGGATCAAGTAGGGTCAGGCCCGCCTTGATTCATGGGTGAGCCAACGAAGTCGGTCTTCCATTTCCGGTGTTAGTTGTTCCCACCGGAACCGCCAAGACCAGTTTCCCTGCTCCCGCCCGGGGACATTGAGTCGGGCTTCCGATCCCAAGCCAAGAACATCCTGCAGCGGGTAGATGGCAGTATGACAAGGAGTGCGGAGGGCGAGGTTGATCATGTCCCAATGAATCTGTGACCCATCGCAGGAGAGATAGGTCCGGGCTTGATGCTGTTCCTTAGCAATTTGTTCCGGGGTACGAGTGGAGTCCTGACCGGCCTCGCTTCGGTACCATCCTGCTGTTGTGTCATTATCATGGGTGCCGGTGTAGCAAACTGTATTCGAGGGATACGTCGCGGGGCAAAAAGCGGGACTGGGGGAATCCTCTCCGAAAGCAAACTGAAGAATCCGCATTCCAGGATACCCGAGGCTGTCCCGCAGGGCATCCACATCGGGAGTGATCACTCCTAGATCCTCGGCGATGATGGGAAGTTCACCGATTGCCAAGCGGGCGGCATCGAAAAGTTTTCGTCCCGGCCCCGGAATCCATTTTCCATTCATTGCAGTGGGTTCATCCGCGGGAATTTCCCAGTTCGCTGCAAAGCCGCGGAAGTGATCGATTCGGACGATATCATAGAGCTCAAAGGAGGATTTGAGTCGGGAGATCCACCACGAGAAACCCTCTGCAGCGTGGGTTTCCCATCGATAAAGAGGATTTCCCCAGCGTTGTCCGGTTTGGCTGAAGTAATCGGGGGGTACTCCGGCGACGACCGCCGGTTGCCCGTTGGGTTGAAGAAGGAAAAGCTCCGGTCGGCACCAGACATCCGCACTGTCGTGAGCTACAAAGATAGGGATGTCCCCGATAATAGAGACCCCACTTTGTTTTGCCTCTTTCCGGAGTAAGTCCCATTGCCGATAGAAAAGAAACTGGAGAACCTTGGTTTGCCGGATTTCGGGTCCGTGTTCTTTTTGGGCTGACCGAATGGCAGAGGCATCCCTCTTGACGAGGGGAGTCGGCCAGTTCACCCAAGGACCGCCGCCGTGATGTTTTTTTAGTGAAATAAAGAGTGCAAAATCTTTCAGCCAAAAGGCGTTTTTCTCTTCAAATGCAAGAAAAGCGGTTTTGAGGGATGGGGAGGCTCGTTTTGAAAAAGACCGGGCGACTTTTTCCAAAACCTGGCTGCGGGCAAGAATGGCCGGACCATAGTCAATCCGATCCTCGGGCAGAACAGGGAAACCCATTAGGTCTTCCTCTTGAAGAAGGTTTTCTTCCCGAAGCGCATCGAAAGATATGAGCATGGGATTTCCTGCGAAAGTCGAAAGGGTCTGATAAGGGGAGTCGGCGTAACCGGTGGGACCCAGCGGAAGGACCTGCCAGAGTTTTTGCGACATGGTATTGAGGTGAGCCAACCATCCGCGGGCTTCGGGACCGATTTCCCCCATCCCGTATCTTCCTGGGAGGGAAGTCGGATGGAGTAAAATTCCGGCGGATCGGGGAAAGGTCATCCGCGCAAAAAAATCCAGCCGTTTAGGGCGAGAATGGGTAGGAGAATCGGCAGGGCAAAGCGAAGAATGTAGCCAAAGAAGGAAGGCATATGGATATTGGAGGAGTCCGCAATCGACTTCACGAGCAGATTTGGACCATTGCCAATATAGGTGGCGGCTCCAAAAAAGACGGCGCCTAAAGAAATAGCTGCAAGGGTCGCGGGATCTTGGAGGGCAAAGCGGGCGACTTCGGGCTGATCGAAAAGGTGAAGAACAGGTTCATGTAAATTCAAGGCAAGGGTGAGGAAGGTCAGGTAAGTGGGGGCATTATCAAGAAATGCCGAAAGAGAGCCTGTCATCCAATAGTATTGGAGATTGGAGGGGTGGCCCAGGTCATGAGCGGAGGCGGTAAGGAGGTGGATAACAGGAATCAGGGTCGCGAAAATTCCGAAAAAGAGCCAGGCCACCTCTTGAAGAGGTTCGAAGGAGAATCCATTCTCTTTTCGGATTGAGGGAGAAGTGAGACGGTAGGATACCAAGGCACTAATCACCATGATGCCATCCGAAAGAAACCAAGGGGTCCCCCATCCTCGAGCAAGTACGGCAAAAAGAATGATTCCCAGGAAAAAACCATTTTTCCATCCTTCGATCTGAAAGGATTCACTCCCTGCCTCTTTTTCCTGAATATTCTTTGAGGCACGGGCAAAGTTTATGCGGTCGAAAAAGTAGAACACGGTGAGGATGAGGCTGACGACAAAAAGCCACTCCAGCCAAAGATGTTGCAGGGTCCAGAAGAAGGGGACCCCGCGAAGGTAACCCAAGAAGAGAGGGGGATCCCCGATGGGGGTGAGGCACCCCCCCACATTGGCAACAACGAAAATAAAGAAGACAATGTGATAACCGGTAATGCGGTAACGGTTCATCCGAATCCAAGGACGAATGAGCAGCATGGCGGCTCCTGTTGTGCCGAGAATGTTGGCTAAAATGCCGCCGATCATTAGAAAGATAACATTCCGTAAAGGGGTGGCCTCTCCCGCGACGCCGATTCGGATGCCGCCGGAGACCACAAAAAGTGATCCAATGAGGGACAGGAAGCTGATGTACTCTTCCAGACTAGCGAGGAGAGGGGGGCGGTTTTGGATGATCAGGAAATAGTAGGTAACGATGATCAGTGCCAAGGTGAGACTGATAAGGGGGTAGTAGCGGTGCCAGATGCGGGCGGCGAAAAGGGGGCCTACGGCGATGCCAAAAATCAGGAGAGCGAAAGGGGCCAGAAGCCAGAGGGGTGGAGGGGCACCCATGTTCATTAGAGCGAGAACCATCCTTCTTGGATGCAGGGAGTTAATACCAGGGTCAAGCGGGACTGATTCTCGCCAGACATTCTTGCCCTTCCCAAAAGGCTCTCTAGGTTGAACCATGTCGATGAGCACCAGTGAACTTGGCTACAATTCGAAGGTGGAGGGGAACGTGGTTTTAACCACCCTCGATGCAGCAATGAACTGGATGCGGAAAAACTCCCTTTGGCCTATGCCCATGGGTCTCGCCTGCTGCGCGATTGAGCTCATGGCATCCGCCTCCACCCGCTTTGATATTTCTCGATTCGGAGCCGAAGTGATGCGGTTTTCGCCCCGGCAGTCGGATTTGATGATCGTGGCCGGAACCGTTACCTACAAAATGGCGCTAGCGACAAAAAGGGTTTGGGACCAGATGGCGGAGCCCAAGTGGTGCATCGCCATGGGGGCCTGTGCGAGCACGGGGGGGATGTACCGGAGTTACGCCGTCCTGCAAGGGATCGATCATCTAATCCCTGTCGATGTCTATATCTCGGGTTGCCCGCCACGTCCCGAGGCCGTCCTAGAGGGGTTGATGAAACTGCAGGATAAAATTGCAAAAAGCCGTGGTGTGGTGGTGGGGCAGAAACAAACGGCATGAGCGGCTTGTCCGGAGAAGGCCATGGAGATCTGCTCTCCTCGGCACAAAAGCTGTCCGAGTTCCGGGGGGAGACCTCTTGGCAGGTTGAAAAAGAAAAACTTCCTGAACTGATGGCTTCCCTTAAGACCCAGGGGTTCACGTATTTGGTGGATCTGGCGGGTGTGGATCATCAGGGCGAGGATCCACGCTTTGAAGTGGTTTATGAATTGTGCGATCTGCGCCGCAAGAAGCATATCCGTATCAAAACCAAGGTCGCTGAGGGGGATTCTGTCCCCACGGTTTCCCATGTATGGAGAACGGCAGATTGGCATGAACGGGAGGCGTGGGATATGTTGGGCATTCGTTTTACGGGACATCCCGATCTCCGGCGGATTCTGATGTGGGACGGGTATCCGCATCATCCCCTGAGGAAAGACTTTCCGCTGGCAGGGCTCTCAACCGAAATGCCGGAT
>Ga0164295_10002211_pt1 | contig 16144 bp, 12 predicted proteins | sample GEODES006metaG_FD_111798 | JGI IMG/M metagenome (GOLD analysis project Ga0164295, IMG submission 111798) | Oligotrophic lake water microbial communities from Sparkling Lake, Wisconsin, USA - GEODES006 metaG | ecosystem: Environmental > Aquatic > Freshwater > Lake | place: USA: Sparkling Lake... | reverse complement strand
GTTCATGATCGCTGAGCCGGCATCCGCTGGGATTCCCAATTGCCCTCCGACGTTCACAGTTCTGGTGGAGCCAACGCACGGTCCTTGCTCCGGGGTGCGGGTGTTGAGCAGGCGACCCGGGTCAACTGGAGTGAACCCACCGGAAACCACAGGGGAGCCCGGTTGGTAGTAGCCGCCGATATCGACCACGGCGTGAGGACAGCCACCTGATGCTCGCAGGTCAATAAATCCGTTGGCCCCGACTCGCGCAGTTACCGAGTTAGCAACCACTTCCCCGGCGGAGTAGTTGACGCTGGAAACCACCGCAGGGGAACTGCCAGTGGGCGTAACCGAGAGGTAGCCAGAGGTTGACGCGCTGATCGCGGCGATATTGAGCGTGACCGCTTGGGCATCTGCGGGTACTGCGCCGACTCCAGCAACCTTCAGGCTGCGAGTTCCGGTCAGGCAGGGGCCTTGGTCGACAAGGCGAGTGTTGAGCAACCGACTTGGCGTCAGTGGGGCGAATCCGCCGGCACCAACTGGTGATCCGCCGGCGAAGTAGCCAGCAATGTCCACAACGATATGAGGGCATCCGCCGCTGGCGAACAAGTTGACGGCACCGCTCAATCCCACCTTTACGGTGACCGAATTGGCGATGACCTGCTTGGCTGAATAGTTCAGATTGGACACCGTTGGCTGGATTTCGCCCGCAGGCCACACGCTGACGTAGCCGCCCGCACTCGGCGTCACCACGGTGACGTTGAGTACCACCGCAGAAGCCGAACTGGGAATTGTCAGACCATCGGCGACAGTGAGGGACCGACTTCCGATGAGGCATGGTCCCTCTCCAGCGAGTCGCGTGTTGAGTAGCCGCGATGGGGTGACTCCAACGAACCCGCCAGCGTCAACGAAACCCGCAGCCCCCGCTGGCGCCGCACTCGTCACTCCTGCGCTACCGAGTAGCAGTAGCGCCAGCGAAATTCCGACCGTCCGTCGCCAGACAGTCGGCGCGGAGAGTCGTCGGCGCAACATGCTCTCAGGGTATGGGGATTGCGAGAAGATTGAGTCCGGAATCGCTTCGGCCCGAAGATGTTCCTCAGGTCCTATCTGGTCAACGAGGCAGAAGTCACCCCGATCCAGAGGTTCAGTCGTTGCCGAGCATTCCGCCGACGAGATCCTCAAAGGCATCGAGTTCGCGTTCCCGGGCGAGTTGAATGGCATCAGATCGACCGGCCAACACGAGTTTTTTGGTCGCAACAAGGGGAGCAAGCGGCAGCGATCCGATGTGGTGCGCCATCTCCATGGTCAGCTGCATCAACTCGGCATCGGGTACGGCTCGCAGCGCCAACCCATCGGCTACCGCTTGATCGGCGTCAATCCAAGGTTCAAAGAGCAGGACCTCCATGGCGCGCTGGCGACCCATAACCGCTGGCATCAGAAGACTGGCCGAGGCCTCGGTGGTAACTCCCAAACTCAAAAATGGCACTTTCAGTCGGGCATTTTGAGCCATGAGCACGAGATCGCAGTGGAGGAGCAACGTAAGGCCGATGCCCACACCCACTCCGTTGACCGCAGCGATGAGCGGCTTGGGGAACGATTCCACCGAGGGCATAAGTCGGCGGTAGCCAGGTTCTTGACCCTCAAACACAGAGGGGTCAGCCATCTCGGTGAGATCTTGGCCTGCTGAAAATGCCCTTCCCTCACCGGTAATGACCACACAGCGCAGCGCGTCGTCGGATGCCGCCTCGTCGAGGGCATCGGCCACTGCGTACCAGAGCGTCTGGTTGAAGGAATTGAGGGCATCGGGCCGATTGAGCGTGAGCACACGAACCCCGTTGGCATCGTCGATTCTCAGGACTGGAGTTTCGTTTGTCATTGATCCTTCTTCGATCTGGCAAGCACACGCACTGAGCGGTTCGCCGGGGCACCGTACCCCGACATCGCCGCCGCAACTACCTCACAAAGTCGTGTCCAGAGCGCCTCGAGGGAGCATTGGCCCACGCATACGGAGGTGAGACGGAAACCGTCGTGACATCATCGGACATGGCCGAATTGTCACCCCCGTCTCCAAACGAGCTTCGAGGTGATCGACCGCTGGTCTGGATTCGGAATTATCGGTCGGCACTTCTGCGTCCGGACGTGCTCGCTGGATTGACCGTGACCGCCATCGCTGTCCCCGAGTCGCTCGGCTATGCGGGAATCGTTGGCCTTCCTCCGCAGACTGGTCTCTATTGCGCTTTGTTCCCCGCAATCGTGTTCGCGCTGATGGCGTCGTCACGACGGTTAGTCGTGGGTGCTGATTCAGCAACTGCGGCGCTCGTGGCAGCTGGAGCCGCGGCGGTGGTGGCTCCTACCGCGCCCGATTACCCGGCAGCGGTAGCGATGTTGGTGTTGATCACGGGCTTAGTCCTCATGGCAATGTCGGTGAGTCGTTTGGGCTTTCTCGCCGATCTGATTGGTCGCCCTGTACTCATTGGCTTCCTGAGCGGTGTTGGTATCTCGCTCATCATTGCCAAGTTGCCAGAGGTGCTGGGGATACCGGCGACGGGAACCCCCTTGGGTCGACTCGGTGAGACCATTACGGGACTCGGCGGAATCAATTGGTGGAGCGCAGGGATCGGTGCCGTCACGGTCGCGGTGTATCTCGGACTCGAACGAGTCGCTCCCAAAATGCCAGCGGCGCTCATCACGCTTGTTGGCGTCTCGGTGTTGGCCGCGGCGGCAAACGTCTCGGATCATGGCGTTGAGCCAGTCGGAAAAGTGCCGGCTGGTCTGCCACATTTTCAGTTGCCCAGCCTCGGATGGACGGAGGCCTCGCGCCTCGTGGCCACTGGTTGCGCGGTTGCGCTAGTCGTGCTGGCGCAGAGCGCCGCGGTTGCCAGAAACTTTGCTACCGCGCATGGTGAACGCGACAACACGACTACCGACCTAGTGGCATTGGGCGCGGCGAACATGGCGAGTGCGCTGACTGGCGGGTTCGCCATCAACGGAAGTCCCCCACGGAGCGCTGCGGCCGATGAAGTGGGTGGGCAAACTCCAATGGTGAACGTGGTGATGGCAGTCGCCATCGCGCTGATTCTGCTGCTGTTCACGGGACTTTTCGAGTACCTGCCCAGCGTGGTGCTTGATGCGCTTGTTCTGGCAATCGGCATTCGGTTGATTGCAGTTGCCGAGTTGCGCAGAGTGTTTCAGGTCCGACGATCAGAGTTTGCGGTCGCCATCATCGCCATGATTGTGGTGGCGTTCGTTGGAGTTGAGCAGGGCCTTGCAGTGGCAGTGCTCATTGCGCTTGCTGACAGATTGCGGCGCCAGTATCACCCGCACGACGAGGTCATTGTTCTTGACGGAGTTGCATCGCGACGTCTCGAACGCCGTCTAGGACGATTGTCGGGGCTTGAGGGAGTCGTGGCGTATCGCTTTGGTAGTTCGTTGTTCTTTGAGAACTCCGACTGGTTCGACACCCGACTGCGGACACTGCTGACTCAGTGCACTCATCCGCCCCGGGCTGTGTTGCTTGATGCCAGCGCCATCGAGGACGTGGACTACACCGCCGGCCGAATGTTGAAGCGGCTCCACGATGATCTGCACGACCGTCAATGTGACCTCATCGTGGCGGAAGGTTCGCCGGAACTCTGGGCCGCGCTGACGAACGTTGGGCTTGGCGATCTCCAACGCTCGCATGAATTAGACGATGTCATCATGGCGTTGAGATCGAACTGATCTCTTCGGGTGGTTGGCGTGGGGCTACCTTCAGAGGGATCCAAAAGAGTTTTGATTCCGGCGAGCCTCAGGAGCCCGAACACCATGACTGCATTGCAGCCAACTATCGCAACGTCCGGTACTAACGCCGAGTCGACAGCGGCGGATCGTGCCTATGTGTTTCATTCCTGGTCCGCACAAGCGCAGATCAGTCCGCTGCCTGTTGCCGGCGGCGAAGGTTCGACGTTCTGGGACAACGAAGGCAATCGGTATCTGGACTTCAGTTCGCAGTTGGTGAACCTCAACCTCGGGCATCAGCACCCTCGGCTGGTCCAAGCGATCATCGATCAAGCTCAACGGCTCTGCACAGTCGCACCAGCTTTCGCCAACGATGTTCGCACCGAAGCCGCACGGATGATTTTGGAGCGGGCGCCGGGCGATTTGAGTCGAGTGTTCTTCACGAGTGGTGGCGCCGAGGCCAACGAAAACGCAGTGCGCATGGCCCGGAGCCATACTGGCCGTCACAAGATCCTCTCCACCTACCGCAGCTATCACGGCGCAACCGGCACTGCGATTGCAATGACCGGCGAGCCTCGGCGGTGGAGCGGCGAGTCAGGGGCGCATGGGATCGTGCACTTCTTCGGGCCGTATTTGTACCGCTCTGCGTTTCATTCAACCACCGAGGCGCAAGAGTGTGAGCGGGCGCTTCAGCATCTGACCACAGTCGTGGAGATGGAAGGGCCAGCCACGGTTGCAGCAATCGTGCTGGAACCAGTCGTAGGAACAAATGGTGTTCTTGTTCCTCCGGCTGGGTACCTCGCTGGAGTCCGGGAACTTTGCGACCGCTACGGAATCTTGTTGGTGGCTGATGAAGTCATGGTGGGGTTTGGGCGGATCGGCGAGTGGTTTGCCGTTGACCATTGGGACGTTGCTCCCGATCTGATCACGTTCGCCAAGGGCGTGAACTCCGGCTACGTGCCGCTCGGTGGAGTGGTGATCTCAGAGCGAGTCGCTGCTTCATTTGCGGATCGAGCGTTCCCTGGAGGCCTCACCTATTCGGGACACCCGCTTGCCTGCGCAGTCGCAGTTGAGTCGATGAAGGTGTTTGCAGATGATGGCATTCCCGCACGAGCTCGTCGGCTCGGTGAGGACATCATTCGTCCAGCGCTCGAAGACATGGCGACCCGACACCCCAGCGTTGGTGAGGTGCGCGGGCTCGGATGTTTCTTCGCCCTCGAGTTGGTGAAGAACCAAGCAACTCGTGAGCCGCTGGTGCCATTCAACGCCGCCGGAGCGGCTGCCGCTCCGATGATGGAGTTCGCTGGAGCTTGCAAGGCCAACGGCGTCTGGCCGTTCGTGCACTTCAATCGCACGCACATTGCCCCGCCGCTTGTCATCAGTGAGGATGAGTTGCGGACTGGTCTCAAAGGTATCGACGCGGCGCTCGGTGTAGCCGATCAGCACGTCGGAATTTGACACGCCCGACGCCTCAATGAGTTACCCGCTAGGGTGATGAGGTCACCGTTTGGTGATGCAATATCCAAAGCAGCCGATGGGGTGCCGTAAATGCGGCGCCCTATTCGTTAATCAGGCCTCCGCATGGAGGAGAAACGAGACAGCAGTGACGACGGGAACCGTCAAATTCTTCAACTCCGAAAAGGGGTACGGATTTATCAGCCGTGACGATCAGGACGGCGATCTGTTCGTCCATTTCTCCCAGATCCAGGGCGCGGGCTACCGCTCCCTCGAAGAGGGCCAGAAGGTCGAGTTTGAGGTCGGTGCAGGCCGCAAGGGCGAAGAAGCCCAGAACGTTCGCGCCGTCTGATGTAGTTGTCGCCGGGCCACTCCGAAAGGAGTGGCCCGACTGGCAATTGAGTGAATATCTAGTGGTAATGAATATCTAGCGGTGTCGAAGATCCAGTGGTAGTGATCCTCAGTTAGTGATTCAGTAGCGCTGATTGCGTGAGTCGCATCACGCACCGCACGTTGCAGCACGAGCGCTCAAATCTAAGTACTTCGCAGCAGTTGTCGCACGGTCGTACCGACCCGATAACCGAGCTTGCTAAAGCCTGCGTCCCAGTTGTCCGCACTTCGGCGGCCCGCGCATCGCTATGGTCTTGGACCATGAGCGAGAGCGAATCCCAGTCAGCGCCGAGCGAGAGCAAAGCCCAGTCAGCGCCGAGCAAATCCGAATCAGCGCCGAGGTCTGGTGCCCGGAAATCACGTTGGGCGGTGGCGCTGCTGATGTTCGTCATCGGGACCCTGCTCGTTCCGATTGCGATTTCCGGTTTATGGGCGCGCAACTTGGTGGTGAATACCGACCGATATGTAGAGACCGTTGCGCCGCTCTCCTCGGATCCTGCGATTCAGGACGCAGTCATCAACCGCACCTCGGATGCCGTAACTGAAGCAGTCGATGTTCCGAAGTTGGTCGATGATGCAATTGGCCCAAAGGGCAAAGTGCTTGCTGCACCGTTAGAGGCCGCTGTGGGTTCTGTAGTGACCACGGCGACCGGCAAGTTGGTGAGGAGCAAACAGTTCTCTTCCGTCTGGGCCGGCGCCAATCGCCGGGCGCATAGCCAGTTAGTCAAGGTGCTAACGGGCACGAAACCGGGTCCTGCCGCGGCGGTCATCGTCGACTTGCAGGGTGTGAGCAACAAGGTGACCGACAACTTGAGGTCCGCTGGCATCACGGTGGCAAGCACCAACACCAAAGGACCGAACGCGTCGATTGAGTTGTACAGCCAGGCTCAACTCGAAAAGATTCGTGGATCGTTTCACTTAGTTGAGATGTTTGCCTCGGCGTTGCCTTGGGTGGCGCTTTTGTTGCTGGGTCTGGCGGTGGTGGTCGCACCTGATCGTCGACGCGGCCTGATGGGCCTCGGACTCGCCCTCGCAGTTGGGTCGGGGCTGTTGCTGTTGGTATTTGCGGTGGGACGAGCGATTTTCCTCGACGCCGTTCCAGTGGGAGGGTCAACTGCCGCTGCCGCCGCAGTCTTCGACACGATGGTTCGCTTCGTGCGCGGCGGTACTCGCACGGTGCTCGCTGCCGGTGTGGTCGTGGCTATTGCTGCGTGGCTCTTTGGGCCGAGCAAATTGCCTGTCCGAATTCGGGGCGTGGTCAGCCGAGCCACAAGTTCTGCGGGCGATTCGGCCGCAGCACACGGGGCGTCGTCTGGGGCGGTAGGTCGGTGGCTTGCCCAGAACCTCGGTGTTGCGAGAGGCGGTGTTGGAGTGCTGTGCGCAGTGACCTTGGTGGCGTGGAGCCAGCCAACCGCCGCCGTGGTGCTGTGGATCGGCGTTGCTGCGTTGGTCGCCCTGGTGCTGATCGAGGTGCTGGCCCGAGCCGCTGGTCCATTGGAACTTCCCACCCTGCCAACCTTGCCCACACTTGATGAGGTTCCCGAGGTTCCGTCGGTGCCAACACAACCCGATGCGTCGGTTCGGGCCGGGGCGTCGAGCGGTGCCGCTTCCGGAACCGCTGCGTCTGGTGGTGCTGCGTCCGGTAGCGCTGCCTCTCGTAGCTCCGCGTCCGGTAGCGCCGCCTCTGGTAGCTCCGCTTCCGACACCGCTGATGACGCTTCGTCTGGCGTTTGACGGTGGAGGTTCTCGCCCCGATTTATGGTCTGACCGACGCGTCGCAAGCAGCGATCGCGCTCCAACGCGATGGCGTCGACGGTGTCTTCACGTTTGAAGGTCCGCACGATGTCTTCTTGCCGCTAGCCCTGGCCGCCGAAGCCACTGACCTTGCAGTAATGACCAACGTGGCGATTGCGTTTCCTCGCAATGCGATCCATATGGCGCACGCAGCACGAGACCTTCAAACGCTGTCGAACGGAAAGTTCACCCTCGGGTTGGGGTCCCAAATCCGAACACATATCGAGCGGCGTTTCGGAGCCGAGTTCGATCGCCCAGCTGCACGAATGCGAGAAACGGTTGAGGCCGTGCGAGCAGTGTTTGCCTCCTGGGAGACCGGGGAGCCACTCCGGTACGAGGGTGAGTTCCGCACTCACACGCTCATGTCGCCGATGTTTTCGCCTGGCCCCAGCCCGTGGGGACCGCCGCCGGTGGTCGTTGGTGGTCTCGGGCCAAAGATGTGCGCTGTTGCTGCGGAAGTAGCCAACGGTCTTGCAGTTATGCCGGTGAGTTCGGATCGGTTCTTTGCCGAACGGACTCTGCCAGCTGTGGCTGAGGGGCTCCAGCGGCGGGATCCTGCGCTGGGTGACTTCGAGATCCTTCCGGAAGTCATCGTGGCCTGTGGTCGCGATGAGGCTGAACAGGCTGCGGCCGATGCGGGTTGCCGCGCCTTGCTGGGTTTCTATGCGTCAACCCCTGCCTACCGCCCTGTGCTCGACCTTGAGGGCTATGGCGAGTTGCAAACCGTGGCCCGGTCGATGACCAGAGAAGGACGGTGGGACGAACTCTCAGCCCTCATCGATGATTCGCTCTTGGCGACTGTTGCAGTGCGAGGAACACCGTCAGAGGTCGCGGACCGGATTAGCGCTCGCTATCAGGGGCAGGCATCTCGCGTGTGTATCTATTTGCCATACGGAATAGCCGATGGCCTGATGGCAGAACTCGTGGACGAACTCCACGCTCGATAGTAAGCGCGGGTTCTGGGGCGGTGCTGCTAGTTCACCGCAGCAGTTGCGGCCCGGCGCCCAAAGTAGGTTCCCTCGCCGAGCGAAATCCCTGAGCAATACCGTTCCTTTGCCAGGCTGGATGCCACACGACCAATAGCGAATAGCCCGTCGACAGGTGCCCCATCACTGCGCAGAACCCGACCGTTGTCATCTACGAGAACTCCGCCGAGAGGGAATCCTGCATAAATCGTTTGTCCGAGTCGCAGATCGATGGCACCGAATGGACCTTCAGTGAGCGGCACCACGAAGTCCGGATGCTTCTCAAACTCGGGGTCCTCGCCCCGTGCTGCCGCCTCGTTGTAGCTCGACATGGTGGTGACGAGCGATCCGGCGGGTAGACCGATCTCTGACTCGAGTTCCTCCCATGTGGAGCAGACCCAGGTGGCGCGCATTCCTGTTCGGTTCACTTCGTAACGGGGTTCGTCCATGACGAAATAGGCAACTCCGCCGTGCGTCATGAGGGCGGACTGACCCACGTGACCGAAGTAGGTGTCCTCATTGATGAATCGCTTGCCGTGTCCGTTCACCAGCACACCTCTGACCATGCGCCGCGGTGGGGTGATGGGGAGAGCGACCTCCGCAGTGCCCATGGATTCAATTTCCCCACCCACTCCCTGACATACACGCAGTCCCCAGCCATCGTCATTGTCGGTTCCGAGCCGCCAGGCCACGCCTTCAATCGGAGCAACGTGCTGTCGGACTAGATCGTCGTTGTACGCCCAACCGCCCGATGCGAGCACTACTCCGGAGGTCGCTTGGATTGCTTGGATCTGGCCGTCAACGCGTGCGAGTACTCCAACCACTGAAACGCCATCGTCTCCAACGACGAGTTGTTCCACGCGAGCGTCGGTTCGCACCTCTGCGGATGTCGCAGCGACTGCGTCGAGGAGTCGGTCCATCAAAAAGGTTCCGGCAGCACCGGGGATTTCAGGAACATGGCCACGCGGAACGGGCCGGTGATGATCCCGGTAGGGGGCTGCGTCCTCGCCACCTGTGAACACCAGTCCTTCGGTTCCTGGCGGCTCCATCCCTGGCTCTGGCCAGAACTCGCCTCGAAACGGCACACCGTGAGCAATCAGCCAGTCGTGGTGTTCAACGCTGCCATCGCAGTAGGCAGTCAGCCGAGGGTCGGATGCGTCACGGCCCAACGCGTCAGCTAGGAAATCGCGCATCTCTTTGGCGGTGTCAGTAACCCCGGCATCGCGCTGGGTTGCCGTGCCACCACCGAGGTACAAGATGCCGCCGGACATCGCCGAGGTGCCGCCACCCGAGCCAGTGCGCTCAAGGACGAGCGTCCGAGCTCCCGATTCAGCTGCGGTGATGGCGGCGGCTGCACCGGCCGCTCCGAGCCCCACCACGAGCACATCGACGGTCTCGTTCCATTCAGGTACATCGGAAAGAGACGCAGGGGCGATGGGATCAGCTGAGGTCGGCATAGCGGCAATTCTGCGTCGTTTCGGCATCAATCAGCCATACGGGCCGAGCAGTGCGAGGGCTGGGTGTCTGTGGGGGAGTAGCGGAGCGAGTCGTATGCTCACCAACTCTGGCTCCCAAGGAGGACCCGTGACCGACTACGTATCTGAACTCTTTGATCCCGCTGCATGGGGCACTGTTCCAGGTTTTGAGAACCTCGTGGACATCACCTATCACCGAGCGGTCGACGTTGGTGTGGTTCGGGTGGCCTTCAACCGGCCCGAGGTTCGAAACGCATTTCGTCCGTCAACGGTCGATGAACTCTTCCGAGTACTTGACCATGCTCGACAGAGTTCTGATGTCGGTTGTGTGCTGTTGACCGGTAACGGGCCATCGCCCAAGGACGGCGGTTGGGCGTTTTGTTCCGGCGGCGACCAGCGGATTCGAGGCAAGGATGGCTACCGCTACACAGCGGAGGACGACTCGGGTGAACTCGGCCTGACCGCTGAATCCATCGATCCGGGACGGACTGGCCGGCTGCACATCCTTGAGGTTCAGCGGCTCATTCGGTTCATGCCGAAGGTAGTGATCTGTGTCGTTCCCGGCTGGGCCGCGGGCGGTGGGCACAGCTTGCATGTGGTGTCGGATCTGACCATCGCAAGTCGGGAGCACGCGAGGTTCAAGCAAACCGATGCCGACGTTGCCAGCTTTGATGGGGGATTCGGATCGGCGTATCTCGCTCGGCAGGTGGGCCAGAAGTTCGCTCGAGAGATCTTTTTCCTCGGCGATGAGTATTCAGCCGACGACGCCTATCGGATGGGCATGGTCAACGCCGTGGTCGATCACGCTCAGTTGGAGCAGGTTGCGCTCGACTGGGGCCGCAAGGTCATGGGCAAGTCGCCAACTGCCCAGCGGATGCTGAAATTCAGCTTCAATCTCATTGACGACGGCCTTGTGGGCCAGCAGGTGTTTGCCGGAGAAGCGACTCGTTTGGCGTACATGACTGACGAGGCCGCCGAAGGTCGGGACTCATTCCTCGAGCGCCGCGACCCCGATTGGTCCCCCTACCCCTGGCACTACTAGCCACCCCCACCTCTCCTCCGCCCCGTCTCCCTTACGCCGTCTCCCTTACCCCGAAATTTGGTTACTTCTCGCGCAAAAGCGCACAGAAGTAACCAAATTTCGGCAGAAAAAAGGGGTGACGGGGCACGGGGGGCGGTGGGGGAGGCAGAAAAAGGGGGGAACTCAGGCTTCGGCTGCGCCGAGTTCGGCTCGCACCTTGCTGAGTTTGCGGGCCACGGGGAAGCCCCAAAGGAAGTTGGAGACGGCCCAGCTGCCTGGTCGATCGATGCCGGCACCACGTGCTCGCCCGTACGTGACTGCTGCTTCGCCAGCGTGAATCACTGCTGTGCCGACGAGGAGCGACTTGGCTTGTTCACGTGAGAGTCGTTCGCCAAAGCGCTTCTTCCATGCTTCCCATGCAGGGTCGCTGAAAGTAAGTGCGGCAAGAGTTCCAACGCCGGCGGTGACTGCTAGACGCCACAGCAATGAAGGTCGGGGGGAGTGTGTCATGGCTAAGAATCTACCGCCCGGTCCCAATCTCGAATCCGTCAAGATCATTCGGGGCTTGGATCTCGCCATCGAAATGCTCTGCGGCGATGTTGATCCATTCATCGACAGCATCCGGCTGGGGAGCGGGGACCATATGGGTGAGGACCAAGCACCGAACGCCAGCCCGGGTGGCGGTTTGAGCGGCATCAACGACTGACGAGTGGTAGTCGCAGACATCAACGAAACGCTGCATCGGGAATTGCTTGATGATGTCGTCGCGAATCACCGTCTGCACGTAAGTGTCGGCACCTGCGAGTAGCGCATCGAGTCCAGCGCACGGCACCGTGTCGCCGGCAATGACCACGGAGCGGCCATCGTGGTCAATCCGGTAGCCAACAGTTGGGTCCACTGGCCGGCGATCGGTTGGACCTGCGGTGACGGTTACGCCGGAGGAGGCCAGCACCTCTAGACCCACCGGTCCTTCGAGTACCTCAGTGACGTTGCTAGTTGGCTCCCAGTTCAGGTCGTCGTGGTGAGCGATTCGATATCCGAAGTCGGTGCGGAGCATGTCGTGCGTGCGGCCAACGAAGTCGTCGGTGCCTGGCGGTCCAACGATTGTGAGCGGAGTCTCTACCGGCGACATAGCCCAACGCGTGGTGATGATGTCGTTGAGATCGGTGACGTGATCGGAATGAAGGTGCGTGAGGAATAGACCGTGGAGCATCGCAGGTCCGGACATTGCGCCGGCGAGACGCATGACCACACCTCGGCCGCAGTCAAAGAGCAGGTTGAGCCCGGCGACCTGAACCAAGGTGGCTGGCCCGGCCCGATTGGGATCAGGGATCGGCGAACCGGTTCCTAGCAACGTGACTCTCATTCCGAATCTCCATCTGTTGGCTGGGTATGCATCGAAGAGTAAGACGAATCCGTAGACAGGGTCGTCCCTGCGGGGAATCTTTCCGTTGTGAGATCGCTGAATCGATCGATGTCTCTCAATGACGGGAACTTGATGGTCCATACAGCCACGACTACGAGCGTTGCGACGCCACCAAGCACCACTGCGCCGGGTACTCCTGCCAGTTGCCCTGCGAGTCCAGATTCGAAGGCGCCGAGTTCATTTGATGCACCGATGAACACGTTTTCGACGGCAAAGACGCGACCTCGTACTTCGTTTGGCGTGACGAGCGGAACGATGGAGACCCTCACGAACACGCTGATGGCATCGGCTGCGCTCAGCACCAGCATTGCAACGACGGCAACTAGGTAGACGCGTGTTACGCCAAGAGCGATGGTTGCCACACCAAATACGGCGACCGCAGCAAACAGCCAGCGTCCGATATGACGCCGTAGCGGGCGAAGCGCGAGTGCCCCGGTGGTGAGTGCGGCGCCGATCCCTCCGGCCGCCCTGAGCCATCCCAGACCTACCGCTCCGACGCCGAGTCGGTCGGTGGCGATTGCTGGAAGTAGCGCCACTGCGCCGCCGAACAAGACCGCAAAGAGATCAAGCGAAATTGCTCCAAGTAGCAGCGGTGTTTGTCGAACAAATCGCAGACCCTCAAGCGCCGAACGAATGCCCGCACGCTCGGAACGTGACGCGATCGCGGTATCGGCATGTGGGTGGAAGCGAACGCACGCCACCAACAACATTGCCAACAGCATGAGCACAGCACTCGCTAGGTAGGGCCACGAGGGGTTTGCGACAAAGAGAAACCCTCCAAGTACGGGGCCGACGATGAGCCCGATCTGCCACGACCCTGCGTAGAACGCCATCATCCGAGGCACTGCGGCAGGTTCGACCACCATTGCTGGAAGGGATCGGCTTGATGGTGTGCCGATCGCTCGGAAAATTCCGAAGACCAACACCACGCCGATGATGGGTGCAACGGACCCCACGTTGTTGGCCACGAGGATGGCGAGCCAAATGCTGCACAGCGCCTCTCCGAAAAGCGCTGAGGCAGTAACTCTTCGGCGATCGAAGCGATCAGCGACGCTTCCAGCGACAACTACTAGAACCGCTGCGGGCAGAAACTCCGCGAGTCCAATGAGCCCGAGGTCGAGCGTTCTGCCGGTGAGATCAAAGACCGCTTTTCCGAGGGCGGTGAATTGAGCGCCTGCTGCCATCGTGGCGAGCGTGGTGGCGCCGAGCAATGCCATCGCCGAGCGATTGGACAGCACCGCACTCGCCCCGGGAGTGAGAACTTCAGTGTGGTCGCCATCGGCGCTCTCCACCTGAGCCTGGCCCGCTATCTCCTCGTCCGATGAGGGATCGTTTGCGTCTGCCATGGTGCACGGAGCGTACTGTCCGTCATCTTGGTGATGAACCCTGCGCGCCCACTGAGTTTGAGAGTCAGCGAGGCGCGTTAACTCTCCTTGAGCAGATTGGTACGGTGCGGCCCATGACTGACTCCAACTTCCTCGGCGAACTTCCCCTTTCTGGCCGATCGGCCGTCGTTACCGGCGGCGGCAGCGGCATCGGCCTCGAATGCGCTCGCCGGCTAGTCCGCGACGGTGCTTCGGTAGTGATCTGTGGTCGCAGCGAGGAGCGCCTCGCCGCCGGGGCTGCGAGCCTCGCTGGCGATGTCGCTGATGGCGCGCAGGTGGTCACGTTCGTTGCTGACACCACCGATGAAGCAGCCGTTGCAGGTGCTGTGGCCGCGGCTGAAGCGGTTGCACCCTTGGCCTACGCCGTTGCCTCGGCTGGACGCGGTGGTCTGGGCCCGATCATCGGGACCCCTCTTGAGGAGTGGAACGAGGTCGTCGGGACCAACCTCACCGGCACCTTCTTGTTGTTCAAGCATGCCGGTGCAGCAGCCGCCCGCAACGGTGGTGGTTCCCTTGTAGCGATCTCGTCGATTGCAGCTGCGGTCACTCACCCATTCATGGGTCCGTATTGCATCTCCAAGGCCGCCATTGATGCGCTGGTGCGCCAAACCGCCGACGAACTCGGTCGCGCCGGAGTGACTGTGAACTCGGTGCGTCCTGGCATCGTCGCCACTGACCTGGTGTCCATGATCATGGACGATGAGCAAGTGATGACGAGTTACATGGACAACATGCCGATTGCGCGTCCGGGCAATGTCGACGATGTGGCCGCTCTGGTCCGGTTCTTGCTTGGCCCTGAGTCGGGTTGGGTCACGGGAACCTCAGTGAGCGTTGATGGCGGGCACCATCTGCGTTGCGGACCGGACTTTGAGCCGGCGGCGAGGGCGTTCTTTGGCGACGATGCTGTCGACGGCATCGTTCCGCCGTTCGGTCAGAGCTGAACGCGCCGCTAGATATCAGCGATCAAAATGAGCGGTGGGCCGGGAATTCCTCCCGGCCCACCGTCTACATCTCAAGTTGTTGAATGGCTGGCAACTAAACGGCTGCCGGTAGGTCAGCCATCAATCAATACGACAGCGTTGGCTCCGTGCCGGGTGGCAAGCAGATGGACTTGGTCTCGAGGAACTCTTCGAGGCCCTCGCGGCCAAGCTCCCGACCTACGCCCGAGTTCTTGAAGCCTCCGAATGGGGCGCTGAACTCCATGGAGAATCCGTTGACCGTGTAGGTACCGGTTTGTACTTTGCGGGCTACTGCTAGTCCAGCATCGACATCGGTTGACCACACTGATCCGGACAGGCCGTAGTCGCTGTCGTTGGCGATGCGCACGGCGTCGTCTGCATCGGTGAACGGGATCACTACGAGCACCGGCCCGAAGATTTCTTCTTGAGCAATCCGCATGGAGTTGTTCACATCGGCAAACACGGTGGGCTCGACGTACCAACCCTTGTCCAGACCAGCCGGACGACCGCCGCCAGTGGTGATGCGAGCGCCCTCTTCCTTGCCAATGGTGATGTAGCCCTCGACGCGGTCCCGCTGCCGTTCTGCGACGAGTGGACCGATGGCGTTTTCCGGATTCATTGGGTCACCGACCGGCATTGCGGCGGTAGCGGACGTAATCGCATCGACGACCTCGTCGTAGCGGCTTTGCGGCGCCAAGATTCGGGTCTGGCCCACACATGCTTGACCGTTGTTCATGAGCGAACCCAACGGAAGAAGTTGTGCAACGGCGTCTTCAACGTCGAGGTCCTCAAGGAAGATTGCGGCCGACTTGCCGCCGAGTTCGAGGGTGCAGCGTCGAAGCCGTTCGCCGCAAAGCCCGCCAATTCGGCGACCGGCTGCAGTGGAACCAGTGAAGGAGATCTTGTCGACGCCTGGATGCGTCACCAGGTATTCGCCGACCTCGCGCCCAGCGGGAACGACGTTGAATACACCGGCGGGTATGCCGGCGGCCTCGCAGCACTCAGCAAGCATCAACGCATCTAGCGGCGTTTCTGGCGCAGGCTTGAGCACCATCGTGGACCCTGACGCGAGCGTGGGGGCGAATTTCAACAAGGTGATGAACAGCGGGACGTTCCACGGGATGATGCCGCCAACCACGCCGACTGGCTCGCGCCGGACGATTGTGGGGCTCAGGATTCCCTCGCGGAATTCTTCAAATGGGTAGGTGCGAGTGAGGTCGATGAAGAACTGCATCACCATGGTTGCGGCGCCCACCTGACCCAACTGCGAGAAGATGGTGGGGCAACCGTTCTCGGCGGTGATGAGGTCAGAAAACTCCATGAACCGAATGTTGATCTGGTCCAACAGCGCTGCCATTAGGTCGGCGCGCTCGGCGGCTGGCATGGTCGCCCATGGTCCCGATTCGAGCGCTGCACGGGCTGCTGCGACTGCTCGGTCCACGTCGGCTTCAACGGCCTCAGGCGCGGATCCTACGAGTTCTTCATTGGCGGGATTGATTACATCGAAACGGCGGTCGGAGGCGGGTGCCACCCACTCTCCACCGATGTACAGCTTGTCGTAACTAGTCATCTTTAGGC
>Ga0164295_10002209_pt1 | contig 16148 bp, 14 predicted proteins | sample GEODES006metaG_FD_111798 | JGI IMG/M metagenome (GOLD analysis project Ga0164295, IMG submission 111798) | Oligotrophic lake water microbial communities from Sparkling Lake, Wisconsin, USA - GEODES006 metaG | ecosystem: Environmental > Aquatic > Freshwater > Lake | place: USA: Sparkling Lake... | reverse complement strand
GAGTCCCGATAGCCGTCGATTTCGAGGGACGGAATCTCTGCAACCGCCCACGCGGTTAGCATGATGGGGGACAATGCCATATCCGTACTTTAAGCCGAACCCGCGTCCGTTCAGGTTTGCCACGCGAGAGGAACACGATGAGCGCACTCATTGAATCTCTCGATGAAAACCAGCGCAAGGTGGCGCTTGCGCTGGTCGGTCCTGTGCGAGTACTCGCTGGTGCCGGGTCGGGAAAAACCCGGGCCATCACTCATCGGATCGCGTATGGCGTTGAGACGGGCGTTTACAGTGCGGAAAAGGTGCTCGCACTATCGTTTACGGTCAAGGCTGCGGGCGAAATGCGCAGTCGGCTCACCGAACTTGGCGTCGAGGGTGTTGCGTGTCGTACCTTCCACTCCGCGGCGATGCGGCAATTGGCCCACTTCTGGCCCGACCTCATCGGCGGTGATTTGCCGAAGATTCTTCATTCCAAAGCTGCGACACTTAAGCGCGCTGCAGCGCAACTAAACATTCGTGCGACCGACGAACTACTTCGAGGAATCGCGGCAGAGATCGAATGGCGAAAAGTTCGACTGTTGTCGATGGATCACTATCAGACGGTTCTGCCCGAGCGACCGCTTCCCGGCGGATTGTCGGCGGATGCGACGCTCGCGCTCGTGCAGAAATATGAAGACCTCAAGGACGATCAACGCAATCTCGACTTCGAAGACACGCTCATCGCAACCCTGGGAATGTTGAATTCGGAAAAGTGGGTGGCTGACCGCGTTCACGAACAGTTCCGTTTCTTCGTCATCGACGAGTACCAGGATGTCTCGCCCGTCCAGCGCGCGCTGTTGGACGCGTGGAGGGGCAGTCACTCGGAGGTTTGTGTCGTCGGTGACCCCAATCAGACGGTGTTCGGATTTGCGGGTGCGTCGGACGAGCACCTTCTTCGGTTTGAAACGGAATTTCCCGGTGCGACAACGGTCGAACTTGACCGTAATTACCGATCAACGCCCGAGATTGTGCGACTGGCGAACTCGATTGTTCCGAATTCTCCGTTGGAACTCGTGTCGATGCGCGAATCCGGCCCGGTGCCCGGCGTCATCGTGTCGGCGACGGACGAGGACGAAGCACGTGCCGTCGGCACGACCATTCGCGCCGCTATCGAGGCAGGAACCGACCCAGCGGATATCGCGGTGCTGTATCGCATCAACGTCCAGTCCCTCGTGTTTGAGCACGTTCTCGGCGAGATGCGTATCCCGTTTCGGGTTCGCGGAGGACGGTTTTTTGATGAACCGGTCGTCACCCAAGCTCTCGTCTTGGTTCGGGGCCGCCTTCAAACCGATCCCGCCGCAAGTGCACGAGACACCATGGCGCTCATTTTGCGCGAAAACCTGGGGTGGTTGTCAAAACCACCTGCGAACCCGGTCGACCGGCACGCCTGGAACATTATGTCGGCGCTCGCACAGATTGCCGAAAACCTCCCGGTCACGGCGACCGTCATCGACCTGGCAGCAGATCTGAAGCACCGGGTCGACAACGAGATGGAACCGGCGGTATCCGCGGTGACTTTATCGACGACTCATAACGCAAAAGGGCTTGAGTGGGACACCGTCTTTGTCATTGGCATGAGCGACGGACTGTTCCCGCTGTCCTATTCGATGGGTGATGGGCCCTTGCAGGAAGAACGCCGACTCGCCTACGTTGCGTTCACCCGAGCGGGACGATCCCTCACACTGAGCTGGGCGGAACGGCAGAAGGCGTCTGGTCCGTTGCGAACTCGGAGTCGCTTCATTCCGGAACACCTGGGATAGCACGACAACCACACTCCGGGTGAAGAGCGTGTGGCGAGACAGCGCGATGGAAGGTCACGCCATCGACACGAACTGAATATCCGCCACCCATCGGGTACATGCCCAACGATTCCGCGGCTGCGTGAATGGCGAGATGGACGGAGTCGGCGGCAGCGGTCCGACGCCACATTTGGGGGGCGACAGCGGACCATGTCGGATCATCGTCAATGTGCGCCAACTCGACACAGCGAATGCACGCGGTCTCTCCCGGAAGAACGACGGGACCGACGCGAACACTCGATTCGCCGAACACTATCGCGCAGTGGGCGATATCCCGACCAAGCCAGGGCTGGACGTCGATGGGGGAAACCACGAAATGACTCACGAGCACAACGAAGTCAACGTTCACCGCCGTGATGTCCGCACTGGACCCCGCGACAACCGTCGATTGAGTCGACCCGACCCAGGTTCGCGCGATTGTGTCGGTTGCCGGGGCCACTCCGACCACGGCGAGCCGCGGCAGAGTGACTCGAGGTGTGCGATGAAACACGGCACCGCACGAATCAATGAGTGCTCGGGCGGCGTGTTCACCGCCGACAATCGACGCAAGGCGCGCCAAACTCGTTCCCCGCACCAATTCGGCGACTCCTCGGGCACGGGTCAGGTCAAGCGGGCCAAGACGCGTGTATTCAGGGTCGAGCCCCAACTGCACCGTTTCGGAATCGCGCCACACGACCGGAATCGACGGGTCGATGCGAATGAACACGGTGGCATGCTCCCACACCACGCCACACGTCGTCAGTCCCCCTCCACAGTCCCGTCGTCGTCGATCAGCTTACGGATTGCATCGTCCATGGCGTCGGGGGGTTGAACATTCCCCGACAGTCGAGAAATCAGAGCAGCCGGATCGTCAATATCGTCACCGGTCGGCATGACGTCGGGGTGAGCCCAGACGCTGTCCCGTTGTTCGGGTGAAACGGCCGCATCGAGCGCGCGCCACATCGACGCCGCTTCGCGCAAGCGCCGTGGACGGGCATCGATTCCAATCAGACCCGCGAGTGCTTTTTCTCCGGGTCGTCCGACAGCGCGATGGCGGCGAACCATTTCCGCGATCGCGTTGCGACTCGGCAGACGGTGGGCGGCGTTGTCGGCAACGACATCGACCCACCCCTCGATCAGTGCAAGTAGAGTTTCGATTCGAGTCAGGGCGATGACCTGGTCGTCCGTTTTGGGCGGAATGAGCGACCCGTCGCTGACGAGGCGTCGAAGCGCCTCGGCGTCCGTCACGTCAATGTCGCTCATCGCATCACGCATGCTCTCGGCATTGATAGAAATTCCGTTCGCGTAATCGGTGATACTCGCGACGAGTCCCAACTTGAGCCACTTGGAGTGCTTGAACAGGCGGGCGTGGGCAATCTCTCGGATTGCGAGGTAGAGCATGACGTCGTCCAGCGGGATGTCGAGACCTTCGGCGAATGCGGTGATGTTCTGCGGAATCAGAACCGCGCGCAACTCGTGTTCGAGGATGCCATCGAGGAGCGGAATTCCGATGTCACCGCCAGAGAGAACCTCACCGGACAACTGGCCGATGATTTGGCCGAGCTGCAACGAAAACAGCGTGCCACCGAGTCGCCGCAAGGCGGCAAATGCGCCGGCTGCAGTGGCGGATTCGCTTTCGGGGATACTGTCGCCCAAGGCGCGCTCACCGGCGGTTGAAATCGACTTAGCGACGGGCTCGGAAATCTGAATCCATGCGGGAATCGTGGCCCGCGCCCATTCGCCACGGGTCATGGTCGACGGGCTCACGGTGAGCGGGGAAATCGAGGTTGCTTCGTCCAACCACAAGGACGCCAGGTGGAGGGCGCTTTCGGCCGCTGCCACGGTCGCTCCGGTGACCGTCTCAGCCTGTTGGTTTGCCACCTTCGTTGCGGTGTCCCGGACCATCTGCTCGGTTATGCCTTCATTGCCGTGGGACAGGGCTTCGTGTAACTGCGTCAACATTTTTTCGATGGTCGCTGCGTCGCCCGGAAGCCCAGCCGCTTTGGCGAGTTCCGCGATATCAAAGTGCTCACCGTTCTCGAGGAACTTTCGCAGCATCTCCTGGAATTCATCGGAGCCGTCATCAGCCATGTCAACAACCGTACCTGCTGGATCCGTGACCTAGTCTGGAATATGTGACTGAATCCTCGGGTGATACCGTTCCGCGTCGACCGCGCTTGAGTCGCGCCGGCTGGGGCGTGACGCTAATGGCATTGAGTGTCATTGGCACACTAGGCCTTGCCTCGGTGCCGGCACCGTACGTCATCGAAACGCCGGGCCCGGTTTACAACACGCTGGGGTCCGTCGAGGATGCCGACGGCAAGGAAACGGCCCTCATCACGGTGTCGGGCACTGCCACCTATCCAACCGAGGGTGAACTCTCGATGCTGACGGTGTACATTCAAGGATCACCCGATTCTCACCCCACGTGGTTTGAGGTTGCCGCCGCCTGGATGCGACCCGATTACGCGGTACTCCCGATGCAATCGCTGTACCCCGAGGGAACGACGCGAACAGACTCGGCCAACGCCGCCAAGATCCAGATGGACAATTCGCAACAGGAAGCGATTGCGGCCGCGCTGACGAATCAGGGAATACCCTTCGAATCCGAGATTGTTATCGCCGAAGCGACCCCGGGGTATCCGGCCGAGAAACTGGTTGAGCCGGGGGACATTGTCAAAGCGGCGGATGGCGTTCCCATTGAAAACGTGTCTGACCTTCGCGCCGTCATCAACGCAGCGGGAATCGGCAATTCAATCGAACTTGTGGTTGAGCGCAATGGTGCGACCGTGACATTGACCGTCGGCATTGTGGCATCCGAGCACGACGGCACCACTCCGGTGATCGGAATTCTGGCTGGCGGCAATTACCGATTCCCCTTCGATGTCGACATTTCTCTTGCGGACGTCGGCGGCTCGAGCGCGGGCATGATGTTCGCACTGGGCATCATCGACACCATCACGCCGGGGTCGCTCAACGGCGGGGCAAACGTCGCGGGGACGGGAGAAATCTCTGCGGACGGCATGGTTGGCCCCATCGGCGGCATCGTGCAAAAGGCCTTCGGCGCCCGCAATTCCGGCGCAACCTGGATGCTGGTTCCGGCCGAAAACTGCGGGGCGCTCTTTGGTCACATTCCCGATGGTCTCCGCGAAGTTTCCGTGTCAACACTCGATGATGCGATGGCCGCGCTTCACGCAATCTCGACACAATCGGGCACGACCGCACTTCCCCATTGCTCTGCTGACTAGTACTCCGCGAGTCGCGGGTACACTTTTATGGACAAAGGAGTTCATCCCGTGACCGTTCCCTCTTCGCTTCGTCAGCGTTCCCCCCTCATCGTTGCCATAAGTGTTCTTTTCGCTCTAGTTGCCGCATTCGTGACCTTCGCGGGCGTGTGGGTTGATGTCCTCTGGTACGACCAGGCCGGGTTCACCTCAGTTCTGTTCACCCAGTGGATCGCCCTCGGAATCATTGGAGTTTCGGCATTTTTCCTCATGTCCATTCCGCTGTGGCTGAGCCTCAACATCGCATATCGAACGCGTCCGCTGACGGTTCGATTGTCGGAGGGTGCGGAACGCTACCGCCTCGCCGTTGAGCCGATTCGCAAACTTGTCATGCACCTCGGACCGCTGGTTGTCGGTGTGTTCGCCGGTATGGCGGCGGCAAGCAACTGGCCCATCGTGGTGCAGTGGCTCAACAAAACCCCGTTTGGTCAGACCGACCCGCAGTTCGGGCTTGATGTGTCTTTCTACGTCTATGACCTTCCGATGTATCAGTTTGTCGTCGGCCAGGTGGAGGGGGCGCTCCTCGTTTCCCTTCTCGCAGGTGCTGCCGCCGGTTTCCTCTATGGCGGGGTTCGCATCTCGTCGAACCGCGAGGTCATTGTCTCGAAGCCGTTCCGCGCCCAAATCGCCATTCTTGGCGCACTGTACGTGCTGATTCAGGGGGCAAACCTCTGGATCAATCAGTACGTCACTCTGGTGTCGCCCTCCGAGGGCTTTCTCGCAGCGGGAGCCGGATTCACCGAGGCCACCGCAACAATTCCCGGACATCAAATTCTCGCGGGCATCGCTGTGCTCGTTGCGTTGTTTTTTCTAGTGACCGCATTTATCGGGCGCTGGCGTCTCCCCATCCTTGGTGGCGCCATGCTCATCGTTGCCACCATCGTCATCGGCGGCGTCTACCCGTGGATCGTGCAGAGATTCCAGGTGGATCCCAGCGCTCGAACCCTCGAAGCCGAATACATCCAGCGCAACATTGATGGAACGCGTGCGGGATTCGGTTTAGACAAGGTCACCGAGGTTCTCTATGACGCGACGACGACCGCGGAGCCGGGTGCTCTCCGCGCCGATGCCGAAACCACCGCACACATTCGAATCATTGACCCCGGCCTTGTTTCGGATGCGTTTGCGCAGCTCGAACAATTTCGTCAGTATTACAAATTTCCCGCTCACCTCGATGTCGATCGCTACCTGATTGACGGGACGATGCAGGACACGGTTCTCGCTCTTCGCGAACTGGACCTCAGCGGACAATCGTCAACCACGTGGTACAACGACCACATCGTGTACACGCACGGCTATGGAATCGTCGCAGCCTACGGAAACGAACGCAACGCCGACGGCCAACCGACGTTCCTCGAGTCGGGGATTCCTGTTTCCGGTGCGCTGGGCACCTACGAACCCCGAATTTATTTCGGTGAGTCCTCGCCGCCCTATTCCATCGTCGGCGCAAAGGGCGCGGACGGGGCACTCGAGCTCGACTACCCGTCGGCGTCCTCCGAGTCCGAGGCGGGAAACGCGAAATACACCTTTGAAGGCGACGGCGGACCGAAGTTGGACAACATCTTCACTCGGTTGATTTACGCGATGTACTTCCAATCCGAACAGTTTTTGCTGTCGGACGCCATTTCCGACGACTCGCAAATCCTCTACGACCGTAACCCGTTGGTGCGAGTCAACAAGGTCGCGCCGTATTTGACACTCGACAACGACCCTTACCCCGCGGTTGTGGACGGACGGATCACCTGGATTGTCGATGGCTACACGACGAGCAACAACTACCCCTATTCGACGTCGGTCGACATTTCGACAGCGATTCTCGACACTTACACTCTGGGATCGACCGTCCCAAGCGGCCCGGCCAACTACATGCGCAACTCGGTCAAAGCCACGGTTGATGCCTATGACGGCACGGTCACGATTTATGCGTGGGACGAGACCGATCCAATGTTGTCGACCTGGGGAAAAATTTTTCCCGAGACGCTCCGGCCTGCGAGCGAAATGAGCGCGGACCTGCTCGCGCACATCCGTTACCCATCAGACCTGTTCAAGGTCCAGCGCGCGGTTTTGGGCTCGTATCACGTGACGGACCCGGGAACCTTCTATTCGTCTGAAGACACGTGGGTCACCCCCAATGACCCGGTGTCGACACCGGAAAACCCGACGCTTCAACCTCCGTATTACTTGACGATGCAAATGCCGGGAGCAGAAAAGCCAGCTTTCTCGTTGTACTCGACGTTCATTCCGCAGGCGACGGGCGAGAACTCGCGAAACGTGCTCTACGGTTACTTGTCGGCGAACTCTGATCCAGGCCCAGACTATGGCAAGTTGACGCTGTTGACTCTGCCCAAACAGACCACGATTCCCGGACCGGGGCAGGTACAGGCACAGTTCGACTCGGACGCGACCGTAAGCCAGCAGCTCAACCTGCTGCGTCAAGGACAGACCGAGGTTGTCCCCGGAAACCTCTTGACCCTCCCGGTTGGTGGCGGACTCCTCTATGTTCAGCCGGTCTACGTGCGGTCGACGGGAGAGACCTCGTATCCGTTGCTGCGAAAGATTCTGGTGTCGTTCGGTGACTCCATTGCATTCGAAGACACGCTTCCGGCCGCGCTCGACACCCTCTTCGGTGGAAACGCTGGTGTCGATCCGGAGACCCCGGAAACACCAACGGAACCGGGAACTCCGAACGACAACGTGTCGCCGCAACTTCAAGCCGCACTCGAGGAAGCACGACAAGCCTTGCTCGACCGCGCAGCGGCGTACAAGGTGAACGACCTGGTCGCCGCCGCCGAAGCGGACAAGAAACTCCAAGCCGCTTTGCAGAGGGCATACGAGCTCTCGCGCTAAACCGATTACGCGTGGCAATTGCCCCGTGATAGACTCGACCCTTGTGACGCGGGGTGGAGCAGTTCGGTAGCTCGCCGGGCTCATAACCCGGAGGTCGTAGGTTCAAATCCTGCCCCCGCAACCAAGTGAAACGGTCCCGAATTCGTTCGGGACCGTTTTTGTTGACACAAATCGCTGAGCGATAGGCTCGGAATATGGAGAAACTCAGCGTCGGGTTGGTGCAATTTTCACCGTCAGATGACGCCGCCGACAACCGGGATGTGTTGCGTGACGCGTTTAGCCACCTCGGCGACGCCGACCTCATCGTTCTTCCCGAATACTCCGCGTGGTTTCACACCGACACCGAGCGCTGGCATGACGGCGCAGAGCCCATCGACGGACCGTTCGTCACTTTCCTAAGAGAACAATCGCGAGGCCTCTCGGCGACCATTCTCGCCGGATTACTTCTATCGAACGGCGACAGCATCACGAACACGGTTGTCGCGGTCGATGCCCACGGCGTGGTCGGACGATACGACAAGGTCCACTTGTACGACGCGTTCGGGGTGCTCGAATCGGCGGTTATCACCGCGGGAGACCCCGCCGAATCCCCGTTGGTCGTTGACGTCAACGGATGGTCGGTCGGCGTTCAAACCTGTTACGACCTCCGATTTCCCGAGGTCTCGCGCCGCTTGGTGGATGCGGGAGCGACAGTTCTGGCGGTTCCCGCGGATTGGGTTCCGGGTCCGCGAAAGTCGGAACACTGGCAGACACTCCTGAGGGCTCGAGCGATCGAGAACGTCTCGTGGGTTGTCGCTGCCAATCACGCCGGGTCTTCTGGAATCGGCGAATCGATGGTCGTCGACCCTCAGGGAGACGTCATCATCGAGGCCAGTGCGGGCGAAATTGTGTTAGATGTTGTCCTTGATCCCGACGCGGTTCTGGCGGCTCGCCGCTCGAACCCCGCTCTTCGGAACCGTCGCTACGGGGTCGCACCTCTGTAGCTGGGGATAATTCGCCCCTTCCTCACCGAGGTGTGGCACCCTCACTGAATGCGCACTCTATTCGTCATTGCATTCGGGCTGCTCCTCGCGGGTTGCTCTGCGGGAGTCCCGCCTGAGAATGATCCGCCCGCAACACCGCCGGCGATCGCGGACACCAGTGTCCTCGTCGCGGATGCCGAGTTGTTGATTGGGGCAACGCTGAAAGATTACATTGAGGTGACGAATCAAATCGTGTCCGGTGATGCGCCGGTTTCGGCGATTAATGACCTGACCACTCCCGAGTGGGCAATCGAAGAGTCCAACGGATTCGCGGCACTCACCGCGTTGGGCCCAACCGCATCGACAGTGTCGATGTCGCGCTGGCAACTCACCGCGATGCGGGGACGACACACAGTGGTTGATGCGCTCGTTTCGGCCTGTCTGGGCAGCGCGACAACACAGTTTCACGTGACCGTTCGATTGATTCCGCGCAACGGCGCATTAGTCATCGATGAAATTTCACCCTGGGAGGACTCAACATGGTGCACCGTGTCGTCATCGCTCTGATCGTGGCGTTGGCGGCGACCGCGATGTCGGCCCCCGCGACGGCCGTCTCGTGCAGCGGCGCACAGATTGCTGCGGGGTCGTGTTCAGTTGGTGGTGGCACAACCGACACCGGAGTCGACCTTTGGGGTGACGTGACATCGGGTGGCTCATCAGGGGGCACTGACTCCGACGAGCCGGATGAATGCCCCGTCGTTGTCAACGGGCAGTGTGTCGGCTCGTCACCGCCTAAGGGCGGTGGTGGACCGACGACCGTCAGCGATCTCGAATCGTTTCAACCGCGGTCACCGCAGCAGTTCGTCGAACCGACGGGATGGGCGATCAGACGGATCCCCGTGAATTTTTGGTCCACCGCCCAGGCCCACGTTGTCTCGGGCAGACTGCTAGACCACCCCGCTCGCGTCAGATTTTCCCCAGTACTGTATCGGCGTTCCTTTGGAGACGGTTCTCGGCAGACGAGTGAGAGTCCTGGCAAAACCTGGCGGGAACTCAGCCAGCCACCGTGGACACAAACACCGACGAGCCACTCTTACGCCGAGACGGGAGATGTTCGAGTTCAGCTCGTCGTTTTTTACTCGGCAAAATTTAGATTCGGTTCTCAGGGCTGGCGGCCTCTTACCGGCCTCGTGAAGGCCAGGGCCAATGACCTCACCGTCAGCGTTCTCGCGGCCGACACGGCCCTCGTTGATCGACCGTGTTCGCGAGGGGCATTTGGATGTCCCTTCGAGTGAAAAATGGAAACACTTCGAAAACTTTGGGAAATTCTTAGGAAAAGCGTCCATTCTTGAGGGTATGGAAAACGAAAACGTCCCCACTCCCGCCCTTCGTGAACCTCGCGTTCGTAAACCCGTCATGGTGGTCGAGGCACCGCCCGTCATCGAGCAGGAGCCGACACCCGAGCCGCGCCAGCCATTCCTTGTCGGTGACATCCCCGTCAAAACGGCCGCGGCAATCGCGGTCATTGCTGGATTGATCGGAGGCGGTGCGGGCGTTGCAATCACCGGGTTGACCGGAGCGACGTATCGAACGGTTGTGCAGCCTCAGGTCGTCACCATCAACGGGTCCACGGCCACAAGTTTGGCGACCGCCGTCGCGGCGAAGGCCTTGCAGTCCGTCGTCACCATCGAAGTCTCGGGAGCGTCCGCTGCTGGCTCGGGTTCCGGCGTGATCTATTCCGAGAACGGATTCATCATCACCAACAGCCACGTGGTCACAGTCGGAGGCGCGGAAGAGACACCGTCGATTCGCGTGACACTGAGCGACGGCCGATTGTTCCCCGCAACCGTCGTCGGCACCGACCAGATTCTCGACATTGCGGTCATCAAAATCGACGCGACGGGGCTCATACCCGTCGTCTTCGGTGACGCGGATTCCATCACGGTGGGAAGCGAGGTCATCGCAATCGGTGCACCCCTCGGGCTTCAGAACACGGTCACGGATGGCGTCGTTTCGGCCCTCAACCGGTCGATCACCATTTCAAACGAGGGCGACGGATTCAACTTCGACCTTCCGGGTAACGAGCAGTCAGCCCTTGCGCAAGACCTTTCCCTGCCCGTCATTCAAACGGACGCCTCGATCAACCCCGGGAACTCCGGGGGTGCTCTACTCAACACCCGCGGAGAACTCGTCGGAATCAACGTCGCGATCGCGAGCAGTGGATCGTCCTCCGGTTCCATCGGGGTTGGATTCGCGCTTCCGGCAACACTCGTGAAGCGCGTCACGACGGATCTCATCGATAACGGTTCCGCCAAACACGGTCGAATCGGTGCGATGGTGAGCGCCGTCGCCGCCACGAGCGGAGTGATTGGGGCCACCATTCGCGGTGTCGATCCGGGTTCGCCGGCGGAAGCAGCGGGAATGGTCAAGGGAGACGTCGTCACCATGTTCAACGGGGTTCCGATTAGAGACGAAGTCGACATCACCGCGCAGGTTCGTTCGCTTCGCCCAGGGGACGTGGCGACATTCACCTATGTTCGAGGCGGGGTTTCCCGCACAGGTTCGGTGACGGTGGGCTCACTCGAGTAGCTCTCGCGCGTACACTAATCGCATGACCTCCGAGAGCCAAACCCCCGGATCGAGTGACGTGCTTGACCGCGAACTCGAGGAACTCCTCGAGAACAATGTCACGGACGACGGAGACCACGACAAGTTCTCGCATTATGTCCAGAAGGACAAGATTGTCGAGGCCGCGGTCACAGGCAAGCCCGTTCGTGCTCTCTGTGGCAAGAAATGGCTCCCGAATTCGAATCCTGATCGATTCCCGATTTGCCCAACCTGTAAAGAAATCTACGAGCGATTGCGAGACGAGTAGCCGTTATGGCGGAATCGACCGCGCTGTTTACCGACCGATACGAACTGACCATGATTGACGCCGCCCTGCGCGCCGGTCGTGCAGAACGTCGGTGTGTATTCGAGGTGTTTTCGCGGCGACTCCATGCCGGTCGTCGATACGGTGTGTTTGCCGGAGTCGGCCGCCTGCTCGATGCGATTGAGTCGTTCCGATTCGATGACGAAATAGTGAGTTGGCTCTCGTCCGAAAAGGTCGTGTCGACCACGGCCCTCGAATATCTGTCGACCTACAGTTTCTCGGGGGATGTCCGCGGGTATCGAGAGGGTGAACTGTTTTTCCCCGGCTCACCCGTGCTCGAAGTCGAGGGCTCGTTTGCCGAAGCGGTGATTCTCGAGACCATCGTGTTGTCGATTCTCAATTACGACAGTGCGGTCGCCACGGCCGCGTCGCGAATGACGACGGCATCTGACGGCAAACCGTTGATCGAGATGGGCTCGCGCCGAACCTCGGAAGGCAGCGGTGTCGCCGCTGCCCGCGCCGCGTTCATCGCAGGTTTCTCGGCAACGTCCAACCTTGAAGCTGGCCGCACCTGGGGAATCCCGACCCGCGGAACTTCGGCACATTCTTTTACGTTGCTCCACGATTCAGAGGAAGAAGCCTTTCGCGCCCAGGTCGACGCGTTCGGCACGGACACCACGCTGCTGATTGACACTTTCGACATCCCCAGCGCAGTCGAAACGGCGATTCGAGTTGCCGGTCCAACACTCGGTGCTGTGCGAATCGATTCTGGAGACTTGCCCTCGTTGGTGCGAAGCGTTCGCGCGCAACTTGACGGACTCGGTGCAACGAAAACAAAAATCGTCGTGACCAACGATCTCAACGAGCACACCATCGCGTCGCTGCAAAGCGCACCGGTCGATGTGTTCGGAGTTGGCACAGCGGTCGTGACCGGCTCTGGAGCGCCGGCGGCCGGGATGGTCTACAAACTTGTCGAACATCAGGATGCGTCGGGCAATTGGGTGGCCGTCTCGAAGCGTTCGCCCGAAAAGCAGAACCCCGCTGGCCGAAAGTTCGCGCATCGTCGACTGGTCGACGGGATTGCGACGGAGGAAGTGGTCGACCTCGGACCGAAAGATTCGACGGTCGATGCGGGTCGCTCTCTCATCCATGCCCTCATCACGGGTGGCGTCATGCACGACGACTACCGCGGTGCGACGGGCGTTGCACGCGCGCGTGATCACCACGCCATCGCTCTAGCCGAACTCCCGGCGGCGGGGCGCCGCTTGTCACCTGGCGACCCCGCTATCCCGACGGTCTTCTGCTGACGTTAGTAGGCTAAAAAGATGAATCGAGATGCGAGCATCGGAATGGTCGACAGCGGTGTCGGTGGATTGACGGTTGCGCGTGCGGTCATCGACCAATTGCCGAACGAATCAATCCGATACATCGGTGATACTGCTCACGGCCCCTACGGGCCGCTACCCATCGCCGAGGTTCGCGAACACGCCCTCGGACTTCTCGACGAACTTGCGGATCAGGGTGTCAAGTTACTCGTCATCGCATGTAACACCGCATCCGCCGCAATGTTTCGCGACGCCAAAGAGCGGTATACCGACCGACGCGGAATCCCTGTGATCGAAGTGATTCAACCGGCGGTTCGACAGGCGGTGTCACGAACTCGAACGAAGCGCATCGGTGTTATCGGGACCGAGGGCACCATCAAATCTGGTGCGTACCAAGATTCGTTTGTCGCGGACCCTGGAATTGAGGTCACCGCTGTTGCGTGCCCGCGGTTCGTCGAGTTTGTTGAGGCGGGGGTGACGAGTGGCGAGGAACTTTTCGCCGTCGCCAACGACTACCTTACGCCCCTCAAGGCCGCCAAGGTGGACACTCTCGTCCTCGGATGCACGCACTATCCGCTCATTTCGGCGGCGATTCAATACGTGATGGGACCCGACGTTTCCCTGGTGTCGAGCGATGACGCGACGGCGTACGAGGTTTACCAAACTCTCGTTACTCACGATCTGCTTCGAACTTCAACGACCCCGGCAGTTCACTCTTTCGAGACGACGGGCAAGGACCGCGAACGATTCCGCGAGTTGGCCCACCGATTCCTCGGGCCTGAAATCAATCGCGTTGAGGACTTCTCGACCGGCGCCATCACTCTTCCCACACGAATTGAACTGGAGAACACTGACTCATGACTCGCATCGATGGCCGCACCAACGACGAACTTCGACCCGTGATCATCGAACGGGGGTGGTCCGCGCAGGCCGAGGGCAGTGCTCTCATCTCGTTCGGAAACACCAAGGTACTCTGCACAGCATCATTCACCAATGGTGTTCCTCGTTGGATGTCGGGCAAAGGCAAAGGTTGGGTCACCGCGGAATACGCGATGTTGCCCCGCTCCACCAATGAACGCAACGACCGTGAGAGCGTCAAGGGGCGAATCGGTGGACGCACTCACGAAATTTCGCGCCTGATTGGCCGAAGCCTGCGCGCTGTTGTCGACATGAAGGCCCTTGGCGAAAACACCATTGTCATCGACTGTGACGTTCTGCAGGCGGACGGGGGAACGCGCACCGCCGCCGTTACCGGCGCGTACGTCGCCCTGCACGATGCGATCGAGTGGGGCCGCGCGAAAGGCTTTATCGGCAAGAATGCCACCGCGTTGATTGACTCGGTCGCCGCGATCAGCGTCGGAATCATTGATGGAACGCCAATGCTGGACCTGCAGTACACCGAGGACGTCCGCGCGGAAACGGACATGAATGTCGTTGCAACGGGCCGAGGTCTATTTGTCGAGGTGCAGGGTACGGCCGAGGGCGCACCGTTTGACAAATCCGAACTGGACGCACTGCTCACCTTGGCGACCAACGGAACCGCGCGTCTGACCGAAATCCAGGCGGCCACGTTGGCGGTGTCGGCCTCGTGAAGACCGTCGTTGTCGCTACCCACAACGCCCACAAACTGGCCGAGATCGAAATGACGATGAAGGCGTTGCTGGGTCCTGGGATTGAACTCGTCCAGGCGGACGGCACAGCGCCGGTTGAGGACGGCGCAACCTTCGAAGAGAACGCGTTGATCAAGGCCCGCGCAGCGTTCCGCGATTCTGGTCAACCCTCGCTGGCGGACGATTCGGGAATATGTGTCGATGCGCTTGATGGGGCGCCGGGAGTTCACTCCGCGCGCTATTCCGAGGATGGCTCCGATTCCGCAAACCTTGCGCTTCTGCTGGCAAACATGAAGGGTGTGACGAATCGAGCCGCGACTTTTGTTTGCGCGGTCGCGTTCGTCACGAAGAACGGAGAGCGCGTTGTTCGCGCAGAGTGGCCGGGAGTGCTTCGCGCAGCGGCGAAGGGGAAGAACGGGTTTGGATACGACCCGATATTCTCACCGAATGGAGTGGCGGGAACGGCCGCCGAAATGTCCACGCTGGAAAAAGCCGCATTGAGCCATCGCGGCCGAGCTTTGGGGCTCATCGCTCCCGCTCTCAATCGATATTTCCAGTCGACAATTTAGGGGGAGTCTTGTGTCAAACCGCGCAGCGATCGTGTCCCTGCTGGGCCCCGCCTTTGTCGCCGGCGTCGCGTACCTAGACCCCGGAAACGTTGCGGCAAACATCACCGCAGGCGCCCAATTGGGTTTCCTGTTGGTCTGGGTCGTCGTGGCCGGGAATCTCATCGCGTGGCTCGTGCAGTACCTCTCGGCGAGCTTAGGAATTGTCACCGGAAGGAGCCTTCCTGAAGTATTGGGTACCCGCATCACGTCGCGCGGCGGGCGGCTGGGCTACTGGGTCCAGGGTGAACTGATTGCCATGGCAACGGACGTCGCCGAAGTCATCGGCGGCGCAATCGCATTGTACCTGTTGTGGGGAATACCCCTGTGGCTGGGTGGGCTGATTGTTGGATTGTTCGGTGTCGCATTTCTCAGCGTCCAGGGGCGTTGGGGTGCGAAGCCGTTCGAGCGCCTCATCGTGTTCTTCTTGCTTATCATCGCGGTCGGATTCGGAGCCATTCTCTGGGGTCAACCGATAGACGCATCGGCTTTCGCATCGGGACTGGTTCCTCGACTCGAGGGGTACGAGTCGGTCATTCTGGCGGCGGCAATTCTTGGTGCGACCGTCATGCCGCACGCAATTTACGCGCACTCCGGATTTTCTCGCGATCGGATCAGTCAGTCCTCAACCGTGCCGATTCGCCGCCTTCGTGTTGCGACCCGAATCGATGTCACGCTGGCGCTGATTTTCGCGGGGGCCGTCAATGTCGCTCTTCTCGTGATTGGTGCGGTGGTTCTCAGCGGGCAATCGGGCACCGACACTTTGGACGGCGCTTTCGTCGCCATCGGTGTTGTCTCCGGTTCGCTCATGGCGACGTTTTTCGCGGTG
>Ga0164295_10002208_pt1 | contig 16149 bp, 12 predicted proteins | sample GEODES006metaG_FD_111798 | JGI IMG/M metagenome (GOLD analysis project Ga0164295, IMG submission 111798) | Oligotrophic lake water microbial communities from Sparkling Lake, Wisconsin, USA - GEODES006 metaG | ecosystem: Environmental > Aquatic > Freshwater > Lake | place: USA: Sparkling Lake... | reverse complement strand
TGGAAAAGCTTGGACGAGATCGGGCCACCAGGATTTCCAAAAAGGGAGATCACGGCCTATCCGGTTTTCCCAAAGGCGGGATTGGGATTCATGGATTCCGAGGGAGGCGGCTTGCCCGAGTGGGGTACCGAGTTGGGATTCGGGCAGGCCCTGATCGTAAAGTCCGTGCCCCGCTTCGTGCAGCACCCCGTAAAGGGAAACCATGAAATCGGACTCATCGTAACGGGTGGTCATCCGCGTGTCCCCGGGTCCGAGGCCCGAGCAAAAAGGGTGGGTGCTGGAGTCGAGACGCCCGGCGGCAATGTCGAAGCCGATTTTTGGAAGAAGTTTTTGCAGAAAGGCTTCCTGGTTGGCCCGGGGATAGTGCCCTTGGAGATTTTTGCGGGAGGGTGGGGAGGAAAGGGAGAAGGCCTTTTCAGCAATAGAGACCAGGCGGGGTTGAAGTTTCGCAAACAAGGCTGAGACCTCACGGGCACGCCAACCGGGCTCATAGCCTTCGAGAAGTGCGTCGTAGGGTTGGTCCGAATATCCCCATAGGTCGGCCATCTTCCGGGAAAGGGATAGGAGTTTTTCCAAGTGTGGGGCAAAGGAGGTGAAGTCGGATTTTTTGCGGGCTTCGACCCAGACCGATCGGGACAGGGCGCTGGCCTTTTCATTTTCTTCCACAAGCTCGGCTGGAATACGGGTGGCGCGAAGGTAATCGTGGCGCCAACGGGCGACGCAGGCGGCTTCGGCGGAGTCGGCGGGGAAAGCGGAGGAGCAAGCATCAAGCCAGCGCGCAATTTCAGGAGAAGTGGCTAACCGGTGGGAGAGACCGGCGATCTGGGCGGACTGCTCCGCCCGGAAAGAGTGGCCCTTGGGGGGGAGAAGCGTTTCCTGATCCCAGCCCAGAAGGCCTCCCGTGGCGCCAAGGAGAGCGAGCTCCTTCCCCCTAGAGCGAAGTTTCTGGAAAGCGTCTGGAACGGGAGACATAGGAGGATGATGAAACAAGAAAACCTCCCATGAAATATTTTCTTATCGGACTTGGCAGGTTGCCGAGAACCGCCCCTGCCGACTTATCGTTTTAAAGCATCGGCCGGAAGAAGCCCGCGTGAAATGAGTTTTTGGACGAATTCGATCTGGCTGGGCGCAAGGGTGGGGGAATGGGCTTTGGGAAGAGCGCCGTCGAAAATTTCGTAATTGAAGAGCTGGTGGGCGACTTCGGGGAATCGTTCAGGAGGGAGGATGGAAACAGCAAAGGCGAGACGGTTCTGATCATTTCCGTCGCTCTCGGAGATAACGGGCGGCAGGGCCTGGGCGAGTTTCACCAATCCGGGAAAGCCGAAGATCCCGAGGTGTCGGGCGAGGTGGAAATTATAAAGAAGGACTTCCGCCATAGTGGCGTCGGCGGGCGTAGCTTGGTCACGACCCCGGCGGGAGATTTCCTGCAAAACCTGCTGCACATCGGCCTCGGCCATGTCGGCTTCCGCCAGCCAGTAGAGGGTCAGATAAAGTTCCTTCTGCATCTCCACGGGGGCGCGGAGTTTGGCCAGGCGAAGGGGATCAGTCAGATTGCGGAGCTTCTCCATCGCAACCTGGGTTTTTTTGAGCATGCTCATCCCGTGGGTTGCCGTGAGGGATTCAAGCATCAAGCCGTCGTCGTTCGTCAGGTAGTTTTCCCCTCCAAAAAGATCGTAATCCCCGCCGTAGTCCGGGGTGTAGGGGATGACGAGGGGCGGATTGGCCTTGAGCAGGCTAACAAAGGTGAGAGGGAAAAGGATGAAAAATAAAAACAAACCGTTTGTCGCCTGCCGGCTTTTTAAAATCATCATTGTCAGCTCTCTGCCAGGGGTAGACACTGTGACAGATTTCATAAAATTGCCGTAAAAGGGCAAAAGATTCTAATCTTCCTTAAGGACGATTAATAGACAATGGTCGCCAAGAATGACAACCGGCAGGTAACTGACGCGGTAAATTGTGGGTATGCACTGCTTGAAAAATGGATGTATCTGAAGAAGTTTGGGCCTCGGCGAATGGATCTCCAAGGGAGACTTGGCTTCACCTGAATCTGCCGGCGCAAGCAAGGAGGAATAAGGGATTCCAATCAGCTCTTCCAAACTCTTGCCGGCAGATGCGGCAAGAAGAGGGCTGAGCGCGAGGGTAATTCCGTTTGGATCACTTAGCAGCCAGGGCAAAGGGAGGTTGCGTATAATGGCATCAAATTCCTGAACGTGCTGGGACAACCGGTCTTTTTCAAAAGAGGCCCAGCAGGCGATTCCGCCTGCAAGGATAACGGTGATCGTGCGAACGAGAGGGTATTGGGAAGAATCCGAAATCAGCCAATAGCTAAGAACGGCAAAAGGCAGGATAGAGAGCAGCACAAACCGGTAAGAAAATCTGATGGCAATGATGCCCAGAGATAAAACGGCCAAAAGTGGCGCCAAGGTCTGGGGACCGAACCATAGGGCTGACAGGCGTTCACCAGCAAAGATGCCAAGCGCAAGAATAACAAAGAGGACAAGGAAGCGGATTTCTTTCGGGAGCCGTGTTTTCATGATCGGAAGCAACAGATTAAATCTCTAAGGGGTTCGGATTGTTGCCGGAGTCTTGCGAGGAAGGCCCCACCCTCTCGAGTCATGAAGCCAGGCGACGGTTTTCTTGATCCCCTCGTTGAGATCGGATCTTCCACGGCCAAGGACCCGGAAGGTCTCTGTCATGTCGACGGGATAATCAGTGGTCATGCTTCGGACCCTAGTCGAGTCGATATAAAATCTGCGACCCGACAACAAGGAAATCAAGTCTCCGGCTTTGCCCAAAAGCTTTAGAATGGAACGCGGAACCCGGTAAGGATTCCGGCCGTGGAGCTCGCGGCAAAACCCTGCGGCCCAGTTCCAGATGTCATCGGTTGCGTCTCCAACATAAAAGGTTTTTTTATGAACTTGGGCTTCCGGGAGGGCGAAGATCTGCTCGATTTGGTCCAGGATGTTGCCAACGAAGGCATAGGCCCGCCGAACAGGCGCACCCCCTGGATGGACGTACCAACCCCGGTGAGCCAGGTGCCAAAATTCCTGCTCATAACGGGAGTGCCATGGTCCCCAGACATTGGTCGGGCGAATCAGGGTCCAGGTAAAAGGAAGGTTGGCGGCGCGCGTTAACTTCTCCGTGATGACCTTGCTGGCTCCGTAAACGGTGGCGGGAAAATAATCCTCATCGGTTCGGGGTTGGTAGCCCGGGCCGCAGACGTATTGGCTTGAGGTGATAATGGCCCGCTGGATGAAGGGGCATTCAACAATCGCCTTGAGCAAATTGGAGGTGCCTTCTGTATTTACTTTGTATCCATCCTCGACCGTGGTGTCCTCGACGCAATCGGTACGGGCGGCCAAATGCAGGATGTGGGTCGGTTGAAAGGCATGGATCTTATCGGCCAAGGTTGCCCCATCCAACAGGTCGGCTTTCTGCCAGAAGGGCAGATGGGAAGCTGGTTCAGGCGGATGACGATCCAGATTCAGCAGGGAAGCCTGGCGTTCACGAAAACGCTCAACGGCATTTATGCCGATGAAGCCGGACCCCCCGGTAATAAGAAGTCTCATGGGGCTTTCTGGAGCGCCTCAAGATAGATTTGTCTGATTCCGCGCATGGTTGCATCCAAAGAAAGGACGGAGGCAATTCTAAGGCGACCGGCTTGACCCATGCGAAGACAAAGATCCGGATCCAAAATTAATTGCAGAAGCTTTTCGCGAATCGCCGCGGGATCCGCCGGGCGCACCAAAAATCCTGTTGTTCCCTCCATCACCTGTTCGGGGGACCCTCCGATGGCCGTAGCGACTACGGGCAAGCCGAATGCCATGGCCTCCAAAACCACTCCCCCAAATGGTTCCGGTTGGGCGGAAGGGAGGACAAAAATATCCATTGCGGCGTAGGCACAACGGGGATCCTGAAGTTCGCCTGAAAAAACCACCGAATCTTCCAGATGCAGATCGCGGGCAAGAGCCTTCATTCGGGGGATGTGGTCCTCAGAGCCGGGGGCGGCACCACCCGCCAGAAGAACGCGAAGTTGGACTCCCTCCTTCTGCAACTGATGCACCGCGTGCAGAAGGTGCTCTTGTCCTTTGCGGATAAACTTGATCCTTCCCACCGTTCCCACCACCCGGTCTTGTGGGCCAAATCCAAAACTCCTGCGGGCTTCGATCCGCTCGGATTCCGTGATGGGGGGAAACTCGGCGAGATCCAAGCCGTTGTGCAGGACACAAACCTTCGGAGAAGAGGGAAACTGTTCGGCAATGGGGCGGGAGACACAAATGACCTTCTTCGAAAAATTAAGGATATAACGGGAATAAGGAGCCCAGAGGGCGCCGAATTCCTGGAACCAATCTCGAATATGCCAGACATGGGGAACTCCCGCCCAACGGGCGGCCCATGCGGAAGAGACCACCGTGCCCAGATTGGTATGGACGAGATGGAACTTCCCCTGACGGATCCAGCGGCTTGTTTCCCAGACTGCCCGGGGAAAGCCGGCAAAAAACCGAATCAGGCCCAAAGGGTTGAAAATCTTTCGGCTGATGACCTTTAGTGAAGGCTGGATTTCCACCGAGAGCCCTTTCGATCGGGCGACGGCGGAAAGGGGGCCTTCCTCCGGCAAGAGCAGGGTTGGCTCAACTCCGGCATGGGGAAGGCGACTGGCCAAACGAAGGAGGGATCGGCTGGCGCCGTACATATCGGCACTATTGTGAACCAACAGGACTTTCACAAAGAATCTTGGCTCCGATTGACGACATAACGGAACTTGCCCGAGGAAGTCTCTTCCAGATTATCTTTTCTCACCAACGCCAATTGCGCATCAGGGCCCAGGATCGGCAAAAGGTCTTTCGCCATCCCCTCTTGCAAATTCTGAAGGACGGCATCTCCCAGAACGGAATCGATCTGAAGTTTTAACTCATATTTTGAGATCCCCGTCTGAACAAACTGGAATTTCTCGACCGAAGGATGGGCATGCACGACCCCGACTAGGTGACGGATCGTCACGGGGGAAACGTACGCTCCATCGGCGGAAGTGATGAAATCCGAAATTCGCCCCTCAATTCCAAGAAGTGTGGGGAAAGGGGTTGTTCGGCCCTGCGGGCGACCTTGTACCGCAACATCCCCGATTTCGTAGCGGATGATGGGGAAGGAATAATTGCCCAGCAGGGTTATCAGAATTCTTCCAGATTCGCCTTCGGCCACGGGCTGCCCCCGGTTGTTGACCACTTCCAAAAGGACATGATTGGCATAAACCAACAACTCCCCGTCGGAGTTTTCACAGACCATATCCGTGCACTCGCGGCTTCCGTATTTATTGTGAATTCTTGCCCCCAGCGCGTTGCTTAACAAACGCCGATTCCCGTCGTAAACCGTGCCCGCACAGGCCATCACAGACTCAAAGCGCGGAAGGGGAAGCGAATGGCGCTGTGCAAATCGGACTAAGCTTTCGGCGGCATCGACATAGGTCATCAGGTGTTTCTTGGGGACTAAATTCATTTGCTCGACGTAAAGACGGGCATGGACGTCGTCCATGCGAAAGGCGTTCAGCGGGGCCATTCCAGAAAGGGCCTGTTCCAGTCTCTGCACAAGGTTTTCTTGGCGGTTTTGGAGATCGGCCATCGAGCCCCAGAGCATGTAGTAGGGGGTGCCATAGGGGAATCCGCTAAGGTATTTGGAAAAAAGTCGTGAGGCTCTTCCACGATCCCGGAATTCGCTGTCATGAATGACGGTGACGGGAACCCCGGTAGTCCCGCCGGAACGGACTTCGGTCCAGGAGTAGCCTCGGCCCTTCTGGCGGTGCCGAGAATCCCAAGATAAGCTCTGAGATTTCATCTGCGTAAAGTAAGCCTTGAGGTCGTCCTTGGTAAGAATCGGAAACTTGTCCAGAGAATCCCTGGGGTTCACCCGCCGCCGATAAAAAGGGATCCGATGCGCTGCATGGGAAAGCAGGCGCTCCAATCGCAGGTTGTGCAAAGAGCGGATCTTTTCAGGGCTGCCGACCGAAAGGTCGAGAAACTCCCGATAATGACGCTCCATATCGGATCCGATCATCCGGTGAAGACCGAAATATATTTTTTGCGAGATGGAGGGATTCACGGGTCCAACTCCACGTGGCCCCGCCATCCGGGGGGAGGCAGAAATCGGTGGAGAACCGGCAGGTCATGGACCCCGTTGGAAAGGATCTTTCCGTCCTGGCGCTCAATCCGAAATCGGTCGGGGGCCACTTGGGCCCAAGCCGGGTCTGGGTATCTGGATTGTGCGGAGAGAAGGCGGATTTTCCGGTAGTCAAAACCCATCAATTTGCTCATCGCTAGGTCCACCAAAAAAGAGTTGGTAGAGGCAAGTAACAAATCGGTTTTCACAGGGATCGGTTGAAGGGGGCCGTTGCCTTCGCCGGCGATGACGCCATCCATGATGGAAAGCATGACCCTCTGGGGGGTGGAGGACAACCGCCCTCCCGGGCGGGGCGCAAACCGAACAATCAGATTCAGATCATACACCATCCGCCAGACGGAATCGTTGCCGTACCAAGAACCCGAACCAACGTAAAAATTGCCCCTGAGATTCTCCGCGGTGCCCACAGTCTTGATTCCGCGGATGTATTTCAGGAGCTCCCATCCTGTTTTGGCGATCCTGAAGAAAGCGGGCGAGCACTTTTGCAGCTTTTCACGCCAGCGGGCTTGCCAGTAGAAAAGCCGGCTTGATCCTTCCGGAAATTCATCCCCGCCTTGGGAAGGGTAACCGATCTGGTGATGGACCAGATAGGCCTTGGAGCCGTTGATCCCCACAAGATTTTTTAAGGCACCGGTGATCCCGCTCTTTTGGTGGGTTTTCATCTTGGGCAGATTGATGATCAAATCCGCATCGAGAACCGTGCCAGCAATCAGGTAGCGATGTTCGCCCAGACGATGTTTGCTGGTGGTTTCCTGCGGGTCGTAGTCCGAGACCCGAAAGCTCGAGGCATGATGGCTGATCTCCTCCAGCATGCTTTGACGATCCAGAATGACTTCCCGGTATCCGCTGGGATCGCCCGGGGTATCGTCGACGAACTGCAAAAACCCAGCCTTCGACTCCCAGCGTTCCCTCCGGAGATCCAAAAACTGGATTCGGGCCCCGTATTTTTTTCGCAACCGGTCCAAGCCGGCTTGAGCGGAAAGCTTGGCAAAATCGCAACTTTGCAAAGGAACATCCCCTACACGGATCCACTCGCAATGCGGGTATTTCGCCAGGCACTCATCCAAAACGGCCTCCAATAGATCCGGATTGGTGATGAGGGCCTCGATGGGAAATTCCGGCGACTCTGCATGCTTGACCCAATTCGGTTTTAGGAGAATTCGCCGAAAGGGGCCGGCCGGCAAACAAGCCCGCACAAAAGAGGGGAGAGAACATTCCGAAGAAAACCCAAGGCGGAGGAGGTCATCAGCCACGCTTCTAGATAAGACGAAGGGGGGCGCGGTGCAATCTTCCGAGTACGCCGGGACCGATCGCCCCGAATCTCGGAGTGACCGGCAGGTTCGAAGGCAGTAGACTCTGTCTGTGGATTTCTCGATTGTAACGGCCAGCTTCCGTCAACTTGATCTACTGAAGCGCTGTATTTCTTCCGTTGCCGATCAAGAGGGCGTTTCTGTGGAGCATGTGGTTCAAGACGGGGGAACCGCCGGATTTGCGGCTTTTGAGGAAGAAATTCGGCGGTGGTGGCCCGATAAACCGGGGTATTCGCTGCGTCTTGCCAGTGAGTCGGATCATGGGATGTACGATGGCATCAACCGGGGGCTAAAAAAAACACGGGGGCAGATCTGCGGATATCTGAATTCAGACGAACAGTACCTTCCGGGCGCACTGGAGAGTGTACTCCGGCATTTTCAGAAAAAGCCCAAACTCGGATCGGTTTTGGGTGATGTGCTTGTCATTCGGCCGAATGGAGAGCCGTTATGCTGGCGGAAAGCGCTTGTTCCTACCCTGGCCCATACATGGACCTGTCATTTCTCGGCCCTGACGGCTGGCATTTTTTTTCGACGGGAGCTGATCGAACAAGGGCTGTTATATGACACCAGCTATCGAATGGCGGCCGACGCCGATTGGTTTATTCGCCTCCTTTCGACAGGAACGTCGGTCGAATCCCTTGGCGAACTCACCTCGACTTTCATGGAAACGGGCCAGAACCTCAGCATAGGAGCCGAGGGCAAGGCAGAAGCCCGCCGAATTTACCGCGAATCACCGATGTGGATGCGGTGGGGCCGTCTGGGGTGGGTTCTTTTTCACCGGCTCAGAAAGCTTTTTTTCGGGGCGTATGCGAAGAAAACTTTCAACTACGATATTTATGTCGAAGCCTCAAAAGAACGAAAGAGATTCCATGCAAAGAAATTGGGCGCAATTTGGCTGGGTCGATTCTGGGGGTTTTAACTTCACCGTAGGCTTTTGACAGGGAATATCTGAACGGTCGGGACGGCACAAATAACTTTTTAGGGCTAGGCTTGCTGATCCTCTAAAGTTAATCCGTGCGCTTGGAATATAAGTGGCCTCATCAGCGGCAGTGGTTTTATAAGGGCAAGGCAGGCAAGCAGGTTCAGGCAGAGACCGGAATTTGCTGGGGACGCACAGGAACAGATCTCATGCGGAACGACTGGATCGCGATTGCCAAAAACACGCAGAAAGGTGGCATAAAAATCTGAATCGCCCCGAAGGAGATAAAAAAACTGCTAATGCTTTCTGTGATCAGCGCGGTCGCCCAGACCTGCTCCGGAGGAATGTCGCCCAAATGGGGTTGGAGAACATGCCGCCAGATATAAAAAAGAGAGCCAAGACAGAGCAAAACAAAAGCTCCAAAGCCGATCCAGCCTGTCACATGGTGAAGGGTGACCCAGCCCACATGATGATCCCGCACAATGATAAAACCTCTTGTATGGGCTTCCCCGCTTCGCTCTATTTGACGTGTCCCAATATCTTGGGAACGAGACTCCATGTATTTTGCATCGAATTTATAGCCCTCTCCCAGCCAGCCCGCTTTCTCCATGAAGTCGGCTTTGTATACTTTTTGGATATTACTTCGAAACTCGTTGGAAGATTCGGCATCGCCCAAGGACTTGCGATCCCACTTGCCCGGAAAAGAGGAAAGGGTGCGCTGAATCGTAAGAGGCAGATCAAAGAGAGATCCTTGGCCTAGGACAAGCAGGGTAATAATTCCCGCGGCAAATGGGATGCCTAGGAAAAGGAGAAACCGGGCACGCAAAAAAAGGGCAACAGAGACTCCCGCGAGATAATTAAAAAGATGCCCGCGGAATCCGCCCCAGATAGTTCCTAGCAAAGTTAGAATTGAGACAGGGATCACAAAAAAGCGGGAGGGGCGAATCCAATCCCTTGGAGGAAAATAACAAAGCAAGGCCAACTGTAACGCAAGGCACAGCGGGCCAATTAATCCAACACGAACAATCGACTCGTCTCGAAAAGCCTGGTCGCCGGCATAAGCTTCGAAATTGATGGAGGAGTAGACGCGGTAAATATAGGGAGCCAAAGCCGGAACTGCGGAAGATATGGCGAAGGGAGAGAATTCGAGGATTGAGCCGATCAAATAGAGCAACGGCACCCGGCAAAGCCACGGGGAGTTTCCCAAAGGGAACCAGAGGAGGGCAGGCAAGACTAGCATCCCCGAGAGGATGGTGAAGAAGCGGCGTCCGCCGCTGGCTTCGCCACCGAACATGCTAAGTCCAAGTCCACCAGATTTCCCCCAATGATACAAAAGAACGCCGGCAAACAGAATTCCGGGGATCCAGATTTGCGGCGGGCCTAAGGTGATCGACCGTCGCTCCGTCATAAACATCTGGAGAACGACGTAGCCAATGACCAGCAGGATCGACAGTTCTGCGGGAGAAAACTTAATGGGCAGGAAGTTTAAAGATCCGGACATGGGAAGGCAGAGCGGGACGACAATCCAGCAGTTGTCCCGCAGGACAAAGACGAAAAGCAGAAGAAAGCCAATCCCGAAAAGGAAAGCCAAAGGAAGCGAATTGCCATCCAGAAACTCATTGGTCAGCCAGGGGGCGGCCACAAACGCCCCCAAAGTGATCAACCCCAGAACCAGTTTTTGGACGGTAAAATTGGACACAGATGGATATTAATGCCTCCAAGCAAATAGGGCAAAGAGACAGTTGGAGGAGGGGTGTTGGATGAGGTTAAGGTTTTTTTGGGGCGAAATGAAGGCGATGAACCTGCATCTCTATCTATCAATGATGGAGGCGTACTTGTGGTCCTCGTCGAACGAGCATTCGATGTGTTTCGATATCGGGTGAAAACAACAAAACCGTCGATGTCCCCCCTGAAGTGCAAGACAGATTAAGAAGAATTTGGAATAGAACCGATGATTCGAGCCGGGTTGCCAGCCACAATGGAGAAGGCAGGGAAGTCTTTCGTCACAACGGATCCAGCCCCGACAATGACGCGATCACCCAGGGTGACCCCTTTTAGAATGATGGAACGAGTGCCGATAAAGCAACCACGGCCAATCTTCACGGGCTTGGAATTTTTAGAGTATTCATTGAGCCAAGTAAAACCTGAGCCAAGGGAGTGAAAATCATTATCCAAAACCATACAGCCAGCACCAAGAATCGTGTCTTCACCAATGTCAATCGAGTTTCCTGCAACAATTATACTACCACTAAGCCCAACCCTGTCCCGCAGTTTGAGCTGTGCCATTGAAGTCATTGTTCGGATTACGCATCGGGATGATCCGCCCAAGGGATTTGCGCGGGATGAGCTGTCAAGAGTAACGCGGGATCCAAGGAAGATGAAAGATCCCGGGAAACGACTGCAGATGGGATGCCCACTAAGATGAATGGAGGGACACAACTGGACGCCACGTATTTTTAACTCCAGAAACCACAAGAAGCTGGGAAGCTGGCGAAAGAGATGGCGGAGGCGCCCAGCGAGTTGCGTCCAGTCCATAGAATAGGCTAGGAAAGATATGGACTTTTGAATATGAAAAAAATACCGATCCTTGCTGTAGAGGCTACCCGACTTTGCACCGAGTACAGGGACAGCGGCGTGGCACTTTACATCAAACATATCCTCCGCGGGTTGCAAGAACGCTACGGATTACGCAGCGTTTGCTTTGGGAAAGAGATATCTGAAGAATGCATCCAAGACTTGCCAAAGGAGACGGAGTTTTATTTGTCGAAAGGCGCGACATTTATTTGGAGAAATACCGCACTACAACATTTACGAAAAAAGTGGGGCTGTGAATTGGCTTGGTTTCCGTTTCAGATTGCGCCGTGGTTTCCATGCATGCCATTTGTAGCGACTATACATGATTATGGATTTTTGAGGCTGGGAGGGGGCGAGATGTCCACGCAGTCACGCCTATATTTATCTGCCTGCCTCGGGAACGTACTACTAAGATCAAAAAGCATCCTTTCCATATCCGAAGCCACTACCCGGGGATTAGTTAAAAGATTTCCTTGGTGCGAAAAGAAAATTGTGACAGCAAGGCATGGCTTGCCCGATGATGTGCGAAAGTTATCAGAAGAAATGGATTTCGTGTTTTCAGAAAAGCCACGCAATCTGATGCGATGCATATTTTTGGCGGGTGATAATCAAAGGAAAAGGCTCGATCTGGCACTGTTGGCTTGCAACCAAATCAGCAAGGAAACGCCGCTAGAACTCATTGTGACAGGCTCAGAAGAAAGAGTGTTGGCCCGTACTCGGGCCGTGTTGGGCTTTGTACCACCATTTTTGCTATGTGTGGGCAGGCTTTCAAGGGGACAGCTCATAGAATTATACCAGAGGTCACACGCGTTATTATACCTTTCGCATTTTGAGGGATTTGGGTTTCCAATACTTGAGGCACTTGCGCTAGGGACACAGGTAGTTTGCCTGCCGGGGGAGGCAGAACAAGAAGTTGGAGGAAGCTTTGCAGCTTACGCGAATCCATCCACAGCAGAGAAGGTGGCAGAAAAACTCAGAGGGGTGTTGGAGCGATGCAAGAATGCAAGCGCGATTCGAGATGGAGTTTCACATGCTAGAAGTTTCACCTGGGGGCCCTCCCTAGACGCACATAAAAGGGCGTTTATGGGAAACGACAACTTTAATTAGGGAGTCGCATGTTGATAGCCACTTTTGGCCTTAATGGAAACTTGTCAGCAATTGCTTTTCTTTATTAGGACGGAACCAAAAACACAATCAATAAAGCGGCTAGATGGGTATCAGTGGAAAACCCTCTTTTATTTTGCAACGGTGGGTGACTTAAAAAAAACGTCGCAGATACAAGTCTTTAAGACTTGTTGTGTGTGGGGTGACTTGGATAGCAATTGTGAGGATCCTAAAAAAAGTTCCTTAAGGTTGCGATGGAGCTCATTCTCTGGGTCGCCTGCTGTTTGGAGAACGATTTGAAGATATTAGCACAAGAACTATAGTTACTAAAAATCACGAACAAAAATCTTAAAGGGGAAAAGATGCCAAAAAGATCTTGAGACGTTCCGTAGTGGCACTGAGGCCAAAATCCTTTTTAGGAGAATGGGGGGCGACTGATTCTGGCGAACAAATGATTCTGGTCATGGTATTGGCAAATCCATCGCCGTTCTCTTCGTCAAAATACAAACAAGCATCCTTGAGCTCATCTTGGACCGAGCTCGCTTTTGTGGACAAGACAATCAGTCCAGCTGATAAATATGAAAAGATCTTTGAGGGGAAAGTAACAGTGGAAATAGGATCGGCGGATATCTGAAGATTGAGTCCTACGTGAGATTGATGAAGAAGTAATGAATGATCCTTCTCGCTCAATATTGAGTGATAAAAAACCCTATCTGCATTTGAAGGCGAGCTTGCCACTTCTCGAACGTTTGGTTCAAGTGGGCCAGAGCCAGTAATATCAAGGCGCCATCCGCTCGTTGGAAGACAGGGAATCACTTCTAGCAGCAGGTCGACGCCTCGAACGGAATCCAAAGTTCCCGCATAAATAAAGCGGACGACATCATTGAAAGGCGGCCTCCCTTTAGATTCTGAAGCCGAATAAAAACCAGGGATTACAATCGTGGGGGTTCTTGGCCGGAGTCTTGTCCCTAAAAGAGGATGAGCCAGTATGGCCCCATTAATAAGGGGGCGACCCAGTAATTCTGCCAAGCGGTAAAAAATCAACTGCCAACCTCGATCGATAAGGTGTCTACCATCTTCGAAATCTAGAATTACTCTTGTGCCGTGAAAGAACCTGCATAGCCATGCAGCAAGAACCGATGTAATCTCATAATTATCCAAAACTAGAATATCTCCCCGCCGGACGCTGGATAAAATATGAAGCGGGTAAAAAATAAAAGCCAAAAGAATGCGAAGCTTTGGAGCATCTAATGAGGGGCAAAACCGCTGAACAAAATCTCCCAGTCGGACTGTTTGCGGCGGGAGCCAGCGAGGGGATCTTCGCTTCAAGGCTTTTGGCGGGAAAGAAAGAATAAATAGTTCGTATTGTGTCGCTTGTTGGAGGCAGTGATAGAGATTTAGTCTTTTGGGAAGAGTCTGTAGTGGCGATTTAGAAATCTCTTCCTTTCGTACAGAAAGGTAGTGTTGGTCGTAAACGGGGGACAAAACAAAAATACGATGCATTGTGGAGTTCATATTTGTCTGCACATCTGTTTTTTACGACAAAAAATAAAACTTCACTGAGGTGAAGGGCAGGGAATAATATGAGAATGGAATGCCCGTAGAACGAAATAGATCCAAGGCAATGTGGAGAAAAAGAGAATCAGGATAGCTAGCATAGGTGGAAAGGTGGCGGATTGGATTGTTATAGCAGCGATAAAAAAAGTTATAGACGTGAAGATCAATCCCCATTGGTCTTTAGATAAACGAATCTCCAGAATCTTCCCAAAAGAAAGAAAGGGGGGACCGTAAGAAAAAAGTAAAGGGAGGAGCTGGCTGGCCAGCAAAGCGAATGAGAACCAGAAAAGGGATGGGGAAAGCAGAGACAGAACAAGAAAAATACAAAGTGAAGAGAACTCAAAAAAGGGACCGACTCGAAAAGCTTTGCGGATTTGCCAGACATTAGAAAAGCAGGCCAACGCGCGGATGAGCGACGCAAGTATCAGCCAAGTAAAAACGACCCGTGTGCAAGACGCAGGAAAAGTAATCTGCTTGTGAGTCCAAAGAGAAATAAAGAGATCATTAAAAAAGGTCCCGTAACCCGCAAAAATGGCAACGCACGTCCACGAGGCAGCAAACAGACTGAGAAACGAGGAGTAACATCTTTTTGGTTCGCCCCGCTCAAAGAGCTCTGAAAGCCCCATAAACGCAGTATTAAACAGATTGGCAAAAAGCATATAAGCGAAGGATGCGGCCTTTGATCCGACGTTCCAAATCGCCACAACCTCCAAACCGAGAAATCTACTTAAAAATACAGATTGAACCGCGGATCCGGCCATTGAGAATCCGGACCAGCTAAAATAGTCGAGGGATTCCGTCAGCAGGTCGGCAGCACCTCGCCAGGAAGATTTCTGTTGCCACCAAGAAGGAGGCAATAAATGAAGTTTACGTATCATAAGGCCTGTTGCGAAAGTTGAGCAAACCTGCTGGAAAAGATAGGCAAGAGGAAGAGTCCATAAGCCGAGGCCGTAGCGCAGGCCGGCCCAAATAAAGGCTAAAGACAAGAGGATGGTGACGGAGTTAACGAGGTTGTTGATCTCATACCTCTGAGCGGCAAGCAAAAGGGAAGAAAACGGGCGAATTAAGAAAAATAGCCCAACAAGGAGAAATTGGACAAATAGAACGGAGCCAAAGATAGATAACTTTTCAGGGCCAATTCCAAGAAGAATTCCTATAGGGTAAGCGAGTAGACCGAGAACGCAGCAAACACCGCCTTGAATTAGCGAGACGAGAAAAGCTGTTTTAAAAACAGTGCCAAGGGCCGAGATTTCTTTTCGTGCAAGAGGTCCCACAAAACGGCGTACACAAGAAGCGTAGACGCCAGCATCAACAAGGCCGAGATAGGTGGTAAACTGAACGACAAGAGTCCAGAGACCCAATTCAGAAACAGAAGTGAAATGAAGAACAATCGGGATCAGGCCAATCATGTAGGCGGCGGATGCCAGCATATTTATATTGGAAGTGGTGAGCATTCGAAAAAAACGACCAGTACGATTTGAAGCGGAAAAGAGAAGTGAAAAGTTCACGAAGAATTATGTTCAAGAAATGGATGTATTGTCGAGGCAACTGGACCGCACTGAATGCAGGCGCACGAAAAGGATTTCAAAGCCGGGAGGAACTGTCATATAAAAGTCTGGTCCATGTTTTTTAAAAAGTAGATAGAGAAGTTTGTTGCATAAAACTGTACGCGGCACTGAAGCAAAGCTTTGAAATGGCACAAGGAATTGACTGTCTTGCCAGATAGAATCTACAAGCGTAATGGCAAGCCACTCAAAACTCTTGGCAAAAAAGAAGAACAGGGAAACGGCCTGCAGGAAACTGGGAAACGATCAATCTCATGAATCAAGACGCGTTTTTGTTCTGCGATTACCAAGAAGTTCTCCTATTCCAGCTTGCTGCGTCGGAACCTAAATCGCTGTTCCCTTGGAACGCACGACCCCACAGACTTAACAATCTCCCAAGTGTCTGCCTGCCCGGAAGGCCACTTAAAGCTCTAGCAAGATGATTCCAAAAGGTAGTAGATCTTTGGTGGTGGCGTAGCCAGGCATGGAAGTTTTCCGTTTCCTCTAGGCTCAAAAGTTGATTCTTGTGTGCTTCTAAGACAACTTCGTAAGCCAATTCATGAAGACCCGTAGCTATACATATAATGGCGCTTTTAATAGCTACCGTACGATTCCGAGGATTGATAATATCATTTTTTAGGTAGATGGCATCGCCATAAGTTAACGACCCACGTTGATGTATTTCAGGGGGAGTAGAAGCACGACGCCACCATACTCGCTCCATGTCCGCTAAAAAGAAGCCCTTAGAGCGCATCCATTGGTCAATTTCTGAAAAAAGAGGCTGGTTTTTGTAGAGTTCAATAAAGCTGACTTCTAGCTCACAGCCTATCGCTGCAGATAAGGCTTCAGTGCCACCACGAAGGACTTCCAGTTCGTAACCCTGAACATCCGCTTTGATATAATCACCGACGGAACCGAGCCGCCTTAATTCAGAATCTAGGGTAACGATTGGAATTGAAATCTCCTTCTC
>Ga0164295_10002207_pt1 | contig 16150 bp, 14 predicted proteins | sample GEODES006metaG_FD_111798 | JGI IMG/M metagenome (GOLD analysis project Ga0164295, IMG submission 111798) | Oligotrophic lake water microbial communities from Sparkling Lake, Wisconsin, USA - GEODES006 metaG | ecosystem: Environmental > Aquatic > Freshwater > Lake | place: USA: Sparkling Lake... | reverse complement strand
GGCGGTTCGTAGGTTTGGCCGGCCATGTGTTCGCCGAGCGCAAACGGCACCATGGTCTCGAACATCGGCACGTCGATCGCCTGTCCCACGCCCGATTTCTCGCGGCGATAAAGCGCGGCGCTCACCGCGGCCACCGCGGAGATCCCGACCGTGCGGTCGATCATCGCCACCGGCACATAGCGCGGCACGCCGTCGCCGACGGTCGCCACCATCGAAGGGATCGCCAGCGCGCCCTGAATCAAATCGTCGTAGGCGGGCTTCGCACCGTAAGGGCCGTCCTGGCCGTAGCCGAATACGCCCACGTAAATGAGCATGGGATTGACCGCCGAGAGCGCTTCCCAGGTCAGCCCCAAGCGCGCCATCGCCTGCGGGCGCACGTTGTAGATCAGCACGTCTGCCGTGCGCACCAGCCGGAATAGCGCTTCAAGGCCAGCCGGGTTTTTGAGATCCAGCACCATGCCGCGCTTGTTGCGGTTGACGTGCAGAAAGGGCGCGGCGAGTCCTTTGTTCTTGACCGGCACCAACCAGCGGCTGGTGTCGCCGGCGGGCGGCTCCACCTTGATGACCTCCGCGCCGTAGTCGCCGAGGATTTGGGTGGCGAACGGCCCCATCAGCACGGCAGTGAGGTCGATGATGCGTACGCCTTCCAGTGGTCCGCTCATGGCGTGAATCTCCCCTAGCGTCAGTTTTTATTGGATTGAAAGCCTGCGGACTGTGATGGCCAAGCGGCTTTGTCGCAAGCCTCGACCGCGCGGGCGCGGCGTCACCGGCGTTTGCCGTCCACTAGCTTCCGGCCTTAAGGTGCGGGCCTCTTTAACTCAAAGCCTTGCACGGAGACCCCTCATGGCCGCCTACATGATTGCCCACGTCACAGTGAAAAACGCCGAAAAATTGCCGGAATACTCCAGCCAGGCCGGCCCGACCTTCGCCCCTTTCGGCGGCGCGCCGGTCGCGCGCGGTAAGGTCGCGGAAGTGCTCACCGGCACCCACGCGGGCCATGCCGCGCTCATCGTCAAATTCCCCGACGCCCAGTCCGCCCGCGACTGGTACAACTCGCCGGCCTATCAGGCCCTCATCCCGCTGCGCGATGAAGCCATCGACGCCACTTTCGTGCTGATCGAAGAGGCCTGAGTCCAGACTCGAGCCCACACGCCCGGACGGCCGGCAGCAATCAAAGCGGCTGGCCGTCCAGGCCCCTGCCTGACGCTCATTCCACCGTAATCGTCACCACCTCGGACATCACCGGCGGTTGATGCGGCACATGGGCAAAATCCCCCAGCAGAAGTTGCAGCGTGTGCTTGCCGGGCGCGAGCGTGAGCGTGGTTTCGGTCTGGCCGCCACCAAAGTGCAAATGCTGGGCATCTTTCGGCACCGGCTGGGTCAAGTCCGGCAAGGGCGCATCCACCAGCAAATGGTGGTGGCCAGTCTTCTCAAGCTTGGTGCCGGCCGGCGCCACGCCCCACGGCGCGCGTAGTCCAAACACCACCGTCACCGGACTTTTAACCACCGCCCCGGCGGCGGGTGAAATGATATAGGCCACGGAATCGGCGGCCTGCGAAAACGTGCTGGCCAGCGCGAGGGCGGCGCCGAGCAAACAGCTGCGGAGAGAACTCATGGGCGTGCTCCAGGAAGTGAGGGGTGTTTGGATGATACGGGAATCACGTCGGCCGACCCGGTTTGAACGCATTCACGCGCGCGCGCAGCGCGCTCAGGCCCGTGGGTGCATCGGCATAGCGGAGTAAGGCAAACGCCTGCGCGATCGCCCGCACCTCGGCGGCCAGATCGGCCCGGCTCGCCGCCACCCGCTCGGCATATTCCAGTGGCCCTTCGCTCGGGCTGCGGGGCAGGCCGACGCGCGCCAGACGATTGCAAAACGTGCCGTAAATCCGGAGCGCCGGCGGCAGGCGCGTCACCGCACGATTGCGCAGTAGCAGCAGGGTCAGCAGCCCCAATAAAGCCCCCATGACCGAGGTCAGCCAGAGCACCAGACGCGCCGGCGTCACCTCTTCCATCCCCAAGGCTTCGAGCAGGCCGCGCTGGCGCTCGGCGCTATAGCCAAGCACCCATTGGCTCCAGTGATAGTTGGCCGAGTCCCACAGCTGGCGGGCGCCGTTGAAGACGCGGGCCGCAAAGCCGGCGCTATCGAGCATGCGCAGCGGGCCGCGCTCGCCGGCAAAGGAATTGATGCCCAGCGACACCCGCTCGGGCGCCACCGCCGCGGTAGGGTCCACGCGCACCCAGCCGCGCGTCTCCAGATATACCTCGGCCCAGGCGTGGGCATCACGCTGGCGGACCAGAAAGTAGTCGCTCATGGTGTTGTATTCGCCGCCCTGATAGCCGGTGACAACCCTCGCGGGCACGCCGGCCGCGCGCATCAAGACCACGAACGCCGCTGCAAAGTGCTCGCAAAATCCCTGACGGGTGTCGAACAGAAAGCCGTCGATGGGGTCCTCGGACAAGACCGGCGGCGTGAGGGTGTAGGTAAACGCTTCCTGCCGGAAGTTGACGAGTGCGGCGTCCACAATTTGCGGTGGCGCGAGGCCTTGCGCCACCCAGCTCGCGGCCAGCGCACGGCTTCGCGGGTGGGCTTGTTTCGGCAGGGCGAGCGCGGCCGCGCGATCGGCCGGTGAGAGGTCCGGCAAGCTGTAATCAAGCGCCGACTCCAGGCGGTAGCGCAGCTGGCGTTTGATGGGCTCGGTGGCCACCAGATCGCGCCCGCGTTGCGCGCGGCTTTTCGCATCGTTGTAGGTCACGGCGTCCAGGGCTGGCAGCCAGCGCTCACCGTGCGCTTCGAGGAGGATGTCGTAGCGCAGGCGGCGTCCCTCCACCACCACCGGCGGGGCGGCCGCACTCTCAATCGCGCCGGCCCGCCAGGTGCGCCCGTCGGTGGCCCACAGCACCGGCCCGCGCCAGTAGAGATCGCGCGCCGACGGCGTCGCGTCGATAAAGGCAACGCGGAAAGCGACCTCGTCCGAGGTGCCCAGATGTGCGATGCGGCCAATGGTCATTTCGTCCGACAGGCCCGTCACCGCCTGGGCGCTATCGGTCGGCACGCCCCACAAGGGTCCCGGCAGGCGCGGAAACAGGACAAAGCACACCGCCATCAGCGGCAAACTTTCCAGCACCATCAAGGCGCCGAGGCGCGCACAGGCGCGCGCCGGCAGGCGCGCCGGGGCGTTCACGCGCACCAGCGCCGAGGTCGTGAGCATGGTCACCCCGAGCAGATAGAGCGCCGTGGGAATGGCCTGCGAGAACAGGAAATTGGTCACCACCAGAAAGTAGGTGAGCAGGCACACGGCGTAGTAGTCGCGACCGTTGCGCAATTCGAGCAGCTTTAGCCCCGCCATCGCGCTCAACATCGCCACCCCGGCATCCCGCCCCAGCTGCCCCTGATAAACCGCATAGATCAGGACAAACGTCAGCACGGCGAGGCCCTGCAGGCCCCACCACAGCACCGGCCGATGGCGTTCTGGCAAGGGTAAGCGACCCAGCGCGCCTAGCATCCGCCAGCTCACGCAGGCCGCAACGCCTAAGGACAGCGCCAGCGGCAAACGCCCCGCATGAGGCGCGAGCGCGAGCGCAACGGCAGCCAGACACCACCAGAGGTCAGATGCGGTGAGCGTGCGCGCGGTGCTCATGTTGGCATCAGGGCGAGCGCGCGCAGGCTGCGCTCGCGATGAGCGGGGCCGGTAGTCGGCGGCAGTTCCAGCGCCGGCAGCTGCAAGCCGAAGGGGGTGCCTGCGCGGTCGGCCTCAAGGACCCAGCGCGTGAGTTGCGAGATGCGCGCTTCGACCCCGCCGAGGGCGGCCGTATCGACCCATCGCAACCACAGATCCCCGTGCCCGCCGCCTTGCAGCTGTTTCACGACCAGATCGTCGCTGCGGGCGGAGGCCTTCCAGTGCACGCTGCGCAGGGAATCGCCCGCGACGTAGGCGCGCAAGCCGGCAAAGTCGTCCACGCCGGGGCCGGCGCTGCCGGCCTCGTCAACCACCGTTGCGGTCACGCCGGGCAGCGGCAGTTTGCCCGCCGCCACCGGATAGACCAGACAGCGCGCGGGCGGCTTGAAGTAACCCCAGGTGCGAAACATGCCGAGCGGAAACTGGCTGCTGACTTCCACCCGCCCCAACACCAGCCAGCCGCGGTGGACGGTGGGCACGCTCAGGGTAGCCAGCGCCGCGCCACTCTCTATCGTCGGACATTCGCCAAAGCCTTCGGTCTGCGGGCGCCACCACCAAAAGCGCTGGCTGCGCGGCAACAGCCGCCGGAACGAAAAAGCGTAACGCGCGAGCACGCTGGCGTCGGTCAGGGAAAGCTCGAAGCGCGCCGGCATGCCCGCATGAACCGGCGCCGCATCTTCCGTGTTAAGCGCAATGCCTTTGAGGTTGCGCCAGGTCCTGAGCATTGCCGAGAACATCAGGCCCAGCAGCAGGAAGCTGAGGATGTAGGCCAGCGCGTTGTCGTAGTTGGTGGCGCCGATGAGGATGAGCCCAATGACCCCGAACAGCGCGAAGCCGGGACGGGTGGGCACGATGTAAACGCGTCGCCGGTCGAGGATGTCCATCGGCGGGAGGGCCGGACTCAGGGAACCGGCACGCCGCTGAGCAAGGCCTCGACCACGGCGGTCGGCGATTGGCCGTCGCCGCGCAAACTCAGGCGATGGGTTATCACGGCGGGCAGCACGGCCTTCAGGTCTTCCGGCAGCGCGTGGCCCCGACCGTTCAACAAGGCCCAGGCGCGAGCGGCCCTCAGCAAGGCCAAGCCCGCACGCGGTGACAAGCCGTGCGCCAGCGCCGGCATTTCGCGCGAGCGAGCCAGCAGGTTTTGCAGATAGTCGAGCCAGGGATCCGCAAGATGCACGGTGTCCACGCTCGCCTGCAGGCGCTGCAGCGTGGCGGTATCGAGCAAGGGCTTAAGCGTCGCGAGCAGGCCGCGCCGGTCGCTACCGCGCAGCAGCTCGCGTTCGGCGCTGCGATCGGGGTAACCGAGCGACAGCCGCATAAGGAAGCGATCGAGCTGCGATTCCGGCAACGGGTAAGTGCCTACTTGCTCGGTAGGGTTTTGCGTGGCGATCACAAAGAACGGCACCGGCAGCGCGAGCGCCCGGCCTTCCACCGTGACCTGCCGCTCTTCCATCGCTTCCAGCAGCGCGCTCTGCGCACGCGGCGTGGCGCGATTGATCTCATCTGCCAGCAAGACCTGAGTAAACACCGGGCCCTGATGAAAGCGGAAACTGCCGTCGTTCCGGTCGTAGACCGACACCCCGATGACGTCCGCCGGCAGCAGGTCGCTGGTGCATTGCAGCCGCTGACTGGACAGCCCGAGCAAGCGGGCCAGGGCGTGGGCGAGCGTGGTTTTGCCCACCCCCGGCAGATCTTCCAGCAGCAGATGGCCGCCGGCGACCAGACAGGTCACCGCCAGTCGCAGCACCTCGCGCTTGCCGAGCAGGATGGTGCTGGCGGCGTCGACCACGCCTTCAAGCTGCGTGCGGGCCGCGGCCGGGGAGAGGGGTTCAAATGCAGACATGCGGCCAGGCTCCTATCGCCAGATGTTGAATCGATCCGCGCTGCGGGTTAGTGCTTACTCGCCGGCAATGGTCATTTCGGGCAACAACAGCGAACCACAGTGCACGCTGCCGCGTCGCTCCAGATCGCTGCCGCTTGCCACCAGCCCGGCGAACATTTCGCGCAGATTGCCGGCAATGGTGATCTCCTCCACCGGGTAGGCCAGCTCGCCGCGCTCCACCCAAAAGCCGCTGGCGCCGCGCGAGTAGTCGCCGGTCAGGAGATTGACCCCGAAGCCCATAAGGTCGGTGACCAGCAGGCCGGTGTCCATCTGCCGCAGCAAGGCGGCGAAGTCCGCGCCCTGGTCGCTCACCACCAGATTGTGCGCACCCCCCGCATGGCCGGTGGGCGGCAGTCCAAGCCGACGAGCCGAGTAGCCGTCGAGCAGATAGCCGTTCAACACGCCGGCGGCGACCAGCGGTCGCGCCAGCGTCCGCGCGCCCTCACTGTCGAACGGCGCACTACCCAGACCACGGGGCAGGTGCGGCTGTTCATCAATGCTGAGGAAGGACGGGAAGATTGGGGTGCCGGCGGCACCGCGCAGAAAGCTCGCCTCGCGATACAGATTGCCGCCCGACACAGCGGAGAGCAGGTGGCCAATGAGGCCGGTCGCAATGCGATTCTCGAACAACACCGGCGCCTTGCGGGTGCTGAGACGGCGCGCGCCGAGCTTGGCCAGCGTGCGCTCGGCGGCGCGGCGGCCAATGCTCGCGGGCGATTCCAGATCTGCCGCGCGGCGGGCGCTGGTAAACCAGTAGCCGCGCTGCATCGCGCCGTCGCGTGCGCCGACCACGGTGCAGCTGAGACCGTGCCGGGTCGCCCGATAAGCGCCGCGAAAGCCCTGACTGTCGGCATAGGCGCGCAGGCCCTGGTAGCGGCTAACGGCGGCCTCATCGACCTGCTGGATTTCGGCGCCGCCTTCGCGCGCGGCGGCTTCGGCTTCCAACGCCAGCGCGATGCCCTCCTCGGCGCTGAGCGCCCAGGGATGGTCAAGGTCGAGGTCGGGATATTCCAGCGCCAGCATCGCGGGGTCGATGAGGCCGGCGTAGGGGTCGGCCTCGGCCGCGCGGGCGATCTGGACGGCGGCGGCCACGGTGTCAGCCACCGCGCCGGTTGAAAAGTCGGTGGTGGTCGCGCTGCCTTTGCGCTGCCCCAAATACACCGTGATGCCGAGCGATTTGTCGCGCTGCTGTTCGAGCACTTCAACTTCGCCGTTGCGGACCGCGATCGACAGTCCGCTGCCGGCGCTAACGGCCACCGCAGCGGCGGCACCGGCGCGACGCGCTTCGTTGATGGCGTGATCGGCAACCAGCAGGGCCTGGTCGTGAGAGATAAGCGGTTGTTCCATACGCGCGAGGGCTCCGGAGTGTGGGTTTGATTGTAGCCGAAGCCGCTGCGGCACTGCGCTCATGGCGAGGGTCGCTGTGGCCTCGTAGAATCCGGCCATGCGAGAACAAGAGCTCCTCGGCCCGCTTAATGCGGCCCAACGCGCGGCCGTCAGCAGCCACGCCCCTCAAACGCTGGTGCTGGCCGGGGCCGGCAGTGGCAAAACCCGCGTGCTCGTGCACCGCATCGCCTGGTGTCTGGAAACGGGGCTCGCCGCGCCTTCCGGCATTCTGGCCGTCACCTTTACGAACAAGGCGGCGGCCGAAATGCGCGGGCGCATCGAGATGCTGCTCGACCGACCGGCGACCGGCATGTGGGTGGGCACTTTCCACAGCATCGCGCATCGGCTGCTCCGCGCCCACTGGCGCGAAGCGCGGCTACCGGAGCAGTTCACCATCATGGACAGCGACGACCAGCAGAAGTTGGTCAAGCGCGTGATCCGCGCCATGGGGCTCGACGACGCCCAGTGGCCGCCCAAGGAAGCCCAGTGGTTCATCAACGGGCGCAAGGACGAAGGCGACCGCCCGGCGCATATTGATACCGCCGGCGATCCCATGCTCTCGACGATGGTCGAAATTTACAAAGAATACGAGGCCGCCTGCCAGCAAAGCGGGCTGGTGGATTTTGCCGAGCTGCTGCTGCGCGCCTACGAAACCCTGCGGGATACCCCCGGCCTGCTCACCCATTACCACGAGCGCTTTCATCAGGTGCTGGTGGATGAATTCCAGGACACCAACGCCATTCAGTACGCCTGGCTGCGGCTGCTGGCCGGCGACCATGCCAATGTGTTTGCGGTGGGTGACGACGACCAGTCGATTTATAGCTGGCGTGGCGCGCAGGTGGAGAACATGCAGCGCTTTCGCAAGGATTATCCAAAGCACGAGATAGTGCGCCTGGAGCAAAACTATCGCTCCACCGGCGGCATTCTGGACGCCGCCAACGCGCTCATCGCCAATAACACCGCGCGCCTCGGCAAGAAGCTGTGGACCGACGGCGCGCGCGGCGAACCCATTCGGCTCTACGCGGCATTCAACGATCTGGAAGAAGCCCGCTACTGCGTGGAGCGCCTGCGCGATTGGCACGCGCAGGGCGGTCGATACGACGAATCGGCCATTCTTTACCGCACCTCCGCCCAGTCGCGCGTGCTGGAAGACGCGCTGCGGAAATCAGACATGCCCTACCGCGTGCACGGCGGCTTCCGGTTTTACGAGCGCGCGGAAATTCGCGACGCGCTGGCTTACTTGCGGCTTGCGAACCATCGCGGCGACGATGCCGCCTTCGAGCGGGTGGTGAATCTGCCCACGCGCGGCATCGGCAATAAAACCCTGGAAGACCTCCGCCATACCGCGCGCCTCGAGCGCATCAGCCTGTGGGAAGCCTCGCAGCGACTCATCAGCAATCGCGAACTGCCGGCCCGCGCCGCCGGCGCGCTGGGCCAGTTTCTGAATCTCATCGAAGACCTCGCGCGCGAGATCGAAGGTCGCGCGCTCGGCAGCGTGATCGAAAAAACCATCGGCCACAGCGGGCTCATCGAGCACTACCGCAAGGACAAGGACGGCCGCGGGCCCGACCGCATCGAAAACCTGGAAGAACTCGTCAGCGCCGCCGGTGACTTCACGCCCTCGGAAGAAGACCCCGAACTGCCCATCATTTCAGCTTTTCTGAGTCACGCCGCGCTGGAAGCGGGCGAGGGTCAGGCCAGCAAGTTTGAAGACAGCGTGCAGTTGATGACCCTGCATTCGGCCAAGGGGCTTGAATTCGCCAACGTGATGCTGGTGGGCATGGAAGAGGGGCTCTTTCCGCACCAGCGTTCGCTGGAAGACCCGCGCCAGATGGAAGAAGAGCGGCGCCTTTGCTACGTGGGGATCACCCGCGCGATGCGGCTGCTCACGCTGTCCTACGCTGAATCGCGCCGGATGCACGGGCTCGACTACATGCCGCGACCTTCGCGCTTCTTGCGCGAGGTCCCGGCCGAGCTGATGCAGGAAGTGCGGATGGGCGGCGGCAACAGCGGCGCGCATTCATCGTTCAGGGTGGAGGAAGACAACGGCGGCTACGGGCTCAAGCTCGGTCAGCGCGTGATGCACCGAACCTTCGGCGAAGGCGTGGTGCTGCATATGGAAGGGCGCGGCGCCCACACCCGGGTGCAGGTCAATTTTGCCGAGAGCGGCGCGAAGTGGCTGGTCGCGGCCTACGCCGGCCTCACCGCCTGCTAAACCCGCCCATAAAAAAGGGGACCTTGAGGTCCCCTTCGTTCGCCCGAGTGGCAGGTCTCTACTTTGACTGCGAGACCATGTAGTCCACGGCGGCTTTGACGTCGTCGTCTGCCAGATCCGGACGACCACCCTTCGGCGGCATCATGCCAGCCTTGCCGTTGTAACCGTTGATCGCGTGGTTGTGCAGGGTGTCTGCACCTTGGGCAATACGCGGTGCCCAAGCTTCCTTGTCGCCGAATTTCGGCGCCCCGGCAACCCCAACGGCGTGGCAGGCAAAACAGGCTTGATCGTAGATTTCCTTGCCCTTGGTGCCCGCATCGGCCACCGGCGGCGCGGCGGCGGCAGCGGCAGCGGCGGCAGGCGCGGCGGGGGCAGCAGCAGCAGCCGGTTTGGTGCCACCCTGCGCGGCCTTCACCATGAAATCGACGGCGGCCTTCACATCATCGTCGGAGAGATCGGCAGCGCCGCCCTTGGCGGGCATGACACCGTTCTTGCCCTGATAGCCGCCGATCGAATGCTGATACAGGGTGTCGACGCCCTGAGCGATGCGTGCGCCCCAGGCTTCAGCGTCGCCAAATTTCGGCGCACCGGCGATGCCTTGCGCGTGGCAGGCAAAGCAGACTTTGTTGTAGGTGGCTTCACCGGGACCGGAGGCGACCGGCGCGGCGGCAGATGAAGCGGCGGGGGCCGGAGCGGTAGACGCCACGGTGATCAGGGCGCCCGAAGTATTCAATTGACCGACCGGGGCAACGCGGGTCGGGATGCCGGCGACGGGGTCGTCCTGTGTGGCGCGAAAGCCTTCGTATACGTGGCTCGCCAGCAGGTATACGACAATGCCGACCACCGCCAAAAACGCGAGGACCATGCCGAAGTTGCGGACGAATACGGCGTCCTCTGCAGCGTTACTTTGATGATTGTCCATGCTGAATTCTCACGTCGCCGATTGCGGCGAAAAAGCATTGTTGGAAGGAAGCTTCGTGCCCTGCGGGGCCGGTCGCATTATAGCCATTTTGCAGCACCGCACTAGGCGAAGAAGTCGCAGCCAGCGGCACCTCTTGCCCAGTAGCGCGGCAATCGTTTCCAATGCCGAACACCCCGCGCGCTGCCCGGGCTCCATGCAACCGTTACGGATTCCCATCGCGAGGCTCCCCTTGTCGCAAGCCACCGGCGCTACCGCGCGCATGATTCAGGACGAACCCTACTACGAGGCTCTGGGCAACGAACGTGAAGTGTTCGCCGCCGCCTATGGCAATCAGCTACCGGTGCTGCTCAAGGGTCCGACCGGCTGCGGCAAAACGCGCTTCGTCCACCACATGGCCTGGAAACTTCAGCGCCCGCTGATCACCGTGGCCTGCCACGACGACCTCACCGCCGCCGATTTGGTGGGTCGCTATCTGGTGAAAGGCGGCGAGACGCAGTGGGTAGACGGCCCACTCGCTCAGGCCGTGCGCATGGGCGCGATCTGCTATCTCGACGAAGTGGTAGAAGCGCGCAAAGACACCACCGTGGTGATTCATCCCCTGTGCGACGACCGTCGCATCCTGCCCATCGACAAACTCGGTGAGGTGCTGGTGGTGCCGCCCGAGTTTTCGCTGGTGATCTCCTACAACCCCGGCTACCAGAGCGTGCTCAAGGATTTGAAGCAAAGCACGCGGCAGCGCTTTGTGGCGCTGGAGTTCGCCTATCCCGAAGCGGCGCTCGAACAGCGCATCGTTGAAAGCGAAAGCGGCGTGGCCCCGGAAATGGCCGCGCGGCTGGTGAAGTTTGGCGCCCACACCCGCAATCTGAAGGGCGCGGGGCTGGAAGAGGGCGCAAGCACGCGGCTGCTGGTCAACGCCGGCAAGCTGGTGCAGGCGGGCGTGGCGCCGGCGGTGGCCTGTGATACGGCCGTGGCCCATGCGCTGACCGACGATCCGGAGCTGCTGCAAACCATCCACGAACTCGCCAGCGCGGTGTTCTGAGCCAGGCCCACGCCGGCTCTTCCCTCATGGCGGACGCACCGCGCCAGAATTTCTTCAACCTTATCCGGGTACAGAAGGATCTGGAAAAAATCGCCGGCGCGGCGCTCATCCGCGTGCCCCGCATGCAGGAAGTCATCGGCGAGATCGCCGAGCTGGAGCGCGAAGCGCAGGATTTCATCCTGCATTGGGCAGAAGTGATCGCGCTGTCGAACACCGAACTCACCGCGCATTTTCTGGGACAGGTGCCAGCGGCGTTTCGCGCGCTCGATCAGGCGGCGGTGGAAGACTGGATCATCAAGGCCATGGACGTCTTCGATAATCGCGGGCTGGGGTTTGCGATCGAAGTCTTCGACAAACTCGACCCCTGGATCGAAGCCCACGAGCGCAATCGCACCGCCTGCAAGCTTGAACAAATCGCCGGCTTCTTGCGCCATTTCGTCCGCGCCCTCGGCGGCCGCACGCTGAACATCACCAACGACCAACAGGCCTGGACGGATACCGAAAAAATCTTCCTGCCCACCGCGCTCAATGTCCTGGCCGATCGCGCCGCCAACGGGCGCCTGATGAAAAGCACGGCGGTGTATTTGTGGGCGCAAAACCGCTACGGCACCTGGCGCTATCGGGCGCTGGAAGAAGCCATTCGCCAGCTGGATGCGGCAGTGACCTGGCCGGTGTATCAGTGCCTCGAAGGCGTGCGTCTGATGGCCGCGATTGCGCGGGAGTTGCCCGGGCTCGCGCGCGAAATGGAAGCCGTGGCCTATGTGGATGAGGCGCACGCCGCCAGCTGGGCCGCGTTCACCGCCGCCGCCGCCGCGCTCGCCGCGCCCGAGGCCAGCGCGCGCGATAGCCTCGCGCTGGTCGCCGATTTCAGTCAGGTGCCTTTGCCCGCCGCGCGCCGCTGGCAGGGCGAGATGTTTCCGCAGAAAGTGCGCGAGGCCTTGTTCAAGCGCGTGCCGCGCGAGAAGGAAGCCCTGCAGCAGGCGCTGTCCGCGCTCCAGCCGGAACACGAGCAGCAGCCCACCGAGGACGGCAGCGAAGCGGCCGAAGGCACTCAGGCGGCGAACCGTTTTTCGATCGCGCAAAACGGGCAAGCCGGGGCGACCCAGCCCGAATACGAACTGCGTTACGACGGGCAGGCGGTGCCGATGTCCGCCGAACTGCAGGACCTGCTCGATTCCATCATGCAGGACATGGGCGAGATGGCGGAGGACTACCTCACGCCCGCCGGCGGCAGCGGTGCTTATCCGCTCGACGAATCGGGCGCGGGCGGCGAAGGCCATCTGAAAGATCTGCCGAGCCCGGCCGGCAAGCTCTGGCTCTATCCAGAATGGGATTACGCCCGCGCCAGATTTCGCGACGCCTTCTGTGCGCTGACCGAGCAGGACGTGCCCGAAGGCGATCCGGGTTTTGCCGAGAAAACGCGCGTGAAATATCGCGGGCTCGCCAAATCCATCCAGCGCATTTTCGAAGCCATTCTCTCCGAAGCGCAGCGCCAGCGGCGGCAGGTGCACGGCGACGAACTCGATCTCGACGCGCTGGTAGAAGCTCATGTTGACCGCCTGCAGGGTCGGGAAATGTCTGACCGCCTCTACACCCACTTCCGCAAGGCCGGGCGCAACGTGGCGGTGATGTTCATGGTCGACATGAGCGGTTCCACCAAGGGCTGGATTAACGAGGCCGAGCGCGAGTCGCTCATCCTGCTGTGCGAAGCCCTGCAGGTGCTGGGCGACAGCTATGCGATTTACGGGTTCTCCGGCCGCACCAACAAGCGCTGCGAGATTTATCGCGTGAAGACTTTCAACGAGCCCTACAGCACCGGCGTCGAACGACGCATCTGCGGCATCGGCCCCAAGGCCTACACCCGCATGGGTGTCGCAGTACGCCATCTCGGCAAATTATTGGGCGATGTGCCGGCGCGCACCCGGCTCCTGATTACGCTTTCAGACGGCAAGCCCGAAGACTACGGCAGCTATCGGGGCCGCTACGGCATCGAAGACACGCGTCACGCGCTGCTCGAAATCAAGCGCAGCGGCATTCACCCGTTCTGCATCACCATCGACCGCGAAGCGCAGAGCTACCTGCCGCACATGTACGGCGCGTCGAATTTCACGGTGGTCGATGAGGTGGCCAAATTGCCCTGGAAGGTGGCGGATATTTATCGCAAGTTGACGACCTGATCGCACCGCCCTGTTGCTGCCAAGCGATCGGCTTTATAGATTGAAGCCCGCCAACTCACCACTGATTAGGAGTCCTCGCATGGAACTGGGCAACTACCTGCTCTCGATCCTGATCTCGCTGCTGACCGGCGTGGTCGGCTTTGTCATTGCCTACAAGCTGTTCGATTGGCTCACGCCAACGTTAAGCTTTGAAGAGCATCTGAGGAACGACAACCGCGCCGTCGCGATTTTTCTGGCCGGGCTGTTTATCGGGCTTGGGCTGTTGCTGGGTAGCGCCGTGAAATGAAGCGCCTCGCCATTGCGCTGTGGTGTGTGGCGCTGGCGCACAGTGCGACGGGCGCCGACGAGGTGCTCCCGGCGAGCGGGTCGGTGGCGTTGCCGCTTGAGCAAGCCATCAAAAAAAACTTGGGTCGCCCCTATGCGATGGGATCCACCGGTAACAAGTCCTACGACTGCTCGGGTTTTGTCTGGCGCGTGATGACCGACGCCGGGGTTTTCATCAAACGGTCTACGGCGCGCAAATACTATTTTGCAATGCCAAAAGTTGAGGATGGCTCGGCGAACCAGTATGCGTTCGGCCAGCTAGTCTTTTTCGATGACCTCAAACACGTAGGCATCGTTGACAGCCACCACGGGTTTTTTCACGCCGAAACCGGCCACGGCACGCGCCGGAGCAAGTTTGAGCCTTATTGGCGCGGCAAGGTGGTGGGCTTCCGCGCGATCCCGCGGGTGGCTGATTCAGCCACGCCAGCGAGCGGCACTGAGCAACCTTGAACGTGCACGCCGCGGTATGCCGGCCGGGTCTTTTTGGCTACGATAATGGCCCGCTACGCGCTCGTAGCTCAGCTGGATAGAGTACTGCCCTCCGAAGGCAGGGGTCGTGGGTTCGAATCCCGCCGAGCGCGCCAAAATTTTTTCAAATCAATATTCGATAGATGCCCGGCCGGGCCGCCGACCGCTCGTACGTAACTGGTACGAAATCCTTGCATCAGGATTCTCCCCCATCAGATCGGATTGGCCGGGTCGGTTCGCAGGCTGAGAGCGAACAGCATCCAGACACCGGGAAGAGCCGCGAGACGTGTCCCTCATCGTGCGGTTTTGGCTTGCTGAAAACCGGCAGGCGTCTCGGCCGTCAGGCTACTCAGGTGTCACCAGAGTAGCTTGGTCACAAGCATCACGATATTGGGACAGCCTCCCCGTCCCGCCCCAAAAAATTTTTGCTGAAGATCCGGCGTTCAGAATCTCAACTCGTCATGTCGGTCTGTCAGGCTCGGCACGGCCGGTCGAATAACGAAACCGTTTTCCGTCTGCGATTTCGCTTGCCGCTAATTCCTTAGCGCTCCGGGGTTGCCGCTCAGACAAAAGGGATTTCAAATATGAAAAAAACGACGAAATCAGTAGCGGCTGCGGCGCTGACTGCAATGGGAATGAGTGGGACATTGCTGGCACCGATCAACGCAGAGGCCGCGGTAGTTCAGTGGGATTTTTCCAGTGTTGGTAACGCCAACTCTTACAATTCCGTGCAAGCAAGGCTGAAGGAGCCGCGGATATGACCCTGACGCATTGGCACAGACTTGCGGCATGCCTTTTTGCTTTCGCGATGCAAGCGGAAGTGTTTGCCTGGGATGAGGCGGTTGATGGTGACCTGTCCAGTCTCAACACGGCGCCCACGCCCATTGCCTTCACCACCGGCGTTAACGTGGTGAAAGGCACCATGGGCGGGGACGCGGGCGACGGCATTCCCGTGGACCGTGACTTCTTCACCTTCACGCTTGCCCCCAATCAGACGGTCACGTCGATCAATGTGCGCGTGTTCGGACCCGGTGGCGCATCGTTCTACGCCATTGGCCCCGGTACGTCGATTAACCTCTCGAGCGCGGCAACCCACTTATCGAACGCCCTGATCTCGGGACCCGGTGAAATCCTGCCGACGCTGGCCGCTGGCCCCTACTTCGACGGCACCGGCTTGAGCAACCCGATTGGCCCAGGCACCTACACCGTGTGGCTCCAGGAACTCTCGAGTGTCGTCACCTACGACTTTACCTACACCGTTGTCACGAGTACCAACGCTGTGGCGACGCGCAAGGTGCCGGCAATGCCCCTTGCGGCGTTGCTGGCCCTGGCCCTGGCGCTGGCCTGGGTCGGCGGTACCGCCGGTCGCAGGAAGAACCGGGGCTAGGCGCCACGGGTTTCCCGCCACGCCCGGGAAATCAGCTGCGCAACTGGACTGCAACGAGACAGGCACCACACGCGGGCGCTTTCGGCGAGACGCCCGGAGAGCCGGGTGACCGGCACCATTCGCGCCCGAAATAGCGCAGGCTGCTAGCGCCGGCCGCGACCGATCAGGACACCGATCAGGAAGGCCGAGGCCGCACCGATGCCAGCCAGCACCACCACCTTGGTGACGAGATCGCCAACCACTTCGCGCGGCACCAGGTCCAGCACGAACCCGGCAGCGAGCAGCAGCACGGCCACGACCGCGATGAGCTTCAACGTGCCCTCGAGGCCCGAGCGGCTCGCGGTTTCGTCCTGGTCACGATCAGGCATCGGAGTGTCTCCTGCGGGCGGATAGAATTGCGGGGAACCTACAGGGCGCATAAACGCCGTCTATCTCGAAATCGAGATTGGAAATGCGACGCTTCGCGCTGACGCCAAGGAGGGACTGGCGTCAACGATAGCCTGTGATGTCGGGTTAGCAACGGAACTTCGGGAGCCAATGTGGTCTGCGGGGTTTGTTCGAGGGGTTCGTTCGGGGGATATGGTGGCTTCTCGGGCCCGCTGGCGTGAACGACACCGCGCCGGGTGTCAGGCCAGCTTCGCATCCATGCGTCGGAGAGGGGTCTGCCGTC
>Ga0164295_10002206_pt1 | contig 16161 bp, 13 predicted proteins | sample GEODES006metaG_FD_111798 | JGI IMG/M metagenome (GOLD analysis project Ga0164295, IMG submission 111798) | Oligotrophic lake water microbial communities from Sparkling Lake, Wisconsin, USA - GEODES006 metaG | ecosystem: Environmental > Aquatic > Freshwater > Lake | place: USA: Sparkling Lake... | reverse complement strand
GGCCTCGTTGTAGTACACGTTGATGCGCTCGAGCTGGAGGTCCGAGTCGCCGTGGTACGTGCCGGTCGGGTCGATGCCGTGCTCGTCGGAGACGACCTCCCAGAACTTGGCACCGATCTGGTTACCGCACTGGCCACCCTGGACTGCGACGATCTCACGCATTTTTTAAGTAGTTGGTTCTGCGAGACGGGGGGAAGGCAAAGTCAGGTGAGTGGGGTGAAGAGAGACGCGAGACGGATGAAAAGGCGTCGCAGAGGCCGTGCAAGCGCGTGGGAATGATGTTCATGTGGGAGCGGAAGTGGGAGGCGCGGTGCCTAGGGTAGCTGGGCATGGAGTGGGTTGCGCGGTGGCGACTTCGTTCGCGCGCGTGTGGGTCGCGCGGGGCGTGCGCGCGCGGGTCGGAATTCCGGTTGGGAGATGCCAAGGGAGGGGTGTAGGGAAGACGTGTGCGGGTGCGGGTGCGAAAATCCTCGCGGTGTTGCCGGTGTTGGGCACGCGGCGAGGAGAAGCACACTGTCCGTGCACAATTGGCAACGGACCTCTTGGTGTGGCGGGGAAGTTGGTTCCCAGGTTTTGGATGCGCCAGATTGAGAAACCGAAAAGAGAAACGGCGCGCCGTCCTGGTCGATTCGAAATCCCAGGTGTACCGGTAAAAAGACACCGGGGGGAGCCGGGACACACACGGTACCATGTACTTTACAATTGTACTTTGTAAACGTGATCGTGAATCGTCTTTCACCGCCGTCAGCGATTGGCCCCTTGCCGCCGCGGCTTGGGCTTGGGTCCAAATTTCCAAGAGTTGAGCACGCGCATCGAGGCGGCGTAGATGGAGCCCTCGCCCGCGCCATGGCCCGCGCTCGGGTCGGGCAGGGCGCGCAAGTGCGCGAGCTCCTCGCCATCGAAGGCTGTGGGTGAGCCAGGCACGATCGAGCGTGTGGGCGACGGACGTTTCATGAAGTCCGCGAGCTGCTGGTTCCTATTCCGGCCGTATTTGATATCGACGAAGGTGCCCCCGTACGGCGAGGCGCGCCAGCGGCCGGCGAGCTCGTACTCGCCCGAGGGCGCAAGCCGGTTCAGCACCCAGATCTCGCAGTTGGACGGGTTCCACACCTGCTCAAACTCCTGTACCGTCCAGCGCAGGTAGCACATGAGAAAGATGCGCATCAGCAGCCCGTGTGTCACGATCACGTAGTTCTTGGGCGGCTTGGACGAGCTGCTGCTCGGGGTTGCGTCCATCGTCTGGAAGAGCATCGACTGGAAGTCGGACATGCGATCGAACACGTCCGTGCCCGCCTCGCCGTTGGGGAAGCGGTAGTAGAATCGTCCAAACTTTTGCCGCTCGGCAAAGACGGCGTCCATCGCCTCCGGGTCCTGGAAGTTGCCAAAGTCCTGCTCGCGCAGCCGCGGCTCATGCGTGACCTCGACGTTCTGGCCTCGGAAGCCGGCTTGAAGCATGGCCAGCAGCGTCTGCCGCGCCCGCAGGTACGGCGAGTAGTAGAAGCGGATAGACTCATTTCCTACGAGCTCGCGGATCTGCAGCCCGCACGCGGCGCCCTGCGCGAATCCTCGCTCGGTCAGCGAGATTTGCGAGTCGGGCGTCTGCGAGTACGCGTCGCGATTGGTGTTGCCGACGGACTGGCCGTGGCGCACGAGGATCAATCGCTGAGGCCGATTGCGCTGCCGCCACAGCTGCAGCTGATTGTCGAGCCAGCCGAGCAGCGGCATCGCTCTCGCCATTGGTGGTGGCGCGCGCGCCGCAGCAGCGAGCCGCTGCTGCGATGGCCATCCTCGCGCCGAGTGACGCGGCGACAGTGCTGCGGCGGCGAGCAGCACGAGGGCCAGAGGCACCATCGTCTCGCTTCACACGCGAGAATGGAGCGACAGATTTCACGCACGAAGTCGGCACACGCGGATTCGGGAGTGCATGCCCACAGCTGAAATAGACGGAGCACACATCCCTCAGATCCGAATCTAAAATTGGATTTTATCCTATTCACGATGGATGGCGGTCCGTCGACGGGCGCCGTGGCTCGAAGTGTCGACCTCTCGCAGCAAGAGCAGTGCAAGAGAAGCCGTAGCAGCAGCAGCAGCAGCAGCAGCAGCAGCAGCAGCAGCAGCAGCAGCAGTAACTCCCGTCGACGAAGGCGCGAGCGTAAGGAGCGTAAGGAGCGCAAGGAGCGCAAACAGAAGGAGAAGAAGGAGAAGAAGGAGAAGAAGGAAAGGAAGCACAGCAGGAAGGAGAAGAAGAAGCACAAGAAGCACGAGGGCAAGCACGACAAGAAGAAGAAGAAACGGAGGCGGTCGTTCTCAAGCAACGACAGCGAACCTCCCACCAAGCGTCCATCCAAGAGCCATTCGTCGAGTCCGGACTTTGGGCCAGCGTTGCCACCGCCGCCACCACCACCATCATCATCACTGCTGTCGCACCCCACGCACAGGCCGTTCTCGTTCCTTAAACCGCTTGAGCCATCGAGCAAGGCCAAGTCTTCTGGCGGCGGCCTAGCTACCTACCTGCGCTGCGCACCATGCGGCATCGAGTGCTCTGGCGAGACCGCTTTCTTGCAGCATCTCTGCGGCCGCGCCCATCAAAAGGGGAATGGCGGTCGCACGGGCTTTGCAGGGCTGGCACCCAACTCGATGGGTAGGATCCCTGCACTGATCAACCTGGGGCTCCGTGCCGCCGCTGCTCGCATGGGCCACAATCCAGATGGGAGCGCTGTACCGAGCACCGCTGGTGAGCGCGCCGCCGAGCTGCCGGCACAGCCGTGGATGCCACCGTCGCGCACTGTGGTGATCAGCGCTGTGGTGGAAGATCAGCTCCGCAGAGCGTTGCAGCGCAGCGCAGCGCTGGGCACACCCGCCCCCGCCGCTGGGCCGCGCGCAGACGACTTGTTCAGCCGAATGGACGCCCAACACGACGCCAACCGTCCCTTACTCAACAGGCGTCCGCTGGGAGGCGCTGTACCGAGCAGCGCCGACTACGCCGCCAGTAGGCAACTGACGGACCCGCCGCCGGGGCAGCGGAGACGACAGATCCCGCACCGGCCACCGCCGCCGCCAGCCGTGGTGCCCCATGGCGGCCCGTTTGCTGCGGCCCGACAGGCTCTGCCTGTTGCGGGCTCGAGGGCGGAGCTGCTGACTGCCCTGGGCGAGCCCGCATGCGTGGTGGAAGGCGAGACCGGCTCGGGCAAGACCACTCAGATTCCACAATTCCTGCTCGAGGAGGCTGCGGCGCGTGGCGAGAGCATCCACGTGATCTGCACGCAACCTCGGCGCATCTCGGCGATCGGCGTCGCCGATCGCGTCGCCGCCGAGCGCGGCGAGAGGGTCGGCACGGGCGCAGTTGGCTATGCCGTCCGAGGAGAGAGCCGCCAGTGTAGTGAGACGTGCTTGCTCTTCTGCACGACCGGGGTAAGCATGCAAGCCCCGGGTTCTTCTCTGGGAACCCTGCTTCTACTCTGATCGTGCCGGTCCCTGCTTTGCTCCTCGCGCTGATCGCAGGTGCTCCTGAGAATGCTTGAGGAGGATCGCACCCTCTCGACCATCACCCACGTCCTCATCGACGAAGTGCACGAGCGCACCGTCGAGGGCGACTTCCTCATGCTCACGTTACGAGATCTCCTTGCAGAGGGGCGTCCCTCAGGTTTGCCTCCCCTTCACATCTGCCTCATGTCAGCAACCATGGACTCCTCCGCCCTCTCCAATTATTTCGGCGACTGCCCACGTGTCCAAGTGGCTGGGCGCGCCTTCCCCGTCACCACCCTCTACTTGGAGCATGCCTTGCTGTTGACGAAGCACGTGGTGCGTAGCGAGATGGATTGGGCCCTTGGCTCGCGAATGGCTGAGAAGCGGAAGCAGCAGCAGATTGAGAGGCTTACGGAGGGCGAGTCGCCGCCGCCACCGCACCCCACAGAGGCGGAGTGGGCCCGCCGGCTGCCGCATGCCCCTGGGGCCTGCCGAGCCCTTGCCATCCTCGATCCCTCCGCAGTCAACGTCGCGCTGATCTGCGAGCTGCTCATCTGGTTCAAGTCGTGCGGGGGCGTTGATGCGGCGCTCGAGAAAGTGTGTGGCTCCGGTGGAAGTCGTCGCAGCGGCGGCGGCGGCAATCTGGGCGGCGCGTGCCTTGTCTTCCTCCCTGGTGTCAAGGAGATCCAAGATGTGCGCGAAGCGCTGCTTCAGAGCTCCGCGTTTGGGGGCGACGAGGAGCAGCGCGAGTGGGTCCTGCCGCTTCATGGTGGGCTGTCTCCGGACGAGCAGCGGCGCGTGTTTGAACGGCCAGCGGCGCAAGGGAGCACTGGTGGGCTCGGTGCTGTCTGTGGTGGCAGCTGCGTGTCGGCGTCCGGGCGCTCCGGTGTGATCAAGGTGGTGCTGGCGACCAATGTAGCGGAGACCTCGATCACGATCGACGACGTCGGGTTTGTCATCGACTCCGGCCGAGTGAAAGAAGAGAGGTATGAGGTGGCTCGACGCATGGCCTCTCTGCAAGATGTGCTCGTGTCCAAGGCCGCGGCCAAGCAGCGACGCGGGCGCGCAGGGCGGGTGCAGCACGGCCTTTGCGTCCATCTCTTCCCCTCGGACGCTCCCCTCGAACCGTACACAGCGCCCGAGGTGTGCCGCGTGGCGCTCGAGCAACTCGTGATGCGTACCAAGGCTCTGAAACTACCGGGCAAGGCTGTCGACTCGATCTCGCGGCTGCCAGACCCCCCGGCTCGCGACGCCGTGGCCGCCGCCGTTGCGGAGCTGAGCAGCCTGGGAGCTCTCGATCTCGACGAGGAGCTCAGCCCCATGGGCCGACTGCTCGCGCGGCTGCCCATCGACGCGAGGCTGGGCAAGCTCATCCTGCTCGGCGTCGCGTTCCAAGCCACAGACGAGGCGTTGACCGTCGCGGCCGCGCTCGCTTCGCGCACGCCGTTCCTATCTCCCATGGAGCGACGCGCCGAAGCGGACGAGTCGCGCAGACTGTTTGCGACCTTTGACTCTCACGCCTTTCAGAGTGACCATCTTGCTCTGCTCTCGGCCTATGAGCAGTTCGACTCGCGGAGTGGTGACGCCAAGTTCTCGTTTGCCCGAGAGCGCTTCCTCGGTGTCAAGACGCTCGCCGCCATCGGCTCGCTCAAGCGCCAGCTGCTTGAGGCGCTCTCCCTAGCTGGCCTCGCGCCGCCCGGTTTGCAGGCTAGCAGGGTGGAGGACTCAGGGCGCAGACGCGGCGGATGCGATGGTGTGCGCGGCGCACTGGGCGACCCTCCTCCACCTCCACAAGAGCTCTTCTGCTCCATCCTCGCTGCTGCGCTGCACCTCGCATACGTGGCAGTTCAGCCTGGTAGCAACGCGGGGTCGCACGTCTCGTACCTGATCCGAGATGCCAAGGGCGAGAGTACGGAGCCATCGGTGGCGCAGCTGCATCCTTCCTCTGTCAACTCGCGCCTGGCAAGGAGCGATGGGCTCGCACCGTACATAGCGTTCCATGAATGCGTACTCACGACGAAACTTTACATTCGGGATTCGTCACCGGCGCCGCTGCTGCCGCTGCTCCTGTTTGGAGGTGCCCATCTGCGCCAGGCCGATCCAAATATGAGTCTGGCGGTCGCGGCGACTCACGGCGGCGTGGAACTCCTTGTAGACGGGTGGCTGAGCGTCAAGGTGCAGCCGCCGCGCGCCGCGAATCTCGTCTTGGAGATGCGCCGGCGGATCGATGCCCTCATGCAGAGGCTTCTTCAACGTGCAAGCAACAGTGCCGGGGCACATCACGAGCGGGGCATGGCAGCAGGGCCCTCGTGGGTGGCGGGGGCAGAGGCCGACGTCTCGGGCGTTCCGGACCTCATTGGCGCGGTCGTGGCCCTCTTCAAGATCGAAGCTCAGTCTGAGGTGGCTAAGAAGAGCAAGAGTAAGGGCAAGAGCAAGAAGGGCCGGGGCGGCGGCGGCGGCTGCGGAGACGGAGGGCCGTCCTGTCAAGAGTCCATTTTCAACGATCCTTACAACGACGCTGGCGGCCGTGGTGGCCTGTACGAGTTTTGAGCGCGAGACTGTTGAGAGCAGCCGGTCGTCCGCGTGCAGGGCACGCCGAAGCCGTAGCGACAGCTCGAGCTGCACCGCGGCATATCTGAACTCGACCGCCTGCTGGCTCAATGTGCATCGACCGTTGGTCCACCCGACACTGAGCCGTGGCCGCAGGTTGAGCACAAACTCTGTCGAGGAGAGCGCCCGGCCCAGTTGCAGCAGCAACGCGCGCTCGATGGTTCGCACGAGCTGCGGCGGCGCGCGTGCATCGCAGCCAGGCCACAGTCGCAGTCGGACGCGTCCACGCTGTCGTCGTTGATTCCCGGATGATGGTCGGGGCGCCCGTGGAGGTCGCAGTGCAAGCATGCCCACGGCGGCCAGCGCTGCAAAGCGTTGCGTGGATTTGATGGAAGTTCATCGATGCGCAGATAGTTCGGGTCCCGCAGCCTGCGGTCCTGGCGCTCATGCTGGAGATGTCTCGGGACCAGGTGAGAGCAGAGCCACCGGTGCTCTCTGCAAACGTCTCGAACAGGAACCCCGTGGGGTCCTCGGGCTAAGGATCGGCTTCTGCAGGTGAATTGTGTGCAACGCCGTGAAGAGCAGCGGGGCGCGCCGTGCGCCGGTGCTTCCGCCGGTGTGCGCGCGTCAGGCGAGGGGTCTCCATGGCAGCAGACTGTGGAGTTCGAGTGTGGTGCTGAGAACACACACGGACATTAAATTCGTAGACCCCCGTTCACAATGCAAAAAGAAGTTACAATAGTTACATGTTACTTACATTATCGTATCTTTATACGTTACGACTGAAGTATGGTAGTAAGACGTCATGCCCTCAATACAGAGAGTCGTGGGTCTTGGCTCTTAACCTCCCCGCTCCACGGGACCACGCTGGACTATTCCACGTCGCTCGTAGTTCCCCGCTCGTAGTTCGATGTCGCACGTTGTCGGCTTGTCGCATGTGATGCAGCAGCAGCATTTCAGTGGTGTGCGCGGAGTGTTTGTCCATTTCTGCGATATGCGCGGAGTGTGGTTCGGCCAACATCCTGCGTGGGGGATCCCTGATTGGTTCCTGTTTCGCAGGTGGTGCCGGCTCCGCAGGTGCTTCTTCCGGCGCAGGTACTCCTTCCGGCCTCGCAGGTGTCCAGATTCGCAGGTGCTCCGGCTTCGCACGCGCTGCCCGTGGAGTAACACCCGTGGTCAGCTGCGCAGTCGTCAGGTTGCCGGTTGAGGGGTCAAGGGCGCGAAGCAACTCGAGGAACTGGATGGCTGCGACTGCGGTGCCGCGCTCTGTATGACGCACGGGCGAGGCTTGATGGCTTGGTTGAACGCGCGAGTCATCGTCACCAATGGATTCCAACAGGCTGGAAGGCGAGAGCGAGGCCGCGGCCGAACAGCCTTGCTGCGTCAATCGCTCAGTCTGACGCACGGGCGCGGTTTGATAGCCGTCGCTGTACTCGTACTCATCTTCGTGGCCGAAACTGAGCTTGATCTTGTTGCCTTCCTTCTGAACCTCCACCCATGGCTCCTGCGTCACCGGCCGCAAACCGCTCACTGCACCTGGCGTGTTTATCAGAGGGCGCTTGTCCCACCTTGGTCGGCCTCCTTCGCCCGAGGAGGCCTGCGACGTCTGCGACGGATCGGTACCGGCATTGCAAGGACAGAAGCAAGGGCGGGACTTCGCTGGTCGTGAGTCCCAGCCACCAGCTGGCTGGGGGCTTCGGTGATCGCACGAGTTGTCTTCAGCTTCGGCGGCTCGGGTGCGCGCGAGCCTTGCGAGCCGCTTCGTGAGGACCGCCTCGAATGCACCTCGCCGGAGCACCGCAGGTTGTATCGAAGGATCCACCACCGCTGGAGTCGGCTCAGAAGCCTCCATGTCAGTCGCGGTGGCACTCTTTAGGATCTGTAGGATGGACGCCTCGCCGCTGCTCGTCTCGCGCTTTTCCGCGCCGCTCTCTGAACCGCTGCAGCTCTCTGCGCTGCAGCTCTCTGCGCTGCTACTCTCTGCGCTCCTGCTGCTGAACCAAAGCGCATGTGCATGCTGAGCGTCGGGGGTGACCGCATCCACTTCGATTGATGGCGATGGGAGTGTGGACGTCGAGGATGGCGATAGAGATGCGGGCGCCTCGGAGCTCGTATGTAGCCCTGGAAGCGGCCGCATGCGAAGCTGCCTCATCTGCCTGAATACAGGACCTAACGATGAACGCGCCGACGAGCGATGAGAAATTCGCGCGCACCGGCTCGATGCTGTACACACAATGCGCACCACACTGTATACCTCGACAAACCCCGACGGAACGGGGAACGTGCGGGACCCGACGGAAACAATGTACCCCCCAAACATAAGTTTGGGTTTCGGCGTACCTAGAAAAACAAAGAGCCGACGGCTTAATAATTTAATGTAATACCAAAAATTTTCGTGCATATCCGCGCGCTCGCGTGTCCACTTTGTTGATAATTCCTTGAATGAATCAATCGACTGCCACGTTGCGCCCTCATTCCGCAAGCCTCGTCTGGTACCAGACGAATCATGGCCTATTTGTGCGCGACACGCTGGTCGGGACATCATGAGAACGGGTGGCTTTCAATCGAAGAGGTCTCTGGGGTTCTGCTTGGGGTTCTGGGGTATAATTCGGTATGTTACTCGTCGAACGTCTTGGTGGTAAAAGGTGGTTGCCTCGCCAGAATCTACCACCGATTGTGTTGCGTTGTCGTAGACGGGGCCCGTCGGTCACCCCTCCGTCCATGTGATAGAGGGCCTCGTGCTTGAGCGAACCGGAAAAAGCCGAGCATGCACGCGTTGTGTTGAACAGCAACACTCGCGCCATGTCTGTCGAGGCCACCGGGCTCGCCTCTCGCCAAGTGGCATTCCGCCCGGGACTGTATCGTCCTGCGGGCACGCTCGTCGGGCAGCTATCGAGGCTGCCGCGGCCAAAGCTCTCGTCAGACGGCTACACCGAGCGACCCACGGAGGCTAATGCGGCCGCGCAGATGCAGCTCGCCGAGGAGGAGCTCGCCGACGACGGCGATCTCCTCGCTGCCGAACGTCGGCTCAGGGCGCTTGAGGAGGCCCACCTGCAATTACCGCCGACCCTTGCCGCGCGGCTGCTCTTTGCTCTCGGCAACGTCAATGCAGCGCTCTCACGCCTGCGGCCCGCGGATGCCTACTTTGAGCGGTGCACGGCGACCCTGCAGGCGGCAGTTGGGCCCTCGGACCCGACGCTCGTACCGTGCATGCTCAATCGCGGCCTGGTCCTCGTGCGTGCCAAGCAGCACGCGCCGGCGATCCGCTCTTTGCGCCGCGCGCGCTGCGTGTGCGACGGCCTTCTCGGCGTCCCTCGGATTGCGCAGCTGCGCAGCCGTGTTTTGCACACGCTCGGTACTGCGCTCGAGGGCAGCGGCCAGGCCGAGGAGGCCGAGGCTGCCTACCGCGACGCGCTCGCAGCTGCCGAGGAGGATGAGCGTGCGTCGAGTGGCAGCAGCAGCAGCCGAGGCGGCGGCGCCAGCGGCGAAGTTGGCGCAGGCCTGACACCGAGGCAGCCGCAGCCGAGCCGTGCGGCCCTCGCCGCGCTGCTCCAGGCGCGTGGCGACCATGCGGGCGCCCTGGCCTTGCTCGACGTCGAGCGTGAGGCGTGGCGCCTGGTCCGAGCCCGGTGGTCCGAGACCCGTGGTGACGAGGAGCACGGGGCATCCGAGCACGCACACGTGGCGGGGCGAGCGGCCATCTCCGCGTTCGCGCTGCACCGCCAGAGCCACGCAATCGCTGCGCTCAAGGAGGCGCTCGAGGCTGGCGGCGCTGGTGGCTGCGACCCGCACACGATTGGTCTCGCGCGGGCGGCGCTGGCATCTGTGGCGCGAGAGAAGAAGCGCGGTGGCCTACGAGGTGCTGTGCGCGGGCCGCCGCCGGGGGCGGTGAAGAGCTGAGACGCCGCGTGACGCATGAGTCCTGGTGGCGCCGATAGTCAGCCTATTCGGTCCGAAATAGGTAAAAATCAGATGTTTCTTGTTTGTCAGTTGAACGACGCCTGCACGCTGTGTGGATCTGCGATCTCGCGGCTTCTCGCGGCGGCGCGGTGTCCGACCGTCTCACCTGTCGGGTCCCCGGCGGCGCGGCTCCGCGCCCCAGCCCACTCGACAGCCCACGGCACCTCCCCGGGCAGTCCCGGGCTCGGCCGCACACGACACGCGCCGGCCGCCGCCGCGCCCGCAGCCGCTTGTTCGCTTGTACCGAATTGTACCCGCCGCGGTGAACAGCCGCCCGACCATCCGTACTCGTACGACGTGGAAACGACACCCATGCCCATGCGAATACAAAGGAAAAGCGACGTGTTTAACTGCTTGTACTTGACTAAAAATCGAGGCTACAGTCTGAGGTACAGTACTCAATCCAATGAAAGTTGCGAAGACCTCGTGATTGGATAATCGCGTCGTTTTGAACTGCTCAGGCTGCGCGTTGTGTTGAACAGCATCAGTAGCTGCGGCCGACGTGCTTGTGGGTGGACTGGAATTTCGCGTTGTCTTGAACAGGACGACTCTCACAGCCATCGCACTTCGCTCGCGGGCGCCGGTCACGATCGCGCCAGTAGCGGAACGCGCGGCATCTCCTCGAGCCATGGAGGCCATCTTGCAAGATGACGACCAGTCGGACGTCGAAGACGGCCACAGAGAACGTGGCGCATCGCGCATGGATGGCACGGCGTCAGCTGATGATGAGGAGGAGCACATTGTGTTCGATCAGGACGCAGGAGCCAGTGTTGTTGATGGCGGCTTTTCACGGGCAAAGATGGACACCGAGCCACCACCCGAGGAAGCGCCTGGGAAGTCGGACCGCGTAAAGAGGGGGAAGGTGAACACGGAGCTCCAGCGGCTCCGTGTGCACGAGGATTTCAACTTCGAGCGGGAGCAGGGCGAGCGGGAGGAAGCCGAGGCGGCGGCGGGCGACGCCGGCGTGCGCGACGATGCCACGTCGGGCGCCGTGGTGGCCCACGCAATCCTATACGAGAGCTTCGCGGTGCCTCCAGCGGCGTCGCTCGCCTGGCCCGCAGGGCTGCGCGGCGTGGACAGCCACCTGGCGGCCGCAGACTTCGCAGCGCGCTACGGCGTGCCGCCCGTGGAGGAGTGCGTGCTCGGCGTGCCGCTCCGGCGGCTGCTGCGCCTGGTTAATACGGTACACGCGTGGGTGCACACGCAGCGTTCGGGCCGCATCGACTGGGAGGCCATCGCGCGGCGCATGAGCCGACCTCGGCAGGGCGAGGCGCCGCAGCCTCCAATGAGCGCTGCCGATGCCCATCGGCTGTGGCGGCTGCTCGCGTACCGTATGGCGGCGCCCCCTGGTCTCGCGAGCATGCTGGGCAACGATTCGGAGCCGAGCGCGCCCGTCGAGATCGCCAACGCTGCCCGCGACGGCGCTGCTGCCGACGGCGACCGCGGCGACGCCTCTGTGGGAAAGCCGGAGGACGCGGAACGGGATGGAGATGGCGATGGGGATGGCGAGGGCGGCGACGAAGGCGGCGGCGCCGCCGACAGCCCCGCTGCTGCGGCGGCACAGGTTCCCACCGCTGCTATGGCCGCGTTGACGAACGGCGAGAGCACGAGCGGGGCAACTGAGGCAATGGAGGCCATGGAGGCCATGGAGGCCGAACCATCCATGTCGAACGAAGCTGCGCCTACGTCTGCAACGGAAGCTGCCGTAGTGCCGCTCGCGCCGCTCCTCGTCGACCGGCGCAACGAGCTGCTTGAGAAGGGCACGGTGCGCCGCGAGGACGAGCCCACGGCGGCGCCTGAGCCGAAGCGACCCTGCACCTATTCCGGACCCGCCAAACTGGCCGCCAAACTGGGCATCGATGCAGACCCGCCTGAACGCTCCGAGAAGGTGCTCGCGTCACTGGCTGAGTACATCGAGAGCTGCGGCGGCACGGCGGAGATGGTCACCGGCTGGTTCACCAAGACCGAATTCCGCAAGGATGGCGCCACCGCGGGCACCTCCTACGCTTACTACTTCGACACGCAGGTGAGCCGGAAGCGGCGCCGTCGTGGGCGCGTCCTCGCACACTGCCCTGCATGCTCGCCTTGAGCCTATTCATATTCACAGCCTCATTGAGCCTTCACCCGCCCCACCCTGTCCCCACCTGCGCAGGGCAAGCGCTTCCGATCGCGCGCCGAGATCGCGCGCCATTTCAACCTGGAGGCCGCTCCTCCCAAGCGCGAGGGCAAGGGGGCGGCTACTGCCGCCGCCGACGAGGCGCTGCGTGTGGCCATGGCAGCGTGCACGGAGCCGTACGAGGCACGTGCGGCAGCGCAGTACGAGGGCCTGGTCGGTGCGATCGAGGAGCACCACGCACTCGCAAGCGAGGGTTTGTTGGCCGAGGCGAGGGCAATGCACGAGCGCTTGCACAATGCGAAGGCGGCTGCGGAGGCGAAGGCTGCCGCGGAGGCGAAGGCGGCCGAGGAGGCGAAGGCGGCCGCCTTCGCCTCGGCGGAGTGCGACACACGCAAGCGGCCGCGCGCACCCACGCAGCTCGAGGACATCGACCTCGAGGGCGACTCAGACGTTGACGAATTCATACGATGCGCACTCGCGAGCCGGAATGAGGTCGAGCACATCGATGCAGTGGCACCCACGAAGGAGCGGAAGCGCGGGCAGGGCGCGGCACACCGCCCGCCAAACTGGCCGTCGACGGGCGCGCCGCGGCTCGTGGGGCGCCCGTACCCGCCCCCGGCTGCTGTGGTGCGCCCACGGATAGCAGCCGACGGCACCGGCCCACTCGACTTAGGGCTCGAGCCTCCCCACAAGAAGCCCAAGACGGCGCGTGGACAGGCCAAGGAGGACGACACGTACACCATCGAGGAGGCGTTGCGCCTATCTGTCAAGATGAAGCCGTGGACTGACGAGGACGATAGGAAGCTCGCGGCGGCGGTTATGCGGCTGGGCTCGGCCGATAAGCGCGAGCTCGAAAGGATCATGAAAGGTCGCACGTGGGCCTCCATCACGTCGCGCATCAAGAAGCTGCAGGACAAAGGCGCGCTGCCCGCGGGCGTGGTGCCGCCGGCGGCGCCGCCGGCGGCCGAGGCTCCCCCCGGCGCAGGCGGCGCCGACGCTCCCCCTGGCGCAGGCGGCGCCAAGGCTAAGGGTGGCAAGGCGGCGGCGGCCGAGGCGGCGGCGGGTGGCGCCGGCGCGGCGACTGCCGATTCGGCGGGAGGCAAGGCTGGCAAGACGGGCGGCGGCAAGGCAGGCGGCAAGGACAAGGGGGCAGGCGGGAAGGACAAGGCGATGATCACCGCCAAGGACGAGGCGGTTCCCGCCGAGGGGCGTGTGCCGGGGCCCATGCTGGAAAAGATGCCAAAGGGCCTGGCCAAGGGCCTCAAGGGCAAGTACATCGAAGTCTACTGGGACGGCGACACCGCGTGGTTCGAGGCGGAGGTGCTCGGCTACGATGAGACGACGCGTCTGCACACGCTGCGCTACACGGCAGACGCCGTGGTCACCGACGAGCTCCTCTCAGGCCCAGCACCCGAAGGCAGCGAGATCGCAATCTGGCGGCCTTGTATCAAATCGACCTCGCGCGGCGCGGCGGCCAAGATGGGCGCAAAGGGCCTCGCAGCGTTGGGCCTCGGATGACCCTGACGCGAATTATCGCGACGCCGTCAAATTGTACTACGTTGTTTACGTAGTAGAGAGATGGAGTGATGGATGTGGCCCCCGTGCCCGATGGGCGATGGCCGATGCGGCGGGCGCCGCGCCGCGGAGTAGTATGCAAAACGCGCCCACAATGTGGTATTGAAAGCTCCGCGCTCGCAATGAGCCTCGGCGAAACTCAGTGGCGACTCAGTGGTGAGGCGTCCGCGAAACTCAGTGGCTATGCGAATCAGGTTTCCGAAGTTTCGCGGTGCCCTAAACGGCGCTTTTTGCGGACTTCGGAAAGACACAAACACGCGACCCTAGACAGAAAACGAGGCTCGAGGGCGTGAAGTCGTCGACCCTCTAGGCCCCAGGGACCAAATGGCTGACGAGGATGTTGAGGTGCCTGTGTCGGGTCCACAGCTGCGGTTTCGTAGCTACCAACCGCAGAGCTCCGAATTGCAAGGGCTTGCCATCGAGAAGACGCGCGTGCCGCAACCCGAAGCGCCATCAGAGGTCGTGGCACACAGCGATCCGGCGCAAGAGCCACTGCTCAACCTCGCGCCAAAGCGGCCCAACTGGGACCTCAAGCGTGATCTTGAGACGCAATCCAAACGGCTGCGCGCGATGACGGACCGCGCGATTGTCAGGCTCATCGCGGCGCGAGTGGCCGAGGAGCAGGAGCGCGAGGCAACCGAGGGCAGAAGTGAAGATGAGAAGGTCGTGGATCTTGCGAGCGCCGTCGCGAGGCAGCAGGAACTGGACGGAGATGATGAATGATGAACTTGTTTAGTAGGTTCAACGAGAGGGGTCCTGGTGCACCGGGCCAGTGCCTGTGTCTCCCTCGCTTTTTCTATCTCTCTATCGGGCACGCGCACCCACGCAGCACGCCAGCACGACGCGACCGCTATCCATGCCGCTATCGCACGCAATGAGGTTACGTACGGCGTGGTGCCCAGGGAGACACCCCACGTCGCCACGGATCTTGGCGCATCGCAAACGGCTCAGTCTCACGGAGGGATGAATGTCGCGCTTGATCTCTCCACGCTGCAGAACTGAGCCATTGTGCCGCAGCGCGCTGTTGCCGGTCATGGGCAGCCGCTGCGCGCCGCTGCTGGCTGTGCTGTGCAGCTTGATACCCACCGCCTGTGGACGGCGGGGATAAGAGCTGCACCTGCAGATCTCGTTGAGAGCGTGGATCGGCCCGACGAGCAGATTGGCCCGACGGTCGTATCGTCAGCGGCGGAGCCGTTGATGACCGTTCATGAGCAGATGGGCCCGAGGGTCGCGCCGTCAGCGGCGTTGATGACGTTGATGACGTCGATGGGCCCGACGGTCGCGGTGCCAGCGGCGGAGCTGTTGATGGCGGTCCCGGATTGCCCGCCACCACACCTCCGGCGGTGAGGTCCCGGCGAAGCATCGGCCGCACGTCTGAACGGCACATGGGGCAAGTGGCCTTGCGTAGCAGCCAGCGCTGTAGGCATTCGAGGTGGAAGGCATGTGGCGTCGTGCCATCGGCACCGCATGGTAGGCAGATGAGCGGCTGCTGCGATGCAGCCGCGGATGGCGTGGTGCGCAGCTCGCCAAAGCAGACGCTGCATTCGAGTGCGCGGACGGACTCCGCCGCCGCCGCCTCATGCTCAAGGTGCTTTGCCACGGCCTCGACGGCCTCAATGTGGAGCACGGACCAAACCGAGGCAACGGCCTTCACCTCGGCTGCCGAGAGCGCTGGTATCGTTTTCATCGGGCCCACCGAGACAAATGCTGCTGCGCGCGGGGACGGTGGCGATGGTGTAGTGTTGAGGTGCGCTCTGCGCCACTCATCTATGGCCTTGGCCACTTGCTCCCGACCGTGAACGCGGTGATACCAAGTTGGGTCCGGCTCGCGCGGATCGAGCGCTATCGGCTGCGCTCCGGCCGAGAGAAGGAGGTGCGCGACAGCTGGTGTGGCTGCAACATGCAGCGGCGTGAGAGCTCGTAGCCAGTGCATCCTTTTGGAGACCTCGGCACCGTTTTGGATGAGCAGCGAAACCACCTCCTCAGAGCCCACGGCCGCTGCTGAGTGCAGTGCGCTTGCTGGCCTCCCCTTGGCGCGCAAGCCCTACAAAGGCCGCACGAGCACGTCGATGGAAGAGACGCGAGGAATGAGTGCTGCAACAGAGTCTGTCTCGCCTCGAGCAGCTGCCTGGACGAAAGCGAGATCAAATTCGTCGGCCGACGTCGCGACCGTGCTCATAATGGTTGGCCCCGCACCTAGCTCGTGCATACCAGCCCTGCGATTCCACGCCGCCGCACGCAGCAGTGGGCCGCCATAAAATGACGCTTCGAGGCTCATGACCAACTGGGAAAAAATCAAGAATCATCGACCGCGGAAGTTGATATCGACCGGAAGCTTGCGCAAAACGCCCATACCCGTACGATTGATCCATCCACTCACGTGCGCGTGCAACCAATATGTTACTTCCAAGGAAACAGGGGAAGTTTAGTCTGCTCTCGTTCGAACAAAACATGACGAAATCCGCGGCCTTATCTACCGCGACGCGATTTGGAGC
>Ga0164295_10002205_pt1 | contig 16163 bp, 8 predicted proteins | sample GEODES006metaG_FD_111798 | JGI IMG/M metagenome (GOLD analysis project Ga0164295, IMG submission 111798) | Oligotrophic lake water microbial communities from Sparkling Lake, Wisconsin, USA - GEODES006 metaG | ecosystem: Environmental > Aquatic > Freshwater > Lake | place: USA: Sparkling Lake... | reverse complement strand
GGCCCGCGTCCGGTTTGCCGACCGGCTCGCCCAGCCGGGGAGCCATCGGTATTCCGTCCGCATCCTTCCGGAGCCTGACGCCCATCCCGGCAACAACGTCGCCGAACGATGGGTCGAGGTCATCGGCGGCCCGCGCGTCCTCGTCGTCTCCGGCTACGAGCCCTCGCCCTTGGCCACGCTCCTCCGTGCTCAGGGAATCGAGGTCGAGGAGGTGACTGACCTCGCCAAAGTCCACCTCGGGATGCTCTCCGGGGCGAAGGGAGTGATTCTCGACAACGTCCCCGCGCACCGCCTCGACCCTGCCTTCATCCGCGGCCTCGAGTTCTTCGTCACCGAGCAGGGAGGGGGGCTGGCGATGATCGGCGGCCGGTTCTCGTTCGCCGGCGGTGGCTGGTCGGGGTCGGCCGTCGCCGGGCTTCTCCCGGTGACGATGGAGATGAAGGAGGAGCACCGCAAGCTCGCGGTGGCGATGGCGATCGTCATGGACCGCTCCGGAAGCATGGCGATGACGGCCCCCGGCACGGGGCGGACGAAAATGAGCCTCGCCGACGACGGCGCCGCGCGGTCGATCGAGCTCCTCGGCGACAACGACTTCGTGGCGGTGATTCCCGTCGACTCCGCTCCCCATCCCCTCTCCGACGGGCTCGTCGCCGTTGGCCCCAACCGCCAGCAGCTCATCGGTGCCACACGGCGCGTGACGAGCGGCGGCGGTGGGATCTACTGCTACACAGGCCTTAAGGCGGCCTGGTCGATGCTCCGCGAGGCCGAGGTCGGCCAGCGGCACGTGATCCTGTTTGCCGATGCCGCCGACGCCGAGGAACCGGGGGAGTACAAAGCACTCCTCGCGGAGATGACGGCGGCGAAGTGCACCGTGAGCGTCATCGGGCTCGGCTCGGAGGGGGATTCCGACGCCGAGTTCCTCCGCGACGTCGCCCGCCTCGGCAATGGAAGGGTGTTCTTCAATGCCGACGCCGCCGAGCTCCCGGCGCTGTTTCAAATGGAGACGGCGACCATCGCCCGCTCCGCGTTTCTCGAGGACCCCGTCGGCGTCAACGGCACCCCCGGATGGCTCGAAATCGCTGCCAGCCCGCTCGACTGGCCGGCGACGATTTCCGCCTACAACCTCGTCTACTTGAAGGCCCAGGCCGCGCAGGCGGCCGTCTCGACCGACGACTATGCCGCCCCCTTGGTCGCCTTCTGGCAGCGGGGCGCCGGCCGGGCCGCATCGGTCGCCTTTCCCTTGGGCGGGGAGCATTCCGAGTCGACGCGGGCCTGGGAGGGCTGCACGGCGCTCGTTGGCACGCTCGGCCGCTGGCTCGTCGGCCCCTCAGCCCCGGAAGGGATCGGGCTGCGGACCACCGTCGACGGGAGTCGGGTCCGGTTCGAGCTTCATCACGATGAGTCGTGGGCCGATCGGCTCGCGGTCACCGCGCCGCGGTTGGCGGTTGCCCGCGGTAGCGGTGGCTCGAGCACCCCGATCCCCTGGGAGCGGATCGCCCCCGGCGCCTACAGCGCCTCACTCGAGCTCACCGACACCGACTTCCTCCGCGGGGCGGTGGCGGTGGGCGACGCGGTGCTCTCGGCCGGCCCACTCGATGTCACGGTCGACCCGGAATGGACGTTCGATCCTCGGCGTCGCGATCAGGTCCGCGCCGCGGCACTGGCCAGCGGCGGCGTCGAGCGACTCGATTTGAGCGACATCTGGACGGCCCCGCGGCCGGTGGCTTGGCAGGGGCTCGGGCGGTGGCTGACGCCGCTCCTTCTCCTGGTGCTCGTTCTCGAGGCGCTCCAGACGCAGACGGGGTGGAAGCCAGAAAGGTGAACGAATCCGAGCTTTCGCCCATCATCATGCGGCGTCAGACGTGCTGGGAATGGAAACCTCGGATGACATCTGCGACGTACGCAATCATCTCTGGCGTCATCTCGGGAAAGATCGGCAAAGACAGGATTCGATCTTGATGGCCGTAAGCTACCGGGAAATCCGCAGGCGAATGTCCGAGGTACGCATACGCCGGATAGTAAGGGAGCGCCTTGGGGTAATTGAGCGAAGTCGCTATGCCAGCATCTCCGAGCGAACGACGAAGGTCGTCTCGATGCTCCGAACGGACCACGTAAAGGTGCCACACATGCGTCCGATTCGATCCCACCACAGGCCGCGTGATTCCCGGCACATCAGACAGAAGCCGATCATAGGTTTCCGCGACACGTCTCCGCTGGGCGGTCCACTTGGCTAGATGCGGTAGTTTTGCTGACAGGATCGCGGCCTGGAGGCCGTCCAATCGACTGTTGATCCCCTCGATGAAGTGGTCTCCCTTGCCGCCATGGCGGGCGTAGAGTTCGCACCACGCAGCAAGTTTGGCATCCTTGGTCACAATGCCTCCGGCATCGCCCATGGCTCCAAGATTCTTTCCCGGATAGAAGCTAAATGTCGCGGCCACGCCCATGGTGCCTACTTTACGCCCTTTGTATTCCGCCAGATGGGCCTGGGCACAATCTTCGATCACCCAGAGGCCCCGGCGACGGGCAATCTCGAGGATCGGATCCATATCGGAGGGCTGCCCGTAAAGGTGTACAGGGATGATCCCCACCGTCCGCGGGCTGATAAGTTCCTCGATTCTGGCTGGATCGATCGTGAACGTATCAGGGTCGGTGTCGCAGAACACGACCCGCCCCCCGGCTTGAGTAATTGTCTCGGAAGTCGATATCCAAGAGTGGGCCGTCGTGATGACCTCGTCGCCTGGGCTGACTCCAAGCCCCTTCATCACGATATAAATCGCGTCCGTGCCGTTAGCGCAACTCACGCAATGATCCACCCCAAGAGCAGCCGCAAACTGCTCCTCGAAGAGCGTCACGTGCCTGCTCCGGATGAACGAGGATTCCTCGATCACCTCCCGGATGGCCCGGTCGATGTCCTCCCGGATGCTGAGGTACTGCGCGTGGAGATCGATGAAGGGAATGGTCTTGTTAGCCACGAGAGTGTCTTCGGTTGGAGATAGGTCCTGAAACGGATCGCATCAATGAGTTTGAGTCACCCGACGACCAGAAATGTACCGCGGCCCCCGAATCAGACGTCGACGACCCGGGATCGAACCCGGGATCGAAGAAGGATCCAATTACCGATCGCGTTCCCCCAGCCGAAAAGACTTCGGAGCGTCGCGAAGAAACACTTCCCTGCGAGTTTCGATCGATTCATAAATCGCCGTGATCAATTCCAAGCTCCGTCGACCGGCAAGACCGTCGACGAGAGGGGGGGTCCCGAGGGTAATGCTCTCCACCACGTGGTCGTAGTAGGCCTGGTGACCGAAGCCGTAGACATTCGGCGGATTGACCGAAAAATCGGCGAGAACTCTCTCGTCATCTGGTTGAGGCTCCAAAAAATTCCACACCTTCATCTCGTTGACGGCGAAACCACCGATAACAACGGTTCCACTCTCTCCGAGAAGCGAGATCGAGCCCTCGAGATCCTTCGGTCTCGTGGCCGTCGTGGCTTCAATCACGCCGAGGGCCCCGCTGGTGAAGCGGAGCACAACGACCGCCGTGTCCTCTGTCTCGACGTCGACCAACGCCGTGGTACTCATGGCGAAGACGCTTTCCACACTCCCCAACATCCACTCGAGAAGGTCGATGTGGTGGCTGGCCTGATTGGCGAGCACACCTCCATCAAGGGCCCACGTGCCACGCCACGCGTCAAGGTCATAGTACGACTGCGGGCGGCACCAACGAACGCGGACAGTCCCCAACACGAGTTTGCCAAATCTTCCAGACTCATGGGCTTCCCGCATCTTGACGACAGGGACGTTGAAGCGGTTCTGCTTGACGACGAACAACTTCACGCCGGCCCGGTCGCAGGCCTCGATCATCCGATCCGCACTGGCGAGCGTGAGCGCGAGCGGCTTTTCAACCACCACATGCTTGCCGTACGGAGCCAGAGCAACAACATGGTCAGCGTGGTTGCCGCTCTCGGTCAGGACGACCACGGCGTCAACAGCCTCCTGTCGCATCATTGCGTGCATGTCGAGGTAGCACGGCACCGAGAAGCGGTTGCCGAACGCCTGAGCCTTCTCTTCTACGATGTCGCAGACGGCCGCGAGGCGTGCTCCACGGACTTGGTCATACCCGAGCAGTTCCGCGTGTCGCTTGGCGATGCGACCGCAGCCAACAAGTGCAAAATTGAGCATGGGTGTTTCAGGAGCAACCCTAGACAACGGCGAAAACTCGAGCAGAGTGGCGGGGTCCTCAGACCTCTGCACGATTTACCGAGTGGATTCGATGCCTCAGGATTTTGCAGAGATTTCAAGGTCCGTCAACTGGCGCCTACGAACCGATCAAGCGTGAAAGCCGCACTCCGTCGAACACGATTTCCACAGGTTCGAATGCACGCGGTTCTTACTCGACCGGTAGCGGCGGATCTTGTGCGAATCGGCGGGAATCGCTAATTTAACGTCGGTTTTCGGCCCCCTTTCACACCCCGGGCACTCCTGCCTCGCCATGGCAACCGTGACTCGTCATGTCATCGTCCTCTGCTACGATTTTCCTCCGAACAGGGGCATTGGAGGGAGACGCTGGGGACTGTTGGCCCGGGGCATGGCGGACCGAGGGTGGCGCGTTCACGTGGTCAAAGCGGACCCGCTCCCAGACGAGGACGATTCTCCTTGGCGCGACCAAGTCAAGCACCCCAACATCGAGGTGCATTCGCTGCCTCGCGGGTATCCGCAAATCCTTTTGTACCGTCGTCGCCGTTCTTTCCTGGGATCGCTCGTCGACAAGATCCGATTCCGGGTGGCCCTTGCTTGGGTTCGTTCCGTTTACCCCGGCACACCGTATGACACGAGCCTTGGGTGGGAGCCGATTCTCCTTCCCTGCCTGAAGCGAATCACCGACTCGCACCCGGTGCAGTGGATGTTCGCGACAGGCGCCCCCTGGGACATGCTCCGTGTCGCGGCTCTCCACAAGAAACTCAACCGGCCGGATGCGCTCCGTCTTTGGGTCGACTTTCGCGATCCATGGTTGCTCGATGAGCCGCATTACGGCATGGCAAACCTGAGTCCGCAAAAATACAGGGAAGAAGTCGCTAAGGCTCGTGCGATCATGGATCAGGCGGACGTTGTCTCGGCGCCGTACCAACCCCTTCTCGACACTTTCGTCGAAGCCGGATTTCCCCTCGGCGAGCGACCGCGGTCAGTAGTTCTGCCTCATTATTATGTTCCCAGTGATTCGACTCCGACACGCATGCTGCCGAAGGATGGGATCATCAGGATTGTGTACGGCGGCACCGTTTACAGTTATTCCGGCCCTGCCCTCGAGGCCATGGCGGCCGACCTCGATCTCCTCCGCGTCCGCCAACCGGAGATCTATGCGCGTTTTCGAATCGATTTCTACACCTCAGAACGGTCGGTTGTGGAGCGGATCTTCGCAAGCCATCCCGAGGTCCGTGCCCATGCTGGCATCGGACTTGCAATCTCTGAGGAAGTCGCCAGGGCCAGTTGGTTCATGATTCTTGCCTACAACAAAAAGAATTATCCAACCACAAAATACTATGAGTTCCAGCCACTGGGCACGCCGTATATTCATGTCGGTGAATCACTCGTGGAAAATCTCATCGTTTCCGAGAATCGAGGCCTTGCATGGCGAACTTTTATCGCGGCCTGTATCGGCGGTGAAGTTCCCGTCCCGACACAATTTTCCCAGCAAGCAAGTCCCACCGATTCTCTCGATCACCGAGTCGGGGAAATCGAGGCTCACATCGAGTCGATCGGCTGAGCCCCATTGTCACGCAATCACCGGGCGTTGAGCCGCCGATTCACTTCGAGAGCGATGACCCGGAAGAAGAGCCGGGGCGAAAGTCGCTTGATCCACCAGATGACGCGAGCCTTCGCCGGAAGGATGACGTAGAGCTGCTTCCTCACCATCGCCCGCAGAGCCGCATCGGCCACCGCTTCCGCCGTGAGCTTCGTGCGCGTGAACTCCCCCCGGGCAATCCGCCGCTCGGCAGGGCTCGCGAACCGACCGTTGTCAATCAGCGCCGTGGGGAAGAACGACGGACAGAGCACCGTCACCCCGACGCCGTGCCGGCCGAGCTCGGCGTGGAGCGTCTCGGAAAACGACACCACCGCCGCCTTCGTGACGTTGTAGGCCGCCATCCCCGGAAACGATCCGATCGCCGCCAGCGACGACGTATTGATGACATGGCTGCCGCGAGGGTTGCGCTTCAGCCAGTCGACACACACATGACACCCGTGGATCACGCCCCACAGATTGGTATCGACGATCCAGCGCCAATCGTCGAGCGAACAGCGCCCCACATCCCCGGACACCGCCACGCCAGCGTTGTTGACAAGGAGATCGAGGTGCGGCCAATCGTGCTCGAGCCGCTCCCGAAGCAATTGCCAGGCCGCCGGATCGGCGACGTCGAGGGGCTCGATTCGGCCACTGCCGCCGGCGGCCTCGACACGGGCGAGCGTCTCAGCGGCCCCGGTCAGATCGATGTCGCAGATGGCGATCAAAAAGCCGTCGCGGGCAAGACGCTCGCAGAGGGCCCGCCCCAGGCCACTCGCGGCCCCGGTGACGATCGCGGTGCGGCGTGGGGCGCCATGGGACGGAGTGGCAGTGGCGTGGCTTGTCATCTGGGGGCGGCCGTGCCTCAGTCCCGCGGGCGACGACAGCGATGGAGCGACATGATCGCGTACGCCGTGCCGTACTGTTGGTGGTAGTTATAGAGCGGGTAATCCCACCACGATCCGTCGGCATCCTGGACGTCGATGAGGATCCGGGCGAGATGGTCTTGGTAGAAGGGACGCTTCTCCGGGGGAAGCTCCTCGATGACGCGGGCGGCGTAGTAGTGGCCGAAGTAGTAAAAGTAGCCGGCCACCTGGAAGAACGACTCGTGGGGAATCGGCCGCTTCCGGCCGAGATCGAGCCAGCCGTTGCGGGTCACGAGCCGATCGAGCCAGTCTTCGTTGACCTGATCGGTGATCTTCTCGTTGCCCCACAGCCTCAGCGCCAGATTGCAGGCCTGGCTACGGCCGAGGCTGCCGGCCGGCCGGTTGATCTCGCGGCGTGGCTTGTTCCGCAGATAACTTCCGTAGAGGTAACTGAAGTCGGGGAGCATCTGGAGCTCCGTCGCAGCGATGGCGCGCTTCGTGACCTTGTCCGGCGGTGGCACGCCGATCCCGCGGGCGTCGGCGAAGGCGACGAGGACCATCGCGTTGACGAAGCTTGTCGACGACGATGCCGGTCGCTGCGTGCCATTCTTGAAATCGTAGTAGCCCCAGCCCCCCTCGGCCGATTCATACTTCTCGAGCTTCTCATACTGCCCGCGGATCAAGCCCTCGATCCGCTCGCGCCGGGCCACGTCATCGGGCTTGCGGCGATGCATCGCCACGAGCGCCTGGATGCCGTAGCCGTGCGCCCAAACGTTGTAGATCAGCATCGGATTGTCGCGGCGAACGATGGGCAGTTCGTCGAAGAGCCACTTCTCCCCGCGAGTGATCGCCTCGCCGACCTCCGCCGAACCGTCATCCTCCTCGATGAGCGCCTGGACGCACATCGCGGTCGTTGCCGCCCGAAAGCCGAGATGAGAGCCGATCCCGGCCATGATGTTGAGATCCTTCGTGTTCTCCGCCGAGCCGAAGGAGCCGTCAGGATTCTGGATGCCGACGAGGAACCGGCGCCCGCGGTCGATCGCCCCGTCGATCTCGGCCGGCGACATCGAAGCCGGCCCCTTCGGCCGCGGGATCGGATCACGATCCGTGGCCACCGCCGCGCCGCCAGCAACCGGCGCCTCATCCCCCCTGGCCGATGCCACGGGAAGCAAGCCCAGAAACAAGCCCAGAAACAAGGCGAAGAGCACCGTCACGGTTCGTGCCATGGTCATCGAATTTTCCTCGCGTTGGGTCGTTGCTCGACGCCACACCGTGCGTTACAAGCCTGCCGGCGTTACGGCCGACTCGATCGCACCACATCCCCGGCCGCGATCCCCTCGAGAATCTCGGTCTTACCGCCGCTGGCGCGCCCCGTCTTCACGACGCGCTTCTCGGGCGCGGCGCCATCCTTCCCCGGCAGCCAGACGATCTTCCGGCCATCCTCGTCGCGGAAGATGGCCGACGACGGCAGCGTCAACGCATCGGGCCGCGAATGGACCTGGCAGCGAGCGCTTCCCGTCATCCCGGGGACCGGCTTCACGCCAACGGCCGGCCCGCTGACGGTGAAGCGGGCATCGGACTTGCCGTCGCGCGGGACAGGCGACACGGACTCGAGCACGATCGCCCCTTCCGTGTCGGGGAAGCCCGACAGTTCGACGCGCCCCTTGAGCCCGGGGCTGAGGAGATGGAGGTCTTTCTCGTCGACCTTCACCCGGAACGCGACCCGCTCCGGATCAACGACGGTGAAGACGAGATCACCCACCGGCACTCCCTGCCCGACCGCCGCCTTCGCGGCCACCGCCGCGGTCGTCCAGGCGCCGTCATGCTGCTTGCCGTAGTAGACGATTCCCGATCGCGGGGCCTTGAGGGCGATCCCGGCCTTGTCCTGCTGGAGATCGCGCATTTTTCGCAGCGCCTCCACCCGGTCGCGTTCCGCTTTCTTCAGCGCCAGCCGCTTCTGTTCGAGAGCGAGGGCCGACGTGGCCCGCGCCTTTTCAAGCATGAGCTTCGCCTTCGCGGCCGCATCTTGAAGGGCCGCTTCCTTTCGCGGCACCTCGAGGGTCAGGGCCGAGTCGGTGTCGACGCCGGCGCGGCGGAGGTTGAACTCCCCCGATTCAACCTCGAACCGCGTCCGCTGGAGGATCATTTCCTCCGTTTCCTCGGTGAGGTCCTTGTCCCTGTACATCTTCTCGAGCTGCCGCAACTCCTCGCGGGCATATTTCAGCTGCTCCTCCGAGGCTTTAAGTCGGAAGCGGGCCGAATCCTCGGCAAGCGTCCGGCCGACGGCGAGAAACCTGGCAAGATCCTCGGTGGCAACGAGGGTGTCGCGCTCCGTCTCAGCGAGCTCCAGCGGCAGAAGGGCCTCGGTCACCGGCAGGTCACGGCGGGCGATCTCGAGGGTCTTCTCGCCGATGGCGAGATCGAGCTCGAGATCGGCGATCGCCCGGTCGAGCTTCTCGGTGTCGAGCTCGACGAGCACGTCGCCGGCGTTGACGCGCGTGCCGTGAGCGACGATCCGCACGATCTCGAGCGGCTGCGCCCACTGCTCCGGCTTGAACTGCACGACCGTGGCATCGACAGGATCGAAATCCCCCTTCGCCTCGAAGGCGACCTCGAAGCGCCCCTTCTCCGCAGTCACCGTGTCGACAGGCTTCGCGTCCGAGACTTTGTCAGCCGCTGGCTTGGCCGGTTCCTGGCCCTCTGCCCGCCCAAGCCCCAGCCCTCCGGCGGCGAGCGCGACAAACGCCACGATCGTCATGCCCAACCGGCCCCGTGCCCCCGTCTGTCCTGCATCACCACCAACAGCACCACTTCGCATCGCTTCGACTCCTCGTGTCCATCGGGGCATGTCCGGGCGACACCCCCCCGGATCGGCAGACGATTCGGGAGGAGGTTGTACCATCATCGCCACCACCTCGTTGCGCCTCGCTGCCGGATCCTCGCGTTCGCCGCAGCGCCGCGGGAGACTGGAAAAGCCTTTTCTCTGCGTCCCTCCACCGGAGCCACCGCGATGCCCTCCCCCCCACGACATTCACTCCTCTCCCGCCGCGTTGCCCTGGCTCTCTTCCTCCACACCGTCGGATCGATGATCGTCGTCAGCGCTGCCGAGCCCGCCGCCAGCCTGGCGATTCAGCTCCGTCGCGACGATCCGGCCCGCTACCAGAACTTCGTCGTCAACTGGGATGCCGGCACGGAGCTCCTCTGTGCGGTCGTCAGCACCCCGGCCGACTACGCCTGCCTCTTCCATCCCGCCCCGGCGATCGGCGGCAAGAAGCCGTTCGCCCCGCCGGACGATGCCTTCACGAAAGAGCAGCTGCTCGTCATCGCGCGTGTCGTCGGTGGCGACGGGGGAAGCGTGCTCGCGATCGAGCGGGTGGTCGAAAAGGAGGGCGTCCTCGAGGTCCATCTCGACGACCGCCCCGCCACGACTCCCGCGACATTCACCGTCAAGCAGGCGGCACTTGCCTGGATCCCGCGTCGCGACGGCGGGCGCGTGACGTTTGTCGCCAATGGCGAGGCGATCACGACGCTCGATCCGGCCGGCGGCGACTGGATCGCGCCTGCGCTTCCGGAGCCAGTGACGGCGGAGTGATCGCGAGGCGGGCCGGCTGACTGCCTACTCTGGCGCCGGGATCGTCTCGATCTCCGCGCCGGTCGTCGCGTCCCAGACATGCACCGAGCCGTCGCCGGCTCCGGCCACGATGACTTCGCCGTTGGAGGCGACATCGAGGGCAGGGAGCGCGGAGGCCACCGGCGGAAGCGTCCGCACGAGGCTGCCGTCGGAGCCCTTGTGGAGCCGCACGACGCCGTCGTCACTGGCCGACACGATCTCCTCGGTCGCTCCCCGGAAATCGACTGCCGTCACCGGCGTAGTGGAATCCTCGATGGCGCGCTTCCGGGTGCCGGTGTCGGCATCCCAGAGCCAGAGGCCCCCATCGGCGCTGGCCGAGGCGATCTCGAGGCCGTCTGCCTTCCAGGCCACGCCGAGGACGCTGCTTTGATGCCCCTCGAAGCGGGCGAGGAGCTTTGCCGACGCGACGTCGAACGATTGCACGATCCGATCGGCGCCAGCCGAAGCGATCCGCCGTCCATCGGGGGCAAACCGGGCCGCATGGATGACGTCGCGGTGCGCCTCCGGGAGATGGAAAAGCCGCGTCCCGTCGGCCACCTGGAAGATCGCCAGTTCGCCACGGCTCGCCGGCACGCCACCGCCGACGAGCAGTTGCGTGCCGTCGGTCGAGAAGTCGAGACAGAGCACCCGGTCGGCGATCAGCCCGGGCTTGGCTTCACTGCCGATCGTGGCAGCCAGCCTCCAAGGGGGATTGGTCTCCCAGGCGACGAGGGCGCCATCAGCCGCGAGCGTCACCAATCGCGAGCCGGTGAGGAACGCCCCTGCCACGAGCCCCCCTTGTCCATTCGCCTGCGAAGCGATCGCCGCGCCGGTGGCGGCATCCCACAGATGGGCTGCGGGGAAGTCGCCGACCGTGAGCAGACGCGTCGAATCGGCGGAGAAAGTCACGCGGCGGATCGGTCGCTCGGCCGCCTTCGCGGCGCCAGTGGCCGCATCGAGCCGCCCCTTCGTCTCATTGACCGCCCCCGCGGCACGCTGATCGATCTCCCGCGCTTGTTGGGCAGCCGTCTGGGCACGCTCGAGATCACGGCGGGCCGCAGCTTCCCCATCGACGGTCCCGCGCCGCCCTTCCTCGGCCTGCTTCAAGGTCGCCGTGCCGGCAGCGGCCGTTTTCTGCGATTCGGTCAGCTTTGTGGCCGCGGCGGTGGCGGCCGTGGCGGCGGTCGCGGCGGCCTGAGCAACCGATTGCGCTGCGGCCTTCGCTGCCTGATGCTTCTGCTGCGCAATCGCGAGCGCGGCCATCGCTTCGGCGAGCGTCTGTTTGAGCAGCGGATCGGCCGGCCTGGCATCGGCCATCGCCTGCCGCTGCGCGACGCGCTGCTCGGCGATCTGCAGCTCGATGGCGGCCTCTTTGACAGCCTGATCGGCCTTGGCCTTGGGAAGGAGGAGGGAGCGGAAGGCCGCCGAGGCGGCGTTCGATTCGCGCTCCGCTATCGCCTTGGCATCATTGGCCTGGTTGGCGGCGGCGGTCTTCTGCTGGAGCTCGGTGGTCGCCGCCGCCACTGCGGCTCCCCCCTTCGCGACGGCCTCCTGCGCCACCGGAATCGCCCTGTCGGCCGCCTCGGAGAGCTGCTTCGTATGGAGGGCCCGCTCGGTGGCGATCGCCAACTGGCGCGTCAGGGCTTCCACCGCCGCGCGGAGGCGCTGGTCACCGCGCAGCTCCGCCAGCTGTTCTCCGCCGGGCTGCCAGAGCCTGGCGACGGCGTTCTCGCCGACGGTCGCCACGCGGCTGCCGTCGGGGCTCGCGGCCACGCCAGCCACCGGCCCGCCATGGGGATACGTCGCGATCACCTGCCCATCGGCAACACGGATCCGCCGGGCGATCCCGTCGGCACACCCGGTCACCACCTCTCCGCCATCGCCGGGAAACGAAGCGACCGCCGTCACCGCGCCGCCATGGACGGGATTCTGGTTAAGCCCCGGAGTCGAGCGCCCCGCGGTCAGTGGCCAGCGCCAACCGCCGTCGGCCGCCGTCGAGACGATCCATCCCGGCCCACCGGCCGGGCCCCCGAGGAAGGTCAGCTGGGTGATCGGCTGGGCGTGATTCGTGAAGCGTTCGAGGAGCGCGCCGGTGGTAGTGTCGTGGACGAGGACCGCCGGTCGCGCGCCCGCGACGGCGGTGATGATCCGCTGCCGGTCGCCCGACCACGCAACCGACGTCACCTCGCCGCCGAGGTTGCCGATGCCGTGGATCCCAAACGCCCCCCCCTTTGCCTGCCAGAGGCGGAGCGAACCATCGATCGCCCCGGTGGCAAAGCTGTCGTCGTCTGCTACGGCAAGCGACCGGATCGGCACGCCATGGCCGACCGTGAACAGCCCCTCCCCCGACTCGATTCCATACCCCCGCACGGCGCCGTCGGCCGACGCGGTGATCACCTGTCGGCCCTGATTGAGGAAGGCCAGCCCGTTCACACTCTGGGCGCTCCCCTCCAGCTGCCGCACAAAACGGAGATCAACCGGCGCGATCGCGCCATCCCCGCGCACCGTCAGGCACGCTTGCCCCGCGCCATCGAGCAGGATGGTCAGCGCCGGTGCCGCCGCCGAGCCATCGACCCCTTCGGTCAGTCGCCCCGTGGGCACGTCCCACAGCAAGATTTGCTCCCGATCCCCGTCACGCTCCAGCGACACCAGCCGCTTGCCATCGGCCGACAGCCCCACAGCGTCGATGCCCCCGCCGTGGCCGGTAAACGTCTGCTGGATCTGACCACTGGCAAGGACGTGAGCGCGGATGAGCTTGTCTTCGCCAGCCGCCACGAGCGAATTGCCATCGGCCGACAGACACAGTGCCGTCGGCGGCGACGGGAGCTCCCACGCCGCCGACTGCCGCGCATCGGGAAGCTGCCAGAGCTTCACCCCCCGATCAGCGCCCACTGACCAGGGCTGGTTGCCCGCCATGAATCCGACCGCGAGCACCTTGGCTGAGTGACCGGCGAGATCCTTGCCGGCAACGCCGTCGGCGACAGCCCAGGAGCGGATGAGATGATCGGCGCGGGCCGCGAGGACGAGCGTCAGATCGGGGCTGACGGCGACGGCGGTCACCGGGCCTTCGGCATCGAACCGGCCGATGAGGGGCGTTGCCGCGTTCGACCAGTCGGCAAGCCGAACGATGCCGTCGGCGCCCCCCGAGACGACTCTCCCGCCGTCGGCCGAGAACGCGAGCGCCGTCGTCCCGCCGTCATGCCCCGGAAGCGTCGCCGCGACCGTGCCCCCGTCGAGCCTGATCACGCGGATCACCGGTCGGCCGTCGAGGCTCCCGGCCACGGCGACCAGACGTCGACCGGGATGATGGGCGCCGGCCGTCACCCCCGCAAGCGCCGCCTCACCCCCCAGGCCACGGGCCTTCGCTGGCTCCATCGTCCAGAGCGTGGCCTGACCGTTCTCGAGCCCACTGGCGAGGTGCTTCCCATCAACGGACGCGGCCAGCGCCGTCACCTTCGCGGCGGCCGCGCGCCAGCGACGCTCCACGGCACCCTCCCCCACCGCCCCCTCCCCCACTGCCCCCTCCTCGGCACCTGCAACGGGCGCCACCAGCAGCATCGCCCCGTCGGCCGAGCCGATGACGATCCGCGGCAGCGTCTCCTTCGTTGCCCCCGGCACCAGGCCCAGCGCTGTCAGCGGTGCTGCCAGAGGAGGGAGGAGGATCGCCCCGCGAGGATCGGTCCGGCCGGCCGCATCGACCTGCATGAGCTCCAGCCGCGTCCGTCTCCCATCGACCGGTTCGGCCACCGCCATCCACTGCCTGTTCGGCGTCATCGTCGCCCGACGGTCGGCCACCACCGTGGCGATCATCTTCTGCGGTGCGCGTTCGGGAATGTCGAACACGCGGACTTGGTTGTCGTTCCCGGCGACGACCAGCCGCCCTCCGGGGGGTCCGCCGCCCGTCACGACCCCGAGCGCCATCAGCGGCGCCGGCGCCTCCACGACGCCACGGAGCGCGCCATCTGCCACGGCCGTCAGCCGGATCACGCCGTCGGCCGCTGCCGACACCAGCGTGCCGTTGTCGGCGAAAACGAGCGCCGTGATCCGATCGGCATGGCCGGTCAGTTCGCGGCCGATGGCCCCCGTGGCGCCGTCCCAGATCCTCACGCTCGCGCCGACGGCGGTCGCCACGATCCGGCCATCGGGAGAGGCGGCCATCAGCGGCGTTGGGCCCCCCGCCTGCCCCTGCCAAGCCCTGGCGTCGCGCGGCCGCCGCCACAGCTTCACCTCGCGGAAGCCCCCGGAGGCGAGTGTCTCCCCGGTGGGATCGAGCGCGAGTGCCGAAATCGAATCGCGATGGGCGCCCCCCGCAGCGCCTCCGTCAATGCCCCCTTCGAGGACGGCCCCTTCGAGGACAGCCGGATCGATCAGCTCGGCGACGAGGGCGCCGGTCGCGATCTCGTGGAGCCGCAATCGATGGCCCACGGCCGAGGCGACCAGCTTCCCCTCCGGGGAGATGGCCACCGCCAGCACCGGGGTTTTCTCGGCCATCACGTCGTTGGCCCAGAGGCCGAGGCTCGCGGCGAGCACGACGGCCCCCGCGAGCGTCGCCGCACTGCTGAACACCTTCGTCATCGGCATCGCTTCCCCACTTTCGGTGTCCTCGCGACACGACGACCGTCCGCAATCGGCCCCATTGTCGGCCCCATCGTCGACGCCGTCGAACGCGCCCCGACCGTCGCTTCCCTCAACGCCATTCTTGAGGCATTCAGTCTACCGCTGCTGCCAACCCTCCGTGGCCCCCGAAGGGGATCGCCCCCCTCGGATGGTTGCCAGTTTCGCGACATTCGTTACACTCCCGACGGGGTTCGGGGGTTCTTTGCTTCGAGGGGGATTTCATGAAGACAGCACGGCTGCGCTCTGTCGTTTCCACATCGCTTCCGCCCGTCGGTCGTCTACTCGGTGCTGCGGCGGTTGCGGTTTGTACGCTCCTCATCAGCGGATTCCTCACCGGCGGCACCGCCTGTGCCGGTGAAGCCGATCTCCTCATTCCCGATCTCACGCAGGCTCGATTCTTCAACGAATCGATCAGTGGCTGGAACCTTCTGTTCTTTGGCTCGTTCGTGATCGCCGGCACGCTCGGCATCTCGCTCTGGCTGCGCAGTCAGATCAAGGCCCTGCCGGCCCACGACTCGATGCTCAAGGTCGCCGACATCATCTTCGAGACCTGCAAGACCTATCTCCTCAAGCAGGCGCAGTTCCTCGCCCTGCTCTTCGCGCTGATCGCCATGGCGATGGCCTACTACTTCCTCGTCCTCAAAGGGGAGTCGGTGACGACGCTCCTCCTGGTGCTCCTGTTCTCGATCGTCGGCATCGGCGGATCGTTCTGGGTCGCCTGGTACGGCATCCGCGTCAACACTTACGCCAACGCCCGCACCGCCTTCGCCTCGCTCCGGGGCGAGCCGTGGGATGTCGTCAACATCCCCCTCCGCGCCGGGATGTCGATCGGACTGTTCCTGATCTCGCTGGAGCTGATCATGATGGTGATCATCCTCCTGTTCGTGCCCCGCAACGTCGTCGGTTACTGCTTCCTCGGCTTTGCGATCGGCGAGTCGCTCGGGGCCTCGGCCCTCCGCATCGCCGGCGGCATCTTCACGAAGATCGCCGACATCGGCTCCGACCTCATGAAGATCGCGTTCAACGTCAAGGAGGACGATCCCCGCAATCCCGGCGTGATCGCCGACTGCACCGGCGACAACGCCGGCGACTCCGTCGGCCCGACGGCCGACGGCTTCGAGACCTACGGCGTCACCGGCGTTGCCCTGATCTCGTTCATCACCCTCGCCGTCGCCAGCACCGACATCCAGGCGAAGCTCATCGTCTGGATCTTCTTCATGCGGTTCCTCATGGACTTCATGTCGGGGGCGTCGTACTTCCTCAACCAGTCGATCTCCGAGAAGAAGTACAAGGGG